>ERZ1026950.233-NODE-233-length-30479-cov-4.790692_pt1 | contig 30479 bp, 29 predicted proteins | sample MGYA00519302_ERZ1026950 | MGnify/ENA primary metagenome ERZ1026950 (study PRJEB26926, sample SAMN06164747) | human gut metagenome | biome: ENVO:00009003; feature: ENVO:2100002; material: ENVO:00002003 | host: Homo sapiens | place: USA | collected 2012 ... | reverse complement strand
GAGATCATGCCTAGTCTCGTGGGCTCGGAGATGTGTATAAGAGACAGCAGGTGCAAAAGCCTTTTCTTCATCGGGATTGTATTCGCCTTTGTCATAAAGGTAGTGCTGAACTCTTGCAACAAGTGAATCAAAGTGATAATTCTTGTCGGGGTGTACGATTATGCCCGGTTTTTTATCTATAAGTATAAGGTTTTCATCCTCATAAACAATGTCAAAGGTTTTCGGTGCTTTCATGAACTCATAGCTTTTTTGCTCCGATGCCTCAAAAAATTCGTCCTTAATATAAAAGGTAAGCACATCGCCCTCTTTGAGCATAGTCTGAATATCGCACTTTTTGCCATTTACCTTAATACACTTTTTTCTTATATATTTGTACATAAGCGACTTTGGCAGAGTTTTGAATCTTTTCTGCAAAAATTTATCCAGCCGCTGATTTGCGTCATTCTTTTTTATTTCAAGTGTTCTCATAATTTGTAAAATTCTCCGTAAAAGTTTCTTAGATTATCTTATATCAATTTTAAAAATAATTCAACTGCTTTTGCACACTATTTGATTTTGTGTATATTCTGGTATAGGGTGATACAGTGAATTGCTACAGACAGAGAATTAAATCCGCAGTATGCTTTGGATTGGGACTGCTGTGTGCATCACTTCTGCCGAGTGAATGGGTACTCGTCATTGCGGCAGGCGCACTCGTAGTTGTCAGTATTTGTTGTGTTCGGAGGTAAATTATGAAAGTTGTACTTATTGAGAAACCAAAATTCATATCGGCAATTTTAAGAAAAATTTACGGAATTAAAAAAGGGTGAAAATAAATCGGTGAAAGCAAACACAACATTTTCAAGTGCTGCCGGTTTGGTCGGCAGGTAAACAGTTGCCGCCGTAGTGCCTGTTCATAGCACCTTTTGCCGAATTACGATAATTTAAGACGGTATTGACTGTTCAGTATTAAAGAAAATGCCTTTCGCTTTTGCGAGGGGCATTTTTGCGTGCTTTTTCGCGGAATATTTATGTGTGTCGGTGTAATATTTTTCTTCCGTATGCAATATATTTAACTATAAAACATAAAGGAGAGAAAAATATGGAGTTTAATCAGGAGAACCGTTCGTTTTGCACACCGTCGGTTGTGCTTGACACGGTTGCCGAACAGCTTGCAGATGTTGATCTTACTCTGCCCGATTATTGTCCGGATATTGAAAAAATTCTGAAATGCACCCTTACACCCAAAATTCAAAGCAGGACGCTTTCGGGCGGTCAGCTTCAAATCGACGGATTCTGTACTGTGAATGTGATGTATGTGGAAAGCATAAATAAAAGCGTTCGCTGCTGCGAACAAAGCGTTAATTTTTCGCAGAGCTTTTCCGTGAAGGACGCTTCGGATAATCCGGTTATAATAACCAAAACCAAGTCGGAATACATAAACTGCAGAGCATTAAGCCCACGCAGACTTGTAATGCACGGAGCATTTTCTCTGTATGCAAAAGTATTTTCCAAAACTCAGACGAGCATTTTCACTTCGCCCGATAATATTGAGATATTAAAAAAGACGGTGTCTTGTGCCGACCTTAAATCGTTCTGTCAGGAGCAGTTTTCGGTATGTGAAGAAATCTCCGTAGGCGAAAAGCCCCGTATTGAGTCTGTCCTTCACAGCGATATAAGCGTGGGAGTTACCGATGCAAAAGCCGTTACGGGAAAGCTTATGCTCAACGGCGAGCTTAATCTTAAACTGCTGTATCTGACAAACGTTGAAAGCGGAGAAACGGGAAAGCTTGATTATCTTCTTCCGTTCAATAAGATTATTGACTGTGACGGAATTGACGAAAACACAATAAACTGCGTTTCCTGCGATGTTATGTCATATGACATAAGACTGAAAAACGATATGCTTTCCGAAAAGCCTTCCGTTATTCTTGATGTGAAGCTTTGCGTAACCGAAGAAGGTTACATTACCCGTGAAGAAGAGGTTGTATGTGACGCTTATTCCACAGACTTTTCATCACTGCCCGAATTTGAACAGCTTAAAATTACAGGGGAAGTTATTCCTCTAAACGAAGCTCATATGGAAAAACTGTCCGTGAAGGTAGATGACGGCAAAATTTCAAAAATTCTTGATATTTTTACCGATCAGATAACAGCCGAAGCTTCACACGATGACAGAGGTACGGTCGTAAAGGGCAAAATTAACATATGTATACTTGCTCTCAACGAGGAAGACGCGCCCGTGTTTATTGAACGCTCAGCCGATTATGAACATATCATTCCTAATAATGAATGTAACTGTGCAAAAATTTCAGGAGCACGCGCAGCAAGTATAAGCTACCGTCTTGCCGAAGATGATGTGATTGAAATCCGCTGTGAGCTGAAAATATGCGGAGCCGCTATTTCCGAAAACAGAATAAATGTCGTTAAAAATGTGAATGTTTTTGAGGATAAACCAATACCTCCCGAAAATTTTGCACTTACTTTATATTTTGCGAATAAGGGAGAAAAGCTCTGGGATATTGCAAAATCACACAATACAAGGCTTGGTTTGCTGCTTTCGGAAAATCCGGAGGAAAATCAGGTGCTTGAAGCCCCGAAAATGCTGTTGATTCCGAGAATATAGGGAGGTATAAAGATGGAAGAAAGAAATGTTTATCAGGACATTTCCCGAAGGACAGACGGCGATGTATATATCGGAGTTGTCGGCCCCGTCAGAACGGGTAAATCCACATTTATAAAAAGGTTTATGGATTCGCTTGTACTGCCGAATATTCGTGACGAGGCAGTCTATAAGCGTACCGTTGACGAACTTCCGCAGTCTGCCGCGGGAAGAACCATAATGACAACAGAACCAAAGTTTATTCCCGAGGAATCCGTTGAAATCAATCTTGGCAGCAACACAACCTTTAATGTCCGTATGATTGATTGTGTCGGATATATTGTGAACAGCGCCATCGGCTACAGCGAAGAGGACGAACCGAGAATGGTGAAAACTCCGTGGTCGAAGGATGCAATTCCCTTTGATGATGCCGCAGAAATCGGTACTAAAAAGGTAATTACCGACCATTCGACAATCGGTCTTGTTATTACAACGGACGGTACAATCAGCGATATTCCGAGAGAAGATTATATAGAAAGTGAAAAGCGCGTAATAAATGAACTCAAGGCAATTAACAAGCCGTTTATTATTCTGCTCAATTCAGTTGACCCTGCGGCGGACGAAGCAATCAATCTTTCAAATGAAATGACTGCAGAGTATAAAGTTCCCGTAATACCTGTAAGCTGTATGGAGCTTGATGAAACCGAAATCAAAAGGATACTCGCACAGCTTTTGTTTGAATTTCCTATCCGTGAAATCAAGGTTGACATTCCGAAATGGGTTGTAAAGCTCGATAAAGACCATTGGCTGAAATCGGTTGTATTTGATTCAATAAAGAAAAATGCCGCAAAAATCGAGAAAATCAGGCAAATTCAGCAGGTGTTATCAGAGCTTGAACAATGTGAGTACATTACTTCTGCAAGGGTTACGAACCTTGACCTCGGCAAAGGCTGTGCCGAAATGGCTGTATCTATCAGAGGTGAGCTTTTCTACAAGGTAATTTCCGAAGAAACAGGTCTTGAAATTACAGAAGAATACGAGCTTCTGAACTGTATAAAGACTCTTTCACAAAAACAAAAGGAATTTGACAAGATTGCTCAGGCTTATGAGCAGGTTCAGGAAACGGGCTACGGAATTGTTATGCCGACAATTGACGAACTTACCCTTGACGAACCGCAGATTATTAAGCAGAGCGGAAAATACGGCATAAAACTCAGAGCAAGCGCGCCGTCAATTCATATGATGAAGATATTTACGCAGACAGAGGTTACTCCGATTGTCGGATCGGAACAGCAGTCCGAAGAGCTTGTGTCTTATCTTCTCAGAGAATTTGACGAAAATCCGGAGAAAATCTGGGAGAGTAACATATTCGGAAAATCCGTCCATGAGCTTGTAAACGAGGGACTTCACAACAAGCTTTACAGAATGCCCGCCGACGCAAGGCGGAGAATAGGGGAAACCATTGAGAAAATTATCAATGACGGCTGCAACGGATTGATATGTATAATTCTGTAACGGTAAATAACAACAGAATCGCAAAGATTTAATTAACAAATAAATCAGCTAACGCAAAAATAAATTAGTAATATCGCCAAAAAAATATTCGCCCCATATTTGTTGTTGAAAATGCTTCGGGAATAAAGTATAATATTCCTATATGCAAATGACAAATATGGGGGTTGTTTTATGAATCTTTCCGATGTAGCTTTATTGGCTAAAGAGGAGCTTTCCCTTGCCGAAAAAGGTATTGCCTCTGCAAAAGTTGTTCTTACAGGTTTTGTTGTTGTATTCGCAATGCTGATTCTCTTGATTTTCATAATCAAGATTTACGGCGCAATTATTCAGAAAGCTCAAAATGCCGGCAAAAAGAGCAAAGAGAAAAAGGCTGAAACCGTAGCAGAAACTCCTGCTCCCGTTGTTGCCGCTCCTGTTGCTCCTGCTCAGACAGACGGTGTTTCCGATGAGGTTGTTGCCGTAATTTCCGCAGCAGTTGCCACAATGTACGGCTCTTCCGAAAAAGCAAGAATCAAGAGTATTAAAAAGTCATCAGACGGCGGTCGTTCCGCATGGGCAAAAGCCGGTGTACTTGATAATACCCGCCCATTTTAAGGCATATTTTAAGGGAAAGGATGTTATCTAATGGAAATTTTACAAGGCTTTGTAGATGCCGTTGTCGGTATCTTTGAAGACTCGGGTCTGTTAACTCTTAACTGGCAGAACTATGTAATGATTGGTATTTCAATCGTTTTGCTTTACCTTGCAATCAAAAAGCAGTATGAGCCGCTTTTGCTCCTTCCTATCGCATTCGGTATGCTGCTTGTTAATCTTTATCCGAGCATTATGGCTCCGCCTACAACACAGCTTTTGACAGAGGCTCAATGTACCGCACAGAATGTTGCGGTGTCGGGACATGCCAAGACGGTGATTGACGGAGTAACTTATATTGAGAATCCGACATACGGCGGACTTCTTTATTACCTCTATCAGGGTGTTAAGCTCGGCATTTATCCGCCTCTTATCTTCCTCGGCATCGGTTGTATGACTGACTTCGGTCCGCTCATCTCTAACCCGAAGAGCCTTATTCTCGGTGCTGCCGCACAGATTGGTATCTTTTTAACATTTACAGGTGCTATTTTCCTCGGCTTTACAGAGGCAGAGGCAGGTGCTATCGGTATCATCGGCGGTGCCGACGGTCCTACGGCTATTTATGTAACAACAAAGCTTGCTCCGCATCTTCTCGGTTCAATCGCAATTGCAGCATATTCATATATGGCTCTTGTGCCGATTATTCAGCCGCCTATTATGAAGGCGCTCACAACCAAAAAAGAGCGTTCCGTAGTTATGGAGCAGCTTCGTCCTGTTTCAAAGCTTGAGAAGATTATGTTCCCGGTAATCGTTGTTATTATCATCGCAATCTTCCTTCCCGACGCAGCTCCGCTCGTTGGTATGCTTATGCTCGGTAACCTCTTTAAGGAGTCGGGCGTTGTTGAAAGACTCAGCAAAACTGCTCAGAACGAGCTTATGAATATTATCACAATCTTCCTCGGTACAACTGTAGGTGCAACTGCATCCGGTCAGAACTTCCTTACTCTTGACACAATCAAGATTATCGTTCTCGGTCTTCTTGCGTTCTGTATGGGTACTGCATTCGGTGTACTCTTCGGTAAGATTATGTACAAGGCAACAGGCGGTAAGGTTAACCCGCTCATCGGTTCAGCAGGCGTATCCGCCGTTCCGATGGCTGCCCGTGTATCTCAGAAGGTTGGTCAGGCTGAAAATCCCGGCAACTTCCTGCTTATGCACGCTATGGGCCCGAATGTTGCAGGTGTAATCGGTTCTGCGGTTGCCGCAGGCGTACTTCTTAATGTTGTAGGCTGATAACCGTAACTTAATAAACTATGATAAAGGAAGTCTTTACGGCTTCCTTTATTTTTGCTGTTAAAGAATCCGACAATGAAAAATTTGTATAATATCACAGAAATTATTTCAATTATTATTCTATGATAGAATTATTACACGGGTTATATAAGATATAATAATTAGTGAATATGTAAAACTGTGCCGTAAAACATCTTCTTTTTTGCTTTGCAGTACTGTTTCCTTATTATGAATTAAAGGGGCTATATAAATGGCAAAGAATGTAACCGTTCAGCGAATTGTCAGCGTCCTTTTGCACAGAGTCAAGTTTATTATTCTTGCCACTGTTGTAATGGGATTGCTGTTCTTTATGTACTCACGCTTTGTAATTGCACCGATGTACAGCACATCGACTATGATTTATGTTCAGAATTACAGTTCTGCTCAGCGTGATAACGCAAATACTGAGGCAACGACTTCGACAAAAACTGAAAGTGATTCAAAAAAGACTTCAAACGAAGAAAATCAGAAGATTTATCCTGCCGATATCTCTGCATCTGCAAACCTTGCTGAAATCTGTGTTACGCTCTTTAAAAACTCTGATGAGATGACAGCACTCTATGACGGATGCACGGTTAATGTTGATGTAACTGACGGTACTTTCTTTATTACTATTACCGTTGACGGTACCGATGCACAGAAGTGCGCCAATGTTGCAAATCAGCTTGCCGAAAAAGCTGCCGAGGTTTACAATTCAAAATTCAGCTACGGTCAGATCGGAACTCTCCGTCAGGCCAATGTTCCGCCGGCACCTTATGCGCCGAGTAATATGAAAAATATGCTCATCGGTGCCGCTATCGGATTTATTGCATCCTGCCTTATTTCAATTCTTATTGAACTTATTGATACAACTATCAAGTCAGAAGACGATATACAGGAAATTTACGGAATCCCCATATTTGCCGAAATTCCCGACTTTGATAACCAGGGTTAAGGAGGAACTATGGCTTCTAATTTTAAATTGTTTAAAAAGAAAAACGACAGAAAAAACAAAGGACAAACTTTTTCTCTCTCTGACAAGAGCAAGTTTGCAATTGTTGAAGCCTACAAGGCGGCAAGAACAAATATTATGTTTTCACTTTCTGCAAAAGAAAAGAAATGCTTTGCCGTAACAAGCTATTCAAAGGGTGAGGGAAAAAGCACGGCTTCCGCTAACCTTGCAATTTCATTTTCAAAAATGGAGAAGAGAGTTCTTCTCATTGACTGTGATCTTCGCCGTCCGAATATTCATAATATTTTTAAGCTTGACAATAAGAACGGTCTTACCAATGTAATCGGTAAAATGATTGAGGTTGACGAGGCTGTTAGGCACGATGTTTTACCTAATCTTGATATTCTCCCTGCGGGTACTATTGCGCCAAACCCTTCCGAGCTTATGTGCAGCGCTCGTTTTCAGGAGCTATATAAGCAGTTTGTCAGGGATTATGATTATGTAATTTTTGATACCCCCCCTATCGGTGTTGTTGCCGATGCTTTGCTTCTCAAGGATTTGATTGCCGGTTTTGTTGTAGTTGTGCGTGAACGCTCAACAACTCACGGTGATCTTCAACATCTTATTGACAGCGTTAAGCTTGCCGACTCTACCATACTCGGACTTCTTGAAGTAGGCTGTACCTATGATTCAAAAAGAAGAAAGAAAGGCTATTACTATTACCAGTATTATTGATTTGTCAGATTCGCTGCTTTGTGCTGCAGCACGAAAATATCTAAAAGCTATATAAACGACAAAAAATCACAGACTTGCAAACTTTCACCAAAAATGACTGTTGTGAGTCTGTTCTTTTTTGTGAAAATAAAAATGCAAGTTTGTAAAAAACATCTTGCATTTCTTGAGCGAATAGAGTAAAATATATTAGAAATTTAAATTACATTTGCAATAATATTTTAAGGAGTTATTCAAAATGGGTTATCTTGACTTGAGTAAACAGGAACTTGAAAAAGAGTATGGCAATCTCGTAAAGAGATTTGAGGAGATTAAAGGTATGGGACTTAACCTCAATATGGCAAGAGGTAAGCCCGGCAAAGAACAGCTTGATCTTTCATTGCCTATGCTTGACACAATTAACAGCAAGTCTGATTTTATCGGCGAAGACAATATGGATTGCCGTAACTACGGACTTCTCAACGGCATTACAGAGTGCAGAAAGCTTTTTGCGGATATTCTCGGTGTAGATGCAGAGGATGTTATTGTAGGCGGTTCTTCAAGCCTTAATATGATGTTTGATACAATTTCATGCTTTATGACTGCTCCTGTTGTTGAGGGCTGTAAGCCTTGGTATGAAGTAAAGAACAGAAAATTTCTCTGTCCGGTACCGGGTTATGACCGTCATTTCGGCATTACTCAGTATTACGGCTTTGAGCTTATTCCGATTCCTATGGATGACAACGGACCTGATATGGATATAGTTGAAAAGCTCGTTTCCGAAGATGAGTCTGTTAAGGGCATCTGGTGTGTTCCTAAATATTCAAACCCTGCAGGAACAACTTACAGTGATGAGGTTGTAAAGCGTTTTGCCGCCTTAAAGCCTGCCGCCAAGGATTTCAGAATTATGTGGGATAATGCCTATTGCATTCATGAAATCAGCGACACGCCCGATGTGCTTCTCAATATTATGGATGAGTGCAAAAAGACCGGCAACGAAGACCTTCCTATTATGTTCTGTTCAACATCAAAGATTACTTTCCCCGGTTCGGGTGTTGCTGCACTGGCTGCTTCTGAGAATAACCTTAAAGTTCTCCGTGAGAAATATAACTATGAAATCATCAGCTATGACAAGCTTAATATGCTTCGCCATGTAAGATTCTTCAAAAATTATGACGGCGTTCTTAAGCATATGGAAAAGCACAAGAAAATTCTTAAGCCTAAGTTTGACATCGTTCTTGATACACTTGATAAGGAGCTTGAACCCGCCGGTATCGCATCATGGAAAAAGCCGCACGGCGGATACTTTGTAAGTGTTGATGTATATGACGGTACGGCAAAGAGGACAGTTGCCCTCTGCAAGGAGGCAGGAGTTGTCCTCACGGGAGCAGGTGCGACATATCCTCTCGGTCTTGACCCCAATGATTCAAATATAAGAATTGCTCCGACATTTCCTCCGAACAGTGAGCTTGAAGTTGCAATGGATGTTTTCTGTACCTGTGCCAAGCTTGCCGCCTGTGAGAAGATTCTGAACAAGTAATCATCACTTGATTTTTTGTCTGTCAGTGCTTACTATGAAAGATTTTGTGCATTATTTATAACATTAGAATGTTTTTTTTGACAGATTGAATTCTTTTTTTATTAAATATTTCCGTATCCATTGACATTTTACAAAAATAATTCTATAATAACTCTGTTACGGTCTGTGGTTAGATGTTCGTGACAGAGTTATTTTGACTTTAGAGCAAAATAAAACCACAGCCAATTATTTAACGGAGGTTTCAAAGGCATGAAAAGAGTTCCAAAGCCTGTATTCTTTGTCGTAGCTTTGCTGATACTTGCCTTTTCATTTACTGCGATTTTTGGTATTTCCTACTACACCGGCGATAACAAAACAACAGTATTAAAAGGTATCAGCGACGTACGATGGGGAATAGACATCCGCGGCGGTGTTGAAGCTACTTTCAAACCGGCAGGGGATGTTGACGCAACTGACGAGCAGCTTGAGTCTGCAAAGTCAATCATTGAATTAAGAATGGTATCTCAGGGTATCACGGATTATGAGCTTTATGCTGACGCAAAGAGCGACAGAATCATTGTTCGTTTCCCGTGGAAGGAAGATTCCGACCAGAACGCAGTTGAGGCTATTGAAGAAATTTCTTCAACAGCACAGCTTACATTCCGTCCCGGAGACGGTCATGAAACAACTGACATCGATTCAAACGGTGAATATGTTTACAAGACTCCTTCAGGTGACACGGCAAAAACAATCCTTATGGACGGTTCTTATGTTGAAAGTGCCTCAGCAGGTATGACAACAGACAAGACCACAGGTAAAAATTCCTATGTAGTTCAGCTTAAGCTGAAGAGCGGCGGTGACAAGAACGGTAAAGAGCGTTTTGCTGACATCACTAAAGAATATCTAAACCAGCAGGTTTCAATCTGGATGGATGATATTATGCTTTCAGCTCCTAAGGTTGAGGCTGAAATTACAGACGGCAACGCTGTTATTTCAGGTGACTTTACAGCTAAAGAGGCTCAGGACCTTGCATCAAAAATCAACGCAGGTGCTCTTCCTTTCCAGCTTGAAACATCAAACTACGGCACAATCAGTGCAACCCTCGGTGAAAATTCACTCATTGCAATGGCATATGCGGGTGTTATCGCATTTATCCTTATTGCAATCATTATGATTCTCTTCTACCGTTTGCCCGGTTTTGTTGCAGTTATCTCACTTCTCGGTCAGATGGGTCTTGCCATTGCGGCTGTATCAGGTTACTTCCCTGTATTCTCTTCATTCACAATGACGCTCCCAGGTATTGCGGGTCTTATCCTTTCAATCGGTATGGGTGTTGACTGTAATGTTATTACTGCCGAGCGTATCAAGGAAGAACTTAGGGCAGGAAGAACTCTTGACGGTGCTCTTGAAAGGGGTACAAAGAATTCACTTTCCGCTATCGTCGACGGTAATATGACCGTTATTATCGTATCAATTATCCTTATGCTTGTATTTGGTCCTGCAAATATTCTCTCCATTATCTTTGGTGAGTCAACAACAGGTACTATCTACTCATTCGGTTACACACTTCTTGTCGGCGTAATCGCTAACTTTATCATGGGTGTATTCTGTACAAGAATTATGCTCAGAAGTGTTGCAGGCTTTAAGTTCCTGCGTAAAAAATGGTTGTTTGGAGGTGCTAAGAATGACTGATAAAACTCAGACAAAGACAGTTTCAAAAGCCCCTCTTACAGACGAGGAATTTGTTAATAAGTATAACGGAGGCCGTAAGATTATTGACTTTGTAGGTCACAAAAAGATTTTCTTCGGAATTTCCCTTTCTATTATTATTATCGGTATCATCTGCAACTTTATTTTCGGTACACAGCTTGACATTCAGTTCTCAGGCGGTGCAACTCTTAAATTCAGCTACAGCGGTGAAATCAATCAGTCTGAACTTACTGATTTTATTCAGGTTGAAACAACAGAGGACAGAATCACTACAACATATGCTCAGGATCTTATGGGTGACAGCGGCACAACGGTAACAGTTCAGTTCTCGGGTAACGATTCAATCAAAACCGATATTCAGAAGAACCTTGAATCAGACCTTCAGAAGAAGTATCCGGACAATAACTTCAAATGTCTTGAATCAAATTCGGTTGATGCTTCAATGGGTTTCAGCTTCCTTCTTAAGTGTCTTACTGCTGTTGCAATTGCAGCCGTGCTTATGGTTCTTTATGTAACAATCAGATTTAAGAAAATCGGCGGTCTTTCGGCAGGTGTTATGGCTCTCGTAGCCCTCTTCCACGATGTTGCAATGATTTACTTTATGTATGTAATCTTCCAGATGCCGATTGACGCAAGCTTCATCGCAGTTGTACTTATGATTCTCGGTTATTCGCTTAACGATACAATTGTTATCTATGACCGTGTTCGTGAGGAAAAGAAGCTTGTCGGAAGCAAAACAGATGTTGGCAAGATATTCAACCTCAGCTGTACAAAGTGTATTAAGAGAACAATTATGACTTCTGTAACAACACTTTCGGCTATTCTTGTTGTTTATGTTGTTGCCTGTGCGTTCAATATCACATCTGTTCAGGGCTTTGCTCTTCCGATGATTATCGGTATCATATCGGGTTGTTATTCTTCAATCTGTATCGCAGGTCCGCTTTGGGTTATGTGGCAGCGTCATAAAAAGGCAAAGAAGCTTGCCGCTAAAGCTGCATAAAACAGCTTTCGGATAATTTTATCCGATTCTGCAAATAATTATAAAGGGGTTGCATAAAGATGTTTTATGCAATCCCTTTTGTGTATTCTGTACTTTAAACAACTTGGAGCGATATATGAAAAAAACTGTTTCAATTTTTCTTTCTTTCCTGATAATTTGTGGCTTGTTTTCAATCTCCGGATGCGGAAAAGCTGAGAGTTTTAAGAAGTCTGACGGTAAAATCAGCGTTGTTACTACAATTTTTCCTTACTATGATTTTGTAAGACAGCTTGCCGGCGATAAGGCTGATATCCGTTTGCTGCTTTCGCCCGGAAGTGATCCGCACAGCTATGAACCCACGCCGTCTGATATTGTTGCAATTGAAAATTGCGATATTTTTATCTATAACGGCGGTGAAAGCGATGAATGGGTTGACGGAGTACTTTCATCAATTGAAAACAAAAATGTCAAGGTGATGAAGATGATGGAATATGTGCCTCTCAGATATGAACAGTCTATGGATCACAGCCACGAACACAGCGGGCATAAAGATATGGACGATAATGACGAGGGTCATGACCACGAAGAAGGGGAGGAGTATGACGAGCATATATGGACTTCTATTAAAAATGCCGAACGAATCTCCGCCTCAATTGCTGACGAGTTGATGTCGGTTGACAGTGAAAATTCCAAATATTATAATGAGAGAAAAACAGATTACATTTCTCAGCTTGACAACCTTGATAAGAAATTTACAGAAGCTGCAAATAATAAAAAGCGTGATACGCTTGTTTTCGGTGACAGATTTCCGTTTCTGTATTTTGTAAGCGACTACGACCTCGGTTATGAATGTGCATTCCCGGGTTGCAGTCACGAAACCGAGCCGAGTACAGCCGTTGTTTCTCATCTGATTGATTTTACAAGAGAACACGATATACCCGTTGTGTTCTATCTTGAACTTTCAAGCGGCAAAATTGCGCAGATTATTTCAGAAGATTCTTCCGCAAAGACGATGCAGTTTTCTTCGTGTCATAATGTTACAAAAGAAGATTTTGAAAACGGTGCAACATATGTTTCTGTTATGGAACAAAATCTTGAAGCACTAAAGGAGGCGTTATACTGATGTCACTTATTAAAATAGAAAATGCCTCGCTCGGTTATGAAGGCAAAACCGTTGTCAATGATATTTCGGTTGATATAAAAGAAAAGGATTATATCTGCATAGTCGGCGAAAACGGTTCGGGCAAAACTACTCTTATGAAAGCCCTTCTCGGACTTTTAAAGCCTTTGAGCGGTTCAATTACCTACGGCGACGGACTGAGGCAGAATGAAATCGGTTACCTTCCGCAGTCAAGCGATATTCAGCGTGATTTTCCTGCTTCTGTCAGCGAGGTTGTGCTTTCGGGCTGTCTTAACAAAAAACACACCTTTTTCTATTCTAAAGAGCAGAAAAAAACTGCCGCTGAGAATATGAAGCTCACGGGTATTTATGATTTACGCAAGAAGTGTTTCAGAGAACTTTCCGGAGGTCAGCGGCAGCGTGTTATGCTTGCAAGGGCTTTATGCGCAACACACAAGCTGCTTATTCTCGATGAGCCGGTGACGGGACTTGATCCAATGGCAATGGCTGATATGTATGCTCTCATCAAAAAACTGAATGAAAGCGGAATCACGATTATTATGGTTTCTCATGATGTAAATTCAGCGGTGAGCAATGCCTCAAAAATTCTGCACCTTGCAAAAAATTGGTATTTTTACGGTACTGCACATCAGTATCTGCATTCAGATGCCGGCAAACGCTTTATTCTCAGCGATTGTCCGTGTGATGAATGTCAGCACAGAGTTCACGGGGGTGCAAAAAATGTTTGATATGATTATCGAAATGTTTTCATACAATTTTATTGTCAGGGCATTTATTGTCGGCATACTTGTTTCTTTGTGTGCGGCTCTGCTCGGTGTTACGCTTGTTCTCAAACGCTATTCAATGATTGGTGACGGGCTTTCTCATGTGGGCTTCGGTGCGCTTGCAGTTGCGGCGGCTCTCAACCTTGCACCACTTGAAGTTGCCGTTCCTGTAATCATTATTGCGGCATTTTTACTTTTAAGACTTTCCGAAAACAGCAAAATCAACGGCGATGCGGCAATCGCTATAATTTCAAGTACGGCGCTTGCGATAGGTGTTGTCTTTGTCAGCGTATCGGGTGTGAATACAGACCTCAATTCGTATTTATTCGGCAGTATTCTTGCCACAACAACAGCCGATGCTATTATGTGTGGAATCCTTGCACTTGTTGTAATCGTAATATTCATTTTGTTCTATAACAAGATTTTTGCCGTAACCTTTGATGAAACATTTTCAAGGGCAACAGGTCTGAAAACAGGTGTTTATAACACGGTAATTGCACTCCTTACGGCTCTCACAATCGTAATCGGTATGAGAATTATGGGTACTCTGCTTATTTCCGCACTTATAATTTTTCCTGCGCTTTCTTCAATGAGGGTCTGCAAAAAATTCAAGTCGGTAATTCTCTGCTCAGGTGTGCTTTCGCTCTGCTGTTTCTTTGTCGGTATGTGTGCGTCATATTTCTGTGACACACCGACAGGCGCAAGCGTAGTAATAGTCAATGCAGCTGTTTTTCTTATATTCTGGCTGATTGAATTTATCAATTCCAAAACCAGAAAGAATAATTCTGTGTAAGAATTACAAAATATTTTCAACTAACGGAAACTCGCTTTCTTTAATGGAGGCGAGTTCTTTTTTTGCCTGAATGCTTTCGGCAAAGTACATATCACGGTTCTGTTTTTGTGCAAATGCGGTCATCCTCGAAATGCTTATTCCTATTGCGTCAACATAATCGTGTATGAGCAAGGTATCAATAAATTTTGCACTGTCATACCACTCTTCTTCTGTTTCTTTGCAAATTTTGAGAGCGTCGTCAAATTCGAGCCGACTCATCAGTCTGTCGGCATGTTCGATTTTTGCAATGAACGAATCCGTCTTGCCCGAAATAAATCCTGTTTCAACCGAGGCAAAGCAGAGTGCCGCCAGAACAAGCGAAAGTGCAATGTAAATTCTTTTCATACTGTCATTCCTTTTTTATGATATTGTAATTTCCGAGTGCGTCAAGTGTCATCAGAAAAACATTGTTTTGCTTAATATTTTTCTTTTCGAGAATTTTCTTGACATAATCCTTTTCTTTTTCACACAGATTAAGAGAATTTTGAAGGATTTTACCGTTGCTGACAACAACCGTTTCAATTTTGTTGTCCTTGATTTTTAACCCGAAATCCTCGGCAGACGGCTGTCTTTTATCAGGCTTTTCGAGAACGCTTACTTCACCGTTGGTTTCAACAATGCAGTACTGAACATCTTCAATCGAAAAAATACCCTGTTGTCTTAGCTGAACGCTCAAATCTTCTGTTGTAAGCCGTAGCTTTTTCATTGCAGATTGCAGAATTTTTCCGTCTTTAATTACAATAACGGGCTTTCCGCACACAAGACTGCGGAAACCGCTCCACTTCATCATAATCACGCTTGCTGTAATTTCAAGAGCAACTAATATTGCAACCGGGATAACTCCGCTCAATAACGGTTGAGATGTGTTCTGCATAGGAATTGACGCAATATCCGATACTATCATCGTTATAACAAGCTCACTCGGCTGCATATCGCTTATTTGTCGCTTTCCCATAAGTCTGACTGCCAAAATAACAAAGGCATAGAGCAAAATTGTTCTGATTATTGAAATTATCATAACATCACCGTTACTAATATTTGCATAATTTGAGCCGATATACCGCAAAATAAAAAGCAGATATATTAAGACGGTGATTAAATGTATAATTCGTTAAAAGAAAATATTTCAGCTTTGAAGAAAATGTTCAAAAATTCGGCAGACTTTACGGTTCGTGAAATGAATCTAAAGGGACAATGCAGTATAAAATCCGCAATAATCACAATTGAGGGGATGTGCGGAAAAGATACGCTTGCATTGTCGCTGATCAATCCTCTGCTTGATTATTATTTTGAATGTCAAAATCCCGATGAAATTTTTGATACAATCAAAAATACCGTGCTGACATCAAGCGAGATTGTCGAGTTTACGACAATTGACGAGGCAATCAGCTTTTCAACCTCAGGCTTTGCCCTGCTTGTTGTTGACGGTTGCAGCCGTATGCTTGCAATCGGAGCACAGGGCTTTTCGTTCAGAAGTGTTTCCGAACCTGAAAGTGAGGTGGTTCAGAGAGGCTGCAGAGAAGGTTTTACAGAACCGCTGAGAATCAATATGACTTTAATAAGACGAAGAATCAAAAGTCCCGACCTTGTTTTTGAAGCCGTAACAAGCGGATACAGTTCAAATACGCAGATGATGATTTGTTACCTTCAAAACAGCGTGTCAAAGCAAATCCTTAAAGCAATCAGAGAACGGCTTGAAAACTGCAATCTTAAAATGATTCTTGCGTCGGGATATTTAAGCGAATATCTTGAAGATAACGGTTCAAATTCACTTTTTTCGGGGGTAGGAATTTCCGAAAGACCCGATACGGTCTGCGGAAAGCTATCGGAGGGGAGAGTGGCAATTCTGATTGACGGAACACCGTCGGTAATAATAATTCCTCATCTTTTTGTTGAAGAATTTCAGAGTGTTGACGATTACTCAAACCGTCCGTATTATGCGGCATTTATACGGATTTTAAAGTATATTTCATTCTTTATAGCTGTATTTTTACCGGGAATATACACCGCTTTTGCACAGTTCCATCCCGAATATTTTCCGACGGGTCTGCTCGTGAAAACATCCGATTCATTATCTCAGACTCCATTGCCCGTAACACTTGAAGTTATTCTCATAACCTTTATCTATGAGGTTATGAGAGAGGCGGGACTGCGTATCCCAAAGCCGCTCGGACACGCTGTCAGTATTGTCGGAGCGCTTGTAATCGGCGAAAGTGCCGTCAGTGCAGGTATAATCAGCTCGTCAACCCTTATGGTCGTAGCAACTGCGGCAATTTGCAGTTATGTTACATCCGCACTCTATCCGCCTATTATGGTGCTGAGATTTTTCTGCGTTATTGCAGGCGGAATGTTTGGCTTGTGGGGAATAGTTCTGCTCACCTGCGGAGTACTTGTCAATATGTGCTCAAAAACCTCGGTCGGTGTGCCGTATATGTCGTCGCTTGCCCCGTTTTCATGGAGAAGTATGCGTGATGTTTTTGTCAGAGCAGATTGGAAAAGTCTTTCAAAGCGCACAATCAAGGTTCAGAAATTTCCCGAAACGGAGGAGATATAATGCAGTCTAATATAACTTTTCCGTCAAAAAGACTTATGCTTTCATTGTTTGTGTGTTCGGCACTTCCGATATTGTTAATGGGGCGGAGCTTTTTGCAGAGCAACAATATTTTTTCAAGTCTTGCGTCAATCGGATTCGGAATATTTTTCACGCTGTTGTGCTTTGTTCCTTTTTATTCGATAAAGCACATAACAAGACTTGATTTCTCAGCCTTTGCAAAAAACACATCGCAAACGGGCTTTTTCTTTGTTTCTTCATATTATTGTATGTATTTCACAGTGATAACCGTTTCTTTTCTGATTAGATTCTGCGATATGTTTGTTTCGGGAGTTAATCCCGATGTCGACACAAAGGTGATTGCCTTTCTGATACTTTGCATTTGTGTTTACGGTGCGTCAAAGGGGATAAATCCGCTTTCAAGAGTCAGCATTTTTGTGTTTGTGTTTCTCATAATTGCTTTTGCCGTGATATTTTTCGGAAATATAAAATCTTTTGAATTTGCACCGAACAGCACCTTTGTAACACCCGATTTTTCAAATATTCGGAGCAATGTTGCAGACTGTTTAATCTTTGCGTTTCTGCCTGTTATATTTGGATTCAATTCCACAAGCACCAAAAATCTGTCAATAAAACAACCTGTAATTACAACTCTTATTATATTCGGCACATTAATGCTGACTTTGTTTTTTACCGATTTTGTTATCGGTGCATATTCGGTACAGCAACCGTTTTCTGTTCATCTATTGTCAAAAACCGCATATTTTGGTGATATGAAAGGCTTTGACAGCTTTTATCTTGCCGCAGTAACTGCCTGTATTTTCGTTTTTGTAACAGCGGTTCTCATCAGCGTTTCAAACTGCATTGTCACTAATTCATCTAAAAAAAATCTGATTTTTGTTGCGATAATTGCCTTGATTATGCTTGTGCTTTTTGTTTGTGCCGACAGTAATAATTCAGTAAAAGAATTATTACTTAATAATATTTTCCTGTCTGTGCTAAATTTTATTTCCGCACTTCTGATTCCGGCAATCTGTCTTTTTGCGTATAGGAGAAAGCTGTATGATTAAAAAAATATTTTTACTGTCGATTTTGGCGGTTATTCTGATTTTAGGCGGCTGTACAAATTCAAACCGAATTGACACCTCATCACTGGTACAGACTGTTACCGCTGAAAATAAATCCGGCAAAACCGTATATAATTTCTATCTGCTGAAGAACCGCGAAGATGTGCAGGGCGTTTCGGTTGAAGCGGAAAGCCTTGAAAAAGCGGTAATATTGGCAAAGAAAGCCTATATCCCGATGCTTACGCTTTCCAAACTTGAATTGTATCTTATCGACTCAAATCTCGGAGAAAAAAATCTCAAAACAGATATAAATTATATTTCAAAAGCAAGCAAAATTTCACCTTTAACTTATGCAGCCTTTTCGGATACAAAAACATTGCAACTTTTTTCAAAAGATAAAGAGGCATTAAGAAAAGTAAAAGAACACATTGTTCATTTAAAGAATAAAGGAAAAGAGCTTTCTGTGACATCTTTATCCATATTTAATAATTTTAAGGGTAAAAATAACGGCTATTTGAGTATTTGTTATATTAGTTCCGAAAAAGAATTAAAAGCAGACATTGTTAAAATAGTAACATAAAAATGAGAAAATTTTATTTAAAATTGAAAAATAATTCACAAAAAGACTTTATCAAGACGGCGTTATGGTGTATAATAGCAATAAGTATATAATACTTATTGCGAATGTTCGCCGATTTTGAGGCAGAAACATTGCACCGCTTTAATAAGGGTAATAAATATTTAGGATAGGACGATGATTTATGTCTGTTGAATTTTCTGTTCCGCTGTCGCAAATTGCAGAAGCATTGAACCTCACCGAAGTTTATGTCGCTGAAAATTACAAGGAAACTAACATATCGACTGTTGAAATCAACAGACCGGGTTTGGAGCTTACGGGTTATCTTGAATTTTTTGATAACAAACGAATTCAGGTTCTCGGCAACACGGAGTTCTCGTATCTCGGCCGTTACGGTCCCGAGGCTCAGAAAATGGTTATTGACTCCATTTTCAGCTTTGGACCGCCTGCAGTTATAATCTGCCGTGACATTGAACCTTCAAACGCAATTCTCGAGAGTGCAAAACTGCACAAGGTGTCAATTTTCAGCACTCCGCAGAGTACATCGGATCTCACTGCGTCACTTGTACAGTACCTTAACAAAGAGCTTGCTCCGAGAATCACCCGTCACGGCGTTCTTGTTGAAGTATACGGCGAAGGCTGTCTGCTTACGGGCGACAGCGGTGTCGGTAAGAGTGAAACCGCAATTGAGCTTATCAAGCGTGGTCACCGTCTTGTTGCCGACGATGCCGTTGAAATCAGAAGAACTTCTCTGACAACTCTCTACGGTCAGTCTCCCGAAAATATCCGTCACTTTATTGAGCTTCGGGGTATCGGAATTATCAACGCCAGAAAACTTTTCGGTATGGGCGCAATCAAACTGCAGGAAAAGATTGATATGGTAATCAACCTTGAGCAATGGGACAGCTCAAAGGTTTATGACAGAATGGGGCTTGACAACGAGTATATGAAGATTCTCGGAATAGAAGTGCCTACTTTGACAATTCCCGTAAAGCCCGGCCGTAACCTTGCTGTAATCATAGAGGTTGCTGCCATGAATAACAGACAGAAGAAAATGGGCTACAATGCAGCAAGAGAACTTCTCAAAAATCTAGGAATGGCTGTTGAGGATCTTCCGCCGTCACCAAAGGTTATTGTTGATACATGGGAGTAACTGTATCGGATTTTTTATACATTTTAAATGTGCGGAACAGAAATTACATATCATAAACTGACAACGGAGGGTAATTTAATGGATACTACCGATATTATATATAATTATGCTCAAAAGCTTGACTGTGATGCAAGACGGTTTGAACCGATGAGCAGACACACTTCATTTAAAATCGGCGGAAAAGCGGATGTTTACATAAAGGTAACGAATCTTTCTCAGCTGATGAAAATTTTAAAGGAATGCGATGCCTGTAAGGAGAAGTATATTCTTCTCGGCAACGGCAGTAATGTTCTTGTTCCCGATGAGGGAATCCACGGCACTGTTCTCCGTCTTGACGGTGATTTCAGAAACATTTCATTGATTGATGACACAACAATCTATTGCGGCGCAGGTGCGGCTTTGGGAAGTCTTTGTAAGTTTGCCCAAAAATGCGGACTTTCGGGACTTGAATTTGCGTGGGGAATCCCGGGAACAGTCGGCGGTGCTGTTTTTATGAACGCAGGTGCATACGGCGGTGAAATGAAAGATGTTGTTTACAGCGTTTCTCATATTACAAACAGTGGTGACATCGGCAGAATAGAGGCAGAGAATCTTGAGTTTGGTTACCGAACAAGCGTTTACCGCAAAAACGGCTGCATAATCACAGGCGCTGTTTTCAAACTTAAAAAAGATGATCCCGAAGAAATTCAGAACAGAATGAACGACTATATGAACCGCCGTTCGGCAAAACAGCCGCTTGAATATCCCAGCGCCGGCAGTGTGTTCAAAAGACCTGAGGGTGCATTTGCAGGTGCGCTAATTGAGCAGTGCGGCTTAAAGGGTATGTCAGTCGGCGGTGCTCAGGTCAGCGAAAAACACGCAGGCTTTATTATTAACAAATCGAAGGCTACGGCAAATGATGTAAAACAGCTTGTGTCTGAAATTCAGAAAACTGTTGAAGATGAAACAGGCTACAAGCTTGAATGCGAACTTATTTTTCTTTAATCAAAAGGTGTAATTTTATGGAATTTGTAATCATTACGGGAATGTCGGGTGCAGGCAAAACAGGTGCTTTGCATGTGCTTGAAGACATCGGCTACTACTGCGTTGACAATCTTCCGTCAAGCTTGCTGTCAACACTCTACGATCTTTGCCTTAAATCTGAAGATGATTCAATGAAAAGAGTTGCAGTGGTTGTTGATGTAAGAGGCAACGAAAAATTTGAGGAAATGTGTTCTCAGATTGAACGCTTTAAAAGACGCTATGAAAATGTAAAAGTATTGTTCTTTGACGCAACAACCGACAGACTTGTTGTCCGCTACAAGGAAACAAGAAGAAGACACCCGCTTTCGGAAAAACTCAAGGACGGTTCTGTGTTGTCTGCCGTTGAGCTTGAAAGGGAGCTTCTTTTGCCTGTTAAAAGAACAGCCGATTATAATATTGACACTACATATATGTCAAACAAACAGCTGCGTGAGCGAATTATGTCAATGTTCATGGAGGACACCTCGCAAGGCATTACGCTTACATTTATGTCATTCGGCTTTAAATACGGAATCCCGCTTGAAGCTGACCTTATTATGGATGTTCGCTGTCTGCCTAATCCTTTTTACATTCCCGAACTCAAACATCTTACAGGGCTTGACAAAAAGGTGCGCGACTATGTTCTTGAAAGCGATGAAACAAGCGAGTTCTTAAAGCGACTTTTGAATATGCTCGATTTTTCGGTTCCGCTTTATCTCAAAGAGGGCAAGAGCGAGCTTGTTGTCGGCATCGGCTGTACAGGCGGTAAACACAGAAGCGTTACAATTGCCATGCAGCTTAACGCTCACTTTCATGAGAAAGGCTATAAGTGCGTTATTCAGCACAGAGATATTGACAGGTAAGGTGCAGAGATGTCATTTTCCTCGGATGTAAAAAAAGAAATTTGTTCGGTTGAACAGTTCGACCGTGAAGCTCTCAAAGCAGAGCTTTACGGAATGCTTTTGTTCAGCAGAAATTTTTCATCAAAAAAAATAACCTTTACAACAGAAAGCAATTATGCGGGAAACCGCCTTATATTTCTTTTACAGAATTTATATATGCCGATAATCGAAAAACAATCGGCGTTGAGAACAAAATCAAGCGACAGCCGCCTTTACAAAATAATCGTGATAGACGAAAACGATTGCAAGCGTATTTTTGAGGATTTCGGACATATTTACGGTCAGGTTACTCTGCGCGTAAACAGGGCAAATCTTTCAAGCGAAGAGCTTACACAATCATTTTTGAGAGGTGTTTTTCTAAGCTGCGGCTCAATATCCGATCCAATGAAAAGCTATCACCTCGAATTTTGCGTTCCTCACAAAAACCTTTCTCAGGATTTATGTAAGGTGCTTTCCGAAATAACCGAATGTACTCTCGCTCCGAAAACAGTTGTTCGCAGCGGCAGTTATATCGTTTATTTCAAAGAAAGTGAGCAGATTTGCGATTTGCTCACCTACATAGGCGCTCCGATAAGAGCAATGGAGATTATGGGGACAAAGGCGATAAAACAGGTTCGAAACAATGTGAACCGCAGAATCAACGGTGAGGTGGCAAACATCGGAAAAATCGCAACGGCGTCGGCAAAACAGCTTGATGCAATCGAGCATATCAAGAGGACGGTCGGAATTGATTCTCTGCCGGAAGATTTGCGGGAAATTGCATATTTAAGGCTTGAAAATCCCGATATGTCACTTCGTGACTTGGGACAGAATCTTTCAACCCCAATCAGCCGAAGCGGTGCAAATCACCGTATGCAAAGACTGCTTGAATATGCAGGTACAGAGGTAAAAACTAATGGAAAATAAAAATATAACTTTTGAACAGGCAAATGAACTGCTTGAAAAATCAGTTTCAAAAATGGAGAGCGGAGAGCTTACTCTTGAACAGACAATGGAGGAGTATGCAAAAGCGTGTGAGCTTCTTGCTTTTTGTATGAAACAGCTTGAGCAATGCAAGGGTAAGATTATTGATATAAACGAGAAAATTTTAAAGCTTTCAAAGGGTGATGACAATGAGTAAGGATTATGCAAAGATAACCGAAAATGCTTTAACAAACTATCTTCCGAGTGCGGATTGCCGTGAAAAAAAGCTGATTGACGCAATGGCTTACAGCCTTGAGGCAGGCGGAAAGCGTGTCCGTCCGTACCTTGTGTTTTCGTTTAACAGTCTTTGCGGCGGAAGTGAAGAGTCTGCAGCGGCGTTTGCCTGTGCGGTTGAAATGATTCACACATATTCTCTTATTCACGATGATTTGCCGTGTATGGATAACGATGACCTCAGAAGAGGCAAGCCGTCAAATCATAAGGTTTTCGGTGAGAATATAGCTTTGCTTGCCGGCGACGCACTTTTAACGCTTGCCTTTGAAACCCTTACAAATGAAAAGACAGTAAAAATCTGCGGAACTTCTGCTTGCTGCAGAGGTGTTTCCGTGCTTTCAAAATATGCCGGTGCGGTTGGTATGATTGGCGGTCAGGTTATTGACCTTATGAGTGAAAATACGAACGCTCCGATTGAAGTTCTCCGTGAAATGGACTACAAAAAAACAGCCTGTCTTATAAAAGCAGCCTGCGAGCTTGGCTGTATAAGTGCAGGCGCAAACGATAAGCAAATCAAAGCCGCCTCTGAATTTGGCGAGTGCATCGGCATTGCATTCCAAATTCAGGACGATATTCTTGATGTAACCTCATCCGATGAGGAACTCGGCAAGCCTGTAGGTAGTGATGCCGAAAACAGCAAGTCAACCTATGTTTCACTTCTCGGAATTGAAAAGTGCAGAGAACTTGTTGATGAACTTACCAAAAAGGCCGTCAATGCGTTGCAGGGCTTTGACGGTGATACAACAGAGCTTGAAGATTTTGCATATAAACTTGCAAAAAGAAATAAATAACTCTGTTAAGTAATTTTGATTATACGGATAGGAAATGAATTATGGGTGAGTATGAACTGCTTTCTAAAATTAAATCACCACATGATGTCAAAAAGCTTAACGGCGAACAGCTTGAAAACCTGTGTACCGAAATAAGGGAAAAGCTCGTTGAAACCGTGTCTGTAAACGGCGGACATCTTTCACCGAACCTCGGTGTTGTTGAGCTTACGGTTGCTCTTGAGCGAAGCTTTAACTTTCCGAAAGACAGCATTGTATGGGATGTCGGACATCAGGCATATACCCACAAGCTGTTGACGGGACGCTATGAGCAGTTTGACACAATCCGCAAAAGGGGCGGAATTTCAGGCTTTCCGAAGCGTGCCGAGAGCAAATACGACGATTTTAACACAGGTCACAGCAGTACATCAATATCAGCCGCATACGGAATTGCAAGAGCAAAACACCTTATGGGCGACCAAAGCTACACAGTTGCCGTAATCGGTGACGGTTCATTTACGGGTGGACTTGCTTTTGAGGGAATGAACAACTCAGGTAGATTCAACAAGAACTTTATTGTCGTTCTCAACGATAATAAAATGTCCATTTCACCGAATGTAGGCGCATTGTCACGCTACCTTACAACGGTAAGAATTCAGCCGTGGTATATGCGAGTCAAGAAAATTACGGAAAAAATTCTTTCACACATTCCGCTTATCGGAAAACCGCTTAAAAGATTTTTGCAGGGAGGAAAATCAAAACTTAAAAATCTTGTGTATAAAAACACTCTTTTTGATTGTTTTGGTTTTACCTATCTCGGACCTATTGACGGACACAACATTGATGAGCTTGAAAATGCATTTGAGTGTGCAAAAAAGGTGAATTCTCCCGTTCTTGTTCATGTTGTTACCAAAAAAGGCAAAGGCTATCAGCCTGCCGAGGACAATCCGGGCGGATTTCACGGAATAGGCAGGTTCGATATTGATTCGGGCGAGCCTCTTTCAAGCCACAGGGGATTTTCGGCTGAGTTCGGAAAGACTATGTGTGAGCTTGCCGAAGACGATAAAAAGATTTGTGCAATCACAGCCGCAATGTCGGGAGGTACGGGGCTTACCGAATTTTCAAAGCTTTATAAAGAAAGATTTTTTGATGTAGGTATTGCAGAAGAGCACGCAGTAACCTTTGGATGCGGACTTGCCGCAAAGGGTATGCGACCTGTTTTTGCCGTGTATTCAACATTTCTCCAGAGAGCCTATGACCAGCTTTTGCACGACGCGGCTCTCGGAAAGCTTCACCTTGTAATAGGTGTTGACCGTTCGGGAATTGTAGGCGATGACGGTGAAACTCATCAGGGCGTGTTTGATGTTTCAATACTCAACACAATTCCGAACACAACAATTTTCTCTCCTGCGTATTTTGACGGTATGAGAAAATCTCTTTCAACTGCAATCTACATTTGTGACAGCCTTGCCGTTGTGCGTTATCCTCGCGGCGGAGAGCTTTACAAACCCGATGATTTCGGTGAAGAAAATCTTTCTTACGATGTTTACGGAAATCCAAATTGTAATAATCTTCTTATCACATACGGCAGACTTTTCTCTTATGCCTGCAAGGCTAAGGAAACTCTTGCAAAACAGGGCGTTGAGATTTGCATATTAAAACTTTGCAGAATTAAACCGATTGACGAAAATGCCGTTGATTTTGCGGCTGCTTTTGAAAATGTGTGGTTCTTTGAAGAGGGAATCAAAAACGGCGGTATTGCAAGAAATTTCTCCGATTTGCTCTGTTGCACTTCATTCTGCGGAGATTATCACATAAAGGCTATAAATGACAAATTTGTTAAGCAGATGTCAGTAAGCGAGGCTCTCCATGAGCTTAAACTCGATGATGACGGAATGGTAAATACCATTACCAAAAATTTAAAGGAAAAGAATTAGGATGAAAAAAAGACTTGATATTCTTGTATATGAAAAAGGTTTTACCGACAGCCGTGAAAAGGCTAAGGCGATTATAATGTCGGGGCAGGTTTATGTTGACAATCAGAAAGCCGATAAGTGCGGAACTTCTTATGATGAAAATGTTAAAATTGAAGTAAGGGGCAACACACAGAAATATGTCAGCCGTGGCGGTTTAAAGCTTGAAAAGGCCATAGACAATTTTGACTTTGATTTAAAAGATAAGATAACAATGGATATCGGTGCGTCAACGGGCGGCTTTACCGACTGTATGCTCCAAAACGGTGCAAAAAAGGTGTATTCAATTGATGTCGGCTATGGACAGCTTGCATGGAAGCTTCGCAACGACCCCCGTGTTGTCAATCTTGAACGCACCAATATGAGAAAGGTTACAAGGGAGCAGGTTCCCGATGAAATTGACTTTTTCTCGGTTGATGTTTCGTTCATTTCATTAAAGCTGATTCTGCCTGTTGCAAGACAGCTTATGAGCGAAAACGCACAGGCTGTCTGCCTAATCAAACCGCAGTTTGAGGCAGGCAGGGAAAAGGTGGGCAAAAAGGGTGTAGTTCGTGATCCTGCCGTTCATGTTGAGGTTGTCAGAAAAATATTTGATTTCTGCCTTGAAAACGGCTTTGATGTGCTTAATCTCGACTATTCGCCAATCAAAGGCCCCGAGGGCAATATAGAATACCTTATCCATCTTCGCAAAAGCGACGATCCAAAGTCATACACAGATGTAACCCCCGAGCAGCTTGTTGAAAATTCACATGCCGCTCTTGACAAAAAATGAGCAGGTGCTTTTATGAAATTTGCATTAGTGGTCAATCTTTCAAAAGAAAGAGCAATTAAATATGCAAAAAAGATTTCTCTTTTTCTTCTTGATAAAAATGCAGAAATTGCTATGATTGAGGAATGCAGTCAGTATTTTAAGGGAATCCACATTCATTATTCAAAAAATATTACGGAGCTTTTTGAATACTGCGATATGGCAATTACAGTAGGCGGTGACGGAACGATTATCCATGCCGCAAAATATGCCGCAAAAGCCGATAAACAGCTTATCGGTGTGAATGTCGGCAGACTTGGTTTTGCCGCAGATGTTGAACCGCACGAATATGAACAGCTTGAACGACTTCTTACGGGCGATTACGCAACAGAGGAGAGAATTTTGCTTGATGTTGAGGTCATAAAAGAGGACGGTTCAAAGCATTATCTTGCAGTAAATGATGCCGTTGTCGCAAGAGGTCAACTTTCAAAAACAATTGATTTGCACCTGAGTCTTGACGGTGACGAAATTTCAAAATACAGAGCGGACGGTCTGCTTTTTGCAACTCCGACAGGTTCAACCGCTTATTCATTGTCGGCAGGCGGACCAATCCTCGCGCCGAAAATGGAATGTATTCTTATGACTCCCGTTTGTCCCCATTCATTATTTTCCCGTTCCGTACTTTTCAGCGGAGAATCGGAGCTTTCGGTTCATGTTAAAATCCCCGAAGAATGCTGTTGCGTGCTGACAATTGACGGTGAAAAGAATGTTCCGATACTTGCAACCGACAGGGTTGTAATCCGCAAATCCGATTTAAAGCTTAAACTTGCGTTACTCCACAACCGCAATTTTTATAAGCTGCTCAATGAAAAACTGAAAGAGAGGGATTTCTGATGAAAACAGGGCGACACGCACGAATTCTTGATATTATAGCCGAACATCCGATTGAAACACAGGATGAACTGCTCACTCGACTTCGTGAGGAAGGTTTCAAGGCAACGCAGGCTACAATTTCAAGAGATATCAAGGATTTACGCCTTGTTAAAACTCTCGGAAGTGACGGCAAATACCGTTATGTTTCTGCGGCTCGCAGTTCAACCGATATCCGTACCAATTTTTCAAATCTTTTCAGCACTTCGGTAGATTCAATTGATGTTGCGCAAAATCTTGTTGTAATAAAAACTCTCAGCGGTATGGCACAGGCAGTTTGTGCCGCACTCGATTCAGCCGACTATCCGTCTGTTGTCGGAACGATTGCAGGTGACGATACAATCTTCATTGCCTGCCGAACAGCCGACCTTGCTGTGTCGCTTACCGAAGAACTCAAAAAGCTTATTTGACAGGACTGATTGAAATGCTCAGAACTTTATATATAGAAAACATTGCCGTGATTGAAAAAACTTCAATAGATTTTGAAAACGGTCTTAATGTCCTCACAGGTGAAACAGGTGCAGGTAAAAGTATAATAATTGACGCAATCAATGCAATTATGGGACAGCGTACATCAAAGGAAATTATTCGCACCGAGGCTGATTCAGCCTTTGTAAGCGCCCAATTTGACGATATTAACCAAAGTATTGTTGAAAAGCTTGATGAACTCGGATTTTCCGATGATGAGGGAACGCTCATTTTGCAGAGAACTCTCAGCAGAAACGGCAAGAGCAGTTGTAAAATCAACGGAAAGCCTGCAACGGTTTCAATGCTCAAAGAACTTTCAAAGCACCTTATAAACATTCACGGTCAGCACGAAAGCTACGAACTTTTCTCTCCCGAAACTCATATTGATTATATTGACCGTTTCGGCGGTTGTGAAAAGCTTTTGACTGATTATAAAAAATGTTATGATGAATATAAAATTCTCAAAAAGAAATTAAATTCAGCCGATTCGGACGAAAGTGAAAGATTGAAAGAAATTGACCTGCTTTCATATCAGGTGAATGAACTCACAGAATCCGATGTTAAGCAGGGCGAAGAACAGGAGCTTGAGAGCGAAAGAACAGCGCTTATGAGCTTTGAGAAAATCTTTTCTCTGCTCAATGATGCTAAAATGTCTCTTGACGGTGACGAAAACTATGGCGGTGGTCTTGAATCGGTCGATTCTGCATCAACTGCCCTTCAAAAAGCGTCATCATATAATGCTGAATATGAAGAAATTGCAAATACGCTTACAGACGCATATTACAATTTAAAGGATTGTTGCGACAGCATCTCCGACGCTATTGATTCGCTCGAATCCGATCCACAAAGGCTTGAAGAAGTTGAAGAAAGGCTTGACCTTATCAACCGTCTTACAAGAAAATATAATTGCCCGTCAGACGAGCTTTCGGATCTTGCCGAAAAATATCAGGCAAGACTTGACGAACTTATGAACTATGACCGCAACCGTGACGAGCTTGCGGAAAAATGCAGAGAAAGCGAAGAAAAAATGCTTGCGGCTGCCGAAAAACTCGGTACTCTGCGCAGAAAAACCGCAAAAACCTTTGCAACAAAAGTAAAATCCGAAATGGCATTTTTGAATATGCCTAATGTTGAGCTTGTTCCGTACTTTGAAAAGTGCGAACCAAATTCAAAGGGTACGGATAAAATGGAACTGCTCATCTCCGCAAACCCGGGTGAAACACCTCGCCCTGTTGCAAAAATCGCATCGGGCGGTGAGCTTTCAAGAATGATGCTTGCAATTAAAACAGTTCTTGCAAGCACGGATACGGTTGATACTCTCATTTTTGACGAGGTTGACACAGGTATTTCGGGTTCAGCGGCAGAAAAGGTCGGTTTAAAACTGCGTGAAGTCAGCAAAAACAGTCAGGTTCTCTGCGTGACACATCAGGCACAAATCGCAGCTCTTGCGGATTATCACTATCTTATCCGCAAACAGGTTGAAAAAGGAAGAACATTTACAAATGTAACCCTCCTTGACCATAACGGCAGAGCAGGCGAACTTGCACGAATAATCGGCGGTGTTGATATAACCGATGCCGCACTTAAACACGCAGAATCAATGCTTGAAAAGTATAATAACTGATTTTGAAAGGAGTAACGAATATGACGAATGAAGCAATATTAAGCAGTAACGGAAATTATACACTATTCAGCTTTAACGGCTATGTTATCAGATTCAGAACTTCATCAAAACTCGAAAGATATACAAAAATACTTGAATGGGAAAACGGTTATATTGCAGTGACAGCAAAATATAAAGGGCTTCCCGAAGAAGAGGAATATATAGATTTAGTGCCGATTCTTGAAAATCTGTATATTGATCCTGATGAATTTTTAAAACAGATAGAGAAGGTGAGAATCAGTTATGATTGATTTTAAGACAATTGCTGACAATGCTGATTTGATTATAAACGGTTATGCGTTTACAAAATCAGGAGATTACATCAGGGTTTTAAATTTGAATCGCCTTAATAGAGCACTCGTATTTGATTATAATCAGGAAGTAATTGAAACAAGTATGGATGATATAGAACTGGAAATTATATTGGATTATTACAAAAAAAATAGAAAATACATGGAGGACTAACACATGCCGAAGTATTACGAATATAAAGTATGTGGATACTATTTATATTATACCTCACATTGTGTAATCGAAGCTATGCATGTACATGCAAGTGATAGAAAACTAACAGAAATGGGATCTGCAAAGCTTTTTGTCAAAAAAAATGGAGAGACAACGATAGAAAATAAAGGACAATTGACAGATAGAGAACTTAGAATAATTCGAGAATTTATAAAAGACAATTACAAAGAAATGTATATGAAATGGGCACAGAAAAGTGACAACGGTTTTTATGGAGAATAGAAGGGGATAAAATCATCCCCTATTTCCCCTAGTTCTATTATATCCTTTATTGTAAGCATCATAGTATGCAATGGTATTTCTTTCTAATTCATTCAAAGTATAAAATCTGTCTCTTATACACATCTGACGCTGCCGACGACTTAATAGGT
>ERZ1026950.203-NODE-203-length-33281-cov-16.623849_pt1 | contig 33281 bp, 29 predicted proteins | sample MGYA00519302_ERZ1026950 | MGnify/ENA primary metagenome ERZ1026950 (study PRJEB26926, sample SAMN06164747) | human gut metagenome | biome: ENVO:00009003; feature: ENVO:2100002; material: ENVO:00002003 | host: Homo sapiens | place: USA | collected 2012 ... | reverse complement strand
AGCTGGATAGAGCACTTGGCTACGGACCAAGGTGTCGGGGGTTCGAATCCTCTCACGCACGTTATATAATATAGAAAGAGCAGGTTGTAATACCTGCTCTTTCTATATTACAAATCGTCCGCGGACGATTTGAACCCCAGGGTACGTTCTACACTCCGTTGCGGTCGGCGCTAAGCGGAAGTCCACCGGACTTCCAGCGCCCTCTCACGCACGTTCAGTTAGTTATGTAAATTCAAAGAAACAAGATGATACGGAATTAGGCAGACTTATGCATGATCTTCGCAAGAATGAGTGTTGTGAATTAACAAGTAATAAATAACCATGAAGCTGCCAGAAGATATGATTGATTGGCAGCTTTTTCCATATTGGCTATGTATAAAATACTTTCGTATATATAGAAAGAAGGTATCATAGATTGGCTGAATGCTCATGAAGCTGAATCTTGGTGCGTGCTTGATGATGAGATTTTTCCGGATTATGAGCAGTTGCAAATCGTGGAAAAGTTAGTTAAGACATGTTACATGGATGGACTGACGGATGACTCTGTTAACGAAGTTATTATGAAATTGACAGATGATCTTTAGAGAATTAAGACGAAGCTATGAATTACTATATAAGTGACCTGCATCTGTTCCATGAAGCATCAATCCGCTTTGATAACAGACCATTTGCGTCATTGGAAGAGATGCATGAGGCAGTTGTCAGCCGATGGAACAATAAAGTAAACAATGGAGATAATGTGATGAATGAACAATGGTTTTTATTGGGTGATATACATGGCAGTGCACAGCCGGTTCACTATTTTTATCAAAAAAATAAGGAAAGATTGAGTTTGGATTCATCAGAAAACTTTATGATTCTGCTTGGTGATGTTGGTGCAAATTTTGCTCTCACTGGTCAGAGAGATCATAAATTCAAATCAGAGCTTTCAAAATTGCCATTTACTTTTATATGTCTAAGAGGAAATCATGAAGCCAGAGTAAAAACGGTTATGGACAAAAATCCTGATGGATGGGAAACAATATCAAAATATGATGGTTCCATATTTGTTGAGAAAGAATTCCCTCACATTGAGTATTTAGCAGACGGACTGGCAGTATATAATTTTAAGTCTTATAAAACTCTATCTCTGCCCGGTGCTTACAGCGTGGACAAGTACTATCGTCAAGCCAGACATTTGACATGGTATAAGGATGAGCAATTAAACGAAAAAGAAATGGAGCTCGGAAGAAAATTGTGCAGAAATGAGGCACCGTTTGATTTAGTACTTTCGCATACATGCCCATATCTATATGAACCAACCGATTTGTTTCTTGCAGGACTTGATCAGAGCACGGTTGATTCAACCATGGAAAGATATCTTGGCGAGATAGAATTTAATTTGGATTATAAGAGATGGGCCTTTGGACATTTTCATGCCGACCGGCTGTATCCATGGGCTGATGGCCGACAGATGCTGATGCTATTCAACGAAAATGTTGTAAATTTGGATAAATTTATGAATATTACCGAAAAACAGTCGTTTAAAGATATTATTGCATAAAAGAGCAAATGTGGCACAAAAGCCTAAACCGCATCAATTCTTTGCAGGAACTTTATTAGGTTTGAAAGAGATTATTGACATGGTTTAAGATATCAAATAAATAACATAATTGAGGCACGGAGTATTAATTCCGTGCCTCAATTGTTTTATCCGGATTACCTTTCTGTTGTAAAATAAAGGGCGTTATTTCAGTGCAGATATAATTTTGAAATATGGCTTGAAAAGGCTGTAATATTTCAGACCATCTGTCTCACCATAGCTCTTTGTGATGGCAGATCTTATGCCATTGAGATTCTTTGTTTTATTCTTGTTTTTTTCAAGAAAATCAACAAAATTTCCGGGATCATTAATATCACTGTGTGCGAAAATTATACCTGTAAAACGCTCTACCTTCTTTTTACGCGTGAGCTTTTCAGGCGTAAAAGAGTAGGATTTGTCTTTTATGGTTTTATAAATTGTCTGACCCTGTTTCATACCATAAACATGAACCAGCGTCTCATGAAGCTTGAGCAGATTGTCTTTTCCCATGCAGTTTAGGAAAGAATCTACCTCAAAATGGTCGAAGTCTTCGGATACTGCCGATACTTCAGAAATATCTGATGTATCAATGTTGTCCGTTGAGGATTTAGCCTCATCTGCTTCGTTTTTATTTGAGCTGTTACCAGAACCGTTATGAGGTGTCTGTTCGTCAGTGAATGGTAAGTCATCATTAGCCATAAGCTTATCACATAACGGTTCACTGTCTGTATAGCTGCTATGATTGCCATCGATAAGTTCATTCAGATTGTAAGACTTTGCGGTGATAGCATCGGTATCAGTATCAGTATCGGTATTGATATTGGTATTGACGTTATCTTCCTTGGATGGAATATCTGCTACTACCTGATACTTGATGTTTTTTCTTCGCTGGACAGCCTGTTTGCAGAAATTTACATTGAATCTGCGTACAGCGAATCCCTTATCTTTCCAGAATCTTACAGCAGGGTCATAGCCTGTGTCATTGCTCATTATGATGTACTCATCAGCACATGAGGCTGCTGATACATCTGCTGTGTTTGCAACGATATGAGTAGCTGAAGAATTATCATTATATGGCTTTGTGTTATCTTGTATTTCAGTGTTGCCTGATGCATGTTCACATGTGCCTTCACTGAGGGAATCATTGTGTCCAATCAGATAACCCATATAGGATACCAGCTGAAAATCGAGGGCATTCGTTCCCTCATAGCATTCCTCAAATCGTACATTAATACTGTTGTTTTCCATAAGCCTGATGACTGACATGTATGACATGTGAGGTGATTTTTTTGTGTAAAACACTACGATTTCGTCTTCCTCATCTGCCATATCAAACAGCATCAGCCAGTTGTCGTTGACATTTTCGCTGTCTACTAAAAAGTGTCTGATAATAATCACCATTAATCCGGACAAAAGTATTGTAACATGAGTTTGAAATAATGGCAAATAAACATGATTTTTAGAAATCTTAGAAATGTTAACAATACAAAGTGCGCAACGTATGATATAATTTTTATATGCTTTGAGGATGAGGGGGAGAAAATGAGAGGCAAAGAAATAAATAAACCGGTGCTTGAAATTTGCTGTGGCAGCTTTTCGGATGTGAAAACAGCATATGAAAATGGTGCAGACAGGGTTGAACTGAACAGTGCCCTATATATGGGAGGGCTGACACCTACACTCGCCAATTTAATATATGCAAAGGAAAAATGCAATATACCGGTAGTAGCAATGGTTCGGCCGAGGGGCGGCGGATTTTGCTATTCGGATGAAGAATACGACACTATGCTTATGGATGCAAAAATTCTTTTAGAGCATGGAGCAGACGGTATTGCGTTTGGATTTCTGACAGAAGAAAAACTGCTTGATGAAAAGCGCACGAAGGAAATGATAGAGCTCATTCATAAGTATGGCAGGGAAGCTGTGTTTCACCGTGCCTTTGACTGCATAGATAATCAGGACAGTGCAGCGGAGAAGCTTATTAGGCTTGGCGCAGATCGTATCCTCACAAGCGGTGGAGCAGTAAATGTATGGGATGGCAGAAAACAGCTTAAGCATCTTCAAAATCAATATGGAAAAGATATTACGATTCTGGCAGGAAGCGGCGTGAAGGATACCAATGTGAGAGCACTTATCGAATACACGGGAATTACGCAGGTGCACAGTTCGTGTGGCTCATGGAAGTGTGATGTGACAGCAGCGGGCAATGCAGTGGATTTCTCGTATGATGAAACGGTGAAGAACTGCTATCAGTGTGCGGATGCAGGTAAGGTTAGGAAGCTTGCGGAAGAGGTAAGTGGAGTGTAATATTAAAGCAAAAGATTATAGAAGTTCGGAGGAAACAATTAATGGCAGAACAGGAAAACAGTAAGGATTTAATCAGTGTACTTTGGAGTGGCGCTGATGTACTTCGTTCTAAAATGGATGCGAATGAATATAAGAATTATCTTTTGGGAATTGTATTCTATAAATACCTATCAGATTCATTTTTGATTAGAGTATATGATTTGATAAATGATGAGAAACCGGAATCGCTCAAGGTGGCACTTGAGGCATATAAAAATGAGTTGAAGGGTGAATATGCTAATGATTTGCTTGATGAATTAAAGCAGGATCGTAAATATGTAATTGAGCCTGAGCTTACATATACATGTTTTGCAGAGGATGCAAGGAATAATTGCTTTAATCGTGAGCAATTACAGAAAGCATTCAATAATATTGAGCAGAGCGGAGAGTTGTTTGTGGATTTGTTTTCCGACATTGATTTGTATTCAAGCAGGCTTGGAGCGGGAGACCAGAAACAAAGTGATACAATTGCAGAACTGATAAAAGTAATAGACCAGGCGGATTTGCTCAATTCCGATGGTGAAATACTTGGAGATGCATATGAATATCTGATAGGACAGTTTGCGTCAGAGACCGGTAAGAAGGCGGGAGAATTCTATACACCACAGGCAGTATCAAAAATTCTTACTAGAATAGCAATAACAGGACAGGAGAATGTGAAAGGTTTGTCAATCTATGATCCATGTATGGGCTCAGGTTCGCTGCTTCTTAACGCAAAGAGATACTATAAAGGTGATACAAACTATATAAAGTATTATGGACAGGAACTGAACATGTCTACATATAATCTGGCGAGGATGAATATGTTCCTGCATGATGTAGCTGCGGAGAATCAGAATCTGCATCATGGAGATACTCTTGATGCAGACTGGCCAACTGGTGAGGAAACTGACTTTCATATGGTACTTATGAATCCGCCGTATTCTGCAAAATGGAGTGCTGCATCAGGTTTTTTACAGGACGAAAGATTTTCAGAATATGGTGTTTTGGCTCCAAAATCAAAGGCTGATTATGCATTTTTACTTCATGGACTTTATCATCTGAAAAGCAATGGAACAATGGCCATCGTTTTGCCACATGGAGTGCTTTTCAGAGGTGCAGCAGAGGGAAAAATAAGAGAAAAGCTCCTTCGTTCAGGAAACATATATGCGGTTATAGGATTGCCGGCTAATTTATTTTATAATACGTCTATTCCTACATGCATTGTTGTACTTAAAAAGCATAGAGATGGCAGAGATGTACTGTTTATTGATGCGTCAAAGAAGTTCATTAAGGGCAAAAAACAAAACGAAATGTCAGACGAGCATATTGATGAAGTTATGGATTTGTATAACAGAAGAGAAACTGTAGACAAAGAATCCTATCTGGCAAGCTTTGATGATATTGAAAAGAATGATTTCAACCTAAACATACCGCGATATGTAGACAATTTTGAAAAGGAAGAGGAAGTCGATATAAATGGTCTGCTCGAGGATATGCAAAAAACAGATGACGAGATAGGAAAGGTCGAAGGTGAGTTTGTGAATTTGTTAAAAGACCTGACATCGTCCGATGAAAATATAATGGCATCGTTAAATCGTTATATTGATATGATTGAGGGGTGATTTGTATGGAAAATCCAAAGATTAGATTTAAAGGGTATACTAAGGATTGGGAACAGCGTAAGTTTTCAGAGTTTGTAGAAAATGTAGCGGTAAGAAATAGAGAAGGGTTAGAGTTAGAGTGTTATGCAGTAACAAATGATAGAGGTTTTATATCTCAAAAGGAAGCACATGATGATTTTGGATATATGGCAGATGTTGATAAAACAGCTTACAATATTGTTCCTCCAAATTCATTTGCATATAATCCTGCAAGAATAAATGTTGGATCGATTGGATACTATGCAGGTACCGAAAATGTAATAGTTAGCTCACTTTACGAGGTTTTTCAGACTGCGGATTATGTCGAGGATGGATTCCTTTGGCATTGGTTCAAGTCTACTCATTTTCCCAAATGGATTGAGAGGTTACAAGAAGGGAGCGTGCGTCTTTACTTCTATTATGACAAGCTTATTCAATGTGAAATGAAGATGCCATCCTTAGAAGAACAGAAGAAAATTGGAAAATATTTTGATAACCTCGATCACCTCATCACTCTTCACCAGCGAAAGTGTGAACAGACAAAAAAATTGAAAAAATATATGCTTCAAAAAATGTTCCCTCAAAATGGAGCAAAAGTTCCAGAAATTAGATTTGATGGATTTACTTACGATTGGGAACAGCGTAAGTTTTCTGAATTGTATGCTAGGTCAAGTGAAAAAAATGATGGTAGCATAGGAATGGATAAAAACATCACTGTAGCGACCATGCAGTTCAAGAATGATGTTAAGGTTTCTACTACGGAATATCTCAAAACATATTATACATTTAAATTAGGGGATATAGCATTTGAAGGTCATCAGAGTAAAGAGTTTCGATATGGCAGGTTTGTTGAAAATGATATAGGAAACGGTATAGTTTCTCATATTTTTGCTGTTTTCAGACCTATTCAAGAATATGATTTATATTTTTGGAAGTATGCAATCAATAATGAAACATTAATGCAGCGCATTCTTGCTAGAAGCACAAAAGCGTCAACAATGATGCATGACTTGGTAACTAATGACTTTCTAAATGAAACATTTTTAGTGCCGTCAGTGAAGGAACAAAAGCAGATTGGAGCATTTCTCAATAAGCTTGATAATCTCATCACTCTTCACCAACGTAAGTGCGATGAACTTAAGAAAATGAAAAAATATATGTTACAAAATATGTTTATATAATCATTTGATATTAGAGTTATGAGATCTCTTGAAGGAAGGGAGGGTTAAGAGTGTCAAAGGGAATTAAAATGGATACAATAATTTTATATCACGGTTCTCCTAACAAAATAGTAACACCGGTATTTGGCGGTGGAGATGATAAACATGATTATGGTCGTGGATTTTATCTGACAGAAAACATAGATTTAGCAAAAGAATGGGCGGTTTGCAGACCTAATGAACAGAATGGATGGGTTCATAAGTATGAGTTAAATACAAGGAATCTAAAAATTTTGGATTTTCAGGAGAAAGATGTTTTATCGTGGCTTGCAGAGCTTATGAAACATCGCGATGCTGCTGATTCTAAGCGTTATAGGATGCTTGCAGCAAAATTTATTGATAAATATGGTATTGCTACCAATGCATATGATGTGATAAAGGGATGGCGCGCAAATGCATCATATTTTTACATTGCAAAAGAATTTGTCCGAGATAATATTGATATAGATATTCTTGAAGAATTGCTTTCGTTAGGCGGATTGGGGATTCAGTATTGTATTAAGACAGAAAAAGCATATGCAAATTTACGCGAGATAGAAAGTGATTTACTTCAAGTTGAATACAATGAATTTAACAATAAGTATAATCAAAGAGATATTGAAGCAAGAAAAAAAATGCGTAATTTAGTAGATTCAGATGCAAATAAGGTTACGAATGTTTTTAGTACATTGTTTTAGAGGTGAGAAAATGGGCGCATATTCAGAAGCGTATCTAGGTGACGTGGTGGAAAATCAGGGAAAACTATTTGATTTTGTGGCACAGTCTTATCCTGATAGTGATACAGAAGATTTTATAAATACGTATATGAAAAGTAAAACCAGAAAGAACATTGATGATGCGATGGCTTATGTTAATACTATGGATGCAAAAGAACTGTGGAAATACTTTTCAGACACAGAAAAATATAAGTTAAAGAAGGGGAAAGCAATCGAAGGATTTATGCCTGATTGGATTGGTGAATTTTATGCTTATTATCAGTGGTATTATGATATTCCAAGCGCAGAGGTAATAAATAAAATACCGGTCGATTTTCTGAGGAAGGCTTATTGTGGACTTCATGATTTAGAGCTTGATTTGGCGGTAAAAAAGGTAGGTAAAGTATAAATGAATATAGTTTGTTTTCATAATCCAAATGAGGAAAATGGATACCTTAGTAACTGGTATTTAAGTGAGTTTGAATGTGATGGAATAAGATTTTCATCAATGGAACAGTACATGATGTATCAAAAAGCAAATTGTTTTGGCGATACTAAAATAGCGGAGAAAATCCTTGAAACTACAGATGTTGCACAAATTAAGGCTTTGGGAAGAAAGGTTTCAAATTATAATGAAACAATCTGGAATGGAAAGCGACAGATTGTTGTTTACAAGGGACTTTGTGCAAAATTTCAAAACTCTGAATTGAAATCCAAACTAAAAGCTACAGGAGATGCGGTTTTAGCGGAAGGTGCTGTGAGGGACTGCATATGGGGAATTGGATTGTCAATGACAGATCCTAAAAGACTGGAAATGGAAAAGTGGAGAGGACAGAATCTGCTTGGATTTGCACTTATGATGGTGAGAGATGGAATATAAAATCTGAAAAAATTTTGATTACTTTTAAGAGCATTCATCCGTGTTTTTAATTAATTTTAGGCGTGGGACAATTTGACTCACGTCTTTTATATTATAAGTGATGAAAAGTGGCATCACTCGTTATTAGCGTAAGTCCATTGTGATATGGTGAATAAAACCAAAAGTTTGGGAACAGCGTAAGTTGGGGGAACTTGGTTCATTGAAGAACGGAATGAACTTTTCTAAAGAGGCTATGGGACATGGGTTTCCCTTTATTAACTTACAAAATATCTTTGGAAACAATGTAATTGATGTTAACAAATTGGAATTAGCTGATGCTACAGAAAAACAATTGTTAGAATATTCATTGCTAAAAGGAGATGTATTATTTGTTCGTTCCTCAGTAAAACTGGAAGGAGTTGGTGAGGCAGCATTGGTGCCAGAAACCCTTGAAAATACAACTTATTCAGGATTTATTATTCGTTTTAGGGATGAATATGGACTAAATAATGATTTTAAAAAATATATATTTGGAACTCAAAAAGTACGAAATCAAATAATGGCTCAAGCAACCAACAGTGCGAATAAAAACATTAGTCAAGGTGTACTTGAAAATCTTACTTTTGAAGTACCATCATTTGATGAACAAGCAAAAATAGGAGAGCATTTCTCCAACCTCGACCACCTCATCACTCTTCACCAGCGCCAGACAGATTTTTATAAAAAATCCAATTTCTACTTTATCTCATCGTAAGACAATAAAAAATATAAATGTTGAAAACGATTGGGAACAGCGTAAGTTGGGAGATGAAGCGGAAGAGATATTAGCAGGTGGCGATATTGACAAAGAAAAAGCAGTTGATGACGGTGTGTACCCAATTTATGCAAATGCCTTAACTAATGATGGAATTGTTGGATATTATGACGATTATTATAGAGTAAAAGCACCAGCAGTTACAGTGACGGGGCGTGGTGAGGTAGGTCGTGCACGGGCTAGAATGATTGATTTTACACCAGTTGTGAGACTTCTTGCTGTCCGTTCAAATCATGATTGTTATTTTTTGGAAAATGCAATAAATAATCACAAAGTTGTTGTCGAATCAACTGGAGTTCCGCAGTTGACAGTTCCGCAGCTATCATCATATGATATTTGTTTTCCTAAAGATATTGTGGAAGAGAAGAAAATTGGAACTTATTTCAATCAATTAGACCGCCTTATCACTCTTCACCAGCGCCAGCACAAATTACATCTGAACATGCTTTTATAAACTGTTTTTTATCGTAAGTAACATCGTATCTATACAATGGTTACCATAAATTTGACAACGAATCGAACATAAACCAACCTCAAACAAAGCAAGCCTAATTATGGTTACATCAGCGTAAGCAGTACTAATAAAGGAGGTAGCGTATGCTAGAGGATATGAGCAAGGATGCATTATTTTACAACTATTACACACAGTGGATAGAAGTGTATAAGAAAGATGCAATTCGTGAAGCCACTATGGCAAAGTACAGGATGACTCAAAAGTGGGTGGAGAAGCTGGCTCCGGAGCTTAAGGTTTGTGAGCTGACAAGGACCGCATATCAGAAGATACTAAATGATTACGCAAAGGAGCATGAGAGACAGACAACACTTGACTTCCATCATCAGCTAAAGGGTGCGGTAATGGACGCTGTGGATGAGGGGCTGATAGAGCGTGATCCGACCAGAAAGGCTATCATCAAGGGTAAGACACCACGTGAGAAAAAGATTAAATATCTCAATCAGTTTGAGTTGCATACTTTGATAGCTGATCTGGATATAAAGGAAGAGCCGAACTGGGACTGGTTTATTTTGCTTGTGGCAAAGACAGGGATGCGTTTCTCAGAGGCGCTTGCCATCACACCGAAGGATTTTGATTTTGGAAGACAAACACTTTCTATAAGTAAGACGTGGGATTATAAGGGTAAAGGCGGTTTTCTACCGACGAAGAATAAGTCATCTGTGAGAAAGATTCAGATTGACTGGCAGATAGTAGTAAAGTTTTCTGAGCTGATAAAAGGGTTGCCGGAGGACGAGCCTATATTTGTAGGAGAGGAAAAGATTTATAATTCAACCGTCAATGATGCTCTCACCAGACACTGTAAGGCCTGTGGGATATCGGAGATTTCCATTCACGGACTTAGACATACGCATGCGTCGTTGCTTTTGTTTGCCGGTGTTTCTATAGCCAGTGTGGCGCGCAGATTGGGGCATGCGAGTATGACAACAACGCAGAAAACATATCTGCATATCATTCAGGAACTGGAAAATAAGGATGTGGATCTGGTAATGAGGACTTTGTCAGGACTGTAATGTAGCTTTTTAAACAATATGCTTACGCTGATTTTGATATAAGTAATTTTGTGGTATTTTATGCCTATATTTGCTATAATAAATATAGTTAGTGTTTTGGTTTTGAAGAAGGAGAAATTATCATGCCGGAGTTGGAATCGTTAATAGAGCAGAAATTGATTGAGCAGTTGATATATGGGGATTCGCAGTGGACGTACAGACCAGATTTAAAGACAGAAGCGGATTTATGGAACAATTTTAAATATATTTTAGAGCAGAACAATAAAGACAGGCTGGATGGTGAGCCACTTTCTGATTCAGAGTTTGAGCAGGTAAAGAATCAGTTGCAGTTTTCAACATTTTATAAGGCTGGAGAGTGGCTGGTAGGCGAAAACGGCAAGGTCATGGTGCATGTACAGCGTGATACTAAGAAGCTTCATCTGGTTGTGATGAATCATGAGCATATTGCAGGTGGCAGCAGTGTGTATGAGGTTATAAATCAGTACAGTGCATTGAAGGATGATGAGGATGCCGCATCAAGAGACCGTAGATTTGATGTGACCTTGATGATAAACGGTCTTCCAATGATACATATTGAGCTGAAAAACAGACAGCATTCATATATGGAAGCATTCAATCAGATAAAGAAATACATTGGTGAAGGGCAGTTCAGGGGGATTTTTTCGGCTGTTCAGATGTTTGTTATAAGCAACGGTGTTGACACGAAGTATTTTTCTGCAGCAAGTGATACGGAGCTAAAGAAAGAATTTATCAGCGGATGGGTTGACAGGAACAATCAGCCGGTTTCTGATTATATTGATTTTGCAAAAAATGTCCTTAAGATTCCACAGGCACATGAGATGATTGCAAGATATACGGTTTTAGATAATGAAGCTAAGCGGCTTATTCTGCTTAGACCATATCAGATACATGCTATTGAGGCAATTCGTGAAGCATCACGAACAGGAAAGTCGGGATTTGTATGGCATACTACAGGCTCGGGAAAGACGCTTACATCATATAAGGCAACAAGAAATCTCCTTATGGATATTCCGGCGTTGGATAAAGCTATTTTCCTTATAGACAGGAAAGATCTTGATGAGCAGACAAATACGTCATTTAGTTCATATTCTCAGAATGATTCAATTGATGTGGATAATACTGATAATGTGACTGATTTGAAAAATAAACTTAAATCGTCTGACAGACAGATGATTGTTACTACAATTCAAAAGATGCAGATTCTCATTTCAAAGCGTCTGAAGGAGGGCACACCTGAGTATAACAGGTTAAGAGGATTAAAAATAGCTTTTGTGGTGGATGAGTGTCACAGAGCTGTATCTCCGGCTACCAAGAGAATAATCGAACGCTTTTTTGGAAAGTCACTCTGGTTTGGCTTTACAGGAACACCACGTTTTCCGGAGAATCCTTATCCGTTGATGGGGGATTTGCCACGTACAACAGAGGAATTATACGGAGCATGTCTGCACAAATATACTATCCAGAATGCTATTCATGATAATGCTGTTTTGGGATTTCAAGTGGAGCACGATGGTCCAAAGGATGTGACGGATGAGACTGACAGCAGCCGATATGAAAATGAGACGCATATGCTCAAGGTGCTTGAGGTTATTTTAAATAAGTCATATCATAAGCTGGGGTTTCAAAATGGAAAAGGCAAGACCTTTGAAGGGCTTTTGACCACAAGTTCTATTTCGCTTGCACAAAAATATTATGAGCTGCTCACAAGGGTGAAAAACGGAGAAACATCATTAAAGATAGATGAACGCATAAAGCAGGTTTTACCGGACTTCCCTAAGTTTGCCATCACATACTCTGTGACTGAAAATGAGGACGGTTCGCAGGTCAATCAGGAGAAGATGAAGCAGTCTCTTGATGACTACAACGCTATGTTTGATACAAAGTTTGATATTTCACAGATTACTTCATACAATAGTAATCTAAATAAACGACTTTCTAGAAAAGATCCTAAGTATAAGAGCAGAAACGAACAGCTTGATCTGGTTATTGTTGTGGATCGTCTGCTCACAGGCTTTGATGCGCCATGCATGTCGACAATTTTTATTGACAGGCAGCCGATGGGACCTCACGATTTAATACAGGCCTTTTCCAGAACTAATCGTATTTTTGACAAAAAATCAAAGCCGTATGGACAGATTGTGACTTTTCAGGCACCGGTACTTTTCAAGAAATGTGTGGATGATGCTGTCAAGCTTTACTCTGCAGGAAGTACAGAGGATACACCGCTTATTGCAGAGTGGGATGATGTGGAGCCTGCTTTTAAAAAGGCGCTTGCGGCACTTAGAATTGCAGCTCAGACACCGGACGACATTCCGTCAATGTCAGATGAGGAGAAGCTTCATTTCATGAAGATGTTTCAGAGCTTTGACAGACTTTTTGCGCAGCTTAAATCCTTCAGCAGATATGATGAAAGTATGCTTGATGATTATGGAATTACTGAACAGGAATATATAGACTATGCAGGTCATTACCTGAACATAAAAAGTGAGATTGGGCCAGACCCGGGACCGGACCCGGTTAATCCGCCAGTAGAACCGGAAATAGACTCAGATTATGAGCTTATGGCATACAGTAATACGAGGATTGATTATGAATATATCATCAATCTCATTCAGAATATCGTCAATCCTGAGGAGGATGGTGATATCACTCCTGAGGAAAAGCAAAAGAAGATAGATGAGGCAAAGCAGTATGTAGAGGATCTGCGTAAGGATAATCCAAAGGTTGCAGATATCATGTCACATCTGATTGATGAGATAGAGCTTGATGAGAGCAGATTTAAGGGCAAATCAATTCTAAACATTGTTGAAAATATGAAACATGAATGTATAGAACAGGTTGTGAGTAATTTCTGCCTGTTATGGCATGCAGACAAGGATGATGTAATGTATGCGGCAACACATTACCGCAATGGGGTTATCCCTAATGAGAGCGCCATAAAGGCATCTATTGATTATCCTGAGTACAAAAATACAGTGGAACGTGCTTTACCTAAATTCAAGTATTATGCTAAGTTTTTCGCAGAGCTTAGGAGTACGCTGGATGACGAGATTAAGCCTTTAGTGTAAAGAAATGTATTTCACAACACTTATAATACATATACAATTAAATACCGGATTGTGTTATAATATGTCTGTCGGCGGATTCGTCGGCAGACTTTTTTTAAGGAGAGTAAAATGAGAGTATTAACAGATTTAGAGCCAAAGAACGTTTTTTCGTTTTTCGAGGATATATGCAGTATTCCTCATCCATCATACAAGGAAGAGAAAATCAGTAATTACCTGGTGGAGTTTGCAAAGGCAAGAGGCCTTGAGCATTACCAGGATGAGCTTCACAATGTGATAATCATAAAGGAAGCATCAGAAGGATATGAGGATGTGGAGCCAATCATACTGCAGGGGCACATGGATATGGTTTGCGAGAAGACACCTGACTGTGATAAGGATATGGACGAGGAAGGCCTGGACCTTTTGATAGATGGTGATTTTATCTCGGCAAAGGGCACTACACTCGGTGGAGATGACGGTATCGCGGTGGCATATGCGCTTGCTATTTTGGACGATGACAGCCTGTCACATCCACGCCTTGAGTTTGTATGCACTGTATGCGAGGAGGTCGGCATGGAGGGTGCTACAGGCATCGATGTGTCTATGCTTAAGGGAAAGAAGCTTCTTAATATGGACAGCGAGGAGGAGGGCGTGATGCTCGCAAGCTGCGCCGGTGGATGTAGAGCCGATGTGAAGCTGCCTGTAGAGAGAGAGACTGTGAGCGGAACAAAGCTCACTGTGAGCTTATCAGGTCTCACCGGCGGACACTCAGGCTCAGAGATTGATAAGGGAAGGGGCAATGCCAATATTCTTATGTCCAGACTGCTTCGCGACGCATCGGCACCTGTAGCTATAGCTTCTATAGAGGGCGGCAGAAAGGATAATGCCATTCCAAGAGAGTGTATTGCACAGATTATTGTAGCACCTGATGAGGCTGTGGCAGTGAAGGCTTCGATAGAACAGGCAGCAGCTGAGATTGCGGAGGAGTTTAAGGCATCTGATCCTGACCTTAAGCTTACTGTGTCAGAGGAGACTGACTGCAGTGAGTCAGCTATAAGTGCAAAGGACAGCGCAAGGGTTATCGCACTTATCGAGGCACTGCCAAACGGCATCATCAGAATGAGCCGGGAAATCGATAAGCTTGTTGAGACCTCGCTTAATCTGGGAGTTTTAAAATCTGACGATGCTGCTGTCACTTTAAGATACGCAGTCAGAAGCTCTGTCGGTGTGGCTAAAAAAAGCCTTAAGAACCAGCTTGTCTGTATAGCAGACGCTTTTGCTGCAGAGGTTACATTTGAGGGCGATTATCCTGCATGGGAGTACAAGAAGGATTCAAAGCTCCGCGAGGATATGGTACGGATTTTTGAGGAGATGTATGGCAAAAAGCCTACAGTTGAGGCTATTCATGCCGGTGTCGAGTGCGGACTTTTAAGCGGCAAGATTGAAGGACTCGACTGCATATCAATGGGACCGGACATGTATGATATCCATACGACTGAGGAGAGGCTTTCCATATCCTCTGCAAAGAGGTCATATGAGTATATACTCAGAGTGATTGCGTGCAAATAAATAGTTATTCAAGGCTTTTGATAAAGGAAAGAGGTGTCATATGATACCTCTTTTTAAATGCCCTGTGAAAATAGCTCAGATTGTGAAATCCGACAGACAGTGAGACATCTAAAATTGAGGTGTTGCCGTGTTCGAACTGTTCCACGGATTTTTCAAGACGCACATTGTTGATATACTGCACGCAGGTCATGTTCATGTGTTTTTTGAAGAAACGCATGAAGTGGTATTCACTGAAATAGCAAAGCCCGGCAAGCTCTGAAACCTGGATGCTTTCGGCATAGTGCACCTCGATGTAATCGAGCACATTTTTGAGCTTATCGGAGGATGTGTTGACACCGAAATCAGCATTTTTTTCACTGTATTGCAGCAATAGAAATATTGCCTGAAGCAGAAATGCCTTTAGAGCCAGCTCATAGCCGAATTCCTGACTGGAGTATAGCTTTGTTATGCGCATGAAGCATTTGCAAAGGGATGAATATGCCGGATGCTTCGGTGCAATCAGGTAAGGCATGGCGAACTCATGGTTGATCAGCGGAGTCAGATATCTTGAAGAGCATATATCGGTATTGTTTCCACCTAAAAAATTGATATGGAATACATACGTTTCCGAGTAAAATTCGTCGCAGTCCCTTATTGAAATGGAATGCAGCAGCAGTGGCGGGATAAAGATGATATCGCCTTCCTTTGCTTCATATTCGAGCAAATCAATCTGATAGGTGCATGAGCCCTTTGTAATCAGTGTGAGCTCTGCCTCATCGTGCCAGTGTGTAGTGATGACAGGGTAATCTGCTGCAAGTCTTGTTATATATTTCTGAACGGGGAAAAATACTTCTCCGTGCTTTGCGTTTTCTTTCTGCCCGAGGGCAGGCGGATTATTGTTTTTCATATTGTTGTTTCTCCATAGCTTTTAAAACTATACCCTTTAAATTATAAGAGCAGTATTGTGTTATAAAATGAAAAAATATTGCAAGAATTTATACTAAACACTTTCTATAATAGCAGTATAATACATCAAGACAAAGTGCTCAAGATGTAAATAAGTACAAAATTTATGATTAGATAAGAGGTACACATTATGGAGAGAAAATGGTGGCATGACAAGGTGGCATATCAGATTTATCCAAAGAGCTTTCTGGATACAAACGGTGACGGAATAGGAGATTTAAGAGGTATCATTTCAAAGCTGGATTATTTAAAATCGCTTGGAATTGACATCATATGGCTGTCTCCGATATATAAATCGCCATTTGTGGATCAGGGCTATGACATATCTGATTACTATGCGATAGCGGAAGAATTCGGTACTATGGAGGAGTTTGATGAGCTCCTTGCCGAGGCAAAGAAGCGTGATATGCACATCATCATGGATCTGGTAATAAATCACTGCTCGGATAAGCACGAATGGTTTCAAAAGGCACTTAAGGATCCGGATGGAGAGTATGCTGATTACTTTTATTTCAGAAAAGGTAAAAACGGCAATCCGCCGAGCAATTACCGCTCTTATTTTGGCGGAAGCTGCTGGGAGAAGGTGCCGGGCACGGACAAGTATTATCTGCACATGTTTGCGAAGGAGCAGCCGGATTTAAACTGGGAGAATGAAAAGCTAAGACAAAAGCTTTATGAGATGATTAACTGGTGGCTTGATAAGGGCTTGTCAGGATTTAGAATAGATGCGATAATCAATATAAAGAAAAATCTCGATTTCCCTGATTTTGAGCCGGATGCAGAGGACGGACTGGCTGCCTGCTACAAGATGGTTGAAAGTGCAGAAGGTGTCGGAGAGCTCTTAGAGGAATTAAAGAACAATACATTTAAGAAGTATGATGCATTTACGGTTGGCGAGGTATTCAATATGAAGCCTGAGGAGCTGCCGGAGTTTATCGGTGAGAATGGGCATTTTTCAACGATATTTGATTTTTGTGCACAGTGCTTAAGTGATGGAGAGCATGGCTGGTATGATGCACCGAAGATAGATTTTGATACATGGAGAAAGGCCATTCTTGGTTCACAGCTTGAGACAGAAAAGTACGGCTTTAAAGCCAATATTATAGAAAATCATGATGAGCCGAGAGGTGCCTCAAGATTTTTACCAAAGCATGCTCAAAATCCTGCCGGAATAAAGATGTTAGGAACTGTCAGCGTACTGCTTCGAGGCATTCCGTTTATATACCAGGGACAGGAAATCGGTATGCAAAATGCAAAATGGAACAGTATAGATGAGTATGACGATATCAGCACAAAGGATCAGTACAAGGCAGCACTTGCAGCAGGCTTATCAAAGGAGCAGGCACTTGCAGCCTGTGGAAGGATGAGCAGGGATAATGCAAGGACACCTATGCAGTGGAGTGATGAGGCAAATGCCGGTTTTACCACAGCAAAGCCATGGCTTAAGGTTAATGAAAACTATAAGGCTATCAATGTTGCGGCGCAGGAAAAGGATCCTTCATCTGTTTTGAACTATTACAGAAGGCTTGTGGCACTCAGAAAGTCAGATGAATTTAAGGAGCTGTTCACCTACGGCAGATGTGTTCCGGCATATGAGGATACAGATGGCATCATGGCTTATTACAGAGAGTATGAAAATAAGCGCGTGCTGGTTGTGGCAAATTTTGGCAGTAAAGAGGCACAAATCAGGCTGGATGGCAGTGTGAAAAAGGTGCTTTTGTCCAACACAAATGATGCTGAAAAGAGCACTGTTTCAGTGGGAGCATCCGAGCTTAGGCTTGAAAGCTGTGAGGTTTTGGTGGTGCTTGTAAAATAGCATAATTTGATACAGCATTAAAGAAACGAGGCTGAATTATTACAAAAAGAGGCAGCTAAAAGAGATAACAAAAAGAGATAATGAAGAGAGAAGGAGGGCATAATGAGCAAAAACAATAACGAAAAATGGTGGAAAAAGGCGGTAGTTTACCAGATTTATCCAAAGAGCTTTCAGGATTCTAACGGAGACGGCTTTGGTGATTTACAGGGTATCATCAAAAGACTTGATTATCTTGAGACGCTTGGAATCAATGCAATATGGCTTTCGCCGGTATTCAAATCACCGCAGGCGGACAACGGTTATGACATTTCGGATTACAGGGATATTGATCCGACGTTTGGCAGTCTCGATGATATGGAGGAGCTCATAAACGAGGCAAAGAAGCACAATATAAGGATTATGATGGATCTTGTCTTAAATCATTCTTCAAACGAGCACAGGTGGTTCAAGGAGGCTAAAAAGAGCAAGGACAATCCATACCATGACTACTATATTTGGAGAGACGGAGATGAAGGCGTGCCGCCAAGTGATATGAAGGCTTGTTTCGGTGGAAGCTCATGGGAATATGTGCCGGAAATTGGACAGTATTATTTCCATCAGTTTTTACCGGAGCAGCCGGATTTAAACTGGGAGAATCCAAAGGTCAGAAGAGCAATCTACGATATGATTCTCTGGTGGATGGACAAGGGAGTCGGCGGCTTCAGACTTGATGTAATCGACCAGATAGCAAAAGAGCCGGACAAGAGAATCACCATAAACGGACCAAGGCTTCAGGAATATTTTAAGGAACTGAGCAGGGAGACATTCCAGAAGGGCGACCTGATTACCGTAGGTGAGGCATGGGGCGCAGACACAGAGCGCGCAAAGCTTTACAGCAATCCGGATGGCAGCGAGTTTTCTATGGTGTTCCAGTTTGAGCACATAGGGCTTGACCAGAAGGAGGGCGGCGAGAAATGGGACCTTGCACCGCTTCCGTTTAAAAAGCTCAAAAAGATAATGGCTCACTGGCAGAATGAGCTCTACAACTGTGGCTGGAACAGTCTGTTCTGGGACAATCATGACCTGCCGCGTATCGTGTCAAGATGGGGCAATGACAGGGAGTACAGAGTGGAATCTGCAAAGATGCTTGCTATATTGCTGCACGGCATGCAGGGTACACCATACATCTATCAGGGCGAGGAGCTGGGCATGACAAATGTACAGTATGATATCGAGGATTATAAGGACTGTGAAATCATAAACATGTACCATGAGCGCCTTGAAAAAGGATATTCAAAGGATGAAATCATGAAGTCCATTTACGCAAAGGGCCGTGACAATGCAAGGACACCTATGCAGTGGGATGACTCGGCAAATGCCGGCTTCACCACAGGAACACCTTGGATAAAGGTAAATGACAATTACGACAAAATAAATGCCAAATCACAGGTGGATGACCCTGATTCAATCTTTAGCTGCTACAAGAAGCTTGTTCAGCTGAGAAAGGATTATCCGGTATTTGTTGATGGTAAATTCACACTTTTACTTGAGGATGATGAGAATATTTTTGCATACAGCAGAAAGAATGAAGAAAAAACCATGATTGTTGTGTGCAATTTCTTTGACAAGGAGATACCAATGCCGCTTGCAAAGGAGTGTGAGGGCATGGAGGTGCTGATTTCAAATTATAAGGATACCTCTGATATGTCAGTGCTTAGACCTTATGAGGCTAGGATGTATATACGATAGATAAAATTGATACCGCTTGTTTTTATAAATGTGTTTTATAAAAGCAGGCGGTATTATTGTATTTTTTAAGGATAATGTATATAATAAGTTACCGAAAAAATTCAATGGACGATGAAAGGAACCAATTCCATGTTTGATATAATAATAATAGGTAGTGGTCCGGCAGGACTGTCTGCAGCAATATATGCAAAGAGAGCAAATCTGAATGTGGCAGTAGCAGAAAAAGAATACGAGGGGACAGGCCAGATAGCCGAGAGCGGAAATGTGAACAACTATCTGGGGCTTCCTAACATAAACGGATATGACCTGGGAGAAAAATTCAGGGAGCATGCAGTGTCTCTTGATGTAGAATTTATCGAAAAAGAAGCAGTGCAGATAGAAGCAGTGCAAAATGGTGAGAAAGAAGAATCAGTGATATACAGAGTGAAATTCGATGATGACACGATAGCAGAGGCAAGAGCGCTCATCTATACTGCAGGAGCATATCCGAGAAAGGCAGGAGTGCCGGGAGAGGATGAGTATACCGGAAAGGGAGTATCTTACTGCGCAATCTGTGACGGAGCATTCTATAAAGGAAAGACAGCCGCAGTGCTGGGCGGCGGAGATACCGCTTTGGATGATGCATTATATCTGTCCGATATATGTGAGAAGGTCTATCTGGTTCACAGAAGAGACAGCTTCCGCGGTGCACAGAGCACAGTTGAGCTCTTAAAGCAGAAAGAAAATGTAGAGCTTGTCCTAAACGAAACAGTGACAGAAATATATGGAGAAAAAAAGCCAACAGGCATAATGCTTAAAAGTGGCAGGACACTGGCTGTAGACGGGGTATTCGTGGCATATGGTTCAGTACCGCAGTCAGAGCTTATAAAGAATCTGGTGCAGCTTGATGAGAGAGGATATGTAGTGGCAGGTGAGGACGGCATCACATATGCTGCAACAAAAAATGGTGACCATGATAGAAGCGTCCAGCCGGGACTGTATGTGGCGGGAGATGTCCGTACCAAGACACTGCGTCAGGTGGTAACCGCAGTATCTGACGGAGCAAACGCTGCAACGACAGCCGCAGAGTATTTAAGGGACATTAATGATTATAAACAAAATATATAACCACGCACAAATAATTTGTATAACTGATAGCATTGACTTTCAACCCACGCGTTTGTATAATAATCTCATCAATTCCTAGTAACACAATAGACTATGTAAGAATTAACGAGAAGAATAAAACAATGAGATTTAATACAAGCTTACTTCATGCCGGCGTGACAAAAGAGACAAATGGCTCTACACTGCCACCGGTATATCAGACAAGCGCCTTCGAGCAGGAGAGCGCGGCAGATCTGGAAAAAATATTTGAAAACAAGGCTCCGGGCTACTGTTACACAAGAGTTGCCAATCCTACGATTACAGCTTTTGAGAACAGAATAACAAAGCTCGAGGGAGGAATAGCATCGGTGGCATGCGCATCAGGCATGGCGGCACTGATGAATACCTTCTTAAATATACTAAGCAGTGGAGATGAGCTCATCTCAAGCGCCAGCCTTTATGGTGGCACAATAGATTTGTTCCATGATCTTGAGGCCTTCGGCATCACAACCAGATATGTCGAGAACAACAACTGGCAGCAGATAGAGGACAGTATCAATGAGCATACCAGACTGATTTTTGCAGAGACTATCGGTAATCCCTGTCTGGATGTCACAGATATTGAGAAGCTTGCAGAGATAGCACACGCACATGATATACCGCTTGTAGTTGACAATACCACATCGACAGCTTACCTGATACAGGTTTTAAAGCATGGAGCTGATATCGTGGTCAATTCATCTTCCAAATATATCAATGGAAGCAGCAATGCAATCAGTGGTATTCTGACAGACTCAGGTAAGTTCAAATGGGACAAGAACAGATATCCGGGGTTTGCAGATTATGTGAAGTATGGACCTATGGCATTTGTCGCAAAGCTGAGAAACAGTCTTTTCAGAAATATGGGTGCCTGTTTAGCTCCGGTGAATGCATACTTAAATATTATAGGACTTGAGACACTCGGTCTTAGAATGGAAAGAGAATGCTCTAATGCACTCGAGCTTGCGTCGTGGATAGAAAACAATTATCCTGACATAAAGGTTAATTATCCGGGGCTTTGTAGCAGCAAATGGCATGAAATAGCAAAAAAACAGCTCACAAACGGCTATGGAGCAATCCTTACAATCAGGGTTGGCAGCAAGGAAAAGGCATTTAAATTTATAGACAGCCTGACGATTCCATACACACTCAGCAATATCGGAGATACGAAGACACTTGTCATTCATCCGGGCTCCACAATCAGTCTTCACAGCACAGATAAGCAGAAGGAGGATGCAGGAGTATTTGAGGATCTTATAAGAGTCAGCGTGGGTATCGAGGATATAGATGACCTCAAGGAGGATTTTGCACAGGCTTTTTCAAATATAGCTGATTAAGCTATCGTAATAAGGTATCAATGTGTATGCAAATGAGAGCGTGCATATGCATTTACATATAAAACAAAACATTAACATATTTACACAGTAAGGAGATTAAAAATGGCGGAGAAAGTTGATTACGCGGCCCTAAAAAAGGGCGGTTTCATGAGACAGAAGCAAAAGGGCTGTTTCTCGCTTAGAATTGCGGTTGTAGGAGGAAATCTTACAGCAGAAAATATCAAAACAGTAGCAGAGGTTGCTGAGAAATACGGACACGGATATGTTCATATGACATCGCGTCAGGGTATTGAGATTCCTTTTATCAAGGTTGAGGATATCAATGTGGTAAAAGAGGAACTGGCAAAGGGCGGTGTAGGAACAGGTGTCTGCGGACCAAGAGTACGTACTATCACAGCGTGTCAGGGCTCAGAAATCTGTCCTAGCGGATGTATCGATACATACACTCTGGCTAAGGAACTTGATGAAAGATACTTCGGAAGAGAGCTTCCTCACAAGTTCAAGTTTGGTGTCACAGGCTGTCAGAACAACTGCTTAAAGGCTGAGGAAAACGATGTCGGAATCAAGGGCGGCATGACAGTGGAGTGCAACCATGACGATTGTATCCAGTGTGGTGTATGTGTGAAGGCATGCCGCGAAGGTGCACTTTCGATGGAGGATGGCAGGATTATCATCGACAGAGACAAATGTAACAACTGTGCGCGCTGCGTAAAGAGCTGTCCGACAGATGCATGGAAGGGAACTCCGGGATATATCGTATCGTTTGGAGGACTTTTCGGAAACCACATCTATAAAGGAGAGCAGCTTGTTCCGATTATCCGCGACAAGGAAACTCTTTTCAGAGTGACAGATGCAGCAATTAGTTTCTTCGAGAAGCATGCAAACGGTGGTGAGCGTTTCAGACTTACTCTTCAGAGAGTGGGCGAGGAAGAGTTCAAAAAAGAGATTCAGGCAGCATACGAGGGTAAATAATCCCCATGTATAGCAGGAAATATCCGGCATGCATAAACAACAACAGTTACGGCAAAAATATAATAAATATGAGTATAGGAAGGGAGATGCAAAATGGCAGATATAGCATTCGACGATCAGGTAGATATAACTGACAAGGTTTGCCCTCTTACATTTGTAAAGGCAAAGGTAGCAATAGAGGAATTAGATGACGGTGAGGTGCTTGCAATCCGTATGAATGATGGAGAGCCGGTACAGAATGTTCCAAGAAGCATGAAGGAAGAGGGACACAAGATACTTAAGCTCGAGGACAACGAGGATGGAACATACACTCTTTACGTCAGAAAGGTTGAGGACTAATCATGGCAGCAAGAATTTCAAAGGCAGATTTCGATGAAAAAGTATTAAAAAGCAAGCTTCCGGTAATTGTTGATTTTTACTCGGATTCATGTGTGGCCTGCAAGAAGCTGGCACCGGTTCTCGGAGATATCGAGGATGATTATGAGGATAAGCTTCACGTATACAAGGTCAACACAAACTTTGACGGAGAGCTCGCTGATGAGTATGAGGTGACTGCGAATCCGACACTGCTTTTCGTAAAAGACGCAGAGGTCTTAGATAGAAAGGTTGGCGTACAAAAGCCTGCCGATTTGAAGGCGTGGGTTGAAGCATTATTATAGTTTTTAGATTATTATATAAAGCAGTCTGATACAGGATAATAACACTTACAGATACCACAATCTGTGACACAGGAGGAAATAAAATGACTATCACAGTAGCAGGAGAGAAGAAAGAATATAAGGATGGACTTACATTACCGGAGCTTATCGAGCTTGAGAATGTAGATATGCCTGAGTATGTAACAGTTTCAATAAATGAGGAATTTGTTGCCACAGAGGATAAGCCAAAGACAGTGCTTAAGGATGGCGACAATGTAGAGTTCCTTTACTTCATGGGAGGTGGATGCTAATGGCAATGACTGATGAGCAGATCGAGCGCTATTCACGCCACATTATCCTTAATGAGGTGGGCGTTAAAGGTCAGAAAAAATTATTAAAGGGCAAGGTGCTTATTATCGGTGCCGGCGGACTTGGAGCTCCGGCAGCAATGTATCTTGCAGCAGCAGGAGTTGGCACAATCGGTATTGTGGATGCGGATGAGGTAGATTTATCCAACCTGCAGAGACAGATTATCCACGGAACAGCCGATGTGGGAAAAGCCAAGGTAAAGTCAGCAAAAGAGACAATGAACGCCATGAACCCGGATGTTCAGGTCAATACATACCGTATGTTTGTAGATGCGTCAAACATCAGAGAGCTTATCAGGGATTATGATTTCATCATTGATGGAACTGACAATTTCCCGGCAAAGTTCTTAATCAACGATGCATGTGTGCTTGAGAAAAAGCCGTTTTCACATGCAGGAATCATCCGTTTCAAGGGTCAGCTCATGACATATGTGCCGGGAGAGGGACCTTGCTACAGATGTGTATTCAAGAATCCGCCACCAAAGGATGCAGTGCCTACATGTAAGCAGGCAGGCGTTATCGGAGCTATGGGCGGAGTAATCGGTTCGCTTCAGGCTATGGAGGCTATCAAGTATTTAATCGGTGTTGGAGAGCTGCTCACAGGATATCTGCTTACATATGATGCACTCACCATGGAGTTCCACAAGATTAAGCTTCCAAAGGATACACACAACTGTGCAGTCTGTGGCGACCATCCGACCATTCTCGAGCCAATCGACTACGAGCAGGAGGTCTGCGAGGAGACAGCTGGCAGATTTGATGCACCTCGTACACAGGAATAAAAAGACAGTAAGGAAAGGAACGATATGAGTATCATAAGAATGAAATATCCGTTTCTGGATGAAATAGCAAAATATGCTAAAGAGCATCTGCCGGAGGAGGCGTGCGGTCTGATAGCAGGCAGTGAGGACGAAAACGGTCGTCTCATCACAAAGGTATATTACCTGACGAATACAGACCATGCCGAGGACCATTTCACAATGGATCCAAAGGAGCAGCTGGCAGCCATAAAGGACATGAGAGCAAACGGCCTTAAGCCGCTTGGCAACTGGCATTCACATCCGTCTAGCCCTTCAAGGCCATCGGATGAGGATATAAAGCTTGCATACGATCCGAATGCGAGCTACATGATAATGTCGCTTATGGCAGAAAATCCTGTAATCAACTCGTTTCATATCGAGGGTGGACAGGTCACGAAAGAGGATTTACGAATATATTCTGATGAATATTACTTCTAAATCATATGTTAATGTTTTGAGTCGCAGCGAAAGCTGCAAAGAAAAGTCAGCTTCATCGAAGATGGCTTTTCTTTTTTAGAGAAAGATGTTATTATAGCATTTATATTTAATAAAACGAAAGAGCGTGCGAAAATGAAATTAAAAACAAAGGAACTTACAACATGTGCACTTTTTGCGGCGCTTATAGCAGTTGGAGCATTTATCAAGATTGATATTCCGCTTCCTATGTACACCATGCATTTTACATTACAGTGGTTTTTTGTGCTGATGGCGGGATTCCTGCTTGGGGCAAAGCTTGCACCGATTAGCGTGATAGTGTATCTGTGCATAGGACTGGTGGGAGTGCCTGTATTTGCAGCAGGCGGCGGTCCTACATACATTTTAAGACCGGGATTTGGATTCCTCTTAGGCTTTGTGCTTGCCGCATTTTTAATCGGAGCTATCACAGAAAAGCTTAAAAAGACCAATGCGTTTACACTTATTCTTCCGGCAACGGTCGGACTGGTGGCATATTATACAGTTGGAGCAATATATTTTTACTGCATGAAGAATTTCTATGCGGCAACACCTGTCAGCTGGGGCATAGTAATAGTGGATTACTGTCTGATAACTGTTGCACCGGACTTTATATTATGCGTATCGGCAGCAGTGTTTTCAGCCAAGCTTCGTCCTGTTTTTGAAGGAATGCTCAATGGATACAGTGTGAAGCATAAGGCAAAAAATAAAGCATAAAGAGTATAATAAAGTATAAAATAAGGCATGAAATAATATATGAAATAAAGTATGGATATGGTATTACAGGGAGATAAAAATGGCGTATTTTCCGATGTTTGTGAATATGACGGAAAGAAAGTGTCTGATCGTCGGCGGTGGAAATGTGGCGTACCGCAAGGTGATCATAATGCTGGATTTTGGCGCAAAGGTCACGGTTGTGGCAGAGAATATATGTGATGAGCTGAGAAAGCTTACAATTGATGATATAGCAAGCGAGGATAAAAAGGGCTCATATACGGCAAATAAAGAAAACAATCAGATGGATTCGGATGCAGCAGATAGAATTACATTCATAAAGAGAAGGTTTGAACGAAAAGACTGTGACGGCATGGAAATGGTTATAGCTGCCACTGATGACAGTGCTTTAAATCATGAGATTGCAGAGTATTGCAAAGCTAATGGTATCATGGTAAATGCGGTCGATCAGAAGGCTGATTGCAGCTTTATTTTTCCGTCATACATAAAGGAAAAGAATCTTGTTGCGGCATTTTCGAGCGGAGGAAACAGCCCTGTGCTGACTCAGTATCTGAAAGGCAAAGAGCAGGAGATTCTTACTCCGTTTCTTGGTGAGCTGAACGAATACATGGGACAGATCCGCAAAAAAGTAATAGCGCAATATGACACTGAAGCCGAGAGAAAGCGTGTGTTTAAAGAAATCTTGTGTGCAGCTATTGATAATGGAAGAATTCCGGAAATATAGTTTAAAGTATGGTATTACAGATTTTAAGTTGTTGTTCATTTATAAATTATAAATGGAAAATGGCATGATCCGTAGGAGAGTAAAATGAGGTATTTAATAGGAACGAGAGGCTCAAAGCTTGCTCGTGTTCAGACTGATTACGTGATAGATAAGTTAAAAAGAGCATATCCGGATGATGATTTTAAGGCTGTTATCATAAAGACAACAGGCGATTTAGAGCAGAAAAAGGCACTCGATAAGATTGGCTCAAAGGGTATCTTCGTAAAGGAGATAGAGGACGAGCTTTTATCGGGAAAGATTCATATGGCAGTCCATTCCATGAAGGATATGCCTGATGAACCGGCAGCAGGGCTTACATTTGCAAAGGCATGGAAGCGTGAAGATCCAAGGGATGTTTTGGTGTTAAAAAATGCCGCTTCACTGGATGAGCTTCCTTATGGTGCCGTGATAGGAACCGGAAGCAAGCGCAGAAAGTATCAGCTTTTAAAGCTGCGTCCTGACCTTAAGGTGGTTGGCATACGCGGAAATATCGATACGAGGCTTCGTAAGCTATATGATGGTGAAATTATATATGAAGAGGTTTCCGATAATACTGTAAATAACAATGAGATAGCTAACGAAAAAAAGAATAAGTATAGCGAATACAGGCTGGATGGAATCGTACTTGCAGCGGCGGGAATAAAGCGTATCGGAAGAGATTCTGAGATCACACAGTACTTTTCGGAGGATGATATGATTCCGGCTCCGGCACAGGGCACACTGGCGCTTGAGCTACGTGCTGACAATGCTAAGCTGATGGCAAAGCTTGGTGCTTTGTCAGATGAGAAAACCAATCTGTGCGCAGGCATTGAAAGAGAATTTTTAAAGCGAATCGGTGGAAACTGCCATCTGCCTGTGGCTGCATACTGTGATATTGTAAGTGAAAAAGACCGCGGTAATGACAGCAACAAAAATAACAGGCTAAAGCTTCTTGCGATGTTTGGCTCAGAGGATGGAAAACAGCTTGCAAGGACAGAGCAGGTATGGGATATGACATCAGACAGAAACGATATTGTGGAGCGTGCCGTGCACGATATTCGGTATAAATTAGAAATTGACTAAAGTTTATTATATTTAACCTGGTTTTAATTTAAAAACATGCAGCCGATACATCAAGTGGTTCGTTTAAAAATATCAAGTCATAATTTTTAATCATAATAATTCAGTAGAAAAATAATTAGGAAAATCATGAGAGAAAACACAGGAAAAGTAGTATTAGTTGGAGCAGGACCGGGAGATACGGGCCTGCTCACTTTAAAAGGAGAAAAATATATAAAACAGGCGGATTGTCTGGTGTATGACAGGCTGTCATCACCAGAGTTTCTTTCAATGGCAAAGGCAGGCTGTGAGCTTATTTATGTGGGCAAGGAAAATCACAACCATGTCATGAAGCAGGATGCCATAAACGAGCTTTTGTACGAGAAATCAAAATATCATGAGCTTGTAGTCCGTTTAAAGGGCGGAGATCCGTATGTCTTTGGAAGAGGCGGAGAGGAAGCTCTCTACCTGGTAGATAGAAATGTGAAGGTAGAAGTGGTACCGGGTGTCAGTTCATCGGTTGCAGCGCTTGCGACTGCAGGAATACCTATCACACACAGAGGTATAGCAAAAGGCTTTCAGGTCATCACTGCGCACAGCAGAAAGGATGAGGAGACAGATATAGACTATTCCCTTCTTACAGATGAGACAATCACCTGCGTATTTTTGATGGGTCTTGCGCATGTAAAAAGCATTGTAGCAGGGCTTATGAAAGCAGGACGAAGAGCGGATACTCCGGCAGCAGTGATATCGAACGGCACACTTGCCGCGCAGCGCAAATGTATAGGAACGCTTGCGGATATCGGAGAAAAGATTGAGGAAGCAAAGCTGACATCACCGGCTATAATCGTTGTGGGAGATGTGGTTTCACTGAATGACAGGCTTGATTTCTTTGAAAAAAGACCGCTGTTTGGAAGAAAAATCACAGTACCGTATATCAAAACAAACGAATTGATAGCAAAATTACAGCAGCTTGGAGCAGATGTCACACCGGTTAAGACAGGCATAATAAAGCCGATAATAATTCCTGAATTTGCCGATAAAGTAAGATCGGCAGACTGGATAGTTTTTACAAGCAAAAATGGTGTAAGATCATTTTTCTATAATCTGGATCTGGCAGGGGCAGACATCAGACTTATAGCAAATGCAAGGTTTGCAGTAGTTGGAAAAGCTACAGAAAAAGAGCTTGCAAAGCATCACATAAAGGCAGATATTATTCCGGCAGAACAGACCGGAAAAGGACTTGCAGGAGAATTGAGTTCGTATATGGGCGATAATGATGAAATCAAAGTCTGCATTTTCTCGGCAAAGGAGGCTTCACCTGACATTGAGGCAGGGCTTAAAGAAATATGTGAATTAGAAAAAATTGATGCATATGTAAATGAGCAGGCATATGAGAGTATTCCTGAAAGCATTGGAAAAATGGTAAGTGAAGCGGTTTTTACAAGCGCATCAAATGTGGAAAGATTTTTTCATATGCTGCCGGAGAATGCATACGTGGAAACAGCATACTCGATAGGTGAAAAAACAACAGCAGCATTAGAGCAGCACAATGTCAGAGAGATACTGCAAGCTGATGACAGCAGCTATGAAGCACTGGTAGATACAATATGTTATAAAGCTTAAGAATTTATGATGATAAAAGTTATATAATCTGAATTTGTCAAAACGCGCCAAATGTAATATACTATATCCAACTGAAACATTAACATAATAAAGGAGAAGCACAATGAAAGAATACAGTATAGGTACAAAGTGTGTACAGGCAGGCTATGCAGCCGGAAACGGAGAGCCGAGACAGATTCCGATTATTCAGTCAACTACATTCAAATATGACACAAGCGAGGACATGGGAAAGCTTTTTGACCTTGAGGCAGAGGGCTATTTCTACAGCAGACTGCAGAATCCGACCTGTGACACGGTAGCAAGAAAAATCGCAGCTATGGAGGGTGGCACTGCTGCCATGCTCACATCATCAGGACAGGCAGCCAATTTCTATGCCATGTTCAACATATGTGAGTGCGGAGACCATATCGTGGCATCATCATCCATCTATGGAGGCACCTTCAACCTCATCGCGGTAACTATGGCAAAGATGGGTATTACAGCTACATTCGTATCTCCTGATGCTACAGAGGAGGAACTGAATGCAGCATTCAGACCGAACACAAAGCTTATGTTTGGTGAGACTATTGCAAATCCTGCGCTTACGGTGCTTGATATAGAGCTTTTTGCAAAGGTGGCACACGAGCACGGAGTACCGCTTATAGTGGACAATACCTTCCCTACACCTGTAAACTGCAGACCAATTGAGTGGGGCGCAGATATTGTCACACACTCTACCACAAAGTACATGGACGGACACGGAGCCACACTCGGCGGAGCAATCGTAGACAGCGGCAAATTCGACTGGATGGCACATGCAGATAAATATCCGGGACTGTGCACACCTGATGACAGCTATCATGGCATCACATATGCAGAGAAATTCGGCAAGGAAGGTGCGTTCATCACTAAATGTACAGCACAGCTTATGCGCGATTTTGGTTCTATGCAGTCACCACAGAATGCATTTATGCTGAATCTTGGCCTTGAGTCACTTCATGTGCGTATGCCAAAGCATGTGGAAAATGGACAGGCAGTGGCTGAATTTTTGGAAAATCATCCAAAGGTTGCCTATGTAAACTACTCAGGGCTTCCTTCAAACAAATACTATGAGAGAGCACAGAAGTATCTTCCAAACGGAGGCTGCGGAGTCGTATCATTTGGCTTAAAGGGCGGCAGAGAGGCAGCGTCTGCATTTATGAAGGCATTAAAGCTTGGTGCAATAGAGACACATGTGGCAGATGCGAGAACCTGCTGCTTAAATCCGGCAACAAGCACGCATCGTCAGATGAATGATGAGCAGCTTAAGGAAGCAGGAGTGCCGGCAGAGCTTATCAGAATAAGCTTAGGTCTTGAGGACAAGGTGGATTTGATTGCAGATATCTCAAACGCACTCGATGCCATAAAATAAAACATGTATTCATAAAATACACAAAAAGAACAAAATTAGAAAAAACAAAACTTTACGAAATGACCTACTAATGATATAGTAGTGATAGATATGAAAGAGTTTTAATAATTTATTTGTTTTTGTGGGAATTATTATGAGTAACAGATTTGATGATGAAAACAAAATAGAGATGGATATAAAGACCGCATTCGCCTCTTGGGGAAAGTATGTTTTTAAGTGCTTTCCGCAGGAAGGCCGTTTGAGGTCTTTTTTATCAGAGGATTCATTAGATGACTCAGAGGAGAAAAATGTGGATATTATAAACAATCCGTTTATAGACAGCATGGTTGACAGGGATAATCTGCTGAAGGCTGTTGAACAGATTGCAGAGGGAGAAAAATTTGCTACTGTAGTACTGCATGCCAAGGAAGGAACAGATACCTACAGGATATCATTCAAGTCGATTTGCTTTGATGATGATGGCAGAACAGTTGAGGCAATAGGGCTTGCTGAGCAGCTTGATGAGCGTCTTAACGAGAGTGAGATGGTGAATGCTTTAGGAAGCAACTTCAACAGTATCTACTATGTAGATGTAGACAACAATAAGATGTATCCATACAGGATGAATCCTTCTGTCCGTGCTATGTTTGGAGAAGTGCTTGAGTCAAAACCGGGCTATCATGAGATGATGGAAAAGTATGTAAATGCTATCGTCTTAGAGGAGGATAAGCTTCACATGCTTTCAGAGACATCAATTAATAATCTGCGCAGGCAGTTTTTGATAAAGGATACCTATCAGCATGATTACCGCATCGTGAGGGATAGACAGGTACAGTATTGCAGAGCCAAGTTTGTCAATGTGTCTGGCGTGGGAGAGCTGCACAAGATGATAGCGGGCTTTTCGGATATAAGCCCGGAGAAGCAAAGAGAGCTTGAGCGTATAGCGTATGTGGATACAGTGACCGGAGGCAACAATTACGAGAGCTTTAAAAAGAAGCTGCGTGACAGAAAGGTATCAGGATATCTGATTTCCATGGATATTCACTCCTTCAAGATAGTAAACTCCATCTGTGGTGTGGCAAGGGGCGATGAGGCGCTTAAATGGATTTCTGAAAATATACGCGGTGTTGTAGGATATAATGACATATCAGGTCATATAAATGCAGACAGATTTGTTATTTTCTGTGCGGATGACAAGATAAATAATGTTATCAGAAAGATACATACCATCAATTTACAGCTTATTAAGGTTTCAGAATCCTTAAAGATTCCAAAGATTCAGCCATACTTTGGTGTGACAAAATGGGAGCCGGGCAAAAAGGTTGAGGAAGCATACAGCGAGGCCAACTTTGCCAAGAATCGGATCAAGGAGCGGAAGGACGTGCTCTATCAGATATACAGTCAGGCCGATACAGAAAGGATTGTCGAAGAAAAGCAGATGGAGGATAACTTCTACAGGGATTTAAATGACAATCGTTTTGAGATATGGTATCAGCCAAAGTATGCTCCAAAGACCAACAAGCTGGTCGGTGCAGAGGGACTTGTCAGGTGGAGAAGAGGAAATAATGAGATTATTCCGCCATCCAAATTTATACCGCTTTTTGAAAGAAACGGCATGATTAAGGCGCTTGATGAGTATGTGTTCCGCGAGGTGTGTACACATCAGAGAAGATGGCTTGATGAGGGGAAAAAAATAGTTCCTATCTCAATCAACCTGTCCAGAGCGAGCCTGTATTTTGAGTCTGTGGTCAAAAGATATCATGATATAGCAAGAAGAATCGGCATATACACACATCTTGTGCCTATAGAGATTACAGAGAGTGCAGCGGTCGATAATGATGAAATCAAGAGTATTGCGGATAGATTCCATGGCAAAGGATTTCCGCTTTTGGTGGATGATTTTGGCTCAGGCTATTCATCACTTGCTACCCTCAATATGAAGTGCTTTGATACACTCAAAATCGACAAGAGCCTGATTGACTATATAGGAGATTCAAATGGTGAGAGGCTGCTTGTGCATACGATAGCGCTGGCCAAGGAGCTGGGAATCTGCGTGACCGCCGAGGGTGTTGAGAGTCAGGAGCAGGTAGAGTTTTTGAAGAATATAGACTGCGACAGTATACAGGGCTTTTATTATTCAAAGCCACTGCCGTTAGCAGAGTATGAGATGCTTTTGGATTGATAAATATAAAAAATATAAGCAGTATAAAAGAGCCGGTCACGTGACCGGCTCTTTTGAGGGGAGTATAAATAATTAATAAGCTGTCTCTTATACACATCTGACGCTGCC
>ERZ1026950.159-NODE-159-length-39278-cov-8.926599_pt1 | contig 39278 bp, 30 predicted proteins | sample MGYA00519302_ERZ1026950 | MGnify/ENA primary metagenome ERZ1026950 (study PRJEB26926, sample SAMN06164747) | human gut metagenome | biome: ENVO:00009003; feature: ENVO:2100002; material: ENVO:00002003 | host: Homo sapiens | place: USA | collected 2012 ... | reverse complement strand
ACGAAAATCCCCTCAATGTGGTTCTCCGTCAGACCGATGAAGCCGTCGATTTGCCCGGTGTTCTCGTTCTCGTGGACATAGAGCTCCGCCTGCGGGAGCAGATCATGCACCATTTCGAAATGCTCCGTCCAAAAGCTTGCCGCAATAAACGCATGGGCGTCCAGATTGCCGTGCAGCCAGATCTGCATGACCGCGTCCAAATTCTGAGTTTCAAATTTTCGTAATCAGGATTGGTATGACGATGAGGACAAGGCGTGGGACGAATGGGAGAATAATTGAATGGGTCGCTACTGTGACAAAAGTCCGTACTGTCTAGGATGTATCTGAAAAGTAAAAAATAGCGAAACGTACAAGAAAAAGACACAAATAAGTGGTAAGACAAGGGCAGAAAGAAGTGACAAACATGAAAGCCCGTTGTTAGAGATGGAAAGTCTGCTGCGCGAATACGAAGCCTTCTGCGCGGCAGAAACGGAGCGCTATGACCGGCGCAAGCAGATGAAAGACGATTATGTGTTCCGCAGAAAGGGCATGGAGCTACCGATGACTCCATCAACATTCACATGGCGGTTCAAAAAATCCTCAAAGCGAACGATCTGCCAACAGATCTGAACGTCCACAGCCTGCGCCACACGGCGGCAAGCCTGTTCATCGCCAGCGGCACGGATGTCGGCACAGTTGCTGGATTGCTCGGACACAGCCAACCGTCGACCACGCTGGATATCTACACCCACGCGTTTGATAAGAACAAGAAAGCGGCAAGCCATATTATGCAGAGCAGGCTGGAGACTAAGCTATCTTCCGAAAAGCTCTGTCCGGTTGCGCTACGCAGTAAAAACAGATAATTTGAACAATCCTATATAAAAATGCCGTGAAATCATACGATTTCACGGCATTTTGGTACGCCCGACACGATTCGAACGTGCGACCTACAGAGTCGGAGTTTTCAGGCGTATCCTGATAAAATGCTGTGTTTTCAAGGGTTGTACGATTTTCAGCGAGAACGTCGGCCTTTTCAGGATTATTGCAAAATCATTGAAAACACTGGGCGAACCGGCTTTTTCGGTTTTGCAGGAGATAGTAGTCAAACAGTAGTCACACCCCTGCCGGTGATGGCAGGGGTGATTCAAGGAATCCTATAAAACAGAGGGTGGATGGGGCGTGTGCTTACAGAGATCCGGCAGAGAAGATCTGATCAATTGACATGGTGCGTTCTGCGGTATTCAGAGGGAGAGGTGCCGGTTTCCTGCTTGAATTTACGCCGGAAGCTGGAAGGAATATCATATCCAATTTTCGTGGATATTTTATCAATGGATTCTTCTGTCGATTCCAGCAAGTATTTTGCCCGCTGTAGCCGCAGCTCCCACACATAATCTGTAAGGGTGGTATTCATCCGTTTTGTAAAGAAGGTACTCATATAGACCGGGCCGACGTGAAAATGATTGGCGAGATATGCAAGGGAGAAGTCTGCTTTGAAACAATGCTCTTCAACGAATGCGACGACCTGCGGGAGTTGAAGCCCGGTACTCAGGGATTCAACCTCGAATTTGTCCAGGATCGACTGGATGCTGCGGCAGATAGCCGTCTGGTCGTTTGCTGCCCGCATACTGCGGCATATCCGCAGAGCCTCATTCAGCAGCGGCTCATATGCTTCATAGCGGACGGAGTAGGCATGCATGGAGGTGTTGAGCAAAGAGAGAATGTCCATATAGATGCACCGGACGAATAGCACCGGATAGGCAGCCGAGGTTGAGACGATGCTGCTTATTTCATCGCGCGCCTTTCGGAAATCCAATTGGCGCAGACAGATTGATAGATCGTCAAGGATCTGATAGGGATATTGAACTGCGGGCTGGTCCTCGCAAAGCTGCCGGACAGACGCATAGCTTGTAACAGGTGTGGAACCGGCGTAACGCTGCGCCTGTTTTGCCATATCGTAGAGGCGCGCGATCTCTAACGGGTTGGAGGAGAAGTCGCCATATGAAATGGAGCAGGGAAGTTTCACGGCTAATTCCTGAAAATAGTATTCAGCAGAGGAAATGCCTTCGTTGGGCATGACTGGAATCCATAGCAGGATGATGCGCTGCTTTGGGCAGGCCTCCAGATCGATTACAGTCCAACCGTCTGGAGGCAGAAACTCCGACCAGTCCAGTACCGTGCTTACAGACTGAAACCGAATGATTGCAACGGTCAAGGTGCCATAAAAGTCCTCACTGAACAGGCGGTCGAGCTGCGTATCAGAAAACGCGGAAAAGTCAGCTGAAGTGAAGCGGATGCTGTCCTTTACCATGGTTTTATAGTAGCCAATCTTTGCTTCCAACAGCTCCTTTTCGCTACGCGTTTCATCGAATGCGCGTCCGATCTCCGAAAGCTCGTTCCCGGCGACAGAATCCTTTTTCGTGATGCGTTTGGTCAGAGCATGGAGCGGAAGATAGGTCACTTTTAGCGAAAGAAATACCAACAAAATGCCAAGTCCAAGGGAAATGCCCATGACCGCATAGGATTTTTCAAATGCTGCAGTGGCATAGTCGCTGAAATAGCCTGTATTGACCCGAACGATCAGTGCCAGGCGAAGCGCCCCGACACCCTGAATATACAGCGCACTGTCCTTGCCATCGGCGATGAATGCAGAGCGCACCATGGTCTCTGGAGCATCGACGGAAGAAAAACTCTCCGGGTGGTTTGAAAAAACGAGAATGTCCTCGGACAGCAGGCCAACTGCGTCAATCTCCTGCGTTGCGTATGTATTGATCCATTCATGAAGCTGCGTATCATTGAGGAGGAAAACAGTTCTGAATTTTGAGGAATTTTTTGCAGCCGGGAAGAAATAGAAGGATGTTTCGCCGATGGACAGAGCAAACAGCGTGTTCTCGCTGCTCTTTTCGAAAATAAGCTCCGGAGGAATGAGCAGCTCACCGGCAGCAGTTTTCAAATAGTAGTCTCCGTCCTTGCAGGCTACGGAAGTATTTGCGGACAGAACATCTTCATTTTGAATATCGAAATACAGGATGTCCTTGACGAGCGCGTTGGTCATGGATAGCTTTTTCAGTTCGGAAACAGCCAGATACCGATCGTAGCTGCTTTCCGAGTAACGGGCGAAAATAAAAGCTGTGTTATTTTCAATGATATAGTTCATCACCAGTATGTCAGACAGGTCCTGATCCAGAACAATGGATATATTTTGTATCTTGCGCTCGGTTTCGTCCTGATAGACGGAGCGGTATTCCCGTTCCAGCTGAAACTGGACTACTGCATAAAAGCCGACAAAAGCTACGGACAGAACGAGAACATAGGAAATGACATATTTGAAAAAAGTCGAGTTGCGTAATTTCATGGCATGTCTCCTTATGCAGATAGACGTGACGCTTTGCGCTGCAAATATTATACCGAAGGCGAAATGAAAGCTCAAGCACTTGCCATGGTGCAATTCTTCACGCCATACATAATTTTTGTGCGGTACTCTTGGTAGAGACGGGGTGTATAATATAGTTGCATAGTTAGAAATAAAAAGGACGGAGAACGGACATGACAGAAACACAAAACGAGTACCGTGAGGAAAGCGGAGCCGGGAATCACTATCGGACGGCTTACCATCAGGGACTGGAAGCGCTCCTTGCACGGCTGCAAAAGCAGTCGGACGGATTGCGGAAGCAGCTGCATAAAATGCTCCTTGAGCGGCCGGAAGCTTTTCGCAGACAGATTCGGCAGTCACTCGGCTGGCCGCTGACAGAGAAGAGAGAAGATGTGCCGACTGTGAAAAGGGAATATGTTGCCTCGGACGAAACGACAGATATCTATCGAATGCAGATGGAAATACAGCCGGGGCTTTGGATGTATGGAATCCTGTTTTTGCGGCGCTCGGAAGAGGCGCTGCCGCTGGTCATTTCTCAACATGGCGGCTTCGGGACGCCGGAGCTTTGCAGCAGCTTCTTTGACAGCGCGAATTATCATGATATGACGCGCAGAATCCTGCGCAGGGGCGTGCATGTGTTCTGCCCGCAGCTTTTTATGTGGCATGCGGAGTTGTTTGGCAATAGGCCGTATGACCGCAGAGCATTTGACGACCGGCTTAAGCGTGTGGGCAGCTCGATCACAGCAATTGAAATAGACGGCCTGCAAAAATATCTGGACTATTTCCAGGCAGCGCCGCAGATCCAGCCGGACAGGATCGGTATGATTGGATTGTCCTACGGGGGCTTTTATACGATGCTGCTTACGGCGTTGGATACAAGAATTCGTGCAGCAATGAGCGCCTGTTTTTTCAACACAGCGCAGGCACATGACGAATTCTCGGATTGCTTCTGGGCAAATTCGCAGAATTGCTTTCAGGATGCGGAGCTTGCGGCGTTAGTATACCCGAGAAGGCTTTGGATCGACGCCGCGGATGGGGATGAGCTGTTCCCGTGCAATATGGCGCAGGCAGAGCTGGAACGATTGAAAGCGATCCGCGCGGACGGCTGGGACGGACTGCGGTTTCGTATTTTTAAGGGCATACACGAATTTCCAATAGATGACGCAGGAATCGAATATGTGGTACAGGCGCTGAAATGATCCTGCGCAGGAAACAATTTTTATGCAATATGAAATAAAATTTGTGCGCTTCCCAAGGCGGTTTTGTTCGAGTAAGATAAAACCGCAACAGGCGTTGAAATCAAACGCAAAATAAAGGGGAGGTACCACATGAAACAGTTGACCAGAAAAATTCTCGCACTTTTGCTGTGCGCCGTGCTGCTGCTCGGCATGACGGCATGCACACAGACTCCAAATGAACCGACAGAAAAGGAAAACGAGCAGACCCCGACGGTATCGGAGGATCAGAACAGTGAAAACACGCCGGCTGCTTCTGAGAATGAAAGCAAGCCCGCAGAGGGGAATGATACGATCTCTTTCCCGCTCGAGACTCCTGAAACATTCAGTATGTTTGCAATCGTGAACGGAGACGTTGCGCTTCCGGACTGCCTGGCATGGCAGGAGGTCGAAGCACAGACCAACGTCAAGTGGGATATCCAGTCGGCGCTTGGTGTTGAGATCGAGGAAAAGAAAAATCTTCTGCTCAACAGCGGCAAATACCCGGATGTTTTTTATAAGGCAAATCTGACGCCGGATCAGGTCAACAAGTACGGCTCGGAGGGCGTGTTCATTGCGCTCAACGATCTGATCGACCAGTACTGCCCCAATCTGAAGGCAGAAATGGCAAAGCGCCCCGGCGCAGAAGAACGCATTACGGCACCGGACGGCAACATTTATTCTCTTCCGTTCCTCGGCCGTTCCGGCAACGGCTGGATCAATTCGTTTATCAATCAGCCGTGGCTGGATAAGCTCGGGCTGGAGATGCCTACGACGCTGGACGAATTCTATGAGGTCCTGAAAGCGTTTAAGACGCAGGACCCGAACGGCAACGGAGAGGCGGACGAGATCCCGTTTGCCTGCACACAGGATTTCCTGTACTATTTCATTCCGAACTTTGATATCGTCATTGACAATAACTGCGGCGGCTGCAATATGGCGCTCATCGATGGGGAGTATCAGCATCTGTATTCCAGTGAACGCTACAAGGAATTCCTTGCGTATATGCGGAAGCTGTATGCTGAGGGCCTGCTTGACCCGAATACCTTTATCCAGAACGGAGAACAGATCCACGCGGTCGGACAGTCCGGCGATACCATCGGCTTCTTCTTTGATCTGGCGTCCTATCTGACGGTCGGACGTGAAAGAGATGCGGACTTTGTGCGCGTTCCTGTATTTGCAGATCATGTGCTCCCGTTCTCCCTTGCGGTCGTGCCGGGAACACTGGCAATTACGGACAAGTGTGAGCACCCGGAGCTCGTAATGGCCTGGGCAGACCGCTTCTACACGCAGGAGGGCGGTGCGCTGGTATTCATGGGCGTGGAAGGTGAGAGCTACGAGGTCTATGACGATGGTACCTGGGGCTGGATCACGGGCGACTATCCGGACATTACGACGCTTCGCGCGGCGACATGCATTACGGGCGGTGCATATGATTCCTCTGTACAGCCGGAGCTGTGGTTTGAAAATTCCGGCGATGCGGCAGAATACAAATTCAACCATGATATTCCGTCCGACCGCGAATACAATCCGAACAGCTTCTCTGCACTGAACTTTACAGAAGAGCAGCAGAGCGAGCTAGCGACAATTCTGGCCGATCTGGATCCGTATATCAAACAGTATCAGGCACAGGTCATCACGGGCGACGTTGATCTGGAAACCAGTTGGGATTCTTATCTGGAAACGATGAATCAGATGGGCTTGCCGAAGCTGATCGAGATCGTGACCACTGTTCGAAACGCCGCAGACTGATACATAGACCGGCGCAGAGAAACAGAGCTGTTTCTCTGCGCCCTTTTAATAATCCGGCTGTGAGCCGATGCAGAAAGCGGACACAGGCAAAGAAAGATGGTGCAACGAAATGCCACGCAATCAAAACACAATGCCGCAGGAGCGGTTAAGACAGAAGCAGGATGCTGGAGGGCTGCGCAAGGACTTCCGAAAAAACTGGATTCTGTATCTGATGATCCTGCCGGTCGTAATATATTATATCATTTTTCATTATGTTCCAATGTACGGCGTTCAGATCGCATTCAAGGACTATGTGGGAAGGCTGGGGATATGGGGCAGTCAATGGAACCATTTTGCCCATTTCAAGCGCTTCTTCAGCAGCTATAAATTCTCTGCACTCTTAAAAAATACGCTGACGCTGAGTATCTACTCGCTTCTGGTAAGCGTCCCGATCCCGATTATTTTTGCGCTGCTGCTGAACTATCTGCCGGGAAAGCGCTTTCGGAAGTTTATCCAGATGGTCTCCTACGCTCCGAACTTTATTTCCATGATGGTCTTGTGCGGCATGATCACCATCTTCTTTTTTCCGGGAACGGGTATTATCAATCAGATTATCCAGCATTTCGGCGGAGAATCTATCCCGTTTTTGTCAAGTCCGCAATACTACCGGCATCTGTTTGTGTGGTCTGGTGTCTGGCAGAGTATGGGTTTTTCGGCGATCATGTATATTTCTGCGCTTTCCGGTGTTGATCGGGGGATGCATGAGGCCGCTATTATTGACGGCGCAACCAAGCTTCAGAGAATCTGGTATATCGATCTGCCGACGATCATGCCAACAGCGATGATTATGCTGATCTTCGCGATGGGCGGAATTATGGGCGTGGACATGGAGAAATCCCTACTGCTCCAGAACTCGCTGAATCTGCCGGTGTCTGATGTGCTGTCCACCTATGTTTATCGTGTCGGACTGATCGACAGCGATTTTGGATATTCAACGGCGGTCGGGCTTTTCAATTCGCTGTGCAACATCATCCTGCTGGTCACGACGAATACGATTGTAAAAAAGAAAACCGCGACAGGGCTGTGGTAAGGAGGAGAAGTAAATGAAGCTGCATCATACAAAGAGCTCTTTCCGGAAGCAGTGCATGTCGGACAAGGTGTTTGACGTAGTCAATGTGACGCTGATGGTCGTGCTGGCTGCCATTTTTTTGTGGCCGCTGATTTTTGTGCTTAGTGCATCCTTCAGCGATCCGGCTGCTGTAACATTGGGCAAGGTTTGGCTTTTTCCTAAAGGCTTTACGCTGGAGGGGTACAAGGCAATTTTTGAGTATAAGAACATCTGGATCGGTTATAAGAATACACTGATCTATACGGTGCTTGGGACGTGCATCAATCTGGTCATGACGATCTGCGCGGCGTATCCGCTTTCGCGCAAGGACTTTCGTCCCGGAAAGCTTCTGTCGAGGATGTTCATGTTTACCATGTTTTTCTCAGGCGGACTGATCCCGTCGTACATGGTTGTTGTAAATCTGGGAATATACGACACGATTTGGGCGATGGTTCTTCCGAGCGCAGTCCATTTTCTTTACATCATTATTATGCGGACATACTTCCAGACGAATATTCCGCAGGCGTTGTTTGAGGCGGCGGAACTGGACGGGGCGAACACGGCACAGGTCCTGTTCCGGATCGTCCTGCCGCTCAGCGGACCGATCCTAGCTGTCATGGCGCTCTACTACGGCGTTGGTAAATGGAACAGCTACTTCGATGCGCTGGTTTATATGGGAACACAGACCAAGTATCCGCTGCAGCTGTTCCTGCGCGAGATCCTGATCAACAATCAGATCGATCTGAATATGGCGGGACTTGATATTGCGGCGGCAGAAGCCAAGCTTCAGCTTGCGCTGATCATCAAGTACGGCGTTATCGTTGTTGCGTCGCTGCCTGTTTTGTGCGCATATCCATTTGTGCAGAAGTATTTTGTAAAAGGAATTATGATCGGGGCGGTGAAGGAATGAGCATTGCAAATAAGACGTCAGATACGAGCACGCTCCGCGTCGAAAAGATCACAGCGGACCGGGAACAGGTCTGTATCGATATCCTTGGTACGGCTATGAGTGAAGATACACAGTTCGAGGTTGAATTTCGCGCGCCGTATGAGATCCCGGAGCGTCCAAATCTGGAAGAATACGCGACGGTGTCCGTTCAGAAGGATTTGACACAAGGAAGCGTGCGGATATCCTTTTCCCGTATGCTGGGAGAACACGATCTGCTCTATTGCAAATTGTTTGTATATGAGATAAGAGACGGCGAGGTACTGCGCATTCCGGGGCCATGCTATGCGGAGCTGCGGGAAGCTGGCGCTGAATGGGACTACCCGTATCCGGCTGCTTCGACGATCAAAGGGCTACAGGTCAAGACATTCGAAAATGTGCAGGAGCTGGGACTTGGACATGCCGCGCTCAATGTCAATCTGCCGTGTATTGTGCAGTCGTCCGATGAGAACCGTGCGATCACGTTTCCCTGTATGGGAAGAATCTATTATTTTAACCGCGCGTATATGGAGCAGCTGGACGGGCGAATCAAAATGCTGTCGGATGGCGGAACAGTCGTTGACCTGATCATTCTTACGCGGGGAGAATGGCATGGCGTTTGGGGCGACCCGGTGCTGACGCCGCTGCTGCTGCATCCGCGGTTCGATCCGAGCGGCATTGTCAGCGCGTTCCATGTGACCGCAGAGGAACCGCTGATGCTTTTTATAGCGTGTATGGAATTCCTCGCTGAGCGGTATATGCGACCGGATGAAAAATACGGCAGAGCATGCGGATGGATCATCGGCAACGAGGTGAATGCGCAGTGGATTTACTGCAATTGCGGAGAAATGGACATGGATACCTTCCTGTCGGAATATCAGATCGCGCTTCGGTGTGCTTTTTATGCAGGCAGGAAGCACTATGCGCAGGCCAGAGTATATATTTCGCTCGATCATTGCTGGAATATGCTGCTGGAACCAAATGAAAAGCACTTCTACAGGGGAAAAGCCTTTCTGGACGCCTTGCAGCGAAATGTCCAGGCGGAGGGCGATTTTGACTGGGGCGTTGCGTACCATCCGTTCCCGGAGGATCTGAAACGGGCGGATTTCTGGAACGATACAACGGCGATACAGAGCTTTGACACCGGAAAGATCACATTCCGGAATGTCGAGATACTTGCCGCATATCTCAAGCAGAAGCAATTTCTGCACAGGGGAAAAATCCGACATATCATCCTGTCCGAACAGGGACTGTGTTCCGGTGATATGCCGGAGGGTGAGCGGCTTCAGGCAGACGCATTTGTGCTGGCATTTCATAAAATCAAAGCGATATCTGAGATTGAAGCATTTATCTACCACAGCCATCTGGATGAAAAAAACGAGGGATTGCTGTTGGGCCTTTTGGCGGAGGACGGACGGAGAAAACCAATCTATGACTGCTTTTCTGCGATTGACGGCCCGGAGGGAGAGGAACTGCTCCGTGCGGCGTGTATGCGCATAGGGGAAGAGAATTGCCAGAAAATCGGCCTTCAATAGGAGTAAGAGAGGTACATGGAATGGGTTTAAGCTTTCAACCATTCGATTTGAGAATCGACTGTGGACGTTGGAAGGATCTTGATTTTACAGATAATCCAAGACCGACGTTCTCGTGGGCCGTACAGGGGACGGGAAGCGGTCAGTATCAGACTGCATGCAGGCTTACGGTTGCGGATGCACACGCCGAACTGTGGGACAGCGGATGGGTCAGAACGCAGAAACAGTGTCTTACATATGATGGCGTTGCGCTGAAAGGCTCCCACATATATACCATTTCGCTTCAGGTTCAGAATCAAAGCGGAGAACGCAGCGAATGCGTGCGGCGGCGTTTTGCTACGGCACTGCTGGAAGCGTGGCCTGCATCGTGGCTCGAGCCGGCTGATGATTACGGTGACGGTGCAATTTATACAATAAGACGTTTCGAACTGTCCGAAATGCCGGAAAGCTGTTTTTTCTATGCCTGTGGCCTCGGTTATCATAGTCTCTATCTGAACGGGAATCGAATTGCGCCGGATAACTGGATGACACCGCCTTTTACGTCTTATCACAAGCGCTGCTGCTATACGGCGCATACGGATTTGCAAAAGCTGCTGCACATTGGAAAAAACGTAATTGGAATGGTGATTGCACCGGGGTGGCGGCGGAATGAAGGCGAATATCTGAAGGCGACAGGCGGCAGAGAAATCCCGTTTATGGGAAGACCTCGTTTTACGGCAGTACTGGAGCTTTTCGGGGAGAACGGGAAACACGCCCGAATCTGTGCAGATGAGAAGTGGGAATCTACACGCGGCGCGATTGTGCAGACAAATATTTTTCAGGGCGAGACATATGATGCGCGAAATGAAATACCTCACTGGTGTACACCGGAGATGGCATATGGTACGGGATGCAGACTCGCAGAACCACCAGCAAAAGCGTATGCAATGGAACTTCAGAAACTGGAGCCGGTTCAAATCGGGAAAAGATACCGGCCGCAGGCAATTACAATGCCCGAACAAGGCAGGTATATTTTTGATTTTGGGCAAAATCTTGCCGGAGTATGTGAACTTCGCATTCCGGCTGATCTTCCGGAGGGCAGCCGGATTACAATCCGGCATGGGGAGCTTTTGGACGAAAACGGGATGCTCTACACAGCTCCGCTCAGGAGTGCTGCGGCGACAGATTGCTATATTTCAGGGGGCGTGAATAAGAATGGTCAGCTATGGACACCTTCGTTTACATATCACGGCTTTCGCTATGCAGAAGTTACAGGACTGAATGCCGTTCCGGATTCGGAATCCATAACTGCGCTTGCCTTGTATAACGCAGTGGATAATAGCAGTACGTTCCGCTGCGGCAACAGTATGGTCAATGCATTGCACGAAAGCATTGTAGCGACAGAACGCGCAAACCTGCACAATCTTCCGACGGACTGCCCACAGCGCGATGAACGGATGTTCTGGCTGAATGACGCGACGGTTCGGTTTGAAGAATTGCCATTTAATTTTGAAACAGGAAGACTGTTCCCCAAAATTGTTCACGACATTATGGATGCGCAGGATGAAGTGGGGGCGATTCCATGCACGGTGCCATTCATTTATGGAACGCAGCCAACGGATCCTGTTTGTTCATCATTTCTCATTGCCGTCAAACAGGCATATCTGCATCACGGAGATACGACGCTGCTCCGGGAGGCATATCCCGCACTCTGTGCATGGAATGACCGTATTTATCAGATGTCGAACGACGGAATTGTTTCCAATACACTGTATGGAGACTGGGCCTCTCCGGAAGACTGCTGCATGGAAATTGCACCGTTTTCAGTGGTTACGCCCGGAGCGATTTTGTCGACGGGCTACTGCTATTACAATGCACGGCTGCTTGCGCGATTTGCAGAAATCCTGAGTCTGGAGCAGGATGCGGCGGCGCATCGTAATAGAGCGGAAATGATTCGAATGGCCATGCTGCAAAAATGGCTTCAAGAGGATGGGACATTTGCAAGCGGCTCACAGGCATGTCAGGCATTTGCGTTATGGCTGGATATTATTCCGGATGATAAGCGGAAATTGGCGGCCGAGAAATTGCATAAAGCTGTGGAAAATGCAGGATTCAGACTTACAACCGGAAATCTTTGTACGCTATATGTGATGGATGCACTGGCTGAAAATGAATGCATAGAGGATGCGTGGAAACTGCTGACCCGAGAGGAATACCCGTCATGGGGGTATATGCTGCAAAACGATGCTACAACTATTTGGGAGCGGTTTGAACTGAAAAAGGATCCGACAATGAATTCACACTGCCATCCTATGTTTGGCGCTGTTGATGCATGGCTTTATGCGTATCTGGCTGGTATCCGACCAACGGATGTGGGGTTCTCGAAGGTGATGATCCAGCCGGTGATTCCGAAACAGCTGACCTTCGCTGAAGCAGTTTTGGATACCTGCAAGGGGTGCTTCTATGTCAAATGGAAGAAACAGTACGGAAAACTCGCGCTTTTTGTAGAAATACCGTTTGGTGCACAGGCGGAAATACGTCTGTGCGGCGAAATACACCATGTAAGCAGCGGCTCGTATCATTTTTTGTTCGACCAGCCAGAAAGAATGTATATGTGAATCGAGGAGGATATTATATGAATACGAACAGATCGCAAAGATATATTCAGCTTTTCTGTATTTTAGTGGTATTGATGATAGCGCTAACTGTAAGTGCAGCTGCTTATGAGGCCTCTCCCGCAGATTGGGACTTTAGCACAATTGGCAACACGGAGGGATGGACAGCGAATGATTCTGTTCAGGAAATGTTCGTTCAAGACGGGAACCTCTGTATTCATATACATGGAGACAGTCCAGCTATTACTGCAAATTCTATTGCAGTCAAGGCATCGGATTTTAACGTAATAGATATTCGCATGAAAAATGAGACGGATTCAACAACAGCTGCGCTTCAGTGGACAACGTCAGCTGATGGAATTATGGATAGCAAAAAGACAGCTTTATTTGCAATTGAGTCCAATAGTTCTGATGTTAAAGAATACCATGTGCAATTAAGCGGAAATGAAGAATGGAGCGGGACGATTACGTCACTGCGCTTGGTATTTCAAAGTTCATCGGGATATATAGGCATTGACGAAATCCGTTTTGACGTGTGCAATAGGCCCGCTGTTGAATATATTGGAAGCATTAACCCGATTTCAGCAGATGAAACCACGATTAGCGTCACTGGAGTGATTGCAGCTGATAACGATCAGACTGCTGTGCAACTGAAGCTATATGAGTTGGCCCCATATCAATATGAGCAGGACATATCTGATCTGATCCCGGTTTCTGTTCAGTCTGCGCCGATGAACGGGAATGTGTTTTTGTTTTCCATACCTAGATATGATGGACAAAGAGACAGAGTATATTCAAAGTTTGTGGTTGTTCAACAATTCGTAAATACACAGGAATTGCAATTCGTTGCTGCGCCTCGTTATGTAACAGATATTCAATTTGCGGCAGAGAATTCATTCTCGTACCCAATTATAGAGACGAAAAAAGGCCTTCTTGTTGAAATGACTGATGACGCGGAAGAACTGGGAATTGATCACGCAATTGTAAACGTTGAGTTTTCCACTATGATGTATGAGGAAAACCTAAATCCGAATGATACGATCATATTCCAGATGGACGGGACAAACTATTATTTCAGCAAGTCGTATTTTGAAAGCTTAGACAAGAAAATCAAGCCATTGTCTGACAATGGGGTTATTGTCAATCTGGTCTTGATTTTGTATCCCAATTTTCCAGACAACAGCATGACGGAAGTACTGCACCATCCTAATGCGGTAATGGGTACCGGCGGCGGAGGCGTGTTGGCTTTTAACACAGCGGAAGAAGCCGGTGTACAGGCGTTTAAGGCGGCGATGGAGTTCCTTTCCAGAAGATATACAAGGGACGATCAATTGTACGGAAGGGCTCTCGGCTTCATTGTAGGCAATGAGGTTGACGCACAATGGGAGTGGCAAAATATGGGCTATACTACTCTCGATCAATTTGTTGAGCAATACGAACCGGCTCTTCGAATTGCGTATATGGCCACACAAAAATACTATAAATATGCTCGCGTTTACACATCACTTACAAACCATTGGATGAGCCCTTATGATTCAAACCCATTAAAAGGATATGCGGCAAGAAAGGTTATTGACAAGCTTAACTGGCAGAGCAAGCAAAACGGCGATTTCCCATGGAACGTTGCATATCATCCCTATCCGGAGGATTTTTTTAACGCAGATACATGGAACGACGAAAGAGCAACCGACAGCGTGGATTCTGAACTGTTAACATTTAAAAACATACATATCCTTAATGATTATATGGGGAACAATTCCTTAAGGTTTGGATCGGAAAAAAGAAGAATCATTCTTTCGGAACAAGGATTCCATACAGCAAATAGTTCATTGGAAGCACAGAAAGAGCAAGCTGCGGCATATGCATACGCATATTATAAAACTGCCTTTTTGGATGGAATCGATGCATTTTGTTTGTTTAGCCATGTGGATATTCCGTCCTATGGGTTAAATATGGGGTTATGGACGCAGGATGCTTCCGTTACAACGCCTATGGTGGCCAAGGAAAAGAAATATATATATGATGTATTTAAGAAAATCGATACTGATCAATCTCTGCAAGTGACAAACTTTGCAAAAAGCATCATTGGTATTTCTTCGTGGGCAGATGTCGTATCTGATTTCGAACCAGATGCACTCCAGAAACGAACAGTTCCACAGGAATATACGCTGGTGAATGAGCCCTTTATTCCCGGTAATGTACTTGGAAACTCTTTCGAGACTGGCACAGAAGGCTGGCGGGCTGCTGATAATACCAATGAAGTGGTGCATACGACACAAACGGTATTTTCTGGAACGGGGGCAATTAGCGCAGAGTTTAACGCCAGAGCATTGAACTGGCGCGGGGCAGAAAAGCACTTTGCTTCGAGTATGAATATGGAAGATAGGCCTTTTTTACACTTGGCATACCAAATTACAGGTGAACAGCCAAGTGGTGCATGCGCACTAAAAATCAAAGTGTATAGTGGATTAGAAGCTGCTGAAGGTATCATAGCAGTTGATTCGGCTGAAGGCTGGCATACGCTGTGCATGAATCTGACAGATTGGAGCGGACTTCAAAACATTGATCGAATAAAGGTTTTGGTGCGGTCGGAAGGAACTGATTTTTGGGCTGGAAGTTTGATGCTGGACGATATTGGGTTTTCCAATGAAGGCGTTAGAGATAATAACAATACAGATGCGAATACACTGCCATCTAATGAAAAAATACTGTTTAACTTTGAAAACTCATTGCAAGAATGGTGCGCAGGGGCAAATGTCAGTTCGGTGACGAGCGTACAAACAATGCAAAATGCACCGTTTATACCAGCACTGGGAGAATATATGTTGGAAGCAGTATTTCCGACATATGCAGCAAATGCATGGCGTTCGATTGAGGTAATGCCAGAATATGCGTTGAATTTCATGGGAGCGGATGGCATTGCATATGCAATCAATGGGTATGGCGGAAGCGGAGGCAATGGGTACGAAACCAGAATCCGACTGTTCAATAATGAGCATATGTTTGAAAAATGCACGACGGTTTCGGCGGATTCCTGGAATCAAATCTATGTGGATTTGTCAGGATGGAATTGGCGAAACAATATAACAAAAATTGAGATTTCGTATCGTGCAACTGGCACAACAGCAGTGTGGTACGGCTCTCGCTTTCAGGTAGACATGATTAGACTGGTTGAACATGATAATTTGGAGAATGAAGTCGATTTGAAAGAACGCAGTATGCAGCCATTTTGGCAAGGCACAACAATGTATAATGAATCCATTTTGATGGTTTCTCATGATGGCGGGATACCGGAAGGAAAACTGCTGTTCCAGCCGACGGAAATCCTTTCGGTCAGAAGTGCGCGACTCGATCAGGAGTATGAGGAAGGGGTCGATTGGATTCTGGAAGATGGGAAAATCAAGCGAACGGTAAATTCCAGAATCCCATATTTGTCAACGGACGATTTGTATTTCCCGAGTTATATACCTGGCCTTACAATGCCGAAAAAGGATGGCGGTGCAGTGCTGTACAGAGAGGAATCCTATTTTCACGATAGACAAATCGTTGTAACATATACCCATGCTGAAAATGCATGGAATGGGCCGATTCCCCAACTGGCGGATGATGTACTGCAGAAAACGTTCTATAAACTTCGCAATGGTGAACCGCTGAAAATTGTCCTGTACGGTGACAGCATCTCCGATGGTTCAAATAGCAGTGGGTTTGTAAATGCACCGCCGTACCTTCCAATTTGGGGTAGATTGGCAGCGGATACGCTGGAAAAGTACTATGGCACGCGGATCACATTTGTAAACAAGAGCGTTGGAGGGACAGCGTCGCAATGGGGCGCAGAACAGACGGCCACTCGAGTTGTCAGCCAAAATCCAGATCTGGTTATTATTGCGTTTGGAATGAATGATGGGGCTGGAACCGGAGCTGGAGATGGAGTCCGGCCGCAAGTGTTCAAAGAAAATATTCAATCAATTATCAACCAGGTTAGAGCGGCGAATCCTTCGGCAGAATTCATTTTGGTTGGCACAACACTCCCAAATGCAGAAACGATTTGTTTTGACCAACAACCGTATTATTTTGAAAAGCTACAGGAGATTGCTGATTCGTGCAGTGGCATTGCAACAGCGAATATGACGGAAGTCCACAGAAAATTGTTGGAACGTAAAAGCTTTGCGGATATGACCGGGAATAATGTCAATCATCCGAATGATTTCCTTGCGAGATGGTATGCACAGTACATCGTTGGAATGCTGAAAGATAGTACATTTTCTTCTGATAGACCACTGAATGCCAGACGCCTGTTTTCTTTTGAAAATGGCGTACAGGGATGGAGCGCAGGGGAAAATGTGAGTACCGTCAACACTGTTCGCTCGTTTGCAAACTGGCCGTTTGCACCACAGGAAGGAAGCTGCGCGTTAGAGGCTGAGTTTCCAACGCAGGAGGCAAATGCTTGGAGAACCATTATGATTTCGCTGGAGGAACCGTTGGATCTGTCGGAAGCGGGCTGTGTTTACTATCACATCAATAGCTATGGTGGAAGCGGTGGAACTGGATATGAAACGCGAATTCGGTTGTATAGCGGCTCCAATATGAAAGAGGAAATTAAAGCAATGCAGGCGGATTCCTGGAATTACATTTGTACAGATGTTGCATCTTGGCCATATAAGGACAATATAACCAAGATCGAAATTGCATTCCGTGCTACTGGAAGCACTGCGGCGTGGTATGGTTCGCGATTCCAAATCGATAATGTGGGCTACTTGCTGGAAGGCACGCTCCTTTATGATTTTGAAGGTACAACGCACAGCTGGATGGGCACCGAGAATGTTATGTCAGTAAACAGTGTTGCTGCTTTTGCAAATAGCCCAATGAAACCTGTCAGTAATGCATATGCTTTGGAAGCCCTGTTTCCCGATATGGCGTTAAACGAATGGAGAACAATCGCTGTTGAATATGATCAAATGTTGGATCTCTCGGAAGCAACACATTTTTACTACTATATCAACAGCTATGGCGGAAGTGGCGGAAGTGGATATGAGACACGCTTGCGGTTATACAGCGAAAATGACGTATGGGAACAGACCGTGTCGATGGATGCTGATATGTGGAATCGTATCGAGGCAAATATCGGCAATTGGAGTGGGCGCGGACACATAACAAAAATCGAGATTGCATTCCGTGCGATTGGTTCAAATGCAGTATGGTATAGCTCAAGATTCCAAATTGACAAGGTCGGATATCGGAAAGTTTCGTGATCGGTTTTCAAAGGTGCAATGTTACAGCGGGCTTTTATCTATCCAGGCTTTAGAACTGCAGAGAGACGCCGACGAAAGGAATAAAAATGCTTACAATTCTTGAAACAACATGTGAATATAGGAAAGATCCGCTTGGGCTGGACGAGCGACGACCGCGTATCAGCTGGAAACTCCGTTCCGACCGGAGAAATACGCTCCAGATATCCTATCGTCTACAGGTAGCGAACGATCCGTATTTTTTGGAGCCGCTGTGGGACACAGGCGACACAGCCTCCGATCAGTCCGTCCTTGTCGTCTATGAAGGCCCGGAGCTGCGCCCGAGGACCAGATACTTTTATCGTGTCAGCGCAAGGGATAACCATGGCGAATGCAGCGGCTGGAGCGAAACCGCTTTCTGGGAGACCGGAATGATGGACTGCGCAGAATGGAAAGCCGATTGGATCATGGCGGAAGAGGAGGCGCGTTTACAGCTGGATGTCAGTCCACTTCTTAGAAAAGCATTCATCCTCGACGGGCAGATCGCCTCGGCCCGTGTTTATGTGACGGCACTTGGTCTTTATTTGTTGGATATCAACGGGAAGCGTGTCAGCGAAGATTGTTTCACGCCCGGCTGGACGAGCTACCGGCACAGACAGCAATATCAGACCTATGACGTGTCGCCGCTGTTGCAAAGCGGAGAGAATGTGATCGGTGCGACGCTTGGAAATGGATGGTATGCAGGGTATATTGCATGGAGCGGTGAACGCGGGTTTTACGGAAAGAAACGGGCACTGCTGGTGCAGCTGCACATTCGCATGGCGGATGGAACAGAGCAGGTCATATGCTCGGATGAGAGCTGGCAGTCAAGCGAAGGCCCGATCCGAATGTCAGAGATATACCACGGAGAGCGCTATGACGCAAGACTGGAACGGGTGGGCTGGAATATGCCGGGGTATGATGCGTCAGAATGGAGTGGTGTAAAGCAGCTGGAATATCCGAAGGACATTCTGGTTGCGCAGGAGGCGCTGCCGCCGCGTATCATGGACGAACTGAAACCAACAAGGCTGTTCCGTACACCTGCTGGTGAGGCGGTATTGGACTTCGGACAAAACATGGTCGGCTTTGTCCGCTTCCATGTGAAGGGAAACGCAGGTGACCACGTGGTCCTGCGCCATGCGGAGGTGCTGGATAGAGACGGAAACTTTTATACGGCTAACCTGAAGGGTGCGAAGCAGACGATTGAGTATATCCTGAAGGGCGGCGGCGAAGAGCTTTATCAGCCAAGCTTTACATTTCAGGGTTTTCGGTATGTCTGCATCGACAGCTATCCCGGAAAGATTGAGCCAGAGAATTTTACCGGCTGCGTGGTACATTCACAGATGAAGCAGAGCGGGAGCTTTGCTTGCTCCAATGAGTTGGTAAACCAGCTTCAGCACAATATACTGTGGGGACAAAAGGGCAATTTTGTGGATGTTCCGACGGACTGCCCGCAGCGCGACGAACGCCACGGATGGACGGGCGATGCGCAAATGTTTATCCGCACAGCGTGCTTCAATATGGACGCGGTGCTGTTTTTCCGCAAATGGCTGCGGGATCTGGCTGCCGATCAGACGGATGAGTATGGTGTAACAAATGTTGTCCCGAATGTACGGGAGGTGTCCTATGCTGGCGCGGCGGCGTGGGGAGATGCCGCTGTGATCTGCCCGTGGACGCTTTTCCTGTGCTATGGAGATAAGCGGGTGCTGGAAGAACAGTACGACAGCATGAAGCGATGGGTGGAGTATATACAGCGGCAGGGGGAAAATCCATTCCTCTGGAATACCGGTGAACAGTTTGGCGATTGGTTGGCTCTCGATAATGGGCAGGGCGCTTGGATCGGCAGAACACCGACCGACTATATTTCCACGGCGTTTTATGCAAACTCGGTAAAGCTGTTGGCGAAAGCGGCCAAATGGCTGGAATATCGAGAGGAAGCAGAGAAATATCAGAGGCTTTATGAGTCTGTCAGAAGTGAATTCCGAAAAAACTTCGTTTCGCCGAACGGCCTGCCGTGCGCAGACACGCAGACGGCCTATGTGCTCGCGCTGATGTTTGATCTGCTGGAGGAAAAAGATCGGAAGAACGCGACTGAGACGCTTGTAAGGCTGCTGCATGACAATCGGGACCATTTGAACACTGGATTTGTTGGTACGCCATACCTGTGCCATGTATTGAGCGGATTCGGTCATCATGATCTGGCATGTAAGCTCCTGCTACATACAGATCTTCCGTCGTGGTTATACCCGGTCACCAAAGGCGCTACAACGATCTGGGAACACTGGGACGGAATCCGGGAGGACGGAAGCTTCTGGGATGACATTATGAATTCCTTTAATCACTATTCCTATGGCTCGATCGGAGATTGGATGTATCAGGAAATTGCCGGCATTCAGGTTGACGAGAAAATACCGGGGTACCGGCATATCCTTCTTCGGCCGCGCCTTGCCAACGGAATGTGCTTTGCCAGAGCGGTCTATGAATCGCCCTATGGACAGATTGTTTCCGGTTGGAAAAGAAATGAAACGGAAATTGAAATTGCGATTTCAATCCCAGCGAACTCTTTTGCGGCAGTCACATTGCCAAAGGCACGGATTTCACAATTGCGGAGCGAAGGCAGCGGAGAAGAAGTTATTGCCGCTCTTGCGCGGGCAGTGCAGACAGAAGACGGCATGGCGCTTGAACTTGGCTCCGGAGATTATATTTTTCAGTATGCGCTGGACGCAGCGTTATGATATCGGTAAAAATGAAGAAATGCTGTGCTGAAGGATGTACTTTATCTTGAAACGCAGCGGAAAGGATTGGTCAAGCATATGAAAAAGATTACAGATAAGCAGCTGTTGATGGGGGCGGATTTTGCGGGTTATCCGTTGAAGGAAGCAATCAAGGAGTATCTGGAGAAAAAGGGCTGGACAATTACAGATATCGGAGTTAAAGCAGACTCTGACCCCAATGATACCGAGCTGATGTTTCATCGTATCGGCCTGCGGGTCGGGGCAATGATCACGGAAAAGGAATTTGAACGAGCCATGATTTTCTGCGGAACCGGTATGGGAATCCATATCGCGGCTTCAAAATGCCCGGGCGTTCATGCCGGCGTCGTGGAATCAGTTCCGGCAGCCTTCCGCGCAATCACAGGAAACGGCGTCAATGTTCTGGCCATGGGTGCATTTTATGTAACGCCAGAGCTGGGAAAGCAGTGTGCGGATGCGTATCTTTACAACGATTTTGGAAGCGGATGGGAATGGTGGCCCGACTTTGACCGCTTCCATCAGATCGCAATTGATGAACTGAATGCGTTCAACTACGACGAATACAAGGCGAACGGATTTAAGGTCAAACACATTGACGACTGCGGCTGCGAGCTGTATGACCGACCAGAGGGCTTATCTCCGGTGCCGCTGATGTGTAAACGGTAAGTTAAGAAAAGTGCCCCAGAAGCAGAACGTGCTTCTGGGGCACAAATCGGATATGATATCCTAATCCCCTTTCTCAGCACAACGGCATCTTTACGCGAACTTATTGCTTTAACCACTGTGCAAATTCCCTCTGTGAGATCTTGCCGCTCTCACACTTCTCCTTTTCCTTCTGCGCTTCCTTGCTCCAAGTGGAGAAATCATCCTGCGAGATCTTGCCTGCGCGAATCCACGCGAAGCGGCGCTTGTACTCGCGGCGGTAGATTTTCAGCAGCTCGTCCTGTGCGTGGCTTTGCATATACTGGCGCATCGCGCCGACCTCTTTGCAGGTGCGGCCACGGCTGTCGAACACGCGGCTGCAATATTCCGTGCTGCCGTGAACCGTGAGCGCGAAATACTTGCCGCAGTTTTTGCAGGTGCGCATCGCGAGCCTTTGACGGACACATTCCCGCAGGGAAAAGTCGATCAGGTCGTACATACTTTGTGGATAAAGCACCTCGGTGAGCTGCTTTTCACACACAAACTCAAACGAAATCTTCATCGGCTGGAAGTCAAATTTCTGCAAAGACGGAGCCTGCTCATACGCCTGCACCCGCACAGAAAAGTCAATATCGGTAATACCTGCGTCCAATACCGTTTGAAACAGGCGCAGGATTTGCTGCTGCATGGTCGCCAGATTGCTTGGAACGTGCGCCAGCTCCTTGTGCGGCAACAGCTTCGTCGGATTTTTGCAATCTGCCGCCGCTTGTTTCAGCCGATCACTCCAATCCAACCACAGGTAGAAGAAATACGGATGCTCGTCCTTGAAGTCGTCCAGAAGCTTCTGCACCGGCTTCAGGCACGTTGTGTCTCGTGTCTGATAGAACTTTATTAATGCACGCTCCGCTTCATGAAATCGATCTTCCCATTGATTCACGTCATAATACACGAACGACAGCAGACTGTCCGGAAACGGGCGGCCTGCTATTTTTATGACATATTCGGCGTTTCCTTCCTTGCACTCCAGCGTCTCCGCGCCGTCCAGAAGATAAAATTTGCACTGAAAATCAGACATAGTTGCACCTCAAAATAGATTTACAGAAATCATAATTATAAATTAGTCTTGACAATATTTTAGAGTTATGTTAGTCTAAAATAGAAAACAAATCTATTGACTAATTATAAGTCTAAATCATGAAACACAGAATGTCAATAGCAAACGGAAAGGAAGTGAAAAAATGACCAAACTGGAAACCATCATAGCGGAAGATTTACAAAACAGAACGTATGAACCAACGCATTTTCTGGTAGATGAGCTTATTCCAGAGGGCCTGCATATCCTCGCAGGCGCGCCGAAAATCGGCAAGTCTTGGCTGGCTTTGTGGCTTTGCTTGTGCGTTGCACAAGAGCAGGCGCTCTGGAATTTTGCAGTGACACAGGGCGAGGTTCTGTATCTCAGTCTCGAAGATTCGTTCCAGCGTATCCAAACGAGACTCTTTGACCTGACGGAAGATGCACCGCCAATGCTGCATTTTGCAATTATGGCGGACACACTCAAGCACGGGCTGGAACAGCAGATCGAGCAGTTTTTGGTCGAGCATCCGGCAACCAAGCTCGTTGTGATCGACACCTTGCAGCGCGTCCGAGGCACTGGCAGTGACAGCAATTTGTACGCAAATGACTATCAGGAGATCGGCTTGCTCAAGAAACTTGCGGACAAGCGGCACATTGCAATCCTCTTGATTCACCATCTGCGGAAGCTCCACGATGACGATCCGATGAACATGATCTCTGGCTCGACGGGCTTAAGCGGCGCGGCAGATTCAACCTTCGTCCTGCAAAAAAGTTCACGCCTTGCCAACATTGCGTCCCTGCATTGCACGGGTCGGGACATCGCAGATCGCACATTAAAACTCGAATTTGGCGAGGAAGATCACGTCTGGAAACTGCTTGAGGACAGCAAACCTTGCGACGGCGCTTCTAAGATTTCAACGCTTCAACTCGTACATCTTTTCTCTGCTTTGCTCCGTGCCGATCCTACATACCTCGGCTCACCATCGGCACTGTCCGCAAAGATCGACCCTGACGGCAGCCTCGGTATCACACCGAAAAAGGTCACGCGGTTGGTGCGGGAAAGCGTTGCGGCTCTAAGAGGAAACGGGATTCTGGCGGATACCTACCGCAGCAACGGCAAACGGTGGATTTCCCTCAAACGTGCCGATCGTGCCGATTTTCTGCCCGTGAAAACAATCGGCACGATCGACCCTGCGGGTGTGGCGAGCGCCTGCATCGCGCCGTGAGGCGCGTGTCGCCGCTGTGTGCGGTTTTTCGCACAGCCTGCGAGTGTGTGCGCGGCAACGGTATAAAAGCCCGCGTTGCGCCGACGGGCGGGCAACGCAAAAAAACGCAGGCGCAATACGCCAGCCCAACGCAGAAAAGTCCCGCCGCGGCGGAAAAAATCCTCCCGTTCGGGAGGAGCCAGCATCGCATTTGGCTAGTCGCCGGCCCACCGGCTCCCTGCCAAATGCTGTTTGCGGGCAGAAGCCCGCACCCACTTCATGAAAACGGAGGAAAGATGAAAAAAGACAGACAATTCAGCATTCGGATCTCATCACAGGATTTAGAGACTATTCACCAAAAAGCAGCACAAGCCCATATGAGCCAGAGCGACTATGTGACCGCGTGTTGTCTCGGAAAACGCATTGTGATTCTGGACGGCTTGAAGGAAGTTCTGCGGCAGCAGAAGGCAATCGGCAACAACCTCAATCAGCTGACGGTGCTGGCGAATATGGGTAAGGTACAGTTTGCCAATCTGGATTCTGCTGTGCAGGAGTTCGCCAAGATCAACACTGCCCTGCGGGAGTTGCAGGAGGGAGGCGTGGCAAAATCGCAATCGTCCATACAGAACAGAGAAAATCACCGGAGGAACTTCAAGCCCTGCATCGGCGGTCGATGAACGAGGTGCAGCAGTTGGAAACCAGCGTGATGGTCACGGAGCGGAACTGGAGCGCGCTGCTCGAAATGCAGGACAGGCTGTTCCGGCAGCAGATGCAGTTAGACACAGACCTGAAAATGCTTCTGACGAAAGCAGAAGCGCAGGAATCTCTGATCAAGATGCAAACGAGCGCAGAAAATTTCGAGAAACAGGCTGGGAGCCTGAACGCGGGGTATTCTTCCGCCTGCAAAGAGCTGACCAACAGTGCTCGTTGGGCTATGACTACGATTCTGGACGATGCGAAGAAGCAGCTTTCAGATACGACACAGAAAGCAGCAAAGAAAATCCGGACGTGCGCGTGGATCTCGATTACAGCGCTGATCTTGTGCGCGACGCTGTGCGCCTTGGCCGTGCTGTGGAGCAGATGACGGACGATGTTCCACAACGTGATGCATCCACCATGCCGCCGCACATCGACAGCAAGCGCCGGAAGAAGCTCCGGCAAAAGAAAACCGCCCTCGGCCACGCCGAGGACGATCACGAAGAAATGCGAATGGACACGATGTAGACGTTTGGGGGTGGCGAAGAAGAACTGCATGATTCCAATTTCCGCTGGGAATACTTACAACAAAAAAGGAGGTGGACAGCATCAGCACGCAGAAAAAACCGTCACCGGAGCAGGCAAAGAAAGAGCTTGCTGAACAGCTCTGGCTGAGCTACTACAATCAGGTTCTGTTTGAAGCCGGACTGATTACGGAGACGGAACGCAACCGCATGAAAAACAAAATCAGCGCATTGGCGCCGTCCGCCTCCAATGGAGTTGACAGGAGCGTCCTGACGTGATGCTCCTGTCAGAAACTCACACTTGCTTGTTTCACGCAGGTGTGATATGGTAGAAAAAAACATGATAAAACGAAAAACGAAGGAGCGCACCAAATGGACATACATACGATCAGAATGGAGTTAAGAACAAAGTCCATTTACGATTTGCCGCTGCGCGTGACCTACTATGCGCGTGTGTCGTCTGAGAGTGACGAGCAGCTGAACTCACTGGGCAATCAGGTTTCCTACTATGAGGATCTGATCCGAAGGAATCTCCCGTGGACATTCGTGCCGGGGTACATTGACGAGGGCTTGTCCGGTATCTCTACGAAGAAGCGTGAGAACTTTAACCGCATGATCGAGGATGCCGCTGAAGGTCAATTCGATCTGATTATCACCAAAGAAATCTCCCGCTTCGCCCGAAACACGCTCGACTCTATCCAGTACACGCGCCAGCTTCTGAGCTACGGTGTCGGTGTATTCTTCCAGAACGACAACATCAACACGTTTGATGAGGATGCCGAACTGCGCCTGTCCATCATGTCGTCTATCGCGCAGGACGAGCTGCGCAAGCTGTCCTCACGTGTGAAATTCGGTCACCAGCAAGCCATCAAGTCGAGCGTCGTACTCGGCAACAGCCGCATTTTCGGCTACACAAAAGCGGACGGGAAACTGGTCATTGATGAAACGGAAGCGCCGATGGTGCGGGAACTGTTTGAACTCTACGCGACCGGCGAATACTCCATGAAGCAGCTGGAAACGCTGTTCTGGGAAAAAGGCTATCGCAATCACAACGGAAAGAAAATCGCGCATACCACCATGTCCAACATCATTTCCAATCCCAAATACAAGGGCTACTACGTTGGCAACAAGGTCAAGGTCGTGGACATGTTCACGAAGAAGCAGAAATTCCTCCCGCCGGAGGAATGGGTGATGTTCAAGGATGAGACGGGTGAAATTGTGCCGGCGATCGTGCCAGAGGGAATCTGGGATGCAGCAAACGCCGTCCTGAAAAAGCGCAGCGAGGATGTGAAGGCTCGGCAGGGCGTCTGCAACCACGCCAATCTCCTGACAGGAAAGCTATGGTGTACGGAGTGCGGGCAGCCCTACTACCGCCGCGAATCCGAGGACAAGCGCGGGAGAAAGAACAGCAAATGGCTCTGCTCCGGCAAGATCAAAAACGGCGCGGATTCCTGCAGATCCTTTGCCATCTACGAAAGCGAGATTAAACCGCTTCTGTTCGAGGTATTCCGCGATACGTCTGCCGATGCCGATGCGATGGTCGAAGAATACATCCGTATGTATAACGAGCTGACGCAGCACGGCTCGCTCCGGAAAAAGATCGAACAGCAGAATAACATCATCGATCAGGCAAACCGGAAGAAGAACAAGCTCCTGCAGCTTGCTGCAGACGACAGTATTACGAACGCGGATTTCAAGAAGATGACTGCTGACTGCAATCGTGAAATTGAAGAAGCCGAAAAGGAAATCGCAGAACTAGAGCAGACAGCCGCCGAAGGCGACGCCTTCAAGCAGAAGATCGATGAGATCCGCAGAGTCCTGACGAATGCCCAGCGCGACGCGGCGCAGGGAATCATCACGAAGGAGTTCATCGACAAGTATATCAGCAAGATCTTCGTGACACCGAAAGACGACACGACTATGCTGCTTCAGGTCAAGATCTTCACGGGGGAAACGACGGAAAAGTACCTCCGGAAACTCGAAAGCCGCACGGGTCACATCACCCGTGATTTGGCTGAACAGTCAGAAAAGCCAGACGCCGCAAGGGTTTCCAGCCCTGACGATTCTATGGGTCACATGTCTAAGAAAATGATCGAGTCCTACGAGCGCAACATGAAGTAAGTCTTTTTCTCCGGAACACCGGAGGCGAAGACGGGGGCCGCTGCAAAAGCAGCGGCTCCTTTTCATAGAAAATGGTCTTGAATTGATTTTTTACATATTATATGGTAAATATGGGAGAAAATAGTCGTTTTTGAAAAACGGGAGAAAAGAGGAACGATAATGAAGCGATGCTTTACCAGTCTGACCGCGCTGCTCTGCTCGGCGGCGATCCTGCTGTGCTGCCTGCCCATGCAGGCGCTGGCGGCGGAGTTCCGGATGCAGACAGCCTATGAAGACATCTTGCCGGACGAACTGACCGCGCAGGAAGAAGCGCCCGCCGCCCTGGCAGAACCGGAAGCGCCCGAGGCCGAAAAACAGCCGGAAGCCCCTCCGGAGGAGCCGACTGTCTCCGTCCTCTCCACGGATAACAGATCCGGCGATTTTACATACAGCGTCCTGCCCGACAATACCGCGCGCGAAGCAGCTTGCTTCCGGCGCGGCAGATAGCCGCTGCAAGCGCCGTCAACAGATATCCTGCGCAGAGAGTCGCCAGCGCGCCCACAAGACAGAAGACGCCGAGCTGCGTATCTGTCATGCGTTCGGCGCAGACGTCGATCTGCACGCCGAGTCCCATAAAGTTGATTTGCCGAAACACACTGGTGAGTAGGGCATACAGCAGATGCGCACCCTCATGCACGAGGTAGTAGGCGGCAAGTGCCGCCAGGATCCCGATGTATTGCCGCGTCCGTTTTGACATGATGGTTCCTCCTTCGCAGCCACTGCGTCAATCTGTGCCCGCTGTGCTCTGTTCGCCGGGCAGGATGGAGAATTCCTCGTTATCCCTCCTTTGCCTGATATCCGCATGGTACTGGCAAAAGGTTCAGAAAGCGGTCAGGAAAATCGTCCAGAAATGGTCAAGATTCCGGCCTCAGCCGGAACCCGATGCCCCAGACCGCTTCAATATGGTCTTTGCCAGTCGCGTCCCGCAGCCGAACAGCTACGCGGGCCAGCAGCTCCTTCGTGTCGAAGGGCTTCGTGAGATAATCCGCCGCGCCGCCCAGCAGCAGTCCGACCTTGTCCTGCACCGCCGTTTTGGCGCTGACTACAATGACGGAAATGCCCTGAAGCTGCGGCAGGACCTCCTCGCCGGACAGCCCCGGCAGCATGAGGTCGAGCAGAACGAGATCGGGGCGGCTGTCTTTCAGCAGAAGCAGCGCCTCCGTGCCGGAATAGGCGCGGAGCACCGCGTAGCCTGCCCGTTCCAGAACCTCCTGCTCCAGATTCCCGATGGCTGCGTCGTCGTCAATAATCAAAATTGTCTGCATTGTTTTCAACTTTCCTGTTTTTATTTTCGAAGCTGTCCATCGCCGCCCATCAAGGCAGTCATTTCCTCAATGCGCTCCAGCGGGAACGGCGGCTGGCACAGCGGCTTCATGGCGATGGACATGAGCTTCATGGGGTTGTCGTCCGCCGCCACGCGGTTGGAGCTGAGCGCGCCGCAGCGGCGGCAGCGGTGAATGATGGCCCATTCTCCGCCCCTGCGCACCCAGACGGCGATCGGCTCCATGATCCCGCCGCAGTCACTTTCCCGGTCGCCCGGCTCAATGTCCAAATGCAGGCTTGCAAGGCAGTTCGGGCAGTGGTTGCGGTGGCCGGAGCCTGCGTTTTCCGGGACGACAGTCCTTCCGCAGACCTTGCAGATGAAGATGTCGCTGCAGGCGTGGGTCTTATAGTAGCCTTTTTCAAAGGCTTTGCGTTTGTTTTCGCGATTCATGTTGCTCCTCCTGAAGATGTCGGTTCCGGTTCTTCGGGAGGAATGGCGTGTGATGGAATTTGCCAGACCTCCCGGTCAGACCACACGCTCCAGTGATAAAGTGATATGCTTCAAAAAGTTCTCCTTAAAATTGAAATTAAAAATTGCGTTTTCGTAATTGTACGGGATGCTTGTTCTTACGCCTGCATCTTCGATCTGTTCAAGAATCTATTGTCCTGATTTCAGATAAAAGGCTTCATACGCTGCGCTCCAATGCCGCAAGATCGCCTGCCTGAATGGCGCTGCGTTGAACCCCGTTGCGGCAAACACGCTGAACCGCTCGACGGCGCCGAAATACTGCGCCGGAACAAGCTTCGTGCCGACCGCGCCGACGAGCATCATGCCGAGGGCAGCAGCTGCGCATACGCCGTAGGAGCGGCACCGCCGGTCCTTCACACCGGCGGCAATGAGGATCGCCAGCGACACGATGGACAGCAGTACGACCGCAGCGGTGACGGCCATGTGCATAACGTCCTGAAATGCGCCGGCATAGCCGCTGCTTGACAGCGGGAACATCCGGTAGCCGATCGCAGAGATCCACTCCATGACGGCAAACAGATAGACGCCGGTGCGCAGCAGCTTTGGATTCCGGCCCTGTATGCCGATGCAGACGACCTCACACGCGTTATAGCCCGCACTCAGCTGGTTCCACAGCGCAAGCGACGGCGCATCCGCCGCGCTCAGATCGCTGACGGCCTGCGCCATCCAGTCATATCCCGGGTAGGGTGTATCTGAAAACTCATGATGTGACCGGCAGCGAGGGATTTTTGCGTTGCGCAAGACATTTTTTCGCAGGAATACTGACGTATTTCAAGGAAAAATGACGCGGCGCACCGCAAAAAGGCCCGCTGTCCGGGTGCGTTGGGAGTTTTCAGATACACCCTAGGCCAGCGGGGCAAATATCACCGCTGCCGCATACGAAAAAAAGCTGATAAGGCCGAGCAGGCCAAGCTTTTGTACCAGCGTTCGTTTCATTTTGTTCCTCCTGTTCAAAAAACGCAGTGCTGACCACGTCAGACATGGTCAGCACTGCGTCCTTGCGTCTGGCTGATTGACTTCTTCGATTTGAAAATTTCTTGCGTTGATGATGCTCTCCCGGCGGCATTTCGGGCAGAAGAGCGGGAACTCCTGCAAGATTGTCCGCCGCAGCAGCCGCAGCCGCGTTTTTGCGCCGCAGACCGGGCACAGGACCCAGCGTTCCTCTGCCGCGCTCATTGCAGCGGCTCCTTTTTGTGAACCATACGGAAAAAAAGCGCCACATGGCGGCGGAGCATATCCAGACACTTCGCCTCCCGTTCCGGCTGCCGGTCGCAGATCCCGATCAGCGTCAGGACGGGCGCGACATACTGCATCGCCAGAGCATCCGGGTCTTCCGCCTGAAGCTCACCGGCTGCGATAAGAGCGCGGAAGATCCCGGCGTGGTAGGCGAGCAGCCGGTCAACGTACCGACGGGAATACAGCGCCGCCAGCTCCGGTGAACGGAACTGCTCAATGGTCATCATGCGCCGGAAGCGGCTGATCGGCGCATTGTGCAGAGAGTATTCAAAAATCTGCCGCACCTTTTCAAACAGCGCTTCTGCTGTGATCTCCGTAAAGACCGGAATGTCCTGCGACACGTTCTGTACATGAATGTCGATTTTTCCGGTGTCCGCCTCATACTGTGCCGCCGTGGATTCCACGATCGCGTCAAAAATGGCCCGCTTGCTGGGAAAGTGGTTATAAAGAGAGGGCGCCTTGATGCCGACCGCCCGCGCGATCTCGCCCACGCTGACAGAATCGTATCCCTTCTCGGAAAACAGCTCCAGCGCCTGTTCCAGAATCCTCTCCCGTGTATCCTCCCGCTTCATCACTTCACCAGCTAACTAATATTCGTTAGCTTCAATATAAAGGATTTTCCCGGAAAAGTCAAGCCCCAAAAAAGGCTCCCCTTTGTGCAAAGGGAAGCCTTTGGATTGTATAAATTTACAGCGTTGCGGCCATGACGGCTTTGATGGTGTGCATACGGTTTTCCGCTTCGTCGAAGACGATGGACTGGCTGCTCTCGAAGACCTCATCCGTGACCTCCATCGCGTCAAGTCCGTATTTCTCGCTGATCTGTTTGCCGATGGTGGTGTTCAGATCGTGGAACGCGGGCAGGCAGTGCATGAAGCGGCACTGCGGCCCGGCCTGCGCCATGAGCTTTGCGTTGACCTGATAGGGGAGCAGGTCGTGAATTCTCGTCTGCCAGACCTCGTCCGGTTCTCCCATCGAGACCCACACGTCGGTATAGATCACATCCGCGTTTTGAACCGCGTGCATCGGCTCTGTGTCGAATTCCAGCACCGCGCCGGTCTGCGCGGCGATCGCTTTGCACGTTTCGATCAGAGCCTTATCCGGGAAGTACGCCTCCGGCGCACAGGCGACAAAGTGCATCCCCATCTTTGCGCAGCCGACCATCAGGGAGTTGCCCATGTTGTACCGCGCGTCGCCCATGTACACGAGCTTTTTGCCGGTCAGATTGCCGAAATGCTCCTGAATCGTCAGGAAATCGGCCAGAATCTGCGTGGGGTGAAATTCGTTCGTCAGTCCGTTCCAGACGGGGACGCCCGCGTATTTTGCCAGCTCCTCGACGATCTGCTGCCCGTAGCCGCGGTACTCAATGCCGTCGTACATACGGCCAAGCACGCGCGCAGTGTCGGCGATGGATTCCTTTTTGCCGATCTGCGAGCCGGACGGGTCGAGATACGTGACCGTCATGCCCAAATCATGCGCCGCGACCTCGAACGAGCAGCGCGTCCGCGTGCTGGTCTTCTCGAAAATCAGCGCAGCCTGCTTGCCCTCGCACAGCCGGTGGGGGATACCGGCCTTTTTCTTTGCCTTGAGCTCGGCGGCAAGCGCCAAAAACTCTGCGATCTGCTCCGGCGTAAAATCAAGCAGCTTTAAAAAGCTCTGTCCTTTGATGTTCATGTCGTACTCCTTTTTATTGATGCGCCGCGAGGAAGGCCGCGACGGAATCCAGCTGCGCCTGTACCGACGCGGGGCCGGTGCCTCCGGCGGAAATGCGCCGCGCCACGCAGGTCCTGAGCGAAATTTCTTCATACAGATCGTCCGTGAAAACGTCCGAATACGTCTTGTAGGTTTCCAGCGGCAGCTTCTCAAGCACGGTATCATGCGCGATGCAGTACGCCACAAGCTGACCGGAAATTTTGTACGCACTGCGGAACGGAACGCCCTTTTTTGTCAGATAATCGGCCAGATCCGTCGCGTTGATAAAGCCCTTCTGCGCGGCCAGCAGCATAGCCTCCGGCTTTGCACGAAGGCTGGAAAGCATCGGAGCCATGATCTGCAGGCAAAGCTTCGTCGTGTCCACGCAGTCAAACACGGCCTCCTTGTCCTCCTGCATATCCTTATTATAGGCCAGCGGAAGCCCCTTGAGCGTCGTCAGAAGCGCGATCAGATCGCCGTAGACCCGCCCGGTCTTGCCGCGGCACAGCTCAGCCATGTCCGGGTTTTTCTTCTGCGGCATGATGGAAGAGCCGGTCGTAAAGCCGCTGTCCAGTTCAATAAACTGAAATTCCCAGCTCGACCACAGGATCAGCTCCTCGGAAAGCCGCGACAGATGCATCATGACCAGCGCGCACGCGCTCATCAACTCCACGCAGAAATCGCGGTCCGATACGCCGTCGAGACTGTTTTCACACACGGCGGCAAAGCCGAGCTTCTGCGCCTCCCAGACACGGTCGGTCGGGTACGTCGTCCCGGCCAGCGCGCAGCAGCCGATGGGGGAGGCGTCCGTGCGCTTATACGCGTCCGCAAGCCGTCCATAGTCGCGCTCCAGCATCATCGCATACGCCAGCAGCTGCTGGCCGAATGTGATCGGCTGTGCCCGCTGCAAATGCGTGTAGCCGGGCATAATGGCGTCCTTGTTCGCCTCCGCCTGCGTATGCAGCGCCTGCATGACGGCCAGAACCAGCGCTTGCAGCGCCTTGATCTCATCCTTTAAATACATCCGCAGATCAAGCGCGACCTGATCGTTGCGCGAACGCGCCGTGTGGAGCTTTTTGCCCACATCGCCGATGCGCTTCGTAAGCTCCGCCTCGACAAACATATGAATGTCCTCAGCCTGCGGGTCGAGCTGCAGCGCCCCGGATTCCAGATCGGCCAGAATGCCCGCCAGACCGTCGATGATCGCATCCGTATCCGCCTGCGTCAGAATGCCGCATTTGGCAAGCATTGCGGCGTGTGCCATGGAGCCGTTGATATCCTGCCTGTACATCCGTCCGTCGACGGCGATCGAAGAGTTGAATGCGTCAGCCAATGCCGAAGTCTCCGCCTCCGACCGGCCCGCCCAAAGCTTGTTCATGGTGCGTTCTCCCTGCATGATATTTGCAAAGCCTCCCCTTGCCATGCCCCGCATGGTAAGGGGAGGTGGATTTTTACAGCTTCCCCTGCTCCCGCAGCGCCTGCACCTTGGTCGGCAGGCCCCAGATGTTGATGAAGCCCTCGGCCTCGGCCTGGTTGAAATCGCTCTCGCCGAATGTGACGAGATTCTCAGAATACAGAGAATACGGCGAGGTAATGCCGGCGTTGATCATGTTGCCCTTGTAGAGCTTGAGCTTGACCGTGCCGGTGCAGAATTCGTTGGCCTTTTTCGCGAACGCTGTCAGCGCCTCCTGCAGCGGGGTGTACCACTTGCCGTTGTAAATGAGGTCGGCATAGTCGACGGCCAGCTTTTCCTTCATATGCAGCGTTTCCTTGTCGAGCGTGAGCATTTCCAGCTGCTCATGCGCGAAATAGAGGATCGTGCCGCCCGGCGTCTCATAAATGCCGTGATCCTTCATGCCGATGAGCCGGTTTTCGACGATATCCAGAATGCCGACGCCGTTCTCGCCGCCGAGCTTGTTGAGCTTGCGGATGATGTCGGAAACCTTCATCTTCTCGCCGTTGACCGCCACGGGGACGCCCGCCTCAAAGCTGACGGAAACCGTCGTGGGCGTGTCGGGCGCCTGATAGGGGGACACACCCATTTCAAGAAACAGCGCCTTGTCAAGATCCGGCTCGTTCGCGGGATCCTCAAGATCAAGGCCCTCGTGGCTCAGGTGCCAGAGGTTCTTATCCTTGGAGTAGTTCGTCTCGCGGGAGATCTTCAGCGGCACATGATGCGCCTCGGCGTAGTCGATTTCCTCGTCACGGGACTTGATCTCCCACTCTCTCCACGGCGCGATGATCGGCATGTCGGGCGCGAAGCGCTTGATGGCCAGCTCGAACCGGACCTGATCGTTGCCCTTGCCGGTCGCGCCGTGCGCGATGGCGTCTGCACCCTCGGCCAGCGCGATCTCGGCCAGCTTCTTGCCGATAACGGGCCGCGCAAACGCGGTGCCGAGCAGGTATTTTTCATATTTCGCGTCCATCATGACGGACGGGACGATAATATCGTCGCACATCTCGTCGGTGAGGTCGGCGATAATCAGCTTGCTCGCGCCGGTCTTGATGGCCTTTTCCTCGAGACCGTCCAGCTCGTCGCCCTGTCCGACATCTGCCGCGACGGCGATGATCTCCGGATCGTTGTAATGCTCCTTCAGCCACGGGATGATGACCGAGGTATCAAGGCCGCCAGAATAGGCCAGAACGATTTTTTTGATCTTGCTCTTATCCATGTGAAAACCCTCCATAAAGCTCCGTTGTGCGGTTGTTTTTCTTTATGCACGTAATATACACACTTTATGCAGAAAAGTCAAGCATAAAATTTATAAATATTCATTTATGTGAAAAAACAATGCATACCCATCCGTACACGCCCGCCGTTTTGTGCAGAATGAAAAAAACTTTACTTTTTCCGCCAAAGCGCGTAAAATTTGAGGTAACAGACGGGAACCGTTTCCGCTGTAGGGGCCGATGCCCACATCGGCCCGGCAGGGCAGACCGGTTCCACAGAGGATTTTGGCGAATTCGCAGCTGCGGAACGGGCCGATGTGGGCATCGGCCCCTACAATATGCTGCATACAGGAATGAATATGCAAAAAAAAGCTGGTTTTGGAACCCTCGATCCCCACCGGCGGGATCTCTGCGCCGCCGTACTGGCGCTCTGCGCACCGGACTTTGCGGAAAAACCCGCCTCTGCGCAGGAGTTTTTAGCCGCGCTCTATCAGAAGCTCTGCGCGCAGATGTTCCCGGACGGCCTGCCGGAGGTTCCCGTACTGACGGCGGACGAGACGGCGTACCTGTCCGCGCTGGAAGCGGCGCTTTACGGCCCAGCGGACAGCTTCGACCCCTATCTCGATCTGCTGCCACTGCCGGAAGACGCGATTTCCGGAAGCCGCGTGGAGGCGCAGTATGCACGCTTTGAGCAGGCTGTGCGGGAAAGCCATCTTATGGCCGTCATGCGCCTCGGCATGGAATCGACGCCCTTCGACCCCGCATCGCATACCATCGGCGTCCACAATATCGCTCTGCACACGGCCATTCTCGCGAAAAAGGCCGGGTTCCCGGTCGACCTGCCGCTGGTCAGCGCGGCGGCGCTGGGGCATGACATCGGAAAATTCGGCTGCCGGGGCGAGGATCTGAGCCGCATTGCCTATCTGCACTATTATTACACCTGGCAGTGGTTCAGCCGCCATGACATGGAGGAGATCGGCTACATCTCCGCCAACCACTCCACCTGGGATCTGGAATTTGAAAACCTGCCCATCGAGTCTCTGCTTCTCATCTACGCGGATTTCCGCGTCCGCGGCACGAGAGCGCCCGGCGAAAAGGAGCGTATGCGCATCTATTCGCTCAAGGATGCGTATGAGATGATCTTTTGCAAGCTGGCCGACATGACGCCGGAAAAGACGCTCCGCTACCAGAACGTCTATCACAAGCTGAGCGATTTTGAAAATCTGCTCCGAAGCCGCGGCGTCAGCCCGGAGCTGACGGAAACCGAGCTTCTGCCGCAAGAGACAAAGGATCCATCGCTCATGAACGCGGAGCAGGCGCTTCAGGCGCTGCGCGACCTGACGCTGGACGGCTCCATCCGACTCATGCACACGCTCTCGACCGACCAGACGCTCGAGCAGCTGCTCGAACAGGCCAAGGGCGAAAAAAATCTCCAGCGGATCCGAATGTACCTGCGCCTGCTGGAGGAATACAGCACCTATATGACCAAGACCAACAAGCGCAAGACGCTTGTGCTCCTGTATGAGCTTCTCATGCACCCGGACGGCGACGTGCGCCGCATCGCCGGGCGCATCATGGGCAAAATTCTTGCGAATGCCGGCCCGCGCTACCGCAAGGAGCGGCCGCTTTCTGCGAAGGACGGCCAGATGCCGCCCGCCGTGATGGCGCTTTTGTCGGAATCTGCCGAGCTTTGGACACATTATATCGGCCTCTGTCTGCACCCGGATTACCGCATTTCCAGCAAGCACGCGCTGCGCATCTCCAACTCGCTCAAGACCATCTGCCAGAGCCTGTTTGCCTCCTGCGAGGAAAAGGAGGCCGGGCCGCTGGTCAAGCCGCTTCTGAACGCGCTGACCGAGGCGCGGGACGAAGACCGGTTCGTGCTGGTCGACGCGCTGTGCCATGTGCCGTGCCGCTATCTGCCAAAAAAGGAGCTGCCGGAGCTGTCCGCCCGCCTTGCCGCCATGCTCGGCACGGGAAACCCGGAGCTGGATATCATCACGCTGCATATGCTCCTGCGCCTGACCCACGCCGAGCAGGGCCTGCGGCCGGCCGTCTGCGCCGCCGTGCGGCAGTACGCGCCGCGCTGGGAGGATCATCTGGCCCACGACTGGCTCAAAGCAAGGCTGCTGGCGGAGCCGTTCGCGGCGTTGGACGCGCGGACCGTCTCGCAGATCCACCTCAGCAACCTGAAAAACGCCGTCCACTGGACGGTCAAGCTCACGCAGATCAATATGCTGCTGGAATATGTCCGGACGCACCCGGAGACGGCGTTCCACACGGCGCTGCATTTTTCCAATCTGCTCTGCGTCAGCGAGCATCTTCCCGTGCGTGAGGCGGCGGGCAACGCGCTGCTTTCTGTGGCCCCCGATCTGCTCGTCGACCAGATCAACGAGATCGGCATCGACCTGACGCGCGAGCTGGAATCCGGGCAGGAGCAGATCTCGCGCTTCATCCCGCCGTATCTGGGAAGGCTTTTGTGCCTGCTGCCGGAAAAGGAGCTGGGCGAGTCTGTAGAGTCTATCGGAAAGCTTGCCTGCGGCGCGTCCATCCGGCCTGCACGCGTGGCGCTGTTTACGCTCGGCGAGGCGCTGAATGTGCTGCCGGAGCAGGAGGCGCAGATCGCTGATCACATCCTCGGCCTCATCCTCACCGGCATTTCCCACTATGACGAGACGATCCACCAGACGGCGCTGGCCGTCCTCTGCCGCGATATTTTCGGCCGCGACCAGCTTTCCCTTGCCAGAAAGCATGATATTTTCGTCCGTCTGCACAAAAAGCTCCTGACGCTTTTGGCAGAACCGCGCACCGGCCAGCTGACATTCTTCAACTGCGCGGCCATGCTCAACCATCTGTACCGCTATACCGTCCGGCAGGAGCTGCTGGAGGGGCCGTTCCGCTTCCCGCCGGAAAAACCCGCCGCGTTTTTCCCCGGCACGTTCGACCCGTTTTCCGTCGGCCATAAGCAGATCGTGCAGGAGATCCGCGCACGCGGCTTCGAGGTCTATCTGGCCGTCGACGAGTTCTCGTGGAGCAAGAAAACGCTCCCCAAGCTCCTGCGCCGCCGCATCGTTTCCATCTCGACCGCCGACCAGTGGGACACGTATCTGTTCCCCGACGAGATCCCCGTCAACATCGCCATGCCGGACGATCTTGCCCGTCTGCGGCAGCTGTTTCCGGGCAGAGACGTCTATCTTGTCGCGGGCAGCGACGTGATCGCCAACGCCTCGGCGTACAAGCACACAGAGCCCGGCACAGCTGCGGACTATGACCACATCATCTTCTGCCGCGACGGCAGTGCCGACCGCGCGGCGCTGGCCTCGATCATCCGGGGAAAGCTCCTGCTTCTGTCGCTGCCGCCGTTTTATGAGACGGTCAGCTCGACGCGCATCCGCGCCTCGGTCGACCAGAACCTTGATATCTCCATGCTCGTTGCGCCGGTCGTGCAGACGTATATTTATGAATGCGGCCTGTACGTCCGTTCCCCGGAGCAGAAGGACGTGCTGCGGCGCGAAGCGCTCTATTTCCGAAATGTCACGCAGGACGAGCAAACGCTCCCGCAAGCCGTCCGGGCCTGTATGCGGGGCAAAAAAGCGCCCCGCGCGGCGCTTCTGCTGGCAAGACCTGCGCGTCTGCTCGGCTGGGCGGCGGGACATACGATTTTGCTGGACGATCTGTATGACGCGCTCGGCTCTCTGGACGCGTGCAGCTATGTGCGCCAGCACGCCTCCGGCCAGATCCTGTTCGTTGACGCGGCGCAGGCCGAGGGGGAGGACGCGCTGCGGATGCTCCTCAACGAGCTGCTTGCAAGAAGTCTTGAGCAGGGGCACACCTATGCGCTCTGCCGCTGTGGGGAAGACCAGACGGAGCTGCAGAGCGCCCTGCGCCAGCTCGGCTTTACACAGGCCGCAGACGGCATCTATTATGTCGATATGCGCAACCCCGTCATGCTCCTGCAGGACGCCATGCTCTGCATCAAGCCCCCGCACCGCGACGCACCCGCTGTGCGCGAGGCCGTTTTGCAGACCCGGCCCCGCCTACGCATGGCGCTCAGCGCCATGTTCCCTGGCAAGCTCCTTCTGTGCTTCGACACAGAAATGCTCAATCAGGCCATTGCCCAACGCATTGAGCGCATGAACGGCGTGCAGGACGTGCCCGAGGGCGTCTGGCAGCTCGGACCGTATATGTGCGTGCCCTACGGGAAAATTTTTGCGGACGCCATCGTGCCCAATACGGTCACGAAGACGCTCCACGTCGAAAAATGCTACGCGCCCGATGTGCGCAGCTTCACGATCGAGGAATACCCGGATTATTCTCCGCTGCCGGGACAGGTCCGCACGCTGCGCTCGTTCCACCGGCCCATTATTCTGGTCGACGATCTGCTGCACAAGGGCTACCGCATCGAAAAGCTCGACCGCGTCTTCCGGCAGGAGCAGCTTGCCGTTGACCGCATTGTCGTCGCCGTCATGTCCGGCTATGGCCGCGATCTGATGCGCGTGCAGGGCAGGCGGGCCGAGTGCGAGTATTTTATTCCGAATCTCCATTACTGGGTCACGGAGAGTCTGCTCTATCCCTTTATCGGCGGCGATAGCGTCGCGGGCCGCAGGCAGAAGGAGCGGATGCTCCCGTCTGTCAATATGATCCTGCCGTATGTCTATCCCGGCTATTTCTTCGACGTGACGGAAGGGAGCATCCGGGGCCTTTCAAAAACGGCGCTGGAAAACGCCATGCAGATCCTCCGCGCGCTTGAACGCGAGCACCAGCGCGTGTTCTCAGCCGCCCTGACCATCCGCCGCCTCAGCGAAGCCCTGACGCAGCCCCGCCTGCCCGATAAAGGCGACTGCATGACCTTCGATTTCTCCCTCCCGGCCTCCAGCTACCTCGAAGAAGACCTCTCCCGTCTGGACCGCATCTGCCGCTGAGTGCCTGAGAGGCAGAGCGGCAGACAGCTGCGAAAAGCGGAAGCCCAATGCGAATTCGTGACTGCACCCTAGGGGCGGACGACTCTGTCCACCCGCAGAATACAGTGTTTTTCGTGAATTTGCGGCGAATTCGCAACATTTATCGGGCCGACAGAGTCGCCGGCCCCTAACAGACGCTTCCACAAAAAAGCTGTGCCC
>ERZ1026950.155-NODE-155-length-39556-cov-6.240196_pt1 | contig 39556 bp, 26 predicted proteins | sample MGYA00519302_ERZ1026950 | MGnify/ENA primary metagenome ERZ1026950 (study PRJEB26926, sample SAMN06164747) | human gut metagenome | biome: ENVO:00009003; feature: ENVO:2100002; material: ENVO:00002003 | host: Homo sapiens | place: USA | collected 2012 ... | reverse complement strand
ATCATGCCTAGTCTCGTGGGCTCGGAGATGTGTATAAGAGACAGGCGTCAGCGAGTATAAAGCGTTACCCAGCGTCGAATGACGCTGGGTATTGAAAGTGGCGTAAGCCACTCGAAAATATTTTGAGAATGACGAAATTAGGTTTTTTCGCGATGAATTTTATATTTTTGTACCTCGAAAGGCGGAATCCCCCATAAGCCGGGTGGTCTATCGGTCGAACAACAATGCGAACGCGAATGGCGGCGTGTCGTACGCGAACACGAACAACGATTCGTCGAACACGAACGCGAACATCGGCTCTCGGCTCGCAAACAATGAGGAGAACGCAAGAATGCATGTCGGCCTACTGCACCGGGAACGTGTTCCCACCGCAGCGCCGAGGGGGAGGAGCCTCGCCAGCAGCGGCCTATGGCCGGAAAGGCGAAACATACAGCGTTGGGTGGAGCTTGGTAGGTTTCCGCAGGGATTCTCGAAGAGGTCAGGCCCGCAGAATTGAAGGTAACATGCGCAGGGATGGGTACATCATCGAGGAGATTGTCGCTACGGACAACATGAAGGCATCGTTCCGATCCGTGTTGCGCGGTACAGACCGCAAACGCAGTCGGGTCGGACGTTACCTGCTCGCGCATGAGGACGAGGTGATCGCGGAGCTGCAGCAGCGGATAGCCGACGGCTCGTACCGTGTGGGCGGTTATCGGGAGATGATCGTCATGGAGGCGGGAAAACGCCGGACGATACAGGTGATCCCATTGAAGGATCGCATCGCCGTAAATGCGGTTATGCGAGTCGTGGACGAGCATCTGCACCGGCGGTTCATCCGGACGACCGCAGCATCGATCCGCAACCGCGGGATGCACGACCTGATGGAGTATATCCGGCGCGATATCGCTCAAGACCCCGACGGAACCCGTTACTGCTATACCTTCGACATCCGTAAATTCTACGAAAGCGTCGATCAGCAGGTCGCCATTGCCGCCGTCCGGCGGGTGTTCAAAGACGAACGGCTGCTGACGATACTCGACGGCTTCATCCACATGATGCCGCACGGGTTGAGCATGGGGCTGCGCTCCTCGCAAGGGTTGGCCAACTTAATCCTCTCGATCTACCTCGACCACGAACTCAAGGATCGCCTCGGCGTCCGCTACTACTATCGCTACTGCGACGACGGCCGCGTGCTGGCCGCCTCGAAAGCGGAGTTGTGGGCCGTGCGCGATGCGGTGCATCGATGCGTCGAAGCCATCGGGCTGGAAGTGAAACCCAACGACCGGATCACTCCCGTCGAGGAGGGTATCGACTTCCTCGGCTACGTGATCTATCCCGACCATGTGCGGCTGCGCAAGCGCAACAAGCAGACCTTCGCCCGGAAGATGAGCGAGGTCGAGAGCAGACGACGCAGGCGTGAACTGACGGCATCCTTCTACGGGATGGCCAAACACGCCGATTGCAGAAGGCTTTTCTCCAAACTAACAGGTATTGATATGAAAAACTTCAAGGATTTAGGCGTTACGTACACGCCGGCCGATGGCAAGAAGCGCTTCAAAGGCGCGACGATCTCCATCCGCGAACTGGTCAATCTTCCCATCGTGGTGCATGATTTCGAAACCGGAATCAAAACCGAACAGGGTGAAGACCGGTGTCTCGTTCAGATCGAAATGAACGGCGAGATGCGGAAATTCTTCACTAATTCTGAAGAGATGAAGAACATCCTTCAGCAGATACGCGAAATGCCGGACGGCTTCCCTTTCGAGACGACCATCAAGGCGGAGCAGTTCGGCAAGAACAAGACCAAATACGTATTTACATGAGAATTCAAGGCAGTGCGGGCGTGGCGCCCATCGAGTGCGTCAATCCGCGCAAGGATAAATGGAGAGTCCGCTGGGACATCGAGGAGCAGGACGGCATGGCCACTTACGAGGAGGCGGAATTCGACCGCCGGCCGACGCTCGACGAGATCAAGGCCGCGGTGCTGGCATCGTACAATACCCGGATCGACGAAGCGATCCGCTCGGGGTTCCGCTGGGAAGAGACGCCCGTGTGGCTCTCGGCGGAGAATCAGTTCAACTACAAGGCCGCGTTCGATCTGGCCGTTCAGACCGACGGCGCGAACCTTCCGGTCGTATTCAAGCTCGGAACCGATGAAAAGCCGGTATACCGGGAGTTCACGACCGTAGACGAACTGAAGAACTTTTACACGGCCGCAATGGCGCACGTACAGGGTACGCTGGCCGCCGGCTGGAAAGCGAAGGACGAAATCGACTTCGGTCTGTATCGAGTCTGACGGATGAAGCCCCTCGGGGGTGGGCATAAAGAATCCCCCGGCCTGTTAGCAAGTCCTCTTACCTACGTACTAACACAAAGGCGCCTAACCGCACGACCGGGGGAATACCCTCAATCGCGGTTAGGCGTTTTTTGTGCCATAAACCTTGCACGTAGGTAAGAGTACACAAAAGTACAAAATTTTAGAGAAAAGCAAACTATGAGAACCCCAATTTCCTACTATGGCGGCAAACAGACGATGCTCAAGCACATCCTGCCTCTGATTCCGTCGCATAAGATTTACACCGAGGCGTTCTGCGGCGGCGCGGCCGTCCTGTTCGCCAAACGGCCTGCCGAGGCCGAGATCATCAACGACATCAATATGGAGTTGACGAACTTCTACTGGTGCGCGCAGGTCTATTATTCCGACCTCAAATGCGAGATCGACAAAACGCTGCACAGCCGCGACCTGCACGCTCACGCCGGGCACATCAACTCCTATCCGCAGTTCTTCACTCCCGTCGAGCGGGCGTGGGCTGTATGGGCGCTCTGCAAGATGTCGTTCGCCTCGATGATGGACGGAACGTTCGGATACGACTTCGGTGGCATGATGCCCAAAAAGCTGCGCAATGCGAAGGATGAGTTCACGGAGCAGCTCTGCCAGCGACTCGAACGGGTGACCATCGAGAACCGCAACGCGCTCGACGTGATCGCCTGCTACGACGCTCCCGATGCCTTCCATTTCGTCGATCCGCCCTATGTGAACTCAGACTGCGGCCACTACGAGGATACGTTCAACGAGCAGAATATGGAGCAGCTCCTGCAACTGCTCGAAACCGTCAAGGGAAAGTTCATGCTCACGATGTTCCCGTTCGATATGATCGACCGGTATGCCCAGAAGAACGGATGGATTATCCACCGTGTCGAGCGGACGATCAGTGCCTCGAAGTCGAGTCGCCGAAGGCAGGAGGAGTGGATGGTCTGCAACTACGAGGAGCGGGCGCAGGCGTCCCTGTTCGAGGGTGGATATTTAGGCGAGTGAGGCGGAGCCGGCATTGGTTCAACTTGATGCAGAACACCGTTCGAGCGGCAGTCAAAAGCCATTCGAACGGTGCTTTTTTGTGTGCGTGTGCGAAATTTTCGTCGCTTTTCGTTTTGGGCTAACTCGACCACCGAAAAGTCGCATCTGGTTCTGAATTCCGTCGCATTTGGTTTTGCCGATTATAGATGCGTCCCATGACGGGAACCGTCCCGTCTTTTTTCACTACCTGACGTTTGAGGTAGTAAATAACTGAAAATGTACTCTTCATCGTCCTTAATTTTTTTTGTTCAAAATTAGTTGGTGAAGAGCCCTCCTCTGATACGCAAATTGCGGAAGAACGGCGCAATCTTTTTTCGTTACCGGATTTTTTGCGTGAGTTGTCAGTAACTCACTAATCCTTAAAGCCTTGTTTCGTTATTCGTGTCCATTTCGTCACCTATTGGGCGTGGTTACGAACAAGTAACGTAGCTCCGTCTTGATTTGGCTTCGGCGTGGATTGTAATGGCTCTCGGAATAATTGGCAGCATAAATGAAACCCCTGTAAATCAAATCCATTACCATATTCTTCCGCATTTCACTTTTTTGTAGTAACTTTGCATTTTAAAACCAAGATATATATTTATGCCTCTGCACAATAAAAAAGATCACATGGACTGTGTATATTATGCGACGGATGAAAGCGCGTTGTTTCGACAATATCGTTTGTCCGATAGTACGGATATTTCGGATATAAACGAAAGTCATAGTGTGCTTCTTTATCTTGCGGAAGGTTGTCTCCAGATTACATTGGGAAATTTTACGTCGCGCACCATTGAACACGGTATGTTGGTGTTTCTGCCGAAAAATATAGGCTTCACCGGACAAACTATCGGTTCAAGTTATTTTATTGCCAGTTTTTTTGCTGGGCGATTGCCTCTTTGCAACAAATACGATTTAGTCGATCTGCAATACCAGGTGCGTCAGCGTAATGGTAGGCATCTCCCCCCCCCTCCCGACAATTTCCGCAATTAGCAGTTTGTGAGGAACTTGTTGCTTTTTATTCTGATCTTTCCCACAATCTCGACGAAGGGCTAAACTGTCTTCATTTTCATCGGCTAAAACAAGAGGAATTGTGTATTCTTCTACGTGGTTATTATAGCCTGGAAGACCTTTATATATTATTGAAATCCGTTATTGGAAGCAGCGATAATTTTAAAGATTTTGTACTTGAAAATTATCAACATGTCAATGACGTGAGTGATTTTGCGTTGTTGGCTCATATGAGTGTACGCAATTTTCAGCGTAAATTCAAAGAAGAATTTAAGTGGCCGGTACGCGAGTGGCTCAACGAACGTCGTGCCGAACGTATCCTGCGTGATATTCGGAATACTGATAAAAGCATTGCGGAAATTGCTACAAGCTATGGTTTTGCCACTGCATCCTATTTCACGGTATTCTGCAAACAATATTTTGGTATGACACCTTCGGAATTGAGGCGGAGATCGAAACAGACAGCCACGAAATGTAGGGAGTAAAAATACAAAATGAGCGAATTCCTGTCAGCATTTCGCTTGAAGAATGATTCTGGAAGGTATGAAAAACAACTTTACAAGGTATGCGAATAAATAGATTGATGTTATTTATGTTACTGCTTGGGTATTGTCATATCGGTTGCGGGCAGGAACAAGTGTTGGTTGATACCCTGAACGTTCAGGTTTATTTCCGTCAGGGTTATTCGATTTTGGAATTTGATTATCGGGACAACGCAAAACGTTTGGCTGCTTTCGTGGACAGTGTTCGGACCTTGCAGGGGAGTGCCTCGTGTCGTGTGAAAACCTTCCGAATTGTGGGAACAGCCTCTCCGGAAGGCGTCAGCGTGTTAAACAAACGCTTATCGGAAAATCGAGCGAAGAACCTTGTAGCCTGGATTGAGGAGTATATTTCGCTTGAAGGAGCTACCCTCGACATTCAGGCTTTGGGTATCGACTGGGAAAGGTTGGAAAGACAGGTCGTAGCTTCGGACATGCCGTATCGAGACGAAGTGTTGGAAATTCTGCGCAATACCCCTGTCTGGGTAATTCGGGACGGTAAAGTCGTAGATAGCCGTAACAGGCAGTTGGGGATGCTTCGTGGCGGTCGCGCGTGGAGGTATATGGAGGAGTATTTCTTTCCTGAACTGCGGAGTGCCGGTGTGCGTTTGGTCTGCGAGATGGAATGTCCCGCATCCGCTTCGCAGCCGGAACCGGCGCCTCAACCTGAGCCTGAACCTGAACCCGAACCCGAACCCGAATCCGAACCCGAACCCGAATCCGAACCGGTCGTAGAATCAGCCTCCGTTCCCGTCGAAATTCCAGTGCAACCGGAATCGCCGGCCTGCAAGCCGTTCTACATGTCGCTGAAAACGAATCTGCTCTACGATGCGGCCTTGGTTTCTAACATCGGTGCAGAATTCTATCTCGGGAAGGGTTGGAGTGTCGGTGCCAACTGGATGTATGCTTGGTGGAACAGCAACAAACGTCATAATTACTGGCGCATCTACGGCGGCGAATTGGACATCCGAAAATATTTCGGGCGCCGTGCCCAGACCAAACCGCTTACGGGACACCACCTCGGCATCTACGGTCAGGCTTTCACCTACGACTTCGAGACCGGGCACAAAGGTTACATAGGCGGCAAGCCGGGCGGCACGTTGTGGGACAAACTTAACTATGCGATAGGTGTCGAGTACGGTTACTCGCTTCCCATTTCCCGTCGTTTAAACCTCGATTTCACGCTTGGCGTGGGTTACTGGGGTGGAGAGTACCACGAATATATTCCCTCCGACGGCCACTACGTATGGCAATCGACCAAGCAACGTCATTGGTTCGGGCCCACGAAGGCGGAGGTGTCGTTGATTTGGCTGATCGGTCGCGGGAACTACAATGAAAAGAAAGGAGGCAAACGATGAAAAAGTTGTTCATATATCTGTTTGCAGCGCTTGCAGTCGCTTCGTGCGAACATAAAGACTTGTGTTACGACCACTCGCATACGATCGACGTAGAGGTGGTTTTCGATTGGCGGAATGCTTCCGAGGCAGCTCCTGAATCTATGTCGCTCTACCTGTTCCCGACAAACGGAGGAGAGGCACTGCGCTATGAGTTCACCGATTGCGGGGGCGGTACGATCCGGGTGCCCGTCGGAAACTACGGGGCGCTCTGCCTGAATAGCGACACGGAGAATGTCACTTATCGCAATACGGATCAAAAGACGACTTTCGAAGTATCTACTCGTACGACCGATCTGTTGTCCGGCCTTTCCGCTTTGGGTGTGCGGTCCGACGGTGTTCCTCGTGCTGACGGTACGGAAACCGAGCGTGTGGCGTTACCCCCGGATGAGCTTTGGAGCGATTGTACGGAGGGGATCGAGTTGAAGCAGACGGCTGCGGCCCAGACGATCGTGCTTTATCCGGAGCTATCGGTTTGCAGATATACGGTCGAAATTCGCAATGCGGAGAATCTGAAATACGTATCGGGTATCAGCGGCTCGTTGTCGAGCCTGGCGGGAGGCTTGCTGCCGGGTGTAGGCTACGATGCGATCAGCGAGGAGTGCGTCACGATACCGTTTGACGCCGCCGTATCTGCCGACAAGACGCTCGTTACCGGGAGCTTGCTCGCTTTCGGACATTGTGCTGCGACTCAGAACGCACATCAACTGACCATCTATGCGGTTTTGGCGGACGAGAGCAAGTGGTATTACACCTATGACGTGACGGATCAAATCCATTCGGCTCCCGATCAGCGTAATGTGCATATCGTTTTGGACGGGCTTCCGTTGCCCAAACCTATCGTCAATGGCGGTGGTTTCCAGCCTTCGGTGGATGAGTGGCAAAGTGTGGATGTCGATATCGAGATGTAAAATGTTAATGATCTTCCCGATTTTATGGGGGGGGAATTTGCATAGATCAATGTTAAACCTTTTAATTAATTCACTGATGAAAAAACAATTATTTTTAGTGGTCGTGGCGGCTCTTGCCATGGCATCGTGCTCGAAGGACGAATCGACGGGCATCAACAATGGCAACGCGATCGATTTCCGTGCAGCCATGCAGACTCGTGCTTCGGAAACGACGACGGCTAACATCACGAACTTTTTCGTGACGGCACTCGACAAGAACAACGCCAACTATTTCTCCGATGCGGAGTTTACCAAAGATGGCGCTTTCTTCACTTCTACTCCGGCCTACTATTGGCCCAGCGACGGCAGCAACCTTTCGTTCTTCGCTTACTCTCCTTCGGCTGCGGGCTTGGGTGCTACCGTGACGATTAATTCGACGACCAAGACGCTCGCTGATTTCGAGCCCGCAACGACGATCGCCGACCAGAAGGATTTCATCACCGCCACTGCTACGGGCAGCAAAACCGATGAGGCGGCAGGTGTCGCCCTGACGTTCGGGCACCGACTTTCCCAGATCGAGATCAAGGCTAAAAACACGAACGACGGTTATGTTTATAAGGTTCAGGGCGTGCGTATCGGACAGCCGGTTTCGAAGGCGACGTTCGATTTCGGAACTACCTCCTGGCAGTTGGGATCGGTAAAGACTAATTATGAAGCGACCTATGCGGGTAGCGAAAAGACGCTGACCGGTACGGCCGCATCGATTATGGCGGAGGAAGACGACAATGCGATGCTCATTCCGCAGCAGCTTATAGCCTGGACTCCCGACACGGACAAGACCAATACCAACAAAGGTGCATATCTGGCCGTGAAGGTCAATATTACGACCAAGGACGGTGCCCGTGTCTATCCTTCTGTCGGCGAATATGACTGGGTCGCAGTAGCTGTCAATACCAAGTGGGAGCCCGGTCAGAAGTACGTTTATACGCTGGATTTCTCGAATGGTGCCGGTAAGGTCGATCCCGAAAAGCCCATGCCGGGTCCGACAGATCCGTTCAAACCGGGTGAGGATGTATTGGGCAGTGCCATTAAATTTACGGTTACGGTAACTCCGTGGACGTCGGCTTCGGAGAATGTTCCGATGTAATCGATAAATTAGGATCGGGCGGGGTTGGACCGCAAAGACTTGCCGTATGTCCGAAGGTGTAGTGTACGGCAGGCGAGGGGAGGAAGGCCTCCGGCCCTCCTCTGTCCCTTCCCGATCACTTGAGGTAGCCGCAGAGCTACCGTTCGGCTCGGCCGAAAAACGCGTGAATTATATAATGTCAATGTAAATTATGAAACAGATTCTTGCAACTTTCCCGTTACGCAATTTTCTGCGGGTATTTGCTCTGGTGGCAGTCGTGTCTGCGACCTCCTGTTCGAAAGACCCGGCAGTGGATGGAGAACTGCACGGTGATATGCTTCGTTTCGCAGTCGCCGAAGCGGACGGCTGGAATACGCAGTTGCGGTGCGGTGCTGCCGAGTCGGAAGAGAAGAGCGCTGTCTCTCCGGAAAACGTCGCGGAAGTATTTTCGCTCCGGGGAGAAAACCCTGCGGACACGCTGTTCCTGCACGCCTCGGTCGCCGACGGAATCGCCGCACCGTACCCGAATGTGCAAACCGACCGATTGCAGACGCGTGCCACGCCCGTCGAAACGGGGACCTTTTACGATTCGTTCGGCGTATTGGCTTCGGTTTATACGGGGACTTGGAGCGAGGATTCCTGCTTGCCGGATTATATGTACGATGTCGAGGTGACCGAAGCATCGTCCTGGACGACCTCCTATTACTGGCCCGGTGCCGGACGCAACATCCGTTTCTTCGCTTACGCGCCCTACGGCGGCCAGGGGATCGTTCTTTCGGATAAGACGTCGGCCGGTACTCCGTCGATCACCTATACGGTCCCGACAGCCGTCGCCGACCAGCAGGATTTGCTGGTCGCTGCTACCTCCGGGATGGCCGGCAATACCGCTGCGGCGGCTCCGTTGAGTTTCGCTCACGCGCTCACTGCCGTACGCTTCACTACGGGCGACGATATGATGTCCGGGCGCATTACGAAAATCACGCTCAAGGGCGTTTACGGTTCCGGTTCGCATACGATGGGTTCCGATTCGTGGAACGGTTACGGCGCTACGACAGACTTTTCGCAGACACTTGCGGCTACTGTGGACGGGTCTGCGGACCAAGAGATCACTCCTGTCGCAGCGACCTTCATGATGTTGCCGCAGACGCTTCCGTCGGGCGCTTCGATCGAGGTCGTCTATACGGACGACCTGACTTCGACACAACGAACTTTAACCGCCTCTATCGCAGGCAGCCAATGGCCGATGGGCAGAACCGTCACTTACCGGATTTCGACGTCGAGCATCGTAATCACTCCGACTTTTACCGTGATGGCTCCGGCCGATTTTACCTATGCCGGAGGCAGCGAAAATTATTCGGTGACCAGCTATGCCGCCGTTTCCCGTCCGGGCGATGCTACGCGAACCGTTCCGGTGGCCTGGACCGCCGAATTTGTCGAGGATGACGGCAGCGGGGGCTACAACGTGATCGCCCGTCCGGAATGGCTCACAGCTTTTACCGCGAGCGGCAACGGCGGTACGTCGGCCACGTCGTTCTCGGCTACGATTGCGGCTCAAACGGGTGTCACTTCCAATTCGCATAACGAAACTTTGAAAATGGCAGCTTCTGTCAGCGGCACGTACGATCTTTCGACCTCCGGTGGCACGACCGCGATGCGGACCGCCAACTGTTACGTCATCAACGCCCCGGGACAGTACTCCCTGCCGTTGGTCTATGGTAACGCTATCAAGGACGGCGGTACGAACGCTTCGGCCTACACTTCGCAGTCCAGCGAAACATCCGTATTGAAGACCTTCGTAAACCATCTCGATGCGGCTATCACCGATCCCTATATCTATAACAATGCGGGGTGTACGCCCCTGGATGCCGTACTCGTTTGGCAGGACGAGGAAAATCTGGTGACGAATGTCCGGCTTTCGTCCGACAAGCACAGCCTGACCTTCGACGTGCCGCAAGCGACGATCAAGCAGGGCAACGCTATCGTGGCCGTGCGTGACACGGACAGCCGTATCATGTGGAGCTGGCATATCTGGGTGACGGACTACGAGCTGGGCAGCGATGTCAGGACCGTGACCAACTACCAGGGTATAGCGTATAAAATGATGCCGGTCAATATCGGCTGGTGCGATGCGGAAACCACCGCCTACGACGCCCGCAGCGTGAAGGTTCGCTTCACGCAGGCGGAGACCGGTGCCATGCAGGTCATAACGCTCACCCAGGCATCGCATTCGGTCGTAAATTCCGATAACCAGCCTTATTTCCAGTTCGGACGCAAGGACCCGATGTTGGCCGGTATTCGCAACGCTTCCGGCTCCACAGTCGATAAGGGCTGCTATTCCGACGGCTATGCGTTCGACAAATCGGGAACCGGCAAGGTCGCCATCGGCGTTTCCATCCAGCATCCGCATATATTCTACAATTACGGCAGTTTATCGCCCTACGATTGGTGCGCCACGTCCTATTCCAATCTTTGGAGCGCCGACAATACGGTGACGACGGCTAACGACAATGCGGTGGTTAAGACGATTTACGATCCTTCGCCCGTCGGCTACCATCTGCCTTCGTCGAACGCCTTTACGGGCTTTACGTATAACGGCAGCAATGTTTCCGGGTCTTCTTACTTCGGCTCCCGATTCAATTCGCCCTATACCTCCACCACCGATTTTACCGATAATTTCGGTTGGGAGTTTTATTGTAACAAGATGACGGGCGAGGGGAGCTACGACACTGCGGGCGGTACGATCTTCTTTCCGGCTTCGGGCTATCGCTACCACTCGACGGGCGCGGTGCACAGCGTCGGCAGCTACGGCTACTTCTGGTCGGCCGTGCCGAACTCGACGTACAACGGCCGTTACCTGTACTTCAGCTCGTCGAGCATCAACCCGCTGAACTACAACCTCCGCTCCTACGGCTTCGCGGTGCGTCCCGTCCAAGAATAGGCGCGAAGCGACCATCCGATTCATTGGATTGATTTCCTGCTGTTCGCAGCCGCAGGGTTTTATCCTTCGGATCACGCTGCACCGCAGCAATATCACCTTTCTGCATGGGTTTACGATTGTGGAAAAACGGACGTTTCGGGGAGATGCTCCGATTTTGAAGATATGAAATGACGGGAAATCCGGACAGACCGGCTTTGCGGAGGCGCATCGATGCAGGCCGGCTCTTTTCGGGTTTCTTATTAAATCCCAGCGGTATCCGCCGGGATTTTCTTATGCAGGACGATGGGATCAAACAGGTGGGCCTTAAAATAATTCATATTATCGCTATTTGAATACCAATAGATAAATTACGCGATTCTTCTCAATAGAAATTTTTTGTAAGTTAAAATTTTCTTACATTTGTGATATAAAGATATGGATATTCAAATAGACTATACTTCAAAATTCATTTTTAGAATGATCCACTATTCCAATTTGGAATTCATTCTAAAACATGGATTGTACACTAAGAATAGTCGTATGAAAGATCCTGAATATATCAATATCGGGGATATTCAGTTAATCGAACAGCGACAAAATTTTCATGTTCGAATTGATCCTCCGGGCGGGGATTTAGGGGATTATATTCCGTTTTATTTCGGAGGCCATTCTCCGATGTTATTGAATATTAAAACAGGGTATCGGGGTATCCGAAAAAGACCGCAGGACGAATTGATTTATATCGTTTGTCGTATTAAGGATATTGTTGCGCAATGTCCTGCATGGTGCTTTACCGATGGACATGCAAAGAATAAACTTACTGAATTTTATAATGACATCAAGGATTTGACCCATGTGGATTGGGAAGTCGTCTGCACGCAATTTTGGGGGAATGATGAAGCCAATATGGATCGGATGCGGAGAAAACAGGCCGAATTTTTGGTGAAAGACTGTGTGCCGGTTTCGTGTGTCGCCGGAATTATTGTCAAAACGGCAGACCGTGAAGCATATGTAAAAACAATTTTATCTCGTTTATCCATTGAGATACCGATATACGTTGATAGCAAAAATAACTATTTTTATCCATGATACATTATGTGACAGGTAATTTGTTGGCTGCTTCCGACGAAGCTTTGATCAATACCGTTAATACCGTTGGTGTTATGGGTAAAGGAATCGCCTTGCAATTCAAGGATAGGTATCCTTATAATTTTCAAGTATATCAACAAGCGTGTAAAGAGGGCAGCATTTTCCCAGGCAAATTGTTGGTAACACGAGACAGTAACCTTTCGACCGATTCTAAATGGATAATTAATTTCCCGACGAAAAAGGACTGGAAGCATCGTTCCAAATATGAATATATTGAAGAAGGACTGAAAGATTTGGTGCGGGTTCTTGATCAATATAGGATAAAAAGTATCGCTATTCCTCCTCTTGGATGCGGCAACGGTGGATTGGATTGGAGCAAGGTGAAAGAGTTGATGGAAAAGTATCTCGGGGAATTAAATGTGGATATTCATATCTATCAGCCGAACGAAGCCGTCAGCGAATTGTTGAAGCAGGAAACGAATTGTCGGGAGGCAAAATTAACTCCGGCGAGAGCCATGTTGCTGTACGCTCTGTTTTATTATGAATCGTTAGGAGAAAACAGCAGTTTATTCGTCGCAAATAAATTAGCATATTTTATGCAATTGCTGGGTGAACCTTCATTTGGCAAACTGAAATTCGTTGCAGGACATTATGGCCCCTATTGCACTCAGGTCGGATATATTCTGCACGACATTAACGGGAAATATATCAAAGGTCTCGAACAGATGAAGATCGGAGCTTTCGATTCTTTGGAGTTGCAATATAGCACGATGAAGGAAGTTAGCGAATATGTGAAAACAAAGTTGAAGTCGGAACAGGTTGATCGTTTGAAATTATTGATAAAATTGATCTCTGGATTTCAATCGGCTTTGTCTCTGGAAATTCTCGCGTCTGTTGCGTATGTTCGGAAAGAAAATACTTATATTGACTTGGCGCAAACCATTACACAGATTCAAAATTGGTCTCCTCGAAAAAAACATTTGTTCAAAGAGAAGTATATTCAAATAGCTTATTCTTATTTAGAAGATTTTTCCAAAGGACGAGATTGTCTATTTAGGACTGTAAAGTAAAATAGCAAATTGACGTTTATGAATAAAGAATCCCGATAAGTATTTATCGGGATTCTTTTACTTGGTTTGTCCGATAATCTTTTAGCTGCAATGCACTCTATGCTCATAATTTTTCATAGTATTGCGGCCAACTTCCGAATCTGTTGCAATCGAGCCGTCAGTTTACTGTCTTTGCGAGCTGTTTGCATATTGTATCGAGTCTGCATATTGGTAAGCATTTCGGCTTCGATTCCCAATGCAGCCTCGAAATACAAGGCCATAGTTTCGGTTACAGGGCGTTTCGCGTTCAGAATTTCATTGAGCATCGTATAGGAAATACCTATCTGTTCGGCCAATTTTTTCTGCGAGATGCCTCTGTATTCGATCTCCTCCTTCAGTATTTCTCCCGGATGCGTAGGAGTGTATGGATAACCTAAATTTCCCATAGCAATTATTTATAGTGGTTCGACAACTCAATAATATTGCAAATCGTTATTTGCTCTTTCCCGTCGGCTTCGTGCGAAACCAAAAATTCAATCCGATACTGGTCATTCACTCTGATTGAGGAAATACCTTCTTTATTTCCAGTCAGTACCTCGTACCCCAATGAATGTAACTGATAAAGAGCTTCGATACAACTTGCATCGTTAAGAATATCTATACGTTGCTTGTAGCGTTTAACTATTGTCGGTTGGTAACGGTGTTTTTTATCTTTACACTTTCCTTCGTAGTATAATTCCGATAGATACTCTTTTTGGAATTTTACAATCATTATTGCTGATTTTTACATTGCAAAGATAGTGCTTATTTTCAAAAATTCGCTAAAAAAGTGAATTTATTTTTGGCAGATATGTTAATTGGCATCCATATACCGTTGCATCATGGCCATAGCGTTCGGGTCGGCGTTCTGTTGTGCCGCCTGTTGCAACTGCGTAAGGGCTTCGGGGTCGATTTGACCGGCTGCGGCCTGTTCGTTGAAAGACTTGACCTCGGCGAGTAGTTTGTCGGCCCCCGGCAGCGAGCAGTTATTGAGGAATATTTCGAGCGGTATGCGGCCGCTTTCGAGCAGTTTCATCAATAGGTCGTCGGTCATTTGCCGGAATACGGGCGTATCGTTCGATTTTGCGGCCGTGAGGTTAAAATCTTCGATTTTCTGCGCCATTTCCGGCTCGTAGAATTTCGCCATCTCTCCGGCGGTTTTACCATTGGTGCCGATGTATCGACGGGTCGTGTAGTATTGCATGAGGACTTTAAGCAGTTTTTCGTCGCGTTCCTCGCAGAACATATTGTAATTCTCGAACAGCACGACGAAATTCATCATCGAGTTTTGTGCTTGCTGGGCGTAGAGACTCGACGGCGTATTGGCTCGCGGAACTTGCCCCTGTACCGCTCCGTTCAGTCCGCTGATTTGCTGCATGATGTTCATTTCCTGCGCGAACATTTCCCATGCTCCGATATTGGTGCCGTTCATGGATATTTGCTTCGGGAGTTTGTCGTAGGCCCCTTTTTTGATAAGAATGACGCCGTTCGTTTTGACGTATTCGCGTGCGAAATCCCGAATGTCCATATCGTCGGGTATGCACTCCTGCGGAACCATCAACAGCCCTTTTGCCGAGGCTCCGATGATGAAATCCAAAAGGGTCAATAGCCGGTTGATATAGCGCTGAATGTCTATTACGTCCGATAATACGGCTTTGAACCGTCCGTCGATTACGGGCATGGCCGCAAGCACGTAGGGGTGTTCTTCGTGTGCATAGGGACTTTCGGTCTCTTTGATGCAGTAGCCGTTCGGCGTAAGGTATTTCACCCGCCAATAATATTCGTACTGTTCACGGGCGTAGATGAGTTTCACTGTGTCTGGGGCGATCCCTGCGGCCATACCTTGCTCGATGCGCGAGGCGTTGATCGCTTCGACTTCTTGCATCGTGAGTTCGGTGTATATCTCCTCCGTTCCGTCGGCGTAGTCATGTATGTATAGTACCCAGCGGCCGAGGCGTTCCCACACCTCGATAACGCGGTATTTGCCGAGGTCGTTCGTGTATAGGAAATTCAGATTTTGAAGCCGTGAGGCGTGATTTTCATAGAGGTTTTCCAGCTTTGTATGGTCGTGGCAGATGCCATAAATTTCGCGTAATGCCTGCACGTCTTCACGGCATGTGGCGAAGTTGCGCACCAAATCGTCGAACGTGTAGTCGTGCAGCTCTCCGATGCGGCGGATGTCTGTCAGTCGCGGATCTTCGATGTCGGCATTGAAAAATAGCCGGTTGATGTTCACGAGGTCGATTTTTCCGTCCGTGCGGTTCTTGGTACTCCAATAGCCGTAGCGTACCTTCGCGCAGGCTATCCCCGTCAGACAGAGTTCCTCAACAACGTTGATGTCTATTTTTCGGATTCTGTTGAGCTGGTGGCACGCTTGCAGGGCGTTGGTCAGCATTTCTCCGAGCGGCTGGTCGTCGCGACTGCGGGCATATACGACCGTTTGCGTGGGCGACGAAAGGAGTTGTCCGTGAATATTACGGATATATTGCTGGATATAGTTGTGTTTGAGCGGCACTTTCCCGCTGCGGGAGATCAGCGCATCTTCGCGGATCGTCCGGTGCGGATGGTCGGGGTCGGGTACCGTGTCGCTCCATTGGTCGCCGTTCTTGTATCGCAGATTCCGGGAGTGCTCTTTGCGCAGGTAGTCCATTGCGTCCCAATCCCGCGCACAACACCACAGGAGCGTTAGATTGTCGTCGGCGTAGCGCATCGTGCCTTGCTCCCATTCGCGGCGTGTTCGAGCGACGCTTTTATCCGTTTGGGCCAACAGTTTCAACCGCCGGGTATCAATATTCCGTAACATGGTCGTCCTCGTTTAATGCGTTCATCATCGTTTCGTTCAATTCTTCTTGTAATCGGTCATAAGCTGCGGTATTGGGACGCGTATCGGCAAGTATCGCCCGCAGCTTGTTCACCGCCGTTTGGTGTGCCTTGAAAATTGCGATACGTTGCAGATTCCGTTGTACGGCAGGATCGGTGCGGTCGAGTGCCGGCCCCATGCGTTTATATTTGGCTTCGATATTCGTCAGACGGTCGCGGAGGGTGTAATACCGTTCGGCTGGATTTTCGGGGCGTGCCGTTCCATAGAAGCGATTTATTACGGGCAGATCGCGGCTGCTGATTTCTTCTCCGGTGAATAGCGCCTGCGAGGTGTGCACCATGTCTTTGATGAACTTACCCATTCCGCCGCCGTAATAGGTCAATACGTGTTCGACGTGCGAGGGGTTGTACTCGAAGATACCCCGCAGCAGCGGGTCGATTTCTCCGTTCTTGCGTAGTCCGGCCGGTGTGTTCTCATCGCCGCCGCCTAACCTGTTGATCCCTCGACAGAGGTAATAAATCGCTTTGTTTACGTTTCTCAGTCCCATTTCCGAGAGCGGATAGTTTGCCGTCGTCGAGTAGCTGCGGCGTCCGACAGGATAACCGAACGCATCCTCTCCGGCATACCAGATGTCGTACCACGGCGTCAAAGCCGTAGGAATCAGTACACGTGTCGCATCTCCTTTGGATGAGGGCGAAGCTACGGGCGAGAAGTCCTCATAGAGCATCGTAAGCATCATGCGTGCGGCATCTTCGGAGCCGAGTTTTCCTCGGTAAAGGTCATGCAAGGCAGTTCCTATGCCGAAGAAAGCCCGGAATCCCTGTGGAAGCGGAATCTTCAAGTAACCGCGCTTTCCCATGCCGGGGATGATGAGGTGGTTATGTCTTTCGTATTCCGTAACGGCCAGATCGCGGCCGTCGCCTCCGCTTCCGGCGAGGAAGAAATCAAGCAGCAGACTGTCGAGAAATCCAGCCGCCGTCAGCGTGGCAACAGCCTGTGCAAATCTTTTCCGGTTACGCATGGCGATTCGTGCGACCTGTGCCGCTCCCTGTACCGAAGCATTGAAAAAGACGTAGAACATGCCGAGCGGCCGGGTTGCCGTACCGCGACGGTTGAAATTCACCGTAACGTTTTTTGCATCGTCGATAGCCGTAAGGAGCGATTTTCCTTGTTCAAGCGATGTGGTGAAGGTCGCCAAACGGGATGTGTTTTCGGCAATGCGGGAGGCATTTTCCAGCGCGACGCCTATTGCTTGCATACCGCTTTTGCGGGCAGCATACGAGAGCCATACCCCGGCGCGTTCGCTGCGCTGCGTTGCTTTCAGCAGTTCACCTATACGCCCCGTGCGGAATGCAACGTAACGTTTGATCTCCTTTTCGGCCTCGGCGATGTCTTTACTATGTACGAACCCCGTTTCCCCGCCGTTTTCACGGAAATAGTCGTAAAGCGTGTCCATGACCCGTTCGCGGCCGAATTGCCGGATTAGTTCCTGCCGATCGGCGGTGTCGAGTACGTCGAGCGTCCCGGTTTCGGCGATGGTCAGCGGCTCGGCCTTGCCTCGCAGTTCGCGGGTGATTGCGGCCATACTTGCAGGGATGTTACGCACGAATCCTTCGAGATTCCCGCCTTTGTCGATGGCGTGTACCAGCGCGGCGTGCTGCACGTCGCGCAGGAAATTCGCTGCGACAAACGCCGGATTTCGGGAGGTAAAAGCTCTTGCCAGCCAGCGTGTCGCGTTCCCGACCGTATCATCCAGCCATTTTGGAATCGCCAGCCGGTTATACTGGTTGATCGCGTTCGCCACGGCGGGATCGGCGAAGGTTATCACATAACGGATACCGTTCACGTAACATTCCACATTGCGCTGTCGTTCGTAAGAATGTCCCAAGTGTCCTTCGTGCTCGAAACGACTGCCCGATTCGGCTTCGCGGACAATGTTGAACCGTTCGGTCTCCTCGATACGGTTATACAGGTAGTCGGCCAGTTCATCATCGTGTGCTTGAAGTGCCGCGTTCATCTCCTTTTTCAGCCGGGCGATCTCCTTACGTGCCGCCTTCGATAGTTCGATGTCCTCGACGGCGGGGTCTATGGTCGTCGTAACCCATCTGTTGCCGATGCCTTTTGCCAACCAGACCTTATCGACGCGGAACAAGTCTTCCGAATTGCGGCTGTTGTTCTGCACCAACCGTAAGGCCGACTGCCTCGCCCTGTTGGTTTTGGCGGCGATGATCGCTCCGATACCGATATTCACCATTTGAGCGATCGGATTGCGGGGCTTTGCGATACGTCCTTCGGCTTCGTGCAGCACTTTCCGTAAGGGGCGCGGCCCCGCACTGTCGTCGATGAAGTCGTACACGTCGGCCGCATCGAAAGCCACCGGCTCGCCTTTCTGGTCGCGGTAGTTGTAATCATAATCCCGTAAGGGTACATAGTAGTCCCAGCCGTGCCCCTTTATCAACTTGCGGTGTTCGGGGGCTAACATTCCGTCCTCGACGAGGATTTCCAGCACGCGGTCGTTAGCCGCATTGATTCGCTGCCATAATCGCTGTGTCGGAATCTCTCCGGCCCGGCGGCGGAAATCTGCGACGATACTTCGGGCCAGCGTTTCGTTCCACGCATCGCGCGGGTCGAGGGATAGGGCCGCAATCCCCGTTGCCTGCCGTTCGAGCGACGATTCGGCCGTGATGTAGTCGATGATGTGTGTTTCCGTCATGCCTGTTTCACGGGCTATGGCTGCGATTTGGTCGAGTATGGGGTCTAAATACTCTTTCGTGTATTTGTCGATTGCGACTTTGGCGATGCTTGTCAAGTGGTTCAAATGTTTGTGTATGTCCGTGAGGTCGTCGATGCTGCCTCCGCGCCGCACGACTTCTTCCTGTAATCTTTCGACGGGTAAAGTGCTATCTATGAACCGGAGTTGCTGACGGCTTTTCCAATTCCGCTTGTCGTAAATCACAGTCGGTTCGATTCCGGCCGGCGGAGCCATTTCGGGCTGTGCCCGTTTCTTTTTAAGCAATTCTTCGACATACTCGCTCGCATATTTGAAATTCTCCGGTAGAGGTCGTTCGCTTTTCATCGTGCGTCGCCGCAACGGAGTGCGGTAGTTGTCGGAGAGGACGAAATCGAGGTGTTTGCGCATGGAGCGCACGATTTGCTCTTTCGTCTCTTGGGGTAAGGTTTTCACCAGTTCGTCGATGATGCTGCGATAGCTTTCTTGATCGGTGAGCTTTTGGAGGTCGAATAATGCGAGGTATTTGCGCATGGCCTTCAAACGATCATTGCCCATGCGGTCAATGATGGCTCGGCCCATGTCATCAAGCAGTCCATATACACGCATAGCGAAGTCATCGGCATTATGTTCGCCGAGTAAAACTCCGGTGATATGATGCTCGCGGATGTAGCGTTCGATGCTATACCGTTCGATATTTTCAGGTGTAGCGTCGTCGAATATCGCACGGTAACGCACGTTTTCAGAACGACCGAAAAGCTGTTTACGGATGCGTCGTTCGGTCGCTGTTGCGGCGACGGCTTCGGCGGCCGTGCGTGTTTTTTGCAGGCGGTGTTTCGACAACCACAACAAATAAGCGATGTCGCGGTCGCCGATACGCAGCGGAAGTCGCAATATGTCGCGTAGCAGCGAGCGGATACGGCCGATGATCCGGGCAAAGCGGCTCGGCGTGATGTCGCCTTCCGCCAAATGTGCGAGGTATTCTTCCGTTGCCAGACGGCGGGTATTTGCCTGGCGGTGCTTGGCGCCGGAGGATTGGTGCTCCTGCTCGCGGGCAATGTCGGCCACACGGCTGCGCCCTTCGGTATCGAGACCATTGTAAACCTTATCGAGAAAGTCGCCGAAACGGTCGCCCATCAGCGAGCGTAAGCCCATGTGTCCGACAATTTCATGCAATACGGTCGCTTCGGCATCGGCGAGTGTCGTAATATTGGGCAGGACAATGAACGTTTGTCCCGTTTGCGGGTCGTAAAAACCTTTTGAGTGTCGTTTACGACGTTGCACGAGCGGGTCGGAATCGGTAATTGCATCGAGGTCGTCGATAATCTCGACCGGAGTGTTCAGCGTGCGGGCGATCCGGCGAACGCGGCGAGCCAACTCCGCATCGCTTGCCGGGGCGTCGGAACCGAACGGATTGCCACCGTCGCGGAAGCGGAGGCCGTTTCCTGCATTGTCGTCAATCAATTCGTCAGGGTCGATGTCTATGGTTGCGGTTCCGGACTTGTCGGTTTCCTCCTGTGCTTCGATCGCTGCCAGTTCCACTTTCATCTGCTCTTCCAGCTCGGCGATGCGTTCTTCTGCCGCCTCCAACTCTGCTTGTTTGGGAAATCCATTGCCGACCTGCGTCTGTAAATATTCGATGGCTTGTTGTGCCGTTTCCATTCCGAGCTGCCGCTTCTGTATTTCGGCGTCGTACTCCTCACCGGAGAGCACTTTTTCGACTTGGCTGATGACGTTAATCATCTTAGCTCCGGCTTCGCCTTGCAGGTCGCGCCATTCGTTGCATTGGTAATAAATCGTGCGGTTGATGCGCTCCTTTTCATTGGAAAGGTAATTCCGTCGTAAAACAATTATAATGTCGAACTCTTTGCCGTTGATTCCGATGCGGAGTGTCATGTCCGATTGTGTACGGTCGGGTGATTGGCGGAGGGCATCCGCTTCGGCTTCGATGCGTTTCGAGAGCGGAACGAACAGGTCTTCGATTTTTTCCGGCTCGGAGGCTTTGAGTTTTCCCACTTCCACCGATACCACTTTATCGTCCGGAAACAGGCTTCGCAGGAAATCTTTTTTCTTACGGATTTGAGCAATTATTTGCGGGGTTGTTTGAAGGACGTTTTGCAGTCGTTTGAGTTCATGTGCGACGTATATTTGATGTTGATTGTAGTAGTCGCGTGCGTTTCTCAGCTTGCGTAGTTTATTCTGTTCGAGCGACAGGGCGAGCGCCGCAGCGCTGCCGGAGAGTGAGGCCATCATCTGCCCGAAATTCGTGCTGTCGCTGCTGTCGGTTTCGGGTTCTTCGAGCGAGCGTTCCGTAACCTCGCCCTTCATTGCCTGCTTAATGAACGATTCCTTGATTTTCAGCCGTTGGTAGCCCGTAACATCAAGCGTTTGTTTTACTCCGAGGCGCAGAATACGCACGGGTTTGTCCATTTGCAGGTGCAGATTGCCCTGCCGCACAATGCGGCCGATGCGTTGCAGGTAGTCCATAGGACGTATGGGTACGTCCAGATTGACGAGCATGTGCAGACGCTCCTGCATATTTACTCCGATACCTAATTTCTCGGTCGTGCCGAGTACGATCCGTACTTCGCCGTTGTTTATTTGCTTGTAGAGCGCCTCGCGTTTCGCGTCCGTTATGTAGTCGTGGATGATAGCGACCTGCTGGGCCGGTATGCCGGCGTCGATGAATTTACGCTTCATATCCACGAAAAGATTGAAGCTGTGGTCGCGGCTTTGGTAGGCGTCGCAGAAAACAGCAACGGTGCCGTTGTAATCGGCCGTTGCTTTCAAATCTTCTACGACTTCGCGCACGGCATGATTGACTTTGCTGTTGGGATCGTCCGGTAGAGCGGGATTAACCAGCCGCACGTCGATTGCCGCACGTTTGGCCAGTCCGAACATGACCAGCGGGATATGGGAGTTACGACGTTTTTCCTTACCGGACATAGCGTCGTATTGAGTCAGTATTTCCCGTATGCTGCGCATGATTGCCCGCAGCGCAGGCGTTTGGTCGAGCAGTATATCCTTCGGTTTGCCTCCCTCAATGCGCGGCGTTCCTACACCTTCGCGCAGATCCGGTACATCCTCCGTGAGTACGGTGTGCGCGACTTTCTTCCAGATCGCCAGCAGTTCCGGCACGTTGGAGTAACTGGCGAAGCGTTCGACTACGCGGAATTTGCCGTTTGTGGCAAACTCGGCCGATTCCTCGATATTTCCGAAATTGTTCGCAAAGGAATCGAAATCGGCGATCTCGTACTGTTCAAGTTCGTGTTTGGGCAGCAGATAGCGCAGGAACGTCCACATCTCGGCCATTGTATTGGATATGGGTGTTCCGGTGGCGAATACGACGTTTTTGTTCTGTTTATTTGCCAGAATATAAGATGTTTTCAGCCTCATGCTCTGCGCCCGTTGCGACGCCGCAGGGTCTATACCTTTGATATTTTGCAGGTTGGTGGTAAAACCGAGCTTCTTGTAGGCATGTGCTTCATCTACCAGCAAAGCGTCGATTCCCAACTGTTCAAAGGTCATCGTCTCGTCCGTGCGGCGGTCGAGCAGACGTAATGCACGAGTACGGGCCTGTGCTTTGAGTTTTTCTTCCTCTTTGACTGTTTTATCCGTTATTTTCTTGTTTTCCAGTCCTTCGATCTGTTTCTTGATTGCATAAGCCTGCCGTTTGGCATTGTCCGGAGAATTGGCTTCGATTTCTTCGAGCTGTTGCATCTTCTCTGCGATCAGCGTGTCGATATATTCATTGACACGCTCCGGGGCATCCGGTATGGCATCCAGATAGCTGTGATAGAGTACGACAATATCCCAATCGTTATAGGCGATCTTTGCGAATAATTCCTGCCGCTGCGATGCCGTGAGGTCTTTTTCGGACGGAACGAGGACACGGGCGGCCGGATAGAGGGATTTTATTTCGGAGGCGAATTGGTTGAATGTCGAGCGTTGTACGACGATGCACGGCTTCTGGGCGATACCGAGCCGCCGCATCTCCATTGCCGTAGTTATGAGGGTCAGGGTTTTTCCCGTGCCGACTTCGTGTGCCAGCAGCGTTGCTCCTTGCAAACCTCGCATGACACCGATTTTCTGATGCTCGCGCGGCTTCTTCGTGTGTGTGGCGTTGGGAAAATAATCGAACGATGAAACGTCGATTTGTCTTTCGACGGTGCTGTTGAAGGTTCTGTTATATATTTCGACGAGCTTATCGGTCGTTGTTTTATCTTGTCCTTTAATCCATTGTTCGAATCGTTCTTCCAGCTCGGTCTGTTTCATGGCGGCCTGCGTCATCGCTTCGGGGTCTTTGACACGCTTTTCTTTCTGAGCCAAAGGGTCGTATTCGCTGCGACTGATGTAGGTCTGCGTCTTGTTCATCCGGTCGAGTGCGAGTTTGCTCCCCGGCGCTTGCGGAATCCCCATATTGGTATCGACCGTATTCCCTTCGTTCGAGATTTTGGCGATATACTTGTTGGCCGATGTTTTGGCGATATGGGCCGTTACGTTGAACGTCTCTTTGAAAAACTGTTCGTATAGGGCGATGGGTATCCATGTGCTGCCGAGCGATACTTTAATCAGCGGCAGCGGAATATCCATCGGAATAATTTTCACGAGCGCACGGATGTTGGCGTCGAACTGTCCGTTTTCATTGGCTTGCTCGGCCTGTTCGAGTTTCTCGCGGACATTTCCCGAGAGGTATTCGTTGCGCTCCTCATAAAGACCCGTTACCGGATTGACATAGATAAGTTCCTGTGCGAGCAGTTCTTTTTCTGTATCCTCTTGTGGTATGTGGAGCAATTCTGCGATATAGGGCATATCGAGCCGTCCGTAGCGGTAGAGCGATACGGCGATCGCGTCTTTCGGCGTGTCGGCTTTCAGTTCGCGTGTCGGTTCCAGCATCCGGCGAAAGAAGATGTCCGACCTTTGGATGTCATGTCGTTTCTTTCCGTCGGGAGTTACGATTTCCTTGTCGTTTTCGATGGCTGCGATGGAGGGAAAATCCACGTCGTCGCGCAGGAATGAAATACGCGTGTTTCTTGATAATGTCCCGTAACGACGGGTGAAGGTAGCGTAGGCGTCGTTAAGCTCGGCTCGCAGTTGCTCGATGTTCGGCAGATCATTGCGTTCGGCATCGAGCAGCTCTGTGATCGCACTTTTCAGCCGCAGGTAATCGCCTAACGCTTCGACTTTACTGCGGTTGCGGATTTTCAACGAGTTCCAGTCGGCGGGTACGGCTTGTCCGAACCGCACGATATATGGTTTTCCGTCGATGATCGTAAGTCCTCTCTCTTTTGTACTGTTGGGGGCCTCGACCGCTTGCGGTATTCGCTCCGTTGCGGGTGCCGGGGCCGATGTGTAGATATTTTCGGGGAGTGCGGATATGAAACTGTCGAGCGTGCGGGACTGGTCTATGTCGCTTGTGGGGACGCAGCGCTGTTCTGTGGGGCGTATTTCCACGCCACTTTCGAATCCGAAGCGCATCTGGCCGGCCATGAACTGCGGATTGTCGTGAAAATACTTGTTATAGTTCATGTGTGCCGTTGCTGCTTCGGTCTTTACCTTCCCGTTCGACAGTTTGATAATTCGTTCGTAGGGCGCCTCGCGTTCCGTAATGGTCGATTGCATATTTACGGCATAGGGTGCCGGCCCGGCTTCGTCGCGTTTGCGGACGATAATGATGTCGGCCGAGGTTTCGGTGCCGGCCGTATTTTTGAATGTACCGGTATTCAGACGGACTGCCCCGATGAAGTCTGCATTACCGTCGTTTACGACCCAATTCCGCAAATTTGCACTCCGATCGAGCGTTGCTGTCGAGGTAATGAATACGCCCAATCCGCCGGGTTTGAGCTTCCGGATGCTTTTGGCGATGAAATAGTCGTGAATCTCGAAACGTGAGGATAAATCGCGGTCGAACGTATCGTGTACTTTGAACGTTCCGAACGGTACATTGCTGATCACCAGCGAATAGCTGTTGTTAGGTATGCGCTGCTGCTCGAAACCTTCGATGTGGATATGCGCTTCGGGATAGAGCGCACGAAGGATGTGGCCGGACAGATCGTCGAGTTCGATTCCTGTCAAATCCGATTTCGACCGTATCGAAAGAGGCATCAGACCGAAAAAATGTCCGATGCCGGCCGATGGTTCGAGGATGCGGCCACCGTCGAATCCGAGGCGTTCCACCATATCCCATATCGACGATATGACTTCGGGTGGAGTATAAAATGCGGTGGTTGTGGATGCGCGTGCCGCTTCGTATTCATCGGCTGTCAGTAGTTCGCGCAGTTCGTTGTGGTAGGGATGGGCTATTTTGAAGATTGCTGGAATACCGCCCCAGCCGGAGAATTGCTCCAATACAGCTTTTTCTTCCGGGGTGGCTTCGCGGCCTTCGGCTTCGATTTCTTTAATGAGCCGGATTGCGGCGAGATTGGCTTTGATCTTGCCAACCTCGCCTCTCGGAGCGAGGTCGTGTCCTCGTTCGATTACATGGTTTTTGTACGAGGTGTTTTTTGCGACTTCGCTTTCTCCACCTTTTTCAACGTGGCGATGATCTCCCGCATCATTTTTTCGCTGATGGGTATTTGTTCCGGCTCCTCCGGACAGTAACACGGTCGGAGGAGTTGATAGTAATACTCGTCCACTACTACCGGATCTTCGTCCCGTTCGAGTGCTGCCTGCCGCCACCGCATCGCCCGTGTTACGGTCTGGTCTATCGAATCGAGCAATTCCGCCGGATTCTCCCGATACTGTTGCAACAGGCTTCTCGGCTGATAAAATGCCAGTTCCCAAAGCGCCGTCTTTGCGGCTTCCGTCTCCATAAGCGGGATAGTCTTTCTCGCTACTGTTTTCCCGTCGTTCATCGTTTCGTGTATTTTGATTCTCTTGTAATATATGGTCGAGCGTCTTGGCCGCTGTTATGTTGTCAAGATAAGCATTTAATTCTTTTTTTGCAAGTTCGGCCAGCTCGCCGACGGTAATATCTGCCGGGGCATAACGATTGTGTCCATTGGGTAAAAAGGTTTGTTCTTTGTTTCGCAGTCGCCATAATATTGGCTCTCCGAAGCCCATAATATCTTTTATTTTCAAGTTATTAGAATACCCGTATCGGTTGTCGTAGCTTTGTGGTGCGACGGGTACACTGACATAAATGCCCAAATCCGTTTCGGGTGCCCAAAGTGTAAACGAGCCGTCGCCGCCGGCCGGTGCTATATTGGTCTGGGCATAGATGGTTTTACCCTTGCGATCCGTTTCGTGCTCCCAGCCCAATTCATCGGCGAAAGCACGGCTGAATCGCTCCAAATCCTTGCGGAAGTTCTTTTCGGGGCGTAGATTGCCAGTCTCGTTTGTGTCTTTCTCGACAGCCCCCGTCATGTCGTATATTCCTGCCAATCGGTATTGTGCTCCCGTTCCTGTCGGCTGGGATGTTTTCTCGGCCTTGTCGAGATCGGCCATGTCGAACGCCTCCACCTGCTCGTAGCTGTCCATTTGCGCGGCATATTCCTCCATGCCGGGCATTTGGCGGGCGGCGGTGTAAATAGGTTTCAGATAGGGGCGGATCACGTCGCCCAGATCGGCGATCATCCGGCGGGAGAAGTCGGCGAATCGACGCGCTCCGGCCTCAACATGGTAAGCGGCCATTTGTGCACCTATGGAGAGTATTTCGGGGTCGAAGCCGGCGTTGAGTTGTCCGAGTTTCTCGCGCATCCGTCGTTTCAGTTCCTCGTATTGCTCAGTCGTTACCAATTTGTTCTGCGCCCCGTATTCGGGAGCTGTGCCGGCCGATGAAGCGGAATCGTCGGCTGTTTCCGATTGTTGTTTTTCCGCTGTCTGTCGGGCGTGTACCTCCTCTAATTCCGCATAGATGCTGTGTTGGAGCGGAAATACGGGTTTTCCTTCTTCTTGTTCTGCTGCCTTATTGATTTCCACCACTAACCGGATAGCGGCGTCTGCACTTTGTTCAGCCAATTTACGGATATGGTCGATGAATCGTTCGCGGGCTTCGTCATTTTGAACGATACTTTGTTTTTTATATCCCAGTCCCTCACGGGCCCTTGCCGAATAAAAACGGTACATATTATATGCCTTCGGAGAGTATGAATCTACCGGAACCAATGCCGCTTTATCAAATAGCGGATGTTGGATGGCGGGCTGTTCTTCCGATGTCGGGCGGGTGGCGTCGGATGTTGGTGCTGTCCCCCGAAATGCCTCGGCGTCTTCCGGGGTGTCGAATAGAAAACTGCGAGTGAAGGAGCTGTAATATCCGTCGTGTTCTTTGGCCCTCTTTTTCAAACTTTGAAATGCATTTCGTTCGATCCGTTCTGCCAATTTGACAGAGTAAAGAGTAGCGCCGGTCTTGGAGTGGCGGGTTTGTTCCGTAGGGCTGAAAAGTCCGGTTTCGGCCGATGTGTCGGATGTCGCGGTTTTCGTTCGATGCTGACTTTCGGCAAGGGTTGCCAGCTCCGCATGGATGCTGTGGCGAGGCGTAAGGATCGGTTTGCCCGCATATTTTTGAGCCGCAGCGTTGGCTTCCGCAACCAACTTGATTGCGGCGCGAACGTCTTTCTTGGCCAGCCGCCGCACGTCGCGGATGAATCCGGCTTTGATAAGGTCATTGTTCAGCACGCTGAAAACCTTATCGGGAAACGACGCGACGGCATGATGCAGGTATCTGTCGTATTCTTGGGTAATTGCAGGCGGAAACGTATCCTCGGCCGATGTGCTGTTTTGCGGGATTTCCTTTTGCCGTTCTTCTCGGAGCGGTAAAGTCCCCTGCGCATGATAAGCCTCCACCGCCTCGGCAATAACTTTGCTTTTCGAGGCTTCGGTACGGGCGATACGTTCCTGCAAACGGCCTATTTCCGCTTGCAGGGGAGCTAAAATGTCGTTGAGATTACGGTCGGAGAAATCGCGCGGCACGTCGAACAGATCGCCGTCGGAAGGTTCGTGAGACGGCCCGAACAACGTTGTTTGGTTATCCTCTTCGTAAGCGGTTCCGATATTGCGTTTTTCGGCAGCATAGCGGGTGCGAAGCGTGTGCAGTTCGGCCCTGTATTGGTCGAGACGGGCTTCGATCTCGGCGGCGGTCTCGGCCGCTATTCGTCGTTCGTCGTCGGTGAGGGGGCCGGATATTGCGTCCAGTCCGCCTCCATGTCGAACTGCGGCCGACCCGCCGCCCTGTTGTCCGAGATACGCATCATCACCTGCTGGGGCGTTACGTTGTTCTCCATCGACAGTCTCGCTACGATCGTTGCCAGTCGCTCCAAACGCTGAGGTGTCAATCCCGTTTCCGTTTTCGGTTTCGTCGTCATAATTTGCTGGATTGGGAGGTGCTGTCTCTGTCGCTTCAAAGTTAGTGTTTTTTGAAGATTCGGACGCATCCTCAATGAATAAATTATCTATTTCTGCCCATTGATCCTGCGACGTCTGTCCGGCCCATTGTGCGAAGGCGTCGTCATATAATAATTCCGTGCGGACGCGCTCCTGTTCGGCTTCATACTCCTGCATCCGGGCGTAATCCTCTTCGTCCATATCGTCGTATGGATTCGGAGTGTCGTTGTGCAACCTTACGGCAGCGTTGTAAGCCTGTCGTGGCGAATGTATTCGGGAGAGTACTTCCAGCACGGCATCTTTGATCGTCTTGTCGTCCATGTCCCAATGTGCCTGCTCCGTATTCCCGCCGCCGTATTGGAAATAAAGCCGCTCGGCGTATTGTTCGGGAGTGATACCGTCCGAAGATAGGATGCTGAACCGCGAGCGGCGTTCGTTTTCATTGCCCGTAAATCCGAGTTCTCGGGCCAACCCCCGACGATTGCCGCTGTCTTTCCATGCGAACCTCAACCCGCTGGCGATGTCGCGCAGGATCACGTCCTCGATAGATACGAAATCACCTAACTCGGCCGCAGATTGGGTGTAGGGTGTCGTTCGCTCTTTGCGGATTCGGGGTATTTCTGTGCGGGCGGGTGCCGCCGGGGGCGGCACGGCCGGGACCGGTGTCGGGTGCTCTTCAACGGGAACCGTTGCCGTGGCGTGCTGCTGTAAAAACTGCAAGGCGTCCGAATACATTTGCCGTTGTCCGGCATCGGCCGCTCCGTCGAGCATACGTTGTATGATTCGTTGTGCATCCTGCTCTCCTGCGGCTGCCCGAATCGCCTCGGCGAGTTGCCGGGCGATCGGTTCATTGTTCGTCGTGTCGGTATCCGTGGCTTCATTGTGCTGCGCAGGTGCGATGGCGGTGGTCGTTTCGGTCGGTGGTGGTGCCTCGGATTTCGGGGTGAGCGCATGGGCCGGTGTAAGGACGAATTGTCCGGTATCCAACTGTACGACGTAACTGCCGCCTTGCTTCCCTGTGATGCGCCCTTGTACCCCGTCTGCGGTAATTACTTCGTCGCCGTTGGCGTATTGTACGGCTTCGGGGGTAACGATTCGTGCGACTTCCTCTGGGGCAATGCCCGCTTCGGTGCCGGTTTCCATGTCGTATTGTTCCTGCTTGGCCCGATTCTCAGCTTCGGCCTGCTGTTCGATGATTTGAGCCTGCCGTGCTGAAAATTCCGCCAGCGGCGTTCGTTCGATATGTTCGAGTTCCGTCCGGTCGATCTGTCCGGGCTGGCCGGTTTCGGGGTCGAGGACGAATAAGGTTCCGTCCGTAGCCGCTTCGTCGGTGTCGCCCGAAAGTACGACATAGGTTTTCCCGTCCGCACGTCGGGCCGTTATGATTTCTTCGGTCGCCGTTTTGCCGTCAAGTCCTTTGTAGGCCCACCGCTCGGCGGTTTGTACGGCGGTATGGAGCGCTTCGCCCTCGGCATCGCCCGTCTCCATGCCGTCGAGAATCTGTCGTTGGAGTCGGAAGCGGGCATAGTCGGCGGCATGTGCGGCGTCCATTTTCCCGATATTGGCCGCCTGCCAGTCGATCGCGGCCATCGCCTGCGCCTGCTGGCTCATCGTCGGCTTGTGCATCGCTTCGAAAACCTGTTTGCGCAGTTCTTCATTTTCGATTTTGGCGAGCGCTTTTTTCTCCTCGGTTTGCAGGACGTGTGTTTTGTGGACGTATGCTGCGACGTTCGGCAGTTCCAACGCAGAGAACCCCGCTCCCATGAGCGACGTGGTGAGAAACGTCGTCCAAAGGTTTTCACCCGAAAGATTCTCCCGCCATTGTTCGTGCTCTCCGGTCAGAAGGGGCGACAGGATGCCTCCGGCGACCTCTTCCAACCATTCATCGACCGGGCCGTTCCATAGAGTTCGATTACGGAAGTCGGTAAGATACCTGCTCCGAGAATATCCCGGCAATAGCTTGTCGAACGACAGTTTTACGCCCATACGCCGGCCGAGCTGCTCGACTGGCCATTTCAGTACTTTCTGTACGCCTTTGCCGAGTTCTCCGCCGATATGCTCGGTAAACACGTCTGTAAACGAATCGGCGGCCGCCTTATACATGAGTTCGTACTTCGGCACGGGATGTTCTGTAACCGTCCCGTTTTCTGCCACTGTGTATTGTTGTTGCGCCCGCTGGTGGTAGTTGGTGTAGGTTCCGGCCTGTAAAGGCGTCATAGCGGCTGCGCTGACGGTATATTCACCCAATTTACGCAGGCCCCGCCCTACAAGGTTTTTCGCTTCTTTTTTGATAAGGGCACGTCCGACGGTTTTTGCGGCTCCGCTGCCCAAACCGCTCGTTGTGGCAGAGCCGGCCATGTAGGGCAGCGATGCCGCGACGCCGCTGCCGACTTTCGCGCCGGTGGTGGGGCCGCCTCGCCGGGCGATATACTCGTTTATTAACCCTGATGTGCGGAACAATTCGACTATATCTTTTTCGGTCGGGGTCAGCCGTTCGCTTCGGGCCGCTTTTTTCAGCGCCCGTGTCGTTACGATGTTTTCGGCCAGCTCGCGGGTTCCGAGCGAGGCAAAGTCCGCCAACGTCTGCCAGTCGAAAATTTCACGTGTAAGTCCCGATGTGCCGTCTCCGGCCTGTTTGTCCTTTTCTGTTTTCTGATTGAGGATTTTCAAGGCCCGCTCTGCGGCCTGCATGAGCTGCGTATCTTCACCGCCGAGAGCCGACGGGCTGCGTAGCATTTGCGATTTTGCATAAGAAGCCCATGCCTGTTGCCACAAGGACGCATTGTCCGTACCCTTATCCATGCGTGCCAACGTCTCCTGTCGTCGGGCGTCGGCTCGTTGGCGGGCACGGTCGTAGATCGCTTCGATATGTTCCGTGAGGCCCTCTTTGATTTGCCGCTCGTAATCCTCTTCGGACATGTTCGGAGCCGGTTTTGGAAGTGCATACGATGCAGATATATCGGGTGCTTCGCCCGATTCGGATTCGGCGGTCAGAGCGGATGGTACCGAGGCGTCGGCTCCACGTCTGCGGGTCTTTTGTAGGCCGGATATGGCGTTGAGCTGCCGAAGCTGTTCGGGGGTGAGTTCGGGAAGTGAGTTATTCATAATTCAGATAGTAATCCATGATCTGTTGGTCGGAGAAACCGGCTTCGCGCATCTGTTCGGCCTGTCCTGTTTCAAGCAGATTCAGTGTTTCGGGGGAGTATGGCCCGGTAATATAGCGTTTCGGCTGCCGGAACAGCAGCCCTATATCGGCGGGTGGTTTCGAGGGCTCCTGTTCGCCCGTGAGTTTCAGATAAACTGTGCGTAAAAGCTGTGCTTTCTGTGCCGGTTTGAGCTTGCCATACGAGAACTGCGGGACTTTTTCGCCTGTGTAGGCCGGTTTCTTGGTCGGGCTTCCATCTTCGGGAATGATGCCCATATCACGGCCTTTCTCGTAAAGCAGACTTTCCTGTGCCGGCGAGAGGCTTACGACGGTCTTTTCGTCGCGGTCGAGAAACTGGACGACGGCTTTGTCGGCGGCTGCGGCTGCGCGTGCGCTGGCGGTTGAAGCCGACGCTGCGGCTCGCGTGCGGGCCACTTTGAGGTTATTTTCACCCCGTATTTTTTCGATTTCTTTCTTGTCCCGGAGATCCTCGGCCCGTTTTTGTTTCTCTTGCTGGGCTTTCCACATATATCCCAGCAAGGCGTCGTATTGTTTCTGCGCGAGGTTATAGGCTTGGCCGGCGGCCGAGGCTTCCATGTTCGCGGCCTGCTGCTCGCCTTCCTGTTGTCCCATGAGGGCACGGAGTTTCAGTTGTCGGTATTCGCGGTTTTGGCTGTCGTATAATTTTTCCCACTCATTGATCCGGTCGAGCATTCGCAGCGGAGCATCGGTACCGGTTTTCGGCACATAACCTTCCGTTGCCATACCGACGATTCCCGTACCGAGGGCCGTAAGCATATTGCTCCATGCCGCGATCTTTGCGGCTGTTTCGGCGCGTTTGATGCGTGCGGGATCGGCTTCCGGCTTCATCGTCTCGATGTAGGCGAGAATCGGATTTTGGCCGCTGCGGTATAGTTCTGCGGCCCGTTGCTGTTTTTGCTCCCATACGGCTTTCTGTTCCTCGGCACGCTGCTGCCGCCGTTGCAGTTCATCCGCAAAGGAGAAAATGGCTTTTGTCGGTTGCTCTTGCGGTTCCATATCGCTAATTGTTGCCCGTGATTCCGGCAAGTCCCGATTTGCCGAACCCTCCTAAGCCATAGAGCATGGCGAGTTGCCCGAACGCATCGCCTACGCCGCTGACCATGTTTTGCATACCGCTGATTTTGCCCGATTCGGCTTCGTAGCGGGCATTGTCGAGGTTGTCGAGGCGGGCTTGATATTGTTGTTGTATCTGGTCTTTGTGCTGTTCGCCCAATCCGGCGATTTGGGCGACGACCTGCGAATAGTTCTTGTTGAGCTTGCCGGCAGCGGCGACTTTCGCTTCATCCGTCGCTCCGCTCTTGATGGCGTTTGTATTGAGCGCTTTGAGTTCATCCTCGTTATAGTCCCGAATACGTTTGAGCATCGCCCGCGAATCGGCACGGTCGAGGTACGGTTGGTTCATTTCCGATTGATACCATTCGTCGAGCCGTCGCCGACGGTCTTCGAGTATTTGGTCGGCCTTCTTGCGGCGTTTATTGGCCGAAACGCCGCCTGCGATGGAGGAGAGAGCCGAAATTCCGGCTCCTATGGCTAATGCAACGGGAAACATGATTGTCTAATCTTTATCACTTTGTAAAATTAGCGGCCGCAGGTGAGAAAATATCCTTATTTTTGATCGGAATATATCAATAAATCAGATACTTAATGTCTCGAAAGACCCTTCAAGACGACGAAAAGAATGCAGTCTGCGTGAGATACGCGCAGACGGGAAGTCTGCGGGCCGTAGCCTCCGAATACGGCATCAGTCCCATGCGTGTAAAGCGTTTGTGGGAGGCGTTGGGCGAGCAGCAGCAACAAGTGCTGCGGGCATCGGTCGAGGATTTGAGGCAGGAGGTCGAGACAACGATCGTCCGCAGCGAGCTGACAGGCGACTATCTTGAACGGGTAATTAAGGCGCGGGATGCGGCTATTGCCGAATTATGGGCGCGTCTGTCGGACGCGAAGCTGCGCAGGGCCATGTCCGATAAAAATCTGATCGCAGCCTGCAAAACGTTGTATGATATGAGTAGCGGGGCCGAAAAGCGACAGTCCGAACCGAACGACTTGTTCATGGTATTGAACCAGCGTATTCACAACGAAATCAATCACAACTATTACATACAAGAGCATGGAACGACAGAGGCAGACGGTTCCGATAGCGGGAATTAACCGTGCGGAAAATGATTTGACGGTGCAGGACGGCTGTTGCGAAACCCTGCACAACCTGCGATATGACGCGGGGGCATGGCGGAATGTCGAGACTTTCCGGCCGGTGGCGGAAATAACCGATTTCGGAGGTTTTACGTTGTTGTATAAGCATCCCGCGACGGCCGATGACCTCTATATCGCCTCGGACGAAAGCGGCACGATTCACGAGGTGTGCGTGTCGGGCGGGCGGCTGTCCTCGACACAGGTGATTATGCGCGGGGTGTCGGAGCTGCGGCAGACTTTTTCGTTCGGGAATGTCTTGGTGTTTATTACCGACGGTCGGGAGCTATATTACGTCCTTTACGGTAATGAATATGTCGCTTTCGATATGCCGGAACCGCCGGATATAAGCGAATCGAAAGAAAATAGATCGCGCTTCAAGACCGATTTTTATGCAGCGATACATCATGATTTCGGGAGTGTCACGTATGATTACGTCGCCGGTGACGACTTGGCACGCATGGATAATATCGCTCCGGACGGCGGGTATTTCTTTACACGCATCACTGATAAGAAAAACAAAACATTGCTGCTTCCTGCCGTGGATGGCGAATACTGGCTCGGAGCCATAGCCGTAATGGTCGCCTATCGCATGATGGATGGTGCTACGGTGGCGAACTCGGAACTGATGATCTTCGCCTCGGACGGCGGAGAGAGCGAGGACGGTCAGTACGTCGATTATGTGGCGGACGGAATGCCGTCGAAAGTCCCGGAAAGTATCAGATACGGGGTTTTCATCGGGACGAAATACAAGCACACGACCTGCACCAATAATTTTTATATCCAGCCTCAAATCGTTATCAATATTCCGGAAGGGATAGATACGCGCATCATCGAGAGCGTGGCTATCTATTCCACTCGGATTATTCCTGTGTACGATTTCGAACAGACATGGAACGGCAAATGGAGCCTGTCGGATCGGGGGAGCGGAGATGACAACAGTTACATGTGGGCTGCGGATTTCAGAAAACTGTTTACAAAGGACGTGGACTTGTTGCAGGAACCTCTGTATCGGATTAAAGAGATTGAAGTGCGCGATTTTGTCAAGAACAGCCATAAAGAGGCACTCACCTATACGCTTCTGAAAAATGCGGAGAGCCAGCCGGTTTTCGAGCCTACGCAATCGCTCCACACGCAGGTTGCAGGGTGTTACTACGAATATAACGGGCGGTTGCACAAGGGAAATATCCGTACCCGCCTTTTTGCCGGTTATTCCCGCTTTTGTTTGGGTGAGACGGAAGAGGGGATAACGACGAAGTTGATTTGCCGGTTGGATATAGACAATACCAGCAAGCAAGTGTGTCGTTCTGTACCAGCGTTCCGGCCGACGAAAATCCGCAGGGTCGCATCATACCCCGATTATCGGGCCGTCCAGTTTGCCGTTATGGTCGATGACCCCGGCTCTTATGGCGGAAAATGTCTGCTGAATGTCAAGCTCGATGCCTGCGAGGGTAATAATTATGCTTATGCCGTCGGCACTCCATCCGGCAATGCAAAATACCCGTGTATTAAAATGTCCGAATCCCCCGTAGAGTATGAACAGACGAACGACGACGATACTTATATCGAGACGAACCGCGTACAAGTATCTGCGACGAACAACCTGTTTTCCCTGCCTTTTGCCAATTCGTACCGTTTCGGAGTAAGCGAGGAGCGGATCATCGCCATTGCGACGGTGGTGGATGAGCTTTCCGCAACCCGTTTCGGCGCTTTCCCGCTCTACGTCTTTACGGATCGGGGCGTGTGGTCGCTGGAAAGCGGAACAGGCGAGGTGCTCTATTCCAATATTCTGCCTGTCAATCACGACCAGATTATCAATCCGAACACCTGCACGGCGTTGGAAACGGTGTTTTATATCACCTCACGGGGCGTACATAACCTCCGAGGACGTTCCTCGCAGCTTATTTCCCGGCAGATCGAGCGATACACCGGAGAGCTGACCGAATATTTGAAAACGGCGCAGATCTGCTTTCAGTTCAAATACGGGGATTTGATCGTCTATAACCCCGAATATCCGTATGCCTATGTTTATTCGCTGGCCTCCGGCTTCTGGTCGTCGCGCGATATGACCGGACGGATACTTAATAACGGGCAGATCATTATGCGCGGCGCGATCGCCTTACTTGGCGACGAAACGATGTCCTGTTCCGTCGATTGCCGCATCGTAACGCGCCCCTTGAAATTCGGAACGACCGATTTCAAACGCCTCGAAACAGCCGTAGTGCGCATCATGTCGCAGGACTGTTTCGTGCATGTGATCGCCGAAGGGTCGAACGACTGCCGTACATGGATAACCTTGCGCGACGTTTGGTGTCGTGTCGGCGATATGGACGCACGCTTTCGGCGTACTTCTACGTCGTTCAAATTCCTGCGGTTCAAACTGCATCTGACGGCCAACGAGCGGTTGTCGATGACCGGTGTGGATGTCGAGTGGTATCCTCGCTTTACGAAACGGTTGCGGTAGGGGCGTTACATTCCGTTACAAAACGTGACGAATCGCACTGCGCCCGATCGGAAATTATTTGTCAAAATTTTCGTTTGTGTCTGAAAAAATGTTTTTTTGTGTAAAATCTTAGAGTATGGACGAAAAATTCGCGGCGCTGAAAAAGTATAATTTCTGGGATGGCAATATTCCGGCTTTGGGATATTTGCGAAAGCATTATACGGATAAGATTGCCGATTATGTCGGCAATAAGCTACTGACGGCATTTTTTAGAGTCTAAAATGCCGACAAGGTTGTATGGTTGCAACCTTTTTTACTGCATTAACTCAACAACATCTTCCGGTAACATTATATCACCATTATCCTCCTTCGGAGTATTTTTAAGAAACGACATCGGAACGATGGTGTAGTTCTTGGCAAATGGCAATAGATTAGCTTTGCGAAGAAGTTCGGCTGTCAGTTGTTTACTATTCTCTTGGGTTGTCCATTTGCATTCGCCAACCAACAGATATTTTTTATCGAGCGATTCTGCCATCACATCAAATTCGACTTGTTCCGGCTTCTTGTCCTCATTGAGAACAGAACCCCACCAGCGTTTTGCCTTGCCATAAATCACTCCATTGACAATATTTCCTGTAACCGCATCCCGGCACAGTTTTTCCCATTGCATACTCACATACTCTGAGAAATGGGCGTTCAAAGCCTGTTCTATTGGCAAACGACGATCAAGTTCGATGAACGAACGATTAGGAACAACAAACTGATAGTAGAATGCCATAAACGGATCGGCTATCTTATAGAGGCTCTTTTTTGCATTCTTTTCATCAACCCCGAACGGAACATCTTTTTCCAAGAATCCGAGATCGACGAGTTTCTTCAATGGACGCGACAGATTGGTTGCAGGTTCGTTGCATCGTGCGGCAATCTCGGAAAGCCGGTTTGCACCGGTACCGATATAAGACATTATCGTCGAAGTCTTGACAATATCCTTCACATCATCCTGAAAGAGTTTTACCGGCTCCTCGTAAAGTGTTCCATTCACAGAAAGGATATTGTGCCATAAGGCATCAGCAAGTGAACTTCTGTTTTCCCTCAGTTCCCAATAACGCGGTACACCGCCCCATACTGCATACTCTTCAATGGCATTCATCGCATCAAGACTCAAAGCCTCCTGAATATACGGTAAACGTATTGGCGCAAGTCTCATTATCTCATCAGCACGACCATAGAGAGGCGCAGTAGAATCAAGGAACAGTCCATACATCATATTTTGTGATGAACCGCAAAGCACCAGGTTATACTTCAACTGCTTCTCATCAACAAGTTTCTGCAATACAGACGGCAGTTCCGGAGATTGTTCCACAAGATACGGAAACTCATCCAAGCATAGAGAGAAACGTTTGTTTGTCCGATAATTGACCGCACGAAACATGGATTCCCAATCCGGATATGTCAGTTTGTCGAAATCCGGGAATACTTGTGCTATCACTTTGGCGAGCAATGTCCTCTGATGCTGTCCTTCTGAACGGTCTGCAAGGAAGTAAATATCATTGTCCGACAACACCCTTTTGATAAGCGTTGATTTACCCAATCGTCTGCGACCGTACACTACGACTAACGAGGACTCCTCTCTCGCAAGAGCATCTTTCAGTCGTGCAGCTTCATCTATTCTATCAACAAATTTCATACGCCTTATTTATTATGCAATGCAAACATAATGATTTTGCGGCATAATGCAAATTTTCAAGACTTGTTTTTTATCTTCGCAGAACTATTTATGTATAGGAGAACATACGCTCTGTCCCTTTTTCAAGGCGCGTTTCTTTGGCTTCAAACTATTGATATGGATGCGTTTGATAATAATGTCGTAGAATCTTACAAAATGTCGAAATCTATTTTTTGTTGCAACCTCAGCGTGGAGAAATATTGGTCGGCCGGAAGATTCGATACCCACCAATCGAAAATCTCGTCGGTCGTGGCGTGGAAACGTTCCATGTAGCCGTTCGTGTCGATCAGATATTGAATACTGCGTTTTATGGCCCGTTCTACGCCGGGATAACGGCGGCGGTCTCTTGCTTTGTTTTTAACCGACGACATCGGACAGAAGATACAGCCGATACGTTGGTATCCCTCGTCGTATAACCGGCAATAGGGTAAGTTATTACCCCGAATGAAATTCCATACATCGGAATCCTGCCAGCGGTAAATTGGCGAGAGCATGATTTTATCTTTGCCTCCCACACACGCGAAATCCCGCTCTTTATTGCGGTTGAATTGGTCGAAGCTGCCGGAAAAGCGATGATTGCCGATTTGCACCTCGTTCCGCGCTGCTCGGCGTGGACTTTCAGCGGCTCGGATACCCAGCAGAGTTACGGTTCCGCCTCCGGCCTGTTCTTTCAAATAGGCGCAACAATAGCGCTTGGTGCGTATCGGCAGCATTTTTTTCTTCTCGATCAACTTGTAAATGTTGATTTCGGGACGATGTAATACGACATCGGGATATTGTGAGCGGACGAAACGCATCAGTTCCGGCGGGTCGATGTTCGTAATTTGCATGTGGGCCTTGAATTTCACTCCGGCCATCTTTGCGAGATGATATAATGCCACGCTGTCTTTCCCTCCCGAAAAAGCCAAGTGATACCCATCCGGCGACATACGCAGGGCCAACGTTTCTGCACGTCGTAGGAGTGCTATCGAGTAAGCGATTTTATGTTCGAGTGCTCCCATGTGCTCGTGGGGTTAAAACACCCTGCCGCGCATAGCAGGGCCACGGCATCAGCCGTTCTTTTCTACAAGTTTTTTGAAATGAGGATAAGGCCGGAACTGCGGTACTCGTTTAGCCGGAATCGACAACTGTTCGCCTTTGGTAATGTTCCGTCCGACTTTCGCCCGGCGTAGCCGGCTCTGGAAAACTCCGAACCCTCGTAAATAAACGCTATCGCCGGCAGCGACGTTTCTCTTAACGAGTTTCATCAAATCTTCCACGACAGACAGAACTTCCTGTGCGCTCATGCCTCGCTTCTCCGCGATCTGATCTACTAATTCTTTTTTCGTCATAGGTTTGTAAATAAATTGATTACGGCACTATTGCCTTATTTTATGTGCTGTTTGTGTCTTAAAACGACATCCATTCGGGCAAAAGAATTGAAGGTGGCGATCGCGCTGGTGTGGGTGGCCAGTACATCCCGACGGTTGGCGATGCTCTCCATAAGCCGTTCTATGTCGTGCCAATCCGATATTCTCTCCGTAATGCTCCGGCAATTCGCTAATGTCAGAGGACGTTCGAACTCGAACATGATGGGATAATTGCATCGTGTCCATAAAAACATTTTTTCATGTCGGGCCAATTCATTCCATCGGTGGCCGAATGAGGCAAGAGCGAGCCGGTCGTTTTCCGGCATGGTTTCCCCCGCACCCCCTTCCCTTTCTTCAATACCGTGTGTATGTGTATCCTGTCTCTTATACACATCTCCGAGCCCACGAGACTAGGCATGATCTC
>ERZ1026950.146-NODE-146-length-41994-cov-16.265290_pt1 | contig 41994 bp, 36 predicted proteins | sample MGYA00519302_ERZ1026950 | MGnify/ENA primary metagenome ERZ1026950 (study PRJEB26926, sample SAMN06164747) | human gut metagenome | biome: ENVO:00009003; feature: ENVO:2100002; material: ENVO:00002003 | host: Homo sapiens | place: USA | collected 2012 ... | reverse complement strand
TCCTGAAAATGCATAAGAAAGGCTATTCCTTAGAGCAGATCATGGATGTAACCGATATGAGTGAGACGGAAATCAAGACAATTATAGGATAAGAGCATAGGCAGAACAGGTAATATGTATATTTTAGCAGAAGTCCGGATATGGCAGAAATGCTCTATCTGGATTTTTTTGAAGACGATGTTAAAACTTTTTTAGGAGTCATCCTGTCTATTATAGTAGATGCATGACATTCATGATTATAAGCAAAGGAGAGATGATTATGGGAAAAATGAAAAGCAGATTAAAGCGGTTTGTTGTCTGGTGCATGGCGGTAGTCATGTTGTGCATGAGTGGACCGTTTACAGCAAATGCGGCAGCATTGGAAAGTGAGACGCCGGAACTTGCGGCAGCAAAGACTGTAAAGATCAAAAATGCAAAAGTTGGAACAAAAGTTACGGTGGGAGATTATACCTACAGGATAACCACACTGACACCGAAGAAGAAAACGGTAGAGGTAACGGGATTTACCAAAAAGGCAAAAAAGAAGTGTGGCGAGGTAATGATACCTGCCAGTATAAAGATTGCATCGAAGACAGGAAAATACAAGGGAACTTACAGCTTTAAGGTTACATCTGTTGGGAAGAAGGCTTTCTATAATAACAAAAGAATATGGGAGATAACATTAGGAAATAATATCCGCACAGTTAAAAAACAGGCATTTTACGGATGCTCCAATCTGGGTAGTCTTATTTTCTATGATGCGGACAAGCTGAAGGTGCTTGAAGCGGGAGCGTTTCAGAATTGCAAAAATCTGTGGTATACGAACCTGGACAAGCAGAATCTGATGATAAAAAAGATCGGGAAAAATGCACTAAAAAACTCAGGCATAAAAGATAATCCGTATTTTATCAAAACGAGGAAAAAACCGAAAACAATCGATAACAATCAGATGATCATAACAGAGTCATACGAGGACGGCGGTGAAAAGATCGGCGGGCTGGATAATATGGGTGAGGGTGTTGTGAGCAAATGGAAAGGGCTTGTTGTCTATTCGAAGAAACCGGTAAATCCAAGAAAATTTATTGCGAAATATGGAGATTCATATGGATACCGAGAGGCTGATCTGCCGGTGCTTGATGGTTCCGGTGGGGCAACAACATATCTGCCAAATTACAAAAACATAAAGATTTTGTTCGGAGCAAACACCCATAAACTGGAATCGTCCATTTGGGAAGTCTTTGGAGAGATAAATATGGAATATTATAACGTTGCTCCTTATATAAATGCAGGATATAAATATATGACCTATATTTACATAGACAGCTTGGTAGAAAAACCATATGATCTTTCTATTTATTATGGAAAAGAAAAAGTAAAAACGGTCAAGATGGAAGGCATCACAAAGGCAGAAAGAAAAACAGCCCTGAAGGAATCGGTTACAACCTGGGGAACGCTGGCGAATACTTTAAAAGTAAACAGATTGATCAAAGAGCTGAGAGCGGGCTATGAAAAGAAGTACAAGAAATCTGCAAAAAATCTTGATATGGGAGAGATGATAAGGTTGATGGATGCCTATATAGGTTCATTCCCATATAAAGAATATAATTGCGGGGCGGTCTGGTATATGGTCGAGGCAGCAAAATACTACGGAGCATATGGAATGGTTGTATACAATGATTCGGAAAAAGAATATTATCGAAATCTGCAGCCAACCATATATGGTTCGCTCAAGAATTATAATGCGGTTCATGATGAACATACAAAGATGTATTTTCACACGATCGGAATGGTGATCTATGAAGGCGGCTATATGTTTGGAGAGCTAAATGGTAATATGGCGAATAATAAAAGTACATATTTGGAGTGCCTGCCGGAAGACTATCATAATATTACAGAATTCAGGATGGATCAGACACCTTTGACAAGCGTTGATGAACATTGTATCCAGATCGCATCGTATAAAAGCACTGCAGATTTCTGGAAGAAGAATTATAAGATAGACGTGCATACATTTGATCCATATAACCCGGATACATGGTATTGATCCGGAGAAACGGCAAAACAATGGCATCAGGTACAGATGATCGAATTTATTTGTATCTGGTGCCGTTTTTTTACGCATCGTGATGGTAAAAAATGCGGATTAATGCTACAATAAAACGAATGGGGAAACGCTTTAGCAGATACGAATGAAAAGGCTGAATGAGATCATACGAGAGGAAACGAAAAAATGAACAAACGAAACCGGTTAAAAACCATTCGGCCGCAGAATGAACGTGCGGCAAGAGCATTCCGTAAGAAGCAGAACATGAAGGTAGAGCTGAATAAAAAGTGGCTGCCTGTTGTCTATGTGGTGATGCTCGGTATCTGTATTTTACTGAATGTGACAAATGATAGTCTGGATCCGGCAAATGTGCTGATCAGTGTCTGTATGTTTGGAATCGTGGGAGCGATATTTGTCTATGCATATAAGCATTTGAAGCATATCGACCAGATGGGGGAAGATTTTCGTATAGCCATCAGCTATATCAAGGGCGACTATGCAAAAGAAAAGAAGCTTCTTTGGGATCTGTATCGTACCGAGACCCGGTATGGTATCTTTAATGAGGAACATCTGAGAAATTCCTATGTAGATTATGTGGAAGAAATGAAACGTCTGGAGCAGAATGAGGAAGGAAAATATGCCTGCGATGTCGAAGATTTTATCAATTACCAGCTGATCGATGATGCGGTTGAAAAAGGTCGTCTGAGTCTGGTGCCGGGTGCCATGACCGGACTTGGTATTCTTGGTACCTTTATCGGTCTGTCAATCGGACTTCAGGCATTTAACACTGGATCAGCAGAAGAGATCACGAACAGTATCGGACCTCTGATGGATGGTATCAAGGTTGCATTCCATACCTCTATCTATGGAATGATCTTTTCCCTGACATTTAATCTGATCTTTAAGACGGTTTTGGAACAGGCATATCATAAGCTGGATGAATTTGTAGCAGAGTTCAAACGGTATGTACGTCCGGATGCGACTTACGATAACGGTAATCTGGAACTGGATTTTCAGAAGAAACAGTTGGAAGCAACGATAGCAACACAGAAAGCCATCGAGGAGACATTGGCTTATCTGAAATCTATGCATGAGGACATCGAGGATATCCGTATCCTGACAAAGGATCAGAATGATATCTTCCGTGGCAGATTGAACCGCCCGAGAGCGATCGAACAGAGCAGCAGGGAGGGATAAGGCATGAGCAAGAAACGAAGAAGACCGGAGGAAGAAGAAACCTCCTACTGGCTGTCTTATTCCGATATGATGGCAGCACTCCTTCTGATCTTTATCCTGATCATTTCATTTACACTGATGCAGTCAAAGAGCCAGTACGAGAGCAAACAGGCAGAGCTTGATAAGCAGAAGGAGATCATTAAAGAGCAGGAACAGCTCTTAAAAGACCAGCAGGAGGAGCTTGACCGTATCGCAGGCATCCGAAGTGATCTGGTGGCGGCTCTCCGCGATGAGTTTGCAGACAGTTCGTTAAATGTAAAAGTTGATGAAAAAACCGGAGCGATCACATTTGATGCAAGCGTTTTGTTTGATGTAGCAGACAGTGATCTGAAGGAAGAAGGAAAGACGTTCTTAAAAGAATTTCTTCCAAAATATTGTAATGTGCTGTTAGATGAAAAATATCGTGATTATGTATCGGAGATTATTATAGAAGGTCATACAGATACGAATGGATCTTATATTTATAATCTTGAACTTTCCCAGCAGAGAGCCTTTTCTGTTGCAAAGTATTGTCTGACTGAGAGTAACGGGATCATAAGCTCCACGGATGTTGAACTGCTTCGAAGTGTGCTGACGGCAAATGGAAAGTCCTACAGCAATCCGATTTATAAGGAGGATGGATCTGTCGATCTGGAAGCATCCAGACGAGTAGAGATTCTGTTCCGGCTTCAGGATGAAGAAATGATCGCTGAGATGATGGATATTCTGAAAGAGAAATAGATATTTTGAAAGAGAAACAGACCAACACTTGCGGTTTTAAAAACGAGATGGTACAATGAGCATTGCGATGGGATGTGTTTGTACATACCAGCATAATGCGAAACCAACATTGAACCGGCAGGTGAAATGGTACAATGAGCATTACGGCGGTACATATTTATATGATATGTACTAAATGGATAGATTGTCTTTTGAAAGGAAAACGAGATGAAAAGAGTAGTTGTAACAGGAATGGGCGCTGTAACCCCGATTGGAAATAACGTAGAAGAATTCTGGGATGGCATTAAGAAGAATAAAGTAGGTATTGGCGAGATTACAAAATTTGATGTATCCGAATATAAATGCAAAATGGGTGCTGAAGTAAAAGATTTTGATCCGAAACAATATATGGATCCAAAGGCAGCCAGAAGAATGGAGCCGTTCTGCCAGTATGCAGTTGCAGCTACAGGCGAAGCAATCAGGAATGCGGGTATTGATCTTGAGAAAGAAGACCTGACAAGATTCGGAACCTGTATCGGTAACGGACTTGGCGGTGTAGCTACGATCGAAAAGGAACATGCCAAGGTTATGAATGGTAAGGCCAACCGTGTCAGTGTAATGATGGTTCCTATGATGATCTCGAATATGGCAGCCGGAAATGTAGCGATCGCATATGGCTTAAAGGGCAAATGTACAGATGTTGTAACAGCATGTGCGACAGGAACAAACAGCATTGGCGAGGCATATCGTTATATTCAGGTCGGAGATGCAGATGTGATGGTAGCCGGAGGCGCTGAATCACCGATCTGTGAGACAAATGTTTCAGGATTTATCTCCATGACAGCACTTTCAAGTGCAACAGAAGCAGATCGTGCGTCGATTCCGTTTGACAAAGACAGATGTGGATTCGTTATCGGTGAAGGAGCTGGAGTCGTAGTTCTGGAATCTCTGGAGCATGCGCAGGCAAGAGGAGCAAAGATCCTTGCCGAGGTTGTCGGATATGGTTCCACCTGTGATGCATTTCACATTACATCCCCTGCCGAGGATGGAGAGGGTGCAGCAAGAGCCATGACACTCGCGATCAACGAGGCTGGCATTACACCGGCAGACGTTGATTATATCAATGCACACGGAACAAGTACCCACCACAATGATCTCTATGAGACAAGAGCCATTAAGAAAGCATTTGGTGAGGATGCATATAATGTAAATATTAATTCTACAAAATCCATGATCGGTCATTTATTTGGCGCGGCCGGAGCAGTTGAATTTATTACATGCGTAAAATCTATCGAAGATGGATACATTCACCCAACAGTAGGTCTTCGTGAGACAGAAGGCGAGATCGACCTGAATTATACAAAGGGTGAGGGCGTTCATAAGGACATTACATATGCACTGAGCAATTCTCTTGGGTTTGGTGGACACAATGCCAGCATTCTTGTAAAGAAATGGGAAGAATAAGATCCAGACAAAAACAGATATAAAAGAATTACACATCATAAATAATGTGAGCAAAAGTATTTGCACGAAAAAGTGTAAATTTACATGGAAAAGTGTAAATTTACATGGAAAAGTGAAAATTTACATCAAAAAGTGAAAAAACGTATTGACATATTCCTTGTGTTATGGTAAAGTATCTCCCGATGAACTGCCGAAGACAGTAGGTGCCGGATGGCATAAGTTGAAAAACACCTACCGAGGAATATATCGTTAATATTATTTTAACTATATGCTCTCTGTCTTATCGACAGAGAGCTTTTCTTATTTTAGCAGAAGATGCTTTCTGTTAACTATGTGCAGTCATTAGTAAAACAAGGAGGCGCATTATGGCAAAGGTAGAGATTAAGAAGCCAGTAGTTGAAGAAATCAAAGCTAACTTAGATGGTGCTCAGACAGCAGTTGTAGTTGACTACCGTGGACTTACAGTTGAGCAGGACACACAGCTTCGTAAGCAGTTAAGAGAAGCTGGGGTTGTTTATAAGGTATACAAGAACACCATGATCAACTTCGCTATTGAAGGCACAGAGTTCGAGGGACTGAAGCCATGTCTCGAAGGACCTACCGGATTAGCTATCTGTAAGACAGATGCTACAGCAGCAGCCAGAATCCTGGCTAACTTCGCAAAGACTGCTCCGGCACTTGAGCTTAAGGGTGGCGTTGTAGAAGGTACATTCTACGATGCAGCAGGTATCGCAGTTATTGCAAACATTCCTTCAAGAGAAGTACTTATTTCCAAATTCCTTGGAAGTATCCAGTCACCTATTGCAAACTTCGCTCGTGTTATCAAGCAGATTGCAGAACAGAAGGAAGCTTAATTATTTGTGCATACAGGCACATCGGCTTCTATTTAATAGAAGCAGCAATTATTAAACTATATTATATTAATGGAGGAAATAATAATGACAACTCAGGAAATTATTGAAGTAATCAAAGGTTTATCAGTATTAGAATTAAATGACTTAGTTAAAGCATGTGAGGAAGAATTCGGCGTATCAGCAGCAGCAGGTGTTGTTGTAGCAGCAGCAGGCGGAGACGCTCCAGCAGCAGAAGAGAAGGATTCATTCGATATCGAACTTACAGAAGTTGGTCCTAACAAGGTTAAGGTTATCAAGGTTGTTCGTGAGATCACAGGTCTTGGCTTAAAGGAAGCTAAGGACGCTGTTGATGGCGCTCCAAAGGTTATCAAAGAGGGAGCTTCAAAGGACGAGGCTGAGGAAGCTAAGACTAAGTTAGAGGCTGAAGGCGCTAAGGTTACATTAAAGTAATTTTATTCCTTGTATTTATGAATATCTTTCGACCTGGCGGGAGAATTACCTGCCAGGTCGTTTTTGTCAAAGTTCCGGCGAACTGATCATTTTTATCAATAAGAGCAGTTGAGACCGAATAAGTGATTATAAGATTCTGAACACAGATACGACATGATATAGTCAGCGTTATGTATCTGTTCTGTAATAATACCGCTGCAGGCTGTTTCAAAAGAATGCAGAGGGGCATATAAATATGGATAAAAGTTCATATACAATTCTTTAATAAAAAATTCCAAATATTTCTTGACATATACCTTGAAAATGTGATACAGTGTAGGATGTCTATACTATGGGTTGGTTTGCGTTCGAACCAGACATATAATGACACGGCTAATATATTTCGGTTAAATGTAAGCATTTCAACAGAATATACGCTTAAAAATAAATTCCAAGGGGTGAATGTGTCGATGGAAAAAAACAGAATTAGTCCTGTTCAATCTGGTAAAGGTATCCGAATGAGTTATTCCAGACAGAAAGATGTACTGGAGATGCCTAACTTTATCGAAGTTCAGAAAAACTCATACCAGTGGTTCCTTACCGATGGTCTGAAGGAGGCATTTAAAGATATCTCTCCTATTACTGACTATACAGGACAGCTTAGTCTTGAGTTTGTAGATTTCCAGTTATGTAGAGATGATGTGAAGTACTCAATCGAAGAGTGCAAGGAAAGAGATGCAACATATGCTGCACCGCTTAAAGTAAAAGTAAGACTCCATGCAAATGACGCAAAGGAAATGTCAGAACATGAGATTTTCATGGGTGATCTTCCTCTTATGACCGAGACAGGTACATTTGTGATCAACGGTGCAGAGCGAGTTATCGTAAGCCAGTTGGTGCGTTCACCTGGTATCTACTATGATATTGCACATGATAAGATTGGTAAGAAGCTGTACTCCTGTACAGTTATCCCAAACCGTGGTGCATGGTTAGAGTACGAAACAGATTCGAATGATGTTTTCTATGTTCGTGTAGATAGAACCAGAAAGGTGCCTATCACAGTACTTATCCGTTCACTGGGAATCGGAACAAATGCAGAGATTATCGATCTGTTTGGCGAAGAACCAAAGATTTTAGCAAGTATTGAAAAGGATCCTTCTGAGACATATCAGGATGGTCTTCTTGAGCTGTACAAAAAAATAAGACCGGGTGAGCCTCTTGCAGTAGAGAGTGCAGAGAACCTGATCAATGCAATGTTCTTTGATCCAAGACGTTATGATCTTGCAAAGGTTGGACGTTATAAGTTCAATAAGAAGCTGGCATTCCAGAACAGAATTACAGGTCAGATACTTGCAGAGGATGCGATCGATCCGGCAACCGGTGAAGTGATCGCAGAAGCAGGCACGACACTTACAAGAGCACAGGCAAAGGATATCCAGGATGCTGCTGTACCATATGTTATGATCCAGACAGAAGAACGTAATGTAAAGGTGCTTTCAAATATGGTAGTAGATCTGTCCAAGTATGTTGGATTTGATCCTGCTGAAGTAGGTATCCATGAGGGTGTATACTATCCTGTTCTTGAAACCCTTTTAAATGAATATTCAGACGAAGAAGAATTAAAGGCAGCTATCGCAAGAGATGCATCTGACCTTGTTCCAAAGCATATAACAAAAGAAGACATTATCGCTTCAATTAACTACAACATTCACCTTGAATATGGTATTGGAACAAAGGATGATATCGATCACCTGGGTAACAGACGTATCCGTGCAGTCGGAGAACTTCTTCAGAATCAGTATAGAATCGGTCTTTCCAGACTGGAAAGAGTTGTAAGAGAGAGAATGACGACTCAGGACGTAGAGACGATCACTCCACAGTCTCTGATCAACATCAAGCCTGTAACAGCAGCAGTTAAGGAATTCTTCGGAAGTTCCCAGTTGTCACAGTTCATGGATCAGAACAATCCATTGTCTGAGCTGACTCATAAGAGAAGATTATCAGCCCTTGGTCCCGGTGGTCTGTCACGAGACAGAGCAGGATTCGAGGTTCGAGATGTACACTATACTCATTATGGTAGAATGTGTCCTATCGAGACTCCTGAAGGTCCTAACATCGGTCTGATCAACTCTCTGGCTACTTATGCAAGAATCAATGAGTATGGTTTTGTAGAAGCACCATACAGAAAACTGGATAAATCAGATCCTGCAAACCCTGTAGTTACAGATGAGGTTATTTATCTGACGGCAGATGAAGAAGATAATTACAGAGTTGCACAGGCAAATGAACCTCTGGATGCAGATGGTCATTTCGTAAATAACAACGTATCAGGAAGATACAGAGAGGATACAACAGAGTTCCCGAAATCAAGAGTTGATCTGATGGACGTTTCTCCTAAGATGGTATTCTCAGTTGCTACATCCATGATTCCTTTCCTTGAGAACGATGATGCAAACCGTGCTCTGATGGGATCAAACATGCAGCGTCAGGCAGTTCCGCTTATGCTTACCGAATCAGCCGTTGTAGGTACCGGTATGGAAGCAAAGGCAGCCGTTGACTCAGGTGTATGTATCGTTGCAAAGAGAGATGGTGTAGTTGAATATTCCACAAGTAAGGAAATCTGTATTAAGGCAGATGAAGATGGAACAAAGGATATCTATCACGTTATCAAGTTCGCACGAAGCAATCAGGGTAACTGTATGAACCAGAGACCTATCGTATTCAAGGGCGAGCATGTTAAGGCTGGAGAGGTTATCGCAGACGGACCATCTACTTCAGGTGGAGAGATCGCACTTGGAAAGAACCCTCTGATCGGTTTCATGACCTGGGAAGGTTACAACTACGAGGATGCTGTTCTTTTAAGTGAAAGACTTGTAAAAGATGATGTATATACATCTATTCATATTGAGGAGTACGAATGCGAAGCGAGAGATACCAAGCTCGGACCGGAAGAGATCACAAGAGATCTTGCTGGACTGTCCAATGATGCATTAAAGGATCTGGATGAGAATGGTATTATCCGTATCGGTGCTGAGGTTCGTGCCGGAGATATCCTTGTCGGTAAGGTTACTCCTAAGGGAGAGACAGAACTGACAGCAGAGGAAAGACTCCTTCGTGCCATCTTTGGTGAGAAGGCAAGAGAAGTAAGAGATACTTCCCTGAAGGTTCCTCATGGAGCATTTGGTGTCATCATGGATACCAAGATCTTCACAAGAGAAAATGGTGATGAACTTTCACCGGGTGTTAATAAATCAGTCAGAGTATACATTGCTCAGAAGAGAAAGATCCAGGTAGGAGATAAGATGGCTGGTCGTCATGGTAACAAGGGTGTAATTTCCCGTGTACTTCCGGTAGAAGATATGCCATTCCTTCCAAATGGCCGTCCGCTCGATATCGTGTTGAACCCACTGGGCGTTCCTTCGCGTATGAATATCGGACAGGTTCTTGAAATCCATCTTGGTCTTGCTTCACAGGTTCTCGGATTCAAGGTTTCAACTCCTGTGTTTGATGGTGCAGACGAGTTTGATATCATGGATACTCTTGAGATGGCGAATGATTATGCAAATACTGAGTGGGAGAACTTCTACGAGAAATATAAAGATTCTGTTTCAGAAGAAGTAATGAATTACCTCTATGAGAACAGAGATCACAGAGAAGAATGGAAGGGCGTTCCGATCGACAGAACCGGTAAGGTACAGCTTCGTGACGGTAGAACCGGTGAAGAATTTGATAGCCCTGTAACAATCGGTTACATGCATTATCTTAAGCTCCACCATCTGGTTGATGATAAGATCCATGCACGTTCAACCGGTCCGTACTCATTAGTTACACAGCAGCCTCTGGGTGGTAAAGCTCAGTTCGGTGGACAGCGTTTCGGTGAGATGGAAGTTTGGGCACTGGAAGCATACGGTGCATCATATACATTACAGGAAATCCTGACTGTTAAGTCGGATGATGTAATCGGACGTGTTAAGACATATGAAGCGATCATTAAGGGTGAGAACATTCCTACACCTGGTATCCCTGAGTCATTCAAGGTACTGCTGAAGGAATTCCAGTCACTTGGTCTCGATGTCAGAGTTGTAAAAGATGATATGACAGAGGTTGATCTCGGTGAGACGATCGAAGCGTATGACGAGAATGTTAAGAGCATGATCGATGATGATAAACGGGAAGCTGATGGACGTGAATTTGAAGAAGCGGGCTTCAGCGGAACAGATGAAAATGATGAGCTGACATCATTATCAGACGGAGAATATCTGGATGATTACAGCGATGATTATGATGACAACTCAGATGATGAATTTTAGAAAGGAGATTTTGTAAGATGCCAGAATTTAACATGGAAACTCCAGAACAGGAACAGGCTTTAAGCTTTGACGCAATTAGAATCGGACTTGCATCTCCTGAAAAAATCAGAGAATGGTCACATGGTGAGGTTAAGAAACCTGAGACTATCAACTACAGAACATTAAAACCGGAAAAAGACGGTTTGTTCTGTGAGAGAATATTTGGACCTAGCAAGGACTGGGAATGTCATTGTGGTAAATACAAGAAGATCAGATATAAAGGTATTATCTGTGATCGATGTGGTGTAGAGGTTACAAAGGCCAGCGTTCGTAGAGAGCGTATGGGTCATATCGAGCTTGCAGCACCGGTATCCCATATCTGGTATTTCAAAGGTATTCCTAGCCGTATGGGACTGATCCTTGATATTTCTCCAAGAGTACTTGAAAAGGTATTATACTTTGCATCTTATATTGTTCTTGATCCAAAGGACACACCGCTTACTTATAAGCAGGTTCTGACAGAGCAGGAATACAGAAAGGCTGAAGAGGACTTCGGATACGGCTCCTTCCGTGCAGGAATGGGTGCTGAGTCCATTCAGGAGCTCTTAAGAGCAATCGATCTGGATAAAGAGAGCGAAGAATTAAAGGCTGAGCTTAAGAATTCAAGCGGACAGAAGAGAGCCAGAATCATCAAGAGACTGGAAGTTGTTGAAGCATTCCGTAATTCTGAGAATAAGCCGGAGTGGATGATCATGGATGTTATTCCTGTTATCCCACCGGATATCAGACCTATGGTTCAGTTGGATGGCGGCAGATTTGCTACATCTGACCTGAATGACTTATATAGAAGAATTATCAACAGAAATAACCGCTTAAGAAGACTTCTTGATCTGAACGCTCCTGACATCATTGTCAGAAACGAGAAGAGAATGCTTCAGGAAGCTGTTGATGCGTTAATTGATAATGGTAGAAGAGGCCGTCCTGTAACAGGTCCGGGTAACAGAGCATTAAAGTCTCTGTCCGATATGTTAAAGGGTAAGCAGGGACGTTTCCGTCAGAACCTTCTTGGTAAGCGTGTTGACTATTCAGGACGTTCCGTTATCGTAGTAGGACCGGAACTTAAGATTTATCAGTGTGGTCTTCCAAAGGAAATGGCTATCGAATTATTCAAGCCATTTGTTATGAAAGAACTGACAGCCAGCGGCAGAGCAAATAACATTAAAGCTGCTAAGAAGATGGTAGAAAAGCTTGAGCCGGAAGTTTGGGATGTACTTGAGGATGTAATCAAAGAGCATCCGGTTATGTTAAACCGTGCTCCTACACTTCACAGACTGGGTATCCAGGCGTTTGAGCCTATCCTTGTAGAAGGTAAGGCAATCAAGCTTCATCCACTGGTATGTACAGCGTTCAACGCCGATTTCGATGGTGACCAGATGGCTGTTCACCTTCCACTTACAGTTGAGGCACAGGCAGAATGTAGATTCCTGCTCCTGTCCCCGAATAACCTTCTGAAGCCTTCAGATGGTGCTCCGGTTGCCGTTCCTTCACAGGATATGGTCCTTGGTATCTACTATCTGACAATGGAGAAGGATGGCGATATCGGAGAAGGCAAGTTCTTCAAGTCAAAGAACGAAGCACTGCTTGCATATGAGAACAAGGAGATTACTCTCCACTCTAAGATAAAAGTAAGAAGAACTGTTACGACAGAAGACGGAACAGAGGTTACAGGTATCATCGATACTACACTCGGTCGTTTGCTGTTCAACGAGATCATTCCTCAGGATCTTGGATATGTTGACAGAACAAATCCTGATAATATCCTGAAACTTGAGATTGATTTCCATGTTGGTAAGAAACAGTTAAAGCCGATCCTTGACAAATGTATCAATACACATGGCGCAACCAAGACTGCTGAAGTTCTGGATGACGTAAAGGCAATCGGTTACAAGTATTCAACCAGAGGTGCTATTTCAGTATCTATTTCAGATATGAAGGTGCCGGACGAGAAGAAGCAGATCCTTGCAGATGCTCAGACTCAGGTTGACAAGATCACAAAGATGTTCAGACGTGGTCTTATGACAGAGGAGGAGAGATACCTCGCTGTTGTTAAGGTTTGGGAAGAAGCCGATAAGGTTCTGACAAAAGCCCTTCTGGACGGACTTGATAAATATAACAACATCTTCATGATGGCAGATTCCGGTGCCCGTGGATCTAACCAGCAGATCAAACAGCTGGCTGGTATGCGTGGTCTGATGGCAGATACAACCGGTCGTACGATCGAACTTCCGATCAAGTCAAACTTCCGTGAAGGTCTTGACGTTCTGGAGTATTTCATTTCAGCGCATGGTGCTCGTAAGGGTCTGTCCGATACAGCGCTTCGTACAGCCGATTCAGGATACCTGACCAGACGTCTGGTTGACGTATCACAGGATCTGATCATTCGCGAGACAGATTGTTGTGCAGGAAAAGCAATTCCTGGTATGGAAGTAGAAGCATTCATGGAAGGCAAAGAAGTAATCGAATCCTTCCAGGAGAGAATTACAGGTCGTTACCTTGCAGAATCTGTATACGATAAAGATGGTAACCTTTTAGTTAAGGCAAACCACATGGTATCACCAAAGAGAGCTGCTCTGATCGTAAATCAGGGTGTAGATTCAAACGGTGTTCCGTTCCTTGATCCGGATACAGGTGTTACAAGACAGGATGCAAAGCTTAAGATCAGAACGATCCTGACATGTAAGTCACACCTTGGCGTATGTGCAAAATGTTACGGTGCCAACATGGCAACCGGACAGCCGGTACAGGTTGGTGAAGCTGCCGGAATCATCGCAGCTCAGTCAATCGGTGAGCCTGGTACACAGCTTACCATGAGAACATTCCATACTGGTGGTGTTGCCGGTGATGATATTACACAGGGTCTTCCTAGAGTAGAAGAGTTGTTCGAAGCAAGAAAGCCAAAGGGACTTGCGATCATCGCAGAGTTTGGCGGCAAAGTTCAGCTTCGTGATAATAAGAAGAAGAGAGAAGTTGTTATCACAAATGACGAGACAGGCGAATCAAAGGCATACTTAATTCCTTATGGTTCCCGTATCAAGGTTCTGGACGATCAGGTTCTGGAAGCCGGTGATGAATTAACAGAAGGTTCTGTTAATCCACATGATATCTTAAAAATCAAAGGTATCCGTGCAGTTCAGGATTACATGCTTCGTGAAGTACAGCGAGTATACAGACTTCAGGGTGTTGATATCAATGATAAGCATATCGAGATCATTGTTCGTCAGATGTTAAAGAAGATCAGGATCGAGGATAACGGAGATTCATCCTACCTTCCGGGAACACTGGTTGACGTTCTTGATTTTGAAGATACAAATGAGCAGCTCATCGCAGAAGGCAAACAGCCGGCAGAAGGCTCACAGGTAATGCTTGGTATTACAAAGGCATCGCTTGCTACAGATTCCTTTATGTCAGCAGCGTCCTTCCAGGAGACAACAAAGGTTCTTACAGATGCAGCTATTAAGAGTAAGGTAGATCCACTGAATGGTCTGAAAGAGAACGTTATTATCGGTAAGCTGATCCCAGCAGGTACAGGTATGAAGCGTTATCGTTCTGTAAAGCTTGATACAGAGATGGATGAGATCAACTTCTTTGATGATGATGACGAGATCGACTTCGGAGATGATCTGGAAAGCACAGAGTTAGAAGATGCAGTTGATACCGATGCAGATGCAGAGGATGAGGCGGAAGAAAATGCTTCAGACTTGGAAACTGTAGAGGCAGAGACAACTGATAACGAATAAATAAATTTGAAAAGTGCTTGACACGAATAATTTCAATATATATAATGGTAAGGCATGCGTGAGAACGTATGCCTTATATTATTTTTTATTTTGAAAGTAGGAGGTGAAAACATGCCAACATTTAACCAGTTAGTTAGAAAGGGAAGACAGACAGTAGAGAAGAAGTCAACTGCACCAGCTCTTCAGAGAAGTTTCAACTCATTAAAGAAGAAGCCAACTGAGACAAGCTCTCCACAGAAGAGAGGAGTTTGTACAGCAGTTAAGACAGCTACTCCTAAGAAGCCTAACTCAGCTCTGAGAAAGATCGCCAGAGTTCGTTTATCAAACGGTATCGAAGTTACAAGTTATATTCCGGGTGAAGGTCACAACCTTCAGGAGCATAGCGTAGTTCTTATCCGTGGTGGTAGAGTAAAGGACTTACCTGGTACAAGATACCATATCATCAGAGGTACTCTTGATACAGCAGGTGTTGCAAAGAGACGTCAGGCTCGTTCTAAGTACGGTGCTAAGCGTCCAAAAGATGCTAAGAAGTAATTAAAACCGTATTATTGGAAACATTCCAAAAAAATGTGCTGGTTAGGCCATGTTTTTGCTATGAGATAAGGTGTTGATGCATAAAATGCAGAAAACATCAGATAGATAGAAGAGATGGAAATAACAGCACGAACACGTTTTATAATGTGAGTACCGAAGAATTAATAAATATTAAGGAGGGAAGAACCGTGCCACGTAAAGGACATATCGCAAAGAGAGACGTATTAGCGGATCCAATTTACAATAACAAGGTGGTTACCAAGCTTATCAACAACGTAATGTTAGATGGTAAGAAGGGTGTTGCCCAGAAGATTGTTTACGGTGCATTCGACCGTATCGCAACTGAAACTGGTAAGGACGCTATCGAGGTATTTGAAGAGGCTATGAACAACATCATGCCATTACTCGAGGTTAAGGCAAGACGTATCGGTGGTGCAACATATCAGGTACCTATCGATGTAAGACCAGATAGAAGACAGGCTCTTGGACTTCGTTGGTTGACAACATTTTCACGTGCTAGAAGTGAAAAGACCATGGAAGAAAGACTTGCAAGAGAGATCATGGATGCAGCTAATAACACAGGTGCATCTGTAAAGAGAAAAGAAGATATGCACAAGATGGCAGAAGCAAACAAGGCGTTTGCTCACTACAGATTCTAATCTGTGCCGTCTACAGAATAATAAAAGGAGGACAATCCGTTGGCTGGAAGAGAATATCCATTGGACAGAACAAGAAACATTGGTATTATGGCTCATATCGATGCTGGTAAGACAACTCTTACAGAGAGAATCTTATACTATACCGGTGTTAACTATAAAATCGGTGATACTCATGATGGTACAGCTACTATGGACTGGATGGAGCAGGAGCAGGAAAGAGGTATTACAATCACTTCCGCTGCTACAACCTGTCACTGGACATTAGAGGATCATCACAAACCAAAGGCTGGTGCTTTAGAGCACAGAATCAACATCATTGATACTCCAGGTCACGTAGACTTTACTGTAGAAGTAGAGCGTTCACTTCGTGTACTTGATGGCGCCGTTGGTGTATTCGATGCAAAGGCTGGTGTAGAGCCTCAGTCAGAAAACGTATGGCGTCAGGCTGACACATACAACGTTCCACGTATGGCATTTATCAACAAGATGGATAAAATGGGTGCTGACTTTTTCTACTCAGTTCAGACAATTATTGATCGTTTGGGCAAGAATGCAATTCCAGTTCAGATTCCTATCGGTAAAGAATCCGATTTCATCGGTCTGATCGACTTATTTGAGATGGATGCATACTATTATAAAGATGATAAGGGTGAAGACATCGAGATCACAACGATCCCTGATGACTTAAAAGAGCTTGCTGACAAATGGCATGAGAACCTTGTAGAGAAGATCTGCGAGTTAGATGATGACTTAATGATGATGTACCTTGAGGGTGAAGAGCCTTCAATCGACGAAATGAAGAAAGTTCTTCGTAGAGCAACTATTGCTTGTGAAGCAGTTCCGGTATTCCTTGGTTCCGCATACAAGAATAAGGGTGTTCAGAAGATGCTTGATGGTGTTATTGAATATATGCCAGCTCCTACAGATATCCCTGATATCACAGGTGTAGATCCTGAGGGAAATGATGTAGTTCGTCATTCATCAGATGAAGAACCATTTGCTGCATTGGCATTCAAGATCATGACAGACCCATTCGTTGGTAAGTTAGCATTCTTCAGAGTATATTCAGGTACATTGAACTCAGGTTCATATGTATTAAATGCAACAAAAGACAAGAAAGAGCGTGTAGGACGTATCGTACAGATGCATGCAAATGCTCGTAAGGAAATTGATAAGGTTTACGCTGGTGATATCGCAGCTGCTGTTGGTTTCAAAGTAACAACAACTGGTGATACAATCTGTGATGAGCAGCATCCGGTTATCCTTGAGTCAATGGAATTCCCAGAGCCAGTTATCGAGCTTGCTATCGAGCCTAAGACAAAGAATGATCAGGGTAAGATGGGCGAGGCTCTTGCAAAGCTTGCTGAAGAAGATCCTACATTCAGAGCACATACAGATAAAGAAACAGGACAGACAATTATCGCCGGTATGGGTGAGCTTCACCTTGAGGTTATTGTTGACCGTCTGCTTCGTGAGTTCAAGGTTGAGGCTAACGTAGGTGCACCTCAGGTTGCTTACAAAGAGACATTTACCAAGGCTGTTGACGTTGATAGCAAATATGCTAAGCAGTCAGGTGGTCGTGGTCAGTATGGTCACTGTAAAGTTAAGTTCGAGCCAATGGATCCAAACGGCGAAGAGACATTCAAGTTCGAATCCACAGTTGTTGGTGGTGCTATTCCTAAGGAATATATCCCAGCAGTCGGTGAAGGTATCGAAGAAGCTGCTAAGGCTGGTATTCTTGGTGGATACCCAGTACTTGGTGTTCATGCAAATGTATACGATGGTTCATACCATGAAGTCGATTCATCAGAAATGGCATTCCACATCGCTGGTTCTATGGCTTTCAAGGATGCTATGGCTAAGGCAAACCCAGTTCTTCTGGAGCCTATCATGAAGGTTGAAGTTACAATGCCTGAGGAATACTTAGGTGATGTAATCGGAAGCTTAAATGCTAAGAGAGGCCAGATTGAAGGTATGGATGATATCGGCGGTGGTAAGATCGTCAGAGCATTCGTTCCACTTGCAGAGATGTTCGGTTACTCAACAGAGCTTCGTTCATCTACACAGGGACGTGGTAACTACTCAATGTTCTTTGAGAGATACGCTCAGTGTCCAAAGAGTGTTCAGGAGAAGGTTATTGCAGAAAAGTCAAAATAATAGTTTGACAACTCAGAAGGGCATTTTGCCGTGCCTTTCGACTTAAAAGAGTAAAATAAATCATATCAGCAGGTAAAAAGGTTGAAAATCCTTATGCCTGCTGGTATAAAGAGATAAAAAAAGGTTGAAAATCTTTTATATATTCTATATAATGAGTTTTAGCCAAGCATAGCCCTTAGGGGTACGAAATTTAAGGAGGATATTAAAAAATGGCAAAGGAAAAGTTTAATAGAAGTAAGCCACATTGTAACATTGGTACAATCGGTCACGTTGACCATGGTAAAACAACATTAACAGCAGCTATCACAAAAGTTCTTTCAGAGAGAGTAGCTGGTAACGCAGCTGTTGATTTCGCTAACATTGATAAGGCTCCAGAAGAGAGAGAAAGAGGTATCACTATCTCTACAGCTCACGTTGAGTACGAGACAGAGAAGAGACATTATGCTCACGTTGACTGTCCAGGACATGCTGACTACGTTAAGAACATGATCACTGGTGCAGCTCAGATGGATGGTGCTATCCTTGTTGTTGCTGCTACTGATGGTGTTATGGCTCAGACAAAGGAGCATATCTTACTTTCACGTCAGGTTGGTGTACCTTACATCGTTGTATTCTTAAATAAGTGCGATATGGTTGATGATGACGAGCTTATCGAACTTGTAGAGATGGAAGTTACAGAACAGCTTGAAGAGTACGGATTCAATGATTGTCCAATCGTTAAGGGTTCAGCTCTTAAGGCTCTTGAAGATCCAATGGGACCTTGGGGAGATAAGATTATGGAACTTATGGATACAATAGATTCATACATTCCAGATCCTCAGAGAGATACAGATAAGCCATTCATCATGCCTGTAGAGGATGTATTCACAATCACAGGTCGTGGTACAGTTGCTACCGGTAGAGTAGAAGCTGGTGTTATCCACTTAAATGATGAAGTTGAAATCGTTGGTATTAAGCCAGAAATCCAGAAGACAACTGTAACAGGTATCGAGATGTTCAGAAAGCTCCTTGATGAAGGACAGGCTGGTGATAACATCGGTGCTCTTCTTCGTGGTATCAAGAGAGAAGATATCGTAAGAGGTCAGGTTCTTTGTAAGCCAGGTTCAATCACATGTCATACAAAGTTCACAGCTCAGGTTTACGTTCTTACTAAGGACGAGGGTGGTCGTCATACACCATTCTTCAACAACTACCGTCCACAGTTCTACTTCAGAACAACTGACGTAACAGGTGTTTGTAACCTTCCAGCAGGTACAGAGATGTGCATGCCTGGTGATAACGTAGAAATGACAATCGAACTGATTCACCCAATCGCTATGAGCCAGGGTCTTACTTTCGCTATTCGTGAAGGCGGACGTACAGTAGGTTCAGGACGTGTTGCTACAATCATCGAGTAATACAATCTGAATATAGATTTGTTATCGTAAGATAACGTTGTGTCCAAACATAAGATACCCGTAGAACTTCGGTTCTACGGGTTTTTCTGTTGCCTAGAAATGTATAAAAGAGTGGAAAATAATAACGAACAGTATAGAAAAACGGTTGCCGGGAGAGAGTCCTGACAACCGTTTGTGATAACAGAATGATAACAAAATTTCCAAATTATATTAAACCTAATAAAGAACTATTATGAATTAAGGCACTAGGATTATATTTTTCTATAAGGGAATTTACGATTAAACGATATCCAGCACTTATTCTGGGGCTTAGAGTAATTTCCATTTCGGAAAAAGCAACATCGTCTAGTTGTAAATCATAGAACGGGAATGGTTGTTTTTCAAGTCCATGTAAAATCTTATTTGCCATTATGTGGACAGACGTTGGAAGTATATTAGGATCTTGATTAATATTTACAGGATAAAATTGTAAAATATATCTCCATTCATGTTGGAATTCCCAATGTATATTTTTATGAATTCCCAGAGTTCCTAGGGAAATAGAAAATTTATCACCCTCATAAGTAACTAATTTTGGATATAATTTACTAGGATCTGAAGTGTATTCTACTTTATGCAAAATGTTATTACTCATTGCTGCAGGACAGATGTAGCCTTTTTTCATCATGTCAGCTATAGGAATTATTGATTTAAGATAAACACCATGGGATTCATCAGTTACAGGAAGGACACTAACCTCTTTTATTGATTCAGGAGTATTCTCAAATAACTTGAAAGGATTTGTTTTTAATTTTATTCTAACACCGGAATCAAGAGAACTGTACATTTTCCACATCGGTATACTTTCAGTTTCATCGTCGGTCCATGAACTGACATAACAAAATTGTCCGATATTCTTTATATCAGAAGTTTCTTTTTCTTGCAAATCGTCCATCTGATCAAGAGAATTTAATCTGAATGTTCGATTGCTAAGAATCAACGCCAAAGTTTCAATACTTGTATAATGGTACAAAAAATCAGTACATTGATTCATGAGTTTTAACACCTCCTTATGTAAGATCATATGTCTTGATAATAGTATCTTCAGTACCCTTTTTTACGATGGTATGGCAGCCTATCGTAGTTCCCATAGCACGCAGTTCCCATTCTTCCTAGGTAGCGTTCAGCTTATCCAGTTCTTCCTGTCTTTTATCAGCATCTTCAATAGCTAATATTTCAGCTTTTTCCTTTTTATAGACATTCTTAAATTGACACCATTTTCTGAAAAAGTCCTGCATTGTAGGATTGTCGAAAGTCAGTGAAATCTTCTGAACAGGTGTCTCGGCAAGTGAGAGGTTCACTGAATCATCAATAGAAAACAACAGAGAGAGTACATCTCCGACTGTTTCAATATTAAAATCCAGAAAAACACTTACATTTAATCCCAGGGCAGTTGCTATTTTTTCTAACTGATCCGGTTTTGGATTTCGGATTCCCAATTCATATTTTCTGATCGTACCTACGTTAATGCCGGACAACTCGGCTAACTGTATCTGACTGTATCCTCTGAATTCCCGGTATGCCCGGATTTTTTTTCCTACCATAATGTGCTGCCTCCTTAATAATATTTGTGATTCTATTCTAGCACAAAAGTGAATTATAGTAGAGAATATCAAAAGAGTCACAAAAGTGACTGAAAAGGGGAACGCTATGAGAACTAATTATATGATGACCGTTGATGATGTCATGGAAGAATTAGGTGTGAAACGCAGTAAAGCATATTCTATTCTGAAGCAGCTCAATGATGAACTGGCAAAGAAAGGATATGTAGCAGTTCGTGGAAAGATTCCACGTCCCTATTGGGAAACAAAATTTTATGGATGCTCTCAGAGAGCAGTATGAAGGAGGTTTTAAGATGTCAGCTTACAAAGACAAAACACAGGGAACCTGGTATGTGAGCTTCCGCTATATTGACTGGACAGGAAAGAAAACACAGAAGCTGAAAAGAGGGTTCAAGACAAAGAAAGAAGCATTAAATTATGAAAAGAAATTCATAAGAAAAACTGCAGCGGATACAAGAGAGCTTTCGATGGTAAAGGTTCTTTCTGACTACCCTATTACAGGAGCGCGTCACGCACCTGTAGATAGCAGACAAGGAGAATGTCGGTAAGGTGTAGCCGGGAGTTAGTTGATGGTTTGTGAGTTTATAGCAAATTAGATAGTCGTGAAGGGAGAAAGATACAATGAATCAGGGAAGATTAGGATATAACAGCAGCAATGACAGATATGGCTTATTATCATCAGATTTATGGATTGATACAGGATTTCATTGTGGAGAAGGTCTGGAAGTTCTGGTTGATGATAAGTGGATATGGACAAGAATGGAGATGAATCCGGCAAGAGAATGGTATCTGGTTGGAACACCGTACTGTGGAGATCTGGAATATGTGCAGGCAAGAATACCGGGATAAGTCAGTAAGAATAGTGATGTAGAAGATAGCCGAACAACGGGAGAAATAGCCCCGCAGGGCGCAAGGGGACTTTTGATGGACGGTACGGCTGTCGAAAGTGCTTTTGCGTTACTTTTGACAAAAGTAACAAAACCGCCGTATCCGGCGACAGTTTCTTAAACATGGCCATATCTGGCACTCAAACAGAGAAGAGGTGAGAAAACATATGATAAAACGAACAATCAGCGGCATGATCGGAGCTAGTTCACTGGCTCATAACAGGCGGGATTTTGTAGCAGAAAATGTAGATCCGGACAGAGTACAATTTAACATTTGCTATAAGAATGAGAATTTGAAAGGAGTTTATAAGGAACTGTTTGACGATGCTGTGGAGAGATACAATGTCGGGAAAAGAAAGGACCGGCAGATTGCAAATTATTATGAAAAAATCCAACAGAGCAAACAGGAAAAGTTGTTCCATGAAGTGATATTTCAGATTGGAAATCGAGAGGATATGGCAGTGGGAACGATAGAAGGTGATCTGGCGGTGAGGGTACTGGATGAATATGTGAAAGACTTCCAGAAACGGAATCCGACACTTTGGGTATTTAGCTGCTATCTACATCAGGACGAAGCTACTCCACATCTGCATATTGATTTTATCCCTTATGTGACTAACTGGAAGGGAAAAGGAATGGATACCAGAGTTTCACTGAAACAGGCATTGAAAAGTCTTGGATTTCAAGGTGGAAATAAGCATGATACAGAACTGAATCAATGGATAAACCATGAAAAGGAAGTGATGGCGAAAATCGCAAAGCAACATGGAATTGAATGGGAACAGAAAGGCACACATGAAGAGCATCTGGATGTTTACAATTTCAAGAAAAAAGAGCGTAAAAAGGAAGTGCAGGAATTGGAACAGGAAAAGGAATATCTGACAGCAGAGAATAAGGGACTGACTTCTCAGGTTGCAGAAGCAAGAGCAGACATTAAGCTGCTGGAAGAAGAAAAAATTCAGTTCCAGAAAGATAAAGAAACAGCGGAAAAATGTGCGAAGAAAGCAGAAATAGAATTGAAAATACTGGAAGACAGAAGAGAATTCCTGCAACCGGTGATGGATAATGTCAGTAAGGAAATAAAAGAATATGGACTGATCAAAATATATTTACCGGAAGCTACTGCATTAGAACGTGCAGTAACTTACCGGGATAAGAAAATAAAACCATTGTTCATTGAAATGAAAAATAAAATCGGTGCGATGGCTGCACAGGTGAAAGAACTCACCAGAGAAAGAGATAACTGGAAAAGTAAGTTTCAGAAGAAAAAGCAGGAGCATGAGAATACAAAAAAGGAACTAGCAGAAGTTAAGAAGGATTATCAGAAATTATCTGGTGAGAAAGAAATGTTGCAGGGACTTGCGGACAGATATAACCGACTTTTACGCATGTTGGGGGAAGATATGGTAGAACGACTGGTGCAGGATGATATCCGGATGCAGGCGGAGCTTGAGGCAAAAAAGCAGAAAGAGCAAATGCCGAAAAAAATAAGTGATCGTATACCGTGGGCAAAAGAACGAAGTGAAGAACACAATGCACAAATTAAGAAGAATAAAGCAAAGTACAGAGGAATGGAGTTGTAAGAATATGAAGAAACAGATTTATGATGAAAAGAACGGACTGAGCTACACATTGCATGGAGATTATTATCTTCCATATCTGGAAATCAATGAGGAAGAACCTACATATGGGAAATATGGAATAATGCGAAAACAGTTTTTGAAGGAACACCGGAGTGCCAGGTATCAGTATTTGGTACTGATTGGGAAACTGACGGAGCATTTGAATCAGGTCGATAAAGAAGCAAGAGAAAAAGTTGAGATGCTAGTGGAGCAGATGGCTGAACAATAGGGCGTGACAAAAGAATTGAAAATGCAGGATCAGATGGAATGGGTGCGGAGGATGAATAATATTAGGAGTATAGTTGATAATCAAATTTATATGGAAATAATAACAAAATGAATTGACAGAACTTATGTTCGATAATATAATTATTTAAAGACGAGAAATAATGTACAAAAGAAAAAAAAGTGTGTATAATACAATCGGAAACTTATATATTATCATTGCTTAGAGGTGGAAAAATGAACGATCAATTGCCTTACGATGTTGACATTCAACTAGCAGAGAATGAAAATGTAGAGATTGATGCCATTCATTCTGATGCGAATGAATTTGAACATAAGAGAGAATTATTAAAGAAAACAAAAATTGTTAAGCAAACATGGTCTATTTTAGAGATTTTTCAAAAAATTAAAGAAGGAAAACTTTTATTAAATCCTGAGTATCAGAGAAATGTAATTTGGGATAAGGCAAAAAAGACAGCATTTATAGAATCTTTATTTATGGGAATTATTATACCGCCAGTGTATGTTGTTGAAATTCCAGGAGATAATATTTTGGAGGAAAATACATATGAGGTAGTAGATGGAAAACAGCGTTTATCAACTATTGATGACTTTATAAAAGGAACTTTGGTATTGCAGGAGAAGTCATTAGAATATTATCCGGACTGGTTTGCAGGAAAAGCATTTTCCAGTATTAGACAAGAACATTCAGAAATGGTGAACGAAATGTTATCATCTGTGCTAGATATATATGTAATAACTGCGAACTCACCGGAATTTACCAAATATGATATTTTTTCAAGACTAAATAAAGGTGCTGAGAAACTTAAGGTAAATGAAATTCGTAAAGCAATTTATCGTTCTGAGACTTTAAAGATAATTGAAAATTATGTGAATGAACATGTAGATGATTCACAATATAAAATGGTTTTCACAACAAATGATATCAAAAGATATGAAGATTACGGTAGATTTTATAGAAGTATTGCTTTTTTTGTTAGAACGAATCCAGAAAAAAATTGTGTTGAACGATATAATTCTAGACCAAGGGAAATGATTAATGATGTTTTATATGAAATACAACAAAGAAATATAATTATTGATTCAGAAAATATATTGAGCATCATTCAGCAAACCATACAGTTGTTAATACGATTTAAAGAAAATAGTAACAAACAGTATTTAATTGATGCATGTATTCATTATGCAGTACTCAATCCGCAAAAAGTCATGGAGATTGCAAATGTTATTGAGACAGATGATGCGATATTAAAGACTTTAGAAAAATCACCTCAAACAACAACCAATGTTAATGATAGAGCAAGACGTGTTCGTGAGTTAATGAATAGTTAGAGATAAAAGATGAGTAACCAAAGAGAAATAACGGAACAGTTAGATGCCTTAAGTATATATCATTTTCTGTTAAACTATACAACTTTAGAAGAAATGATCAAGAGTTTATATGTGCAAAAATGGCCTGACTTTAGTAATGAAGTTCAACAACGCCTTATGTTTTATCAAGGTGGATTGAATATGCAGAAGAGTTTTATAGAGTATGATACATATTCCGTAGTTACACAACATCATAAGTTTGATGTGGAGGCAATGCTTAATAATTTAACATTAAATCAAATGATAAAGGTTGAAAGAAAAGAGAATCAGATTCCAGAGTTGAAGTTTGATATTCAATCATTACAAAATAGGACGATTGTATATCCGTGTATTGATTGTATTTTGAAATTATTGAATATGCGGAATATATTGGCTCATAAAATGAATGACTTGAGCTTTAAAAACAAAGAATACATTGATGTGCTAAAGAATGAAATTATACAGCAAAGAAACATAGGGTGGTTAAAGATGTATGACTTAAATTTATTATCAGAATCAGCACGATGTATTGTAAGTAATTATATATACATGAATATAATATATGAAAAACTTAGGAGTTGAAGAGATGATAAAACAATGGATAATTGAAAATATACCAGATTTTAATACCACAATACATACAGAGGAGGATATGAAGATAAAAGTCCTCTTACCCTATTTAAAATCTTTAGGATATGTAGATGAAGAATTAAGGTTTGAAAACGGAATAGATGTTCAGATTGGAACTAAAAAGACAAAAGTTTATTCAGATATAGAAGTAATAATCAACGGTAAAGTCGAAATGGTTATTGATGCAAAAAGACCTAGAAGAGCACTAGCTGAAAAAGATTTATTGCAGGCAGTAAGTTATGCTAAACTAATAGATACACCTCAAGCAATGTATGGGGTTGTATGTAATGGAATAGATTGCGTAGTGACAGATACATATACAGGAAGAAGATCAGTAGAAATACCAACAAAACCGCAACTGTTGAGAGCAATAGACAAGGCGAAAAAGCCTATTATGAAGGAAGTAGATCTCAGGGAGGTTGAAAGTGTTCTTTTTACATTACATAATTCAAAAGAACTATATAAAGTAATTCAAGATAGTAAAGATGTTATAGAACGTAGGGCATTGATTCGGAGTGATCAATCTTTTAGAGAGATGACAAAAGTCTTGTTGGTAAAAATGAATGAAGAGCGAAGAGTTCGTGCAGGGGAGGGAAATAATAGGTTTAATATAGATTATGTTTCATCAAAAGCCAGGTTAAATGAGGTTGAGGAAATAGTTGTTTTTAAAGAATTATTTGAAGATGCAAAGGCAAAGTATCCTAATATTTATACGGATGAGAATGAACAGATAAATATTACAGATAATTTGTGTATATGTCATCTTATAAAGAATTTAGAGCCATTTTCTTTTCTTGGGACAGGTGATGACATAAAAGGAACAGTATACGAAATATTTTTAAAAGCAACGTTAAGAGGTGAATTTGATCAATATTTCACACCAAGAGAAATTGTTGAGTTTATGGTGAAATGCGCTGATCCAAACATTGGTGATGTTGTTTTGGATCCGGCATGTGGATCTGGTGGATTTTTGATTCAAGCATTTAATTATGTTAATGCCAAAATTGCTTCAAGTAATGGATCGGAAATCGAGAATAATAACAAATTCAAGAATTTAATTGATAAATGTTTGTGGGGACATGAAGCAGATTATGATCTTCATGTACTGGCTAAGATCAATTTGATTATGCATGGTGATGGCTGGAATAATATTTATCAGGGGGATACTTTAAGTAGTGATAAGTTACCAGATAATTATTTTGATGTGGTGCTTGCAAATCCACCGTTTACGATTCCATATAGTTTTGAAGATGTCCTTCAGAACTATGAGTTGGGACTTGATAAGACTGCCGAAGAATTAGATATATTATTTGTTGAAAAAAGTATAAATGTATTAAAAGAAGGATGCGATCTTTATATAGTTCTTCCAGAGGGCTTATTGAACAATAAAAAATATCTGTATTTTAGGCAATGGTTACTGAAAAAAACGGATTTACTAATGAGTATATCATTACCAGAAGGGGCATTTATACCATTTGGAGGTTCTGTATCGAAGACTTGTATACTCGGTGTTAGAAAAAAATCAAGTCTAAGTTCATATGTTAGACCGCAGCATGTTTTTTTAGGAAAAGCGGTTGAAATAGGATATGAACTAGGAAAGAAAAATTATAAACCTCATAATAAGAACGATTTTGCAGAGTTTGAGTATATGATGAGTGAAATTTTTCAGGGATTAAGATATACTTCAAATAAAGCAGAGTGTGGTTGGATTGCTCAAACAATGGTTTCATCATATAGAATAGATGCAAATTATCTGATGAATAAAATTAACAGCCAGTTAATGAAACAACAATATGGAAAAGTTGTGCCACTAGGTGAGGTTTGTACTATTGAAAATAACAGTGTAAATGTAAAAGATGACGTAGACTATTATTATCTGGAAGTTCCAGATATTTCTCCACAAACCGGTACAATCACTAATATTAGAAGAGTGAAAGGAAAAGATATAGGGGATTCATTTCATAAATTTTATGCAGGAGATATTCTCTTCACGAGAATCAATCCACGTATTAGTCGCGTAGCAATAGCTCCTGAGTTGAAAGAATATGGAATTGTTTCTAAAGAAGTATACAGAATTGTATATAAAGATAATGCATATATCAATGAAAAAAATAAGTATGTAATATGTGCACTGCTTCAGAACGAGAATGTTATAAAACAAATTGTACGATTATCAACAGGTTCATCATCATCAAGGGCACGAGTTCAAGTAGAAGATTTATTAAATGATGTGTATATACCGATTCTGAGTGAAAAAGCTCAAAAACGAATTAGTGATTCAATTTACCAAATGTCAAAAGAAATATGGGATCAAGCCCAGAAACTTTTAGAAACATATCAAAAAAATCAGGAACTATTGGGAAGCAAAATTGACATAAATGAGTTTAGAGGAATCTAAAGTGATGATAACACCATGATAACAAAATCCCCAAAAACCACACGGACACAACGGAAAATCCGGATTTTCCTCCACAAATCACACGAAAAATCACCATTTGCACACCGCAATACACCAGTCTGATATCGTGAAGGTGGTAGAACTGTAGGTTCAGGACGTGTTGCTACAATCATCGAGTAATCTACGCGTAAGTAACGAGAAGATTAGATAAATAAAAAATATCCGGAGAGTGTTTACACTCTTCCGGGTATTTTTTTGTTTATCTATAAGCGGCGACTGCCACCAACTTGACTATTCGAAAGTGTAGTCCGAATATTTGCATCAATGTTGACAGTCGAATTACCGGTATGTTATTTTGTAGATGCAAACAATTGGGTGGGCTTATAAGCAAGCCCTGTGCAGCAGAAAAGGAGATATCAATGAAGAAAATCTTGATTACCGGTGGAACCACATTTGTCAGTAAGTATGCAGCAAAGTATTTTGTAGAGCATGGATATGAGGTCTATGTAGTGAACCGTAATTCAAAACCGCAGGTTAAGGGCGTGACGCTGATTGAAAGCGACAGGCATAATTTAGGGGATAAGCTGAAGAATCTGCATTTTGATGTTGTTGCCGACATAACCGCTTATGATGCACAAGACATAATTGATTTACATAATTCGCTGGACTCTTTTGATCAATATATAATGATTAGTTCCAGTGCGGTATATCCGGAGTATGGTGTACAGCCATTTCCTGAGGATTCTGAAAGAGCAGTAAATAAATTCTGGGGAAAATATGGAACAGATAAGATCGAAGCAGAAAATGCACTGTTGGAGAGAGTCCCGGATGCTTATATTTTAAGACCGCCATATTTATATGGTTCTATGGACAACGTCTATCGGGAGGCGTTTGTATTTGACTGTGCAATGGCAGACAGAAAATTTTATTTGCCGGAAGCCGGTGAGATGAAATTACAGTTTTTCCATGTGGAAGATTTGTGCAGGCTGATGGAAATAATAATTACAAAGTGCCCAACGGATCATATTTTGAATGTCGGAAATGAAAATGCAATATCGATAAGAGACTGGGTTATCAAATGTTATGCCTGCTTTGATAAAGTACCGGAATTCGTATCGGTACCGGGAACAGTAGAGCAGAGAAATTATTTCAGCTTTTATAATTATGAATACTGTCTTGATGTGACCCGGCAGAAGAAGATATATCCGGAGACAATGTCAATGGATGCCGGGTTACAGGAGGCTGCAAATTGGTATATAGAGCATGAAGGTGAGGTAAACAGGAAGCCATATTGGAAGTATATCGATGCCAATTTGGTATAAAGGTAATTGACATAATAAGATGACAAGCGTGTGTATCAGGAAGGAATTATGATGGAGATAATAGAAGTAGCGGATCTGAATCGATCGGAGCTGGTGGTTTATGCGGAGCTTTCGGAACGGCAGCTTGCAACAATTTATGAACCGGAGGAAGGATTGTTTATTACCGAGAGTCCGAAGGTGATCGAGCGGGCATTAGATGGTGGATATGAACCGGTGTCTTTTCTGGCAGAAAAGGGACAGCTTGCAGAGGCTGAGGAGATTCTGGATCGGATGGAGGATGTCCCAATCTATGTTGCACCGGATGAGATATTGACGAAGCTTACCGGTTACCATCTGACAAGGGGGCTCTGGTGCACGATGCGCCGCAGGACATTGCCAACGATAGAGGAGGTATGTCAGGGAGCGAAGCGGATCGCTATTTTGGAAGAAGTGGTCAATCCGACAAATGTGGGAGCATTGTTCCGCTGTGCCGCAGCACTTGGTATGGATGCAGTGATATTGACCGGTGGCTGCAGTGATCCTCTTTACAGACGTGCAAGTCGTGTGAGTATGGGAACAGTATTCCAGATTCCGTGGACAATGTTGTCAAAGAAGGATGGTGTCTGGCCGGAGCAGGCAATGAAGACATTGAAAGAAATGGGCTTTAAGACGGCGGCAATGGCACTCCGAGAAGATAGTGTAGGAATTGATGATCCGCAGTTAAATAGTGAGGAAAAGCTGGCAATTGTGCTCGGTACAGAGGGCGATGGGCTGGCCGGAGATACGATAGCTGACTGCGATTATACGGTTATGATTCCGATGGCACATGGTGTAGATTCACTTAACGTAGCGGCGGCAGGAGCGGTAGCTTTCTGGCAGCTGGGACATCAGCGGCAGGAGTAGTATCCGTTTGTAAAGATTGTGCGTCGACGACAGGAAAGGGTGGTCTTCTGGCAGTTGAGATACCGCTGACAGGAATAAATAGTATTCATCTGGAAAGTTATAGCATCAGTCGCAGAAAGTAGCAGCCCGCAAGAAAACATGCTGGGAATATATTGATGCCGATTTGGTAAAATAATAAATTGACAAATAATAAGATGGCAGTATAATGATTGGTAGCACTGAATTGGTGCTACCAATTTCTTTTATATGAAAAAGTATAGTTCAAACGAAAAAGGATAAAAAATGTAGAGAGGATATTTGAATGAAGTATATTAGACAGTTTTTAATCATTCTTGCAATTTCATTTATCGGGGAACTGCTCAAATATGTATTACCTTTGCCGATTCCTGCCAGTATTTATGGAATGGCGATTTTATTTGTATGCCTGATGACTGGATGGATCAAGTTAGAAGCAGTGAAGGAGACAGGGAAATTTTTAATTGAGATCATGCCATTGATGTTCATTCCTGCCGGTGTTGGTCTGTTGGTTAGCTGGGGAACGCTGAAGCCGGTGCTGATTCCGGTATGTGTGATCACGGTCGTTACAATCATTACGGTTATGGCAATGACAGGCAGACTGTCACAGTGGATCATCAGAAAGGATAGGAAGAAAGAGGAACAAGAGGATGCATGATTTTTTTGAAAACTCCCTGTTTGCGGGAGTTACACTTAGCCTGATCTCATATTTGATCGGGTCAATATTAAAGAAAAAATTCAAACTGGGAATATTTAATCCGTTGCTGATCTCGATTGTAGTTACCATCCTGGTACTGGTTGTGAGCAGGGTGGATTATGATACTTATAATGAGGGCGCCCAATATTTAAGCTGGCTGTTGACCCCTGCAACTGTATGCCTGGCGATCCCACTCTATGAACAGTGGGAACTGCTGAAGCATAACTGTAAGGCGGTTATGGCAGGTCTTGTTGCCGGTGTGGTGACAAGTCTTTGTACGGTGTTTGTATTGTCAAAGATCATGGGACTTACACATGAGGAGTATGTAACGATGCTTCCGAAGTCTATTACGACTGCGATCGGTATGGGTGTTTCAGAAGAACTGGGTGGATATGTAACGATTACGGTTGCGGTTATTATCGTAACGGGTGTTCTTGGAAATATATTTGGTGAATTAGTGTGCAAGATTTTTCGAATCACCGAACCGATATCAAAGGGCCTGGCATTTGGATCTGCATCTCATGCGATCGGAACGGCAAAGGCGATCGAGATCGGTGAAGTGGAAGGTGCAATGAGCAGTCTGGCGATCGCGGTTTCCGGTATTCTTACGGTTGTGCTTTCGTCGTTATTTGCGCATTTTATGTAAATATATATGCTGCTTATAAAATGCAAGGATTTATTTCGAATTTACAGATCGGATATAGAAATAATGAAGTTAGTTGATAATCTCATAGGCGGGTATCCGCTGGTAGCGGATATCAAAATATAGAAATAACGAAATTTATTGATAGTCAGGGAGACGAGTATGGAAAAACAACATGTTACATCAGAATATGAAAAAGCAATTCAATATATTTACAGCCTGATGCAGGATGGAACCTTGCAGAACGGAAGCAAGCTTCCAACCGAACGTACGATAGCGGAGACGTTAGGAATCGGAAGAAATTCGACCAGGGAGGCACTCAGTATCCTGCATGGTATGGGAATGATCGAACGCGTACAGGGATCGGGAAATTATATATCAAAAAATGCCGGAGAGTCGATCCGTCAGATGCTTATGATGATGCTGGCACTTGGCAGTATCACGAAATCCGAGGTCTGTGAGTTCCGTTGTACAATGGAAAAGTCTGTATGCAGTATGCTGATCGAGAAAGGAATACCATTTGAGTGTCAGGTGCTTCTGGAGGATAATCTGGCAAGGATGGAGCAGGCGGATGGTTCCGAACTGGTTAGCGTGGATAAGGAATTTCATGAATTGCTGATCTGGGCAACAGAGAATGAACTATTTTCGATGATCATGGAGGCGGTTATGATCGTTTATCGGGAATGGATCGATCTGGTGCTGCACCGTGTGAATACAAAAGAAAAGGCAAACTTGCTTAATTATCACAAGCAGATCTATAATAGTGTATTAGAACGTGATGAAGCAGCCATGAAAGCGGCGGTAGACGGGCATTATCATCTGATTAGCCAGATGCTTGCATTGTAGGTGAGTAGAGGTAATATATAAGAAGGAGGTAAGAGAGTATGATCGTAACACTTGGAAGACAATGTGGATGTGCCGGAGATGAAGTTGGAAAAAAATTATCGGAGCTGTTAGGGATTCCCTTTTATACGAAGCCAGAACTGATCGCGCTTGCAAAAGAAAAGAAAATTTATGAAAAGTATCCAATGTATTTTGGTGAGCAGCCGGTAAATGCGATGATCAGTTCGGTTGCGGATGATTTCTGTCCGAAGAATCAGTATGATACACCGAAACGGGCATTGTCAGCAATGTTTGGCGGACAGAGTTTTATCATTATAGGACGTGCTTCGAATTATGCCTACCGGGATGATAAGGATGCTGTCCGGGTGTTTCTGTGCGGAGATAAGAAGCAGCGGGCGTATCATATCGCGGGAAAGCATAAGATCTCGGAGCGAAAGGCTATAGCGCTTGTTGAAAAGACAGATGAGAAACGGCGTGGTTATCACAGATATTATACCGGAGAAGAATGGGGCTATGCAGAGAATTATGATCTGTGTATAGACGCGGTACGACTGGGTGTTGATAAGACGGCGGAATTGATCGCAGACTATGTAAAGCAAGTCGGAGGAAGATAAATGACAACGAGAGAAGAAGCGCTGGCATATGGACTGTCTTTTCCTGATACATATCAGCAGGCGCCATTTCATGATCCAAACTGGCAACTGGTGCGTGTGAAAGGAAGCAAGAAGGTATTCCTGTGGACATATGAGAGAGACGGATATATTAATCTGAATGTAAAGGTCGATCCGGAATGGCGGGATTTCTGGCGGAGCGCATTTGACGCGGTGATACCGGGCTGGCATCAGAATAAGGAGCACTGGAATACGATCATTCTGGATGGAAGTATTCCGGATCAGGATGTGAAACGGATGATCGCAGAGAGTTATGATCTGGTGACAACCAGTCCATCAAAGAGAATCTATGAGGCGGTGAAAAAGATTCCTGCCGGAAAGGTTGCAACCTATGGTCAGATCGCGGAGCTTGCCGGGGATAAGAAGATGGCGCGTGCAGTGGGAAACGCGCTTCATAAGAATCCGGATCCGGAGCACATTCCCTGCTTTCGTGTGGTAAATGCAAAGGGTGAATTATCTGGAGCATTTGCATTTGGCGGAAAGAATGTACAGGCAGATCGATTGACGGCAGATGGAGTTACAGTTGTCGATGGACGGGTGGATATGGAGAGATTTGGAATAAAGATCTTAGATGGAGAAATCATATAAAAATATAAAGTGAAAAATGATTTATATGCAGGAAATGATCGTTCAAATACAAAGGTTATTTGAAACAGAAAACAAGTCATTTTTGCAAGACTACTGTACAGGCAAGGGGGCGGCAGTATATAATATATCCGTAATTCCAACATGGGGATTTAAATGAGGTTTGGGATACATATATAACCAGAGACTTGTCGGGGGCGATAGTCTCTGGTTTTTTTGTTTGGGATGCATATTTTACGGAGTGGAAGTTAATTATTTTGTAATTCCGTTTGAATGTGTAAGATTTGTAGGCAATTCTTTATTTGAAAGGAAATAAAAATGTCAGAATATCAGTATGTAGAGCATGAATTTGCTCCGGTATATAATGAAGAATCACAGGTGCTGGTTCTTGGCAGTCTGCCATCAGTGAAATCCAGAGAGCAGGGCTTCTACTACGGACATCCGAGAAACCGTTTTTGGAAGGTTGTGGCAGCTGTACTTGGTGTACCGGAACCCTTGACGATAGAAGAGAAAAAACGGATGCTGCTTGCCGGTCATGTGGCGGTCTATGATGTGATCCGGGCTTGTGAGATCATCGGTTCCAGTGACAGCAGTATCCGAAATGTTGTTCCTGCAGATATTAAAAGCATTGTAGCACATACACCGATCCGGGCAGTTTTTACAAATGGTAAGACTGCCGGCAGATTATACAAAAAATATCAGGCAGAACATATCGCTCTTCCGATGATCGAGCTGCCATCGACAAGCCCGGCAAATGCAGCGTTCTCGTTGGAACAACTGGAAGAAATATGGAAATCGGAGATTGATAAATATTTGTAAAAGTATTTTACAATAGTGACGCTGACATATAAAAAGAACAGTATTTTACATTAATTATACACAACTTTACAGATTCATCAGATGATTTTACCTGCGTATGATAGTGGGCGTTTTTTCTAATTGATAAACTTATGTCATAAAAAGTAATGATGAACGAAAGAGAGAAAGAAAAAGAATGAAAATGTGATCGAACAGCCGGTTGCAGCTATGTATATGGTATCCAAAGAATTGAATCGTCTGGCAGGTTTTACGACAGAAATGTTGTTTAGTCTTAAATCAACAATTATGAGTAATCGATCCGAAGAAAGTCAACAGAAGTTTACAGAGAAGCTTCAATATGAAACAGTTCCTTCTGCAGGGCTTTTCTCATACCCTGAATTATATAGATTGTTTTTTCGCTTGACCGGTCTCTGTATGTTACAGTTGGCCGGCCGTTTTTTTGTATGATATACTGCATCCAGATCAGAATTTTGCGTGTAAAATATAAGATGATGGCATGAGAACGTCTTGCGTAATAAAGGTATAGAATTTTCTCATGCCATTAGTTTATTTTTCTCATGCCATTAGTTTATTTTTAATTTTACAAAATTCTGGTGGGTGTGGTATAGTAAGGATAACTTTTTTTCTGATGAACAATAGACGTGGAGGTTACAAGGAAATGTCTCAGATAACGAAACGTGCGTTGGAAGCATCACTGAAGAAGCTTCTTACAAAGAAACCGCTTGATAAGATAACGATAACGGATATCACGGAAGACTGCGGCATCAACCGAATGACATTTTACTATCATTTTAAAGATATCTATGATCTGGTAGAGTGGGTGTGTGTGGAGGATGCAACGAGGATACTGGGTGAGAATAAAACCTATGATACCTGGCAGGAAGGCTTCCTTCGTATCTTTGAAGCGGTGAGCGAGAATAAGACATTTATGATGAATGCATATCATTCGATCAGCAGAGATCAGGTAGAAAAATATCTGTACAGTCTGACGTATGATCTGATGATCAAGGTCATCGAAGATAAGGCGAAGGACATGCAGGTGCGGGATGAAGATAAGAAGTTCATTGCTGATTTTTACAAATGCTCCTTTGTCGGTGTGTTGCTTGAATGGATTGAGAATGGCATGAAGCAGAATCCACATGTGATCGTGGATAAGATGGGACTGGTGATGCATGATAATATTACCAGAGCACTGGAAGCATTTCGGACGGATGCCTTTCACAAAAAAACAGAGAGCTGACAGATACATTGAAAAAACAATGTGTCTTATTTTTCAGACCGGTTATCCCATCAAAACAGGGGAAATGATAAAATTTTAGACAGAACAAGTACCGTGAATATATTTTTATCACGGTACTTTTTTTGTTTATTGAGGGCAAAAACGGGGAATCTTATAATAAAGACAGTTTTTGAGATAACCGGTCTGTTTGCGGGCAGGCTGTATAGATTGGAGGTAATTCGTATGTATTACGCAAGTGGAAATTATGAAGCATTTGCCAGACCGAAGAAGCCGGCGGGTGTGGATCAGAAATCGGCATATATTATAGGTTCGGGACTTGGTGCATTGGCGGCAGCCTGTTTTCTGGTAAGGGATGGACAGATGAAAGGCTCACATGTGCACATTCTGGAGAAAGACCCGATTCCGGGCGGTGCATGTGATGGTTATCAGTACAGCGATATCGGCTATGTTATGCGTGGCGGACGTGAGATGGATAACCATTTTGAGTGTATGTGGGATCTGTTCCGTTCGATTCCGTCCATCGAGACAGAGGGTGTCAGTGTACTGGATGAGTATTACTGGCTGAATAAGGCAGATCCAAACTATTCTTTGTGTCGGGCAACTGAGAATCGGGGGCAGGATGCACATACCGATAAGAAGTTCGGATTGTCCGATAAGGGTGCAATGGAGATCATGAAGCTGTTCTTTACCCCGGATGAAGAATTATATAATAAACGGATCGATGAGTATTTTGATGAAGAAGTGCTTAATTCTAATTTCTGGATGTACTGGCGGACGATGTTTGCATTTGAGAACTGGCATTCTGCACTTGAGATGAAGCTCTATATTAAGCGTTTTATCCATCATGTCGGAGGACTGCCGGATTTCACGGCACTTCGTTTTACCAAATATAACCAGTATGAGTCCATGATTCTTCCGATGGTAAAATATCTGGAATCATTCGGTGTGGTGTTCCATTATAATACCAAGGTTATAAATGTGGAATTCGAGATCGAAGCAGGAAGAAAGCTGGCAAAGAAGATTGATATTATCCGTGACGGTGAAGCAGATGCGATCGATCTGACCGAGAATGATCTGGTATTTATCACAAATGGCGGCTGCGTGGAGAATTCTTCATACGGAAGTCAGAACAAACCGGCTGAATTCAAGACCGAGATCCGTGAGGGTGGCGGATGGGATATGTGGAGGAAGATCGCAGCACAGGATCCATCCTTTGGACATCCGGACAAATTCTGCTACGATCCGGAGCAGTCAAACTGGATGAGCGCAACGGTGACGACATTAGATGAAAAGATTCTCCCGTATATTAAGAAGATCTGTAAGAGAGATCCGCTCTCAGGCAAGGTAGTTACAGGTGGTATTGTGACTGCGAGAGATTCCGAATGGCTGCTTTCCTGGACGATCAATCGTCAGCCGCAGTTCCGTAATCAGCCAAAGGGACAGGTGCTTGTATGGGTATATGGCTTATTCTCGAATAAACCGGGTGATTATGTAAAGAAGACCATGCGGGAATGCACCGGTAAGGAGATCTGCGAGGAATGGCTCTATCATATCGGGGTACCGGAGGAGGAAATACCGGAGCTTGCCGAACACAGCGCAAATACGGTGCCGGTTATGATGCCATATATCACGGCATTTTTTATGCCGCGTGAGAAGGGCGACCGTCCGGATGTCGTACCAGAGGGAGCGGTCAATTTTGCATTCCTTGGACAGTTTGCCGAGACAGCAAGAGATACGATATTTACAACCGAGTATTCGATCCGGACAGGTATGGAAGCAGTATATACTTTGTTGAATATCGATCGTGGTGTGCCGGAGGTCTGGGGCAGTGTCTATGATGTCCGCGACCTGTTAAATGCGACAGTGGCGATCCGGGATGGAAGAAAGATCACAGATATGAAGCTTGGTCTGAAAGAAAAGATCGCGATGAAAGAGCTTTTAAAGGCGGTAGAAGGAACCGATGTCGAGAAACTGCTGCGGGAGCATGGAGCGATATAGGAACAAGACCTGCGCAAAGAAAGTATTACGAGAATAGAATGAAAAAGTAGCAAAAAGCATCTGCCGGAGCATGGATGATAGAAATTCATGACGGGTGGATGCTTTTATTTATATATAGTGATATAATATTAATATCTATAACACTTGCATATGTAAGGAAAATAAAAGGAGGAAGGCGAATGAAAAATCTATTCAAAAAAACATTGTTAGCAATTACTGCGATCCTGTTGTGTGGAATGTTATATGTGACAGGCTCCAGTGTGAGTCTGGCGGCGACGGATGCTGAATCAGCACAGGAAACAGGAGAAAATGCAGAGCTGACAGGAGCGGCATCAGGTGTCAGACACGTTGCTGCAAGGGGAATGTATCATTCAGGTGATTTTATTTATTTTAAATCATCGAAAGGAATACTTGCTTATAATCTAAAAAAGCATACTGCCCGCTATGTGGTAAAGGGTGAAGGTATAGGCAGTTTTTTGGTAAACAAGGGTTATCTGTATTACAATGTGAATAAAAAAGCTGACTGGGGCATTTACAAAATAAAAACAACCGGAAGTTCCAAACAAAAGCGGTTATGTAAAGATGGAAATTTAGGCTTTATCCGGAACAATCGTCTTTATTATGGTCATTCCGGTTTATGTTCTATGAAACTGGACGGAACTGATAAGAAGCGTCACATGAGGGTAAAAGATGATGCAAATGGAAAGGTGTTCTATTATAAAGGCAATTATTATTACAGCGTATTTCCGTATTTAACTGAGTCGTACTCAGTTGATTCAAAATTTAAACATAAAAAGAAATATAAGCCCGGAAATGACAAGGTGAACGCTGCATTTGTCAGAGCCTTTGATGATATGCAGTATAACGAGAGCCTGACTGTGAGAGGATATCAGTATGGGACCTTGATTAAAAATGGAAAAAGCTCAAATTCCATTTATAAATATGCAGATTCTTATTATGGAAAAAGTACAGGAAAACGAAATAAAAAGATCTATCAGTCATCCAAAAAGAAGCTGCGTGTGTTGGCTGCGTGTCCGGGATATATTATGATCGCAGAAAGTAATAAGGATGCATCATATGAAAATGGAACTGTAAAGATCATAAATGAGAAGGGAAAAGTCCTTGCAACATTAAAAAAGAGTCAGAAATAAATATAAAATATGTAAAATAATAAAATGCTCTGGCAGAGGTGTGGGTTGCCAGAGCATTTTTGTGACCAACGGTCAGTATAAACATTTGTGTGAAGAAAGCTGACTGTTGTCACATTTGTCAGAGAATCCAGAAAAGAATCCTCGTAGCTGGAAGGACTGCCACATAGCAGATTCCGTGTTTGGTTGTGTTTAGAGATGTGTATTATTATTTATTAAACAAGTGCTTCACCAAGTGCGGTACAATCAGCAAGACCTGCTTCATCCGGTGTTTCATGGCAGATCAGTGGAGCTGCTGCAAATACAACGCCATCAGCCTGACACTGGGCTTCCCAGGTATCCATCCATTCGCCGCTTCCCCAGCCGTAAGAACCGAAGATGGCGATCTTCTTGCCGTTTAATGCCGGTTCGCATTCTGCAAACATTGGCTCGAATTCGCTTTCTTCCAGGACTTCAGCACCCATGGCCGGACATCCGAATGCAACAGCGTCATAGCTGTCTAACATGGAAGCTGTAAATTCTGCAGATGTTAAAAGATCACAATCTGCTCCTTTTGCTTTTGCACCATCAGCAACAGCCTGTGCCATTAATGCTGTGTTACCTGTGCCACTCCAATATACAACTGCAACCTTACTCATAGTAGGTTCCTCCTTATAATTCATGTATTTTATATTTAGAGATCTCTGCATTGGAAATATATGCAGAAATCTCCTATATTCATTTTTGTTATGTGAACGTCGTTTGCATAAATAATTATTTTACTATGCGGATGCAATTTTCTAAATACTTATACAGCAACTGTCAGCTGCCAGATCGTTCGTCCCTGATGCCAGAGATCTGCATAGATCTCCCGGCATTTTTTAAATTTTGCAAATGTTTTCTGAGCCTCACCCAGATCACCATATACCTTCCAGTCTCCCATGCCCTTACAGTTGCTTCCGTGGTTCTTGATAAATCCAAGAACATCCTGTAACGGATAACCGAGGAATACACCGATCTCATGAGGAAATTCCGTTGATGCCTGAAGCCTTATACGTAGCTCGGCGAGCAGCTGGTCGACCGTGCCGGACGGATATCCGATGTTCAAAAGAAAGACATTGATCTCCGGTCTTGACAGTTCACGGATCATGGCTTCCGGTCTGTAGACATAGATCAGAGCAGTGTCAGTATTTTCCCGCAGGATCGTTATGCGGATTCCTTTTTTCTGAAATTGTGCATCCCAGACAGCCACACTTTCGTATAATTCTTCTTCGGAAGAAAAACGATAAAGAAACAGGCTGGCAGGTTTTAAGGACGCCAATGTAGGCGAACAATGTGTGATCAAATATTCTTCAAACATAATCACAAACTCCTTTTTGCATCGATTCCGACAAATATTCTGCAATATTCAAAAAACCTAAAGCTATATGCAGTGCTGGTACGCTCGTATCAAAGCAACGTTGCATATCAAATTTTAGTATGCACCGTAACTCTGTAAATCATTCAATCTACTGGTTAGACATATCTAACTCATGGGTGCATTATACGGTCTGATCCTGTAAAAATCAAGCGAAAAATGTGATAGAAATTCTCAATAAATTCGACCGTTTTTTGTTGACGGAAAAGGCTTCTGCATGGTATTTTTATAAATAGTTAGCAGAAACTAACCAAAAATCTTGTGAATAAATCGTGTGACTCCATTCTATATGCATCCCTGACTGCTGAAAACAGGGCATGCACCCGGATGCAATGACGGATCCGGGACAGAAGCTGTCACCAGAAAGAAGGATCAAAGCATGATGAATTATTTAGAAATCGAAAAAGTAATTGGACGAGAGATTATTGACTCAAGAGGAAATCCTACAGTAGAAGCAGAAGTTATTCTTGCAGATGGTACAGTCGGACGTGGCGCAGCTCCAAGTGGTGCATCAACAGGTGAGTTTGAAGCACTGGAGCTTCGTGATGGTGACAAGAACCGTTTTGGCGGTAAGGGTGTCCGGAAGGCAGTAGAGAATATCAATACAACGATCAATGATGTGTTAGTTGGAATGGATGCATCAGATACATATGCTGTTGACCAGGCAATGATCAAGGCAGACGGAACAAAGGACAAGTCAAATCTGGGTGCAAATGCAATCCTTGCCGTATCAATCGCAGCAGCAAGAGCAGCAGCTATTTCACTGGATGTACCTTTATATCGTTTCTTAGGCGGTGTAAGCGGAAACAGACTTCCGGTTCCTATGATGAACATTATCAATGGTGGATGCCATGCATTATCATCCGGTCTGGATGTTCAGGAGTTCATGATCATGCCGGTTGGAGCTCCTTCATTTAAAGAGTGTCTCAGATGGTGTGCAGAAGTATTCCATGCACTTCAGGCAATCTTAAAGGAAAGAGGACTTGCTACATCAGTTGGTGATGAAGGTGGATTTGCACCTGCACTTGCATCTGATGAAGAAGCAATCGAGATAATTCTCGAAGCAGTAAAGAAAGCAGGATATGAACCGGGTAAGGACTTCAAGATCGCTATGGATGCAGCTTCATCCGAGTGGAAGACAGGCAAGGTTGGCGAGTACAAGCTGCCAAAGGCCGGTACAGTATATACATCAGAGGAGCTGATCGCTCACTGGAAGAGACTAGTTGAGAAGTACCCGATCATCTCCATCGAAGATGGTCTGGACGAAGAAGACTGGGAAGGCTGGAAGAAGCTTACAGCAGAGCTTGGCGACAAGGTTCAGTTAGTTGGTGACGACCTTTTCGTTACAAATACAGAGAGACTTGCAAAGGGTATCGAACTTGGCTGTGGTAACAGTATCCTGATCAAGTTAAACCAGATCGGTTCTGTATCAGAGACACTGGAAGCAATCAAGATGGCTCACA
>ERZ1026950.143-NODE-143-length-42281-cov-7.390541_pt1 | contig 42281 bp, 34 predicted proteins | sample MGYA00519302_ERZ1026950 | MGnify/ENA primary metagenome ERZ1026950 (study PRJEB26926, sample SAMN06164747) | human gut metagenome | biome: ENVO:00009003; feature: ENVO:2100002; material: ENVO:00002003 | host: Homo sapiens | place: USA | collected 2012 ... | reverse complement strand
GCACCGCACATTTTATCCGCACCGACCTTTTGACTGCGGGCGTTCTCTCCAATCTGCGGAAAGTGACGAGCTATGCGGCGAAGCACGAAAAGCAGTTTATCAAGCTGCTGATCGAGCAGAACGAGGATGGCGGCAAGCGCCGGAACGCCGCCAAACGCAAGGAACTGGACGCAGCCGAAAAGCGAATTTCGGAGTTGTCCGCCATTTTCAAGCGGCTGTACGAGGACAGCGTAAGCGGGCGTATCTCTGACGAGCGTTTCACAGAGCTTTCGGCAGACTATGAAGCCGAGCAGCAGGAACTGAAAGAGCGTGCCGCCAGAATACAGGCAGAGCTTTCCAAAGCACAGGCCGCCACGGTCAATGCAGAAAAGTTTATGAATATAGTCCGCAAGCACATGAACTTTGAAGAATTGACCCATACCCTTTTGCGTGAGTTTGTAGAGAAGATCGTAGTGCATGAGTGCAGCTATGACGAGAACGGCACACGCAGACAGGACATTGAGATTTATTACTCTTTCGTTGGCAAGGTGGACTTGCCCGAATGACCGCCCGACCTATCCGACACAAAGCGCAAGTGCCGGATAGGAACGGCAAAATTTTTTACACTTCTATTACTTCTTTATCACATATCAGTAAAAAGCCAGGGTATGAAACAGCTCATGGCGGGCGGCGGCGTTGCAACGATCGGTCTGATCCTTGTTCCGCTGCTCAAGGGTCTGTTCGGCTGATGCCCGCACGACACCATCACACGCATCCACACGCTCCCGCCTCGCGCGGGAGCGTGTGAGAAAGGATTCGTATGGATGTAATCAAAAAAGCAATCGTGGATTGGCTGCGGGAAATTCTGATCGGCGGCATTATCAGCAACCTTTCCGGAATGTTTGACAGCGTAAATGAAAAGGTCGGTGAGGCCATTGTCGAAGTCGGCAAGTCACCCTCCGCATGGAACAGCAGCATTTTTAACATGGTGCAGAATTTATCCGAAACCGTGATGATCCCCATAGCCGGTGTCATTCTGGCGTTTGTGATGACTTTGGAGCTGATTCAGCTCGTCACAGATCGCAATAATCTCCATGACATTGATACATGGATGTTTTTCAAATGGTCGTTCAAGACGGCGGCTGCCGTTCTCATCGTGACGAACACTTGGAACATCGTCATGGGGATTTTTGATGCGGCGCAGAGCGTGGTGAACAGCGCAGGCGGCGTTATCGTTTCCGATGCGTCCATCGACATCAGCAGCGTTGTTACCGATCTGGAAACACGCCTTGCAGAGATGGAGCTTGGACCGCTGTTCGGATTGTGGTTTCAAAGCCTGTTCGTCGGGATTACCATGTGGGCGCTTACCATCTGCATCTTCATCATCGTGTATGGACGCATGATCGAGATTTACCTCGTGACCTCCATCGCGCCCATTCCTATGGCGACCATGATGAACCGCGAATGGGGGCAGACGGGGCAAAATTATCTGCGCGGTCTGCTTGCACTCGGCTTTCAGGCGTTCCTCATCATCGTCTGTGTCGCCATCTATGCTGTGCTGGTGCAGAATATCGCCGTCAGCAGCGACATCAGCTATGCGATCTGGACTTGCATGGGATATACGGTGCTACTCTGCTTCACGCTGTTCAAATCCAGTTCCCTCGCCAAGAGCATCTTCCACGCACATTAAAGGAGAACAATATGGCTTATGTACCCGTACCAAAAGACCTGACGGCAGTAAAAAGCAAGGTCTTTTTGAATCTGACCAAGCGGCAGCTTATTTGCTTCGGCGGCGGTGCGCTGATCGGCGTTCCGCTGTTTTTTCTGCTCAAGCAGCATATCAGCACCAGTGCGGCCGCGCTCTGCATGATCTTTGTCATGCTGCCCTGTTTTCTGCTTGCCATGTATGAAAAACAGGGATTGCCGCTGGAAAAGATTCTTCGCAATATGATCCGGGTGTATTTCATCCGCCCGAAGCACCGCCCCTATGAAACAAACAACTTCTATTCTGCCCTCGCGCGGCAGGAAAAACTGGACAAGGAGGTACAACGCATTGTCTACGGCAAGGCGGCTCACAGGAGCAGACAAGCGGCAGATTGAAGCAGCAATCGCCAACGCCAAAAGACAAGACAAAAGACACAAATCCGCGCAGGATTCCATTCCGTTTCAGCGGATGTTCCCAGACGGTATCTGCCGTGTGACAGATACTTATTACACAAAAACGATTCAGTTTCAGGACATCAACTATCAGCTCTCACAGAACGAGGACAAAACCGCCATCTTTGACGGCTGGTGTGATTTCCTCAACTACTTTGATGCATCGGTACATTTTCAGCTAACGTTTCTCAACATGGCTGCGAACAAGGACACCTACGGCACGCAGATCACCATTCCGCTGCGCGGCGACGAGGATGATGCCATCCGAACCGAGTACACGCAGATGCTCCGTGACCAGCTCGCCAAGGGCAACAACGGACTTATCAAGACAAAGTATCTGACGTTCGGCATTGACGCGGACGGAATGAAAACGGCAAAGCCACGCTTGGAGCGCATTGAAACGGATGTACTCAACAACTTCAAGCGTCTTGGCGTTACTGCCGAGCCGCTGAACAGCACAGACCGACTGCGGCTGCTGCATGATATGCTCCGCATCGACGATCCCGCGCCGTTCCGTTTCTCGTGGGATTGGCTGGCATCCTCCGGCTTATCGGTCAAGGACTTCATTGCGCCAAGCTCCTTTGAATTTGCCAAAGGAAATTACTTTGGCATCGGGCAAAAGCGCGGTGCGGTTTCGTTTCTGCAAATCCTCGCGCCAGAACTGAATGACCGGATGCTGGCGGATTTTCTGGATATGGAAAGCTCGCTCATCGTCACGATGCACGTTCAGTCGGTCGATCAGGTTTCCGCCATCAAGACCATCAAGCGCAAGATCACCGACCTTGACCGCATGAAGATCGAGGAACAGAAAAAGGCTGTCCGCAGCGGCTACGACATGGACATTATTCCAAGCGACCTTGCCACCTACGGCGCGGAAGCAAAAAAGCTGCTGCAAGAGCTGCAATCGCGCAACGAGCGAATGTTCCTGCTGACATTCCTTGTGCTCAACATCGCAGACAGTGTTCCAAAGCTCCGAAACAACGTGTTCCAAGCCTCCAGCATCGCGCAGAAGTATAACTGCCAGCTTGTCCGGCTGGACTTCCGGCAGGAGGAGGGATTGATGAGTAGCCTGCCGTTAGGCTTGAATCAGGTTGAGATTCAGCGCGGCCTCACGACATCTGCCGTCGCTATCTTTGTGCCGTTTACCACGCAGGAGCTTTACCAGAACGGCAGTGAGGCGCTGTACTGCGGTTTGAACGCACTTTCCAACAATCTTATCATGGTGGACCGAAAGTTTCTTAAAAAACCCAATGGCTTGATTCTCGGCACACCCGGCAGCGGCAAATCCTTCGCAGCCAAGCGCGAGATCGCCAACGTCTTTTTCGTTACCAACGACGACATTATCATCTGCGACCCCGAAGCGGAGTACGGTCCGCTGGTCGAGCGGCTGCATGGGCAGGTCATCAAAATCTCCCCCACCAGTCCGCATTATATCAACCCGATGGACTTGAACCTCAATTACTCGGACGATGAAAACCCGCTGAGCTTGAAGTCGGATTTCATCCTCAGCTTGTGCGAGCTGATCGTCGGCGGCAAGGACGGCTTGCAGCCGGTCGAGAAAACCATCATCGACCGCTGCGTGCGTATGGTCTACCGGGATTACCTGAATGACCCCAAGCCAGAAAATATGCCGGTGCTGGAGGACCTTTATCAAGAGCTGCGCCGTCAGGAGGAAAAGGAAGCGCAGTATGTGGCGACGGCACTGGAAATCTACGTCACCGGCTCTCTGAATGTGTTCAATCACCGGACAAACGTGGACATTCAGAACCGCATCGTCGCGTTTGACATCAAGGAGCTTGGCAAGCAGCTCAAGAAGATCGGGATGCTTGTCGTACAGGATCAGGTGTGGAACAGGGTCACGGTCAACCGTGAAGCGCACAAGGCCACGCGGTATTATATTGACGAGTTCCACTTGCTCTTAAAAGAGGAACAAACCGCCGCGTACAGTGTTGAGATTTGGAAGCGTTTTAGAAAATGGGGCGGTGTTCCGACCGGTATCACACAAAATGTCAAGGATCTGCTTGCCTCCCGCGAGGTCGAAAACATCTTTGAAAACAGCGACTACATTTATATGCTCAACCAAGCCAGCGGCGACCGGCAGATTCTCGCCAAGCAGCTCAATATCTCCCCACATCAGCTCTCGTATGTGACCCACTCCGGCGAGGGCGAGGGATTGCTGTTCTATGGGAATATCATTTTGCCTTTCGTAGACCGTTTCCCCAAGGACACCGAGCTGTATCGGGTGATGACCACCAAGCCGAACGAGGTGAGCGGCGCATGATGGAGCTTGATACGATTTTCTGCGGTGACGCACTGGATGTGCTGCGCACGCTGCCGGACAACTTTGTGCATTGCTGCATCACCTCGCCGCCCTATTACGCGCTGCGGGATTACGGTATGGATGGGCAGATCGGGCGCGAGGACACACCTGCGCAGTATGTGGCGCGGCTGACGGAGGTATTTTCCGAGGTTCGGCGCGTGCTTCTTCCAAGCGGCACGCTCTGGCTGAACATTGCGGATACCTACTGCGGCACCGGCAGCAAAGGCGACCATCTGGACCCGAAGAATCCAAGCGGCAGGAACGAACAGGGTGTATCGCTTGCGCAGCGAGTGGAAAATGTCAAGGCAAAGGATATGATCGGGATTCCGTGGATGCTGGCGTTTGCATTGCGGGATACTGGCTGGTATCTGCGCTCGGACATCATCTGGCAAAAGGCAAACCCCATGCCGGAGAGCTGCAAAGACCGTCCGAGCCGCTGCTATGAACACGTTTTCCTGCTGACAAAATCACGCAGCTATTACTATGACGCCTTGGCGATTGCAGAGCCAATGGCTCCGTCCTCCATCACGCGCTACAAGCGCGGACGCATTGGCGGTAAATACGCCGAAGAAATTCCCGGACAGAATAAGGTGCAAGGACTCAATCAGACGCGCAGCGGCGGCTATTATGAAGATGGTGCAGTACCAACTGTTCGGAACAAACGCGATGTGTGGCAGATCAATCCGTTTCCCTACAAGGGCGGTCATTTTGCAGCATTTCCGCCCAAGCTGGTGGAAACGTGCCTGCTTGCCGGTTGTCCGCAGGACGGTATCGTTCTGGACCCGTTTCTCGGCTCCGGCACGACCGCCGCTGTTGCAAAGCAGATGGGGCGGCATTACATCGGCATTGAGCTAAACCCGAACTACTGCGCGCTAGCCGAGCAGCGGATCGGAGGTGTGACGGAATGAACGTCTACACCCGGCAGGATTTAAGCGTCATGCAGGCGTGGCCGCTGGAACGCAAAATTCGCGTGACGCAGGCAAAGATTCTGGAGTGGCATCACCACTACGGCGGCAAGGTCGCCGTTTCTTTTTCAGGTGGCAAGGATTCGACCGTGCTTCTTGATCTGGCGCGGCGCGCGTTCCCGGATCTGCCCGCCGTGTTTGTAGATACCGGACTGGAATATCCCGAAATTCGGGAGTTTGTAAAGACCGTTCCGAATGTGACGTGGCTGCGGCCTGAAATGTCGTTTTCAAAGGTTCTGGAAACGTATGGCTATCCTGTCGTTTCCAAAGAGGTCGCACGGCGCGTCCACTATGCGCGGCAAGGCAGTTCATGGGCGCTGCGGCATTTGAACGGTTTCAATTCAGATGGCACGCCATCAAAATTCAACACGAGGTATATGAAATGGCGCGTCCTGCTGGATGCGCCATTTCTCATATCAGATAGGTGTTGCTCCGTGATGAAAGAGCGCCCCTTGCATAAATATGCCAGAGCCAATGGTCTGCATATGATTCTCGGAACAATGGCAAGCGAAAGTGTGCGCCGCCAGAGCGCGTATCTGAAAAACGGCTGCAATGCCTATGATAAGCGTGAACCGACCTCACAGCCGCTCTCATTCTGGACAGAGCAGGACGTTCTGGCGTACCTCAAAATGACGGACATACCATATGCGTCTGTTTACGGCGAGATCGTCGAAAAAAGCGGCAAGCTGGCAACGACCGGCGCGAAACGCACCGGCTGTATGTTCTGTATGTTCGGCGTGCATCTGGAAAAGCAGCCGAACCGCTTTCAGCGCATGGCGCTGACGCACCCAAAGCAATATGAATTTTGTATCCACAAGCTCGGCTGCGGCGCTGTGTTGGATTTTCTCGGCGTGCCATACTGCCCTGGAGGTGACAGCACATGAGCAAACGCGCCCCAAAACTGCAATTCACCGATGAAGAACTTGCCGTCCCGGAGGTTTCCAAGGCGGCGAAGAAAGCAGCAAAACGTATTGAGAAGCTGGAACGGCTTGAGGCAAAAATTCCAATGAAAAATGGCACAGAAGAGCCGCGCCCAGCGTCCAAGCTGCAGCACGCCGTTCGGGATGCGCCCGGTAAGACTGTCCGTTCAGCGGTGCACCGGGAAATCCAGAAAAGCGAGGATGATAACGTCGGCGTGGAGAGCGCACATAAGCTGGAAGAAGCTGCCGAGCAGACCGTCCGCGCGGTGGAAACTGCACACCGCTCCCACCAGCTCAAGCCGTACCGCAGCGCCGACCGCGCAGAAGCTCGCGCCGACAGCGCCAACCTTGACGCGCTGCAAAAGCAGGCACAGCAGCAAAATCCGGAGCTGCAAAGCAATCCATATTCCCGCTGGCAGCAGAAGCGCGCCATCAAAAAGGAATATGCCGCTGCAAAGGCAGGCGGCGGCACGGTGCGTGCGTCCGAAGTCACTGCCAAAGCCGCCAAGCGTGCCGCAGAGGACACGAAAAAAGCGTCTGAGTGGATCGCGGAACACAAGAAAGGCTTTTTGATCGCGCTGGCGATTCTGCTCGTCGCGGTGTTTCTTCTGAACATCGCTTCGTCCTGCTCGGTGCTGGTTGAGGGCGGCGTAACGGCGCTCGGCGTATCGACCTATCCCAGCGAGGACAGCGATATGCTTGCCGCCGAAGCGCAATACTGCGCAATGGAGGCAGAGCTGCAAAGCAAGCTCGACAATTACGAAGCGACGCATGATTACGACGAGTATCACTTTGATCTTGATGAGATCGGGCATGACCCGTATGTGCTGATCTCCGCGCTCACAGCGCTCAAGGGCGGCGCGTGGACGCTTGACGAGGTACAAAGCGAGCTGCAAATGCTTTTTGATAAGCAGTACATCCTCACGGAAACCGTGGAAACCGAAATCCGCTATCGACCGGAAACAAGGCATGACGAGGACGGCGACCCGTACACCGTCCAAGTGCCGTATGAATACACGATCTGCACGGTCACGCTTGAAAATTTTGACCTTTCCCATGTGCCGGTCTATGTGATGAGCGAGGATCAGCTTGCGCTCTATGCTTCGTACATGGCGACGCTCGGAAATCGCCCGGACCTGTTCGGGGATTCGGATTATGTAAACATGTATTACGGCAACGGGAGCGGTGGCAGCTATGATATTCCACCGGAGGCGCTGGAGGATGAAGCCTTTGCCGCTATCATCAAAGAAGCGGAAAAATATCTCGGTTTCCCGTATGTCTGGGGCGGCAGCTCCCCGGCGACCTCGTTTGACTGCTCCGGTTTTGTCAGCTACGTCTACAACAACTGCGGCGTTGGCTGGAGCTTCGGCAGACTCAGCGCCGAGGGCATCCGACAGATCTGCTCGTATGTATCTCCGGCAGACGCAAAACCCGGCGATCTGATCTTCTTTGAGAAAACGTACAACACCACCGGCGCGTCGCACATCGGCATTTATGTGGGAAATCATACCATGCTGCACTGCGGCGACCCCATTCAATACACCAGCATTTCGTCCGATTACTGGCAGAGCCACTTCCTGCAATTCGGGCGGCTGGCACCACCATAAGGAGGAACTATGAACCCAAAAATCAACAAACTGAAAGCAGAACGCGAGAAAAACAGCAAGAAGATTGCCGCCTTGCAGCAGCGAAACCGCGAAATCGACGATTCCATTCATGAGCTTGAAAATCTGGATATTGTCGGCATGGTACGAAGCTGCGGCATGACGCCGGAACAGCTTGCGGCGCTGATCCGAGCCAGCAAGGGCGCGACCTTGCCGCCGCTGCCCGCACAGCTTACAGAAACGGAGGAATCTGAATATGAAGAAGCGTAACAGCAGGCTGCTTGCCTGCGCACTGGCGGTTGTGCTCTGCATGACCGCCTTTTCCATTCCCACCTTTGCAGCCGGATACTACGCCTCGAACGAAAACGGCAACAATACACCGCCTGACGCGATTGAGAGCATTACCGTATCCACTGAAAATGTCAATCTCCCGGCAAACAGCAGCGCGTCCGGCATCCCAGCGTTGACGCCGGACGGCAATCTGACCAGCATTGACGATATTTTGCAGTCTGCCGCCTCCGTCAGCACGGAGGATAGCTTGGAGAACAAGCAGTTTATCACGGTGCAGAGCAAGAGCGGCAACACCTTTTATATCGTGATCGACCGCAGCGGCGATACCGAGAACGTCTATTTTCTGAACCTCGTCGATGAAGCCGACCTGATGGCGCTGATGGGCGACGATGCAGAACAGGCAGATACGACGTGCATCTGCCAGGCGCATTGTGAGGTTGGCGCGATCAACACGGATTGCCCTGTCTGCAAGGCCAGTATGCCGGACTGCATGGGCAAGGCGCAGACCGTTCAGAAAGACCCAGAGCCGGTTGTTGATACCAAGCCGGAAGCATTCACAGACACAAAATCAGACAGCACACAGAAAAAGAGCATTGCGCCGCTGATCCTCTTACTCCTTGTGCTTCTCGGCGGCGGCTTTGCGCTCTACTGGTTCAAGCTCCGCAAACCCAAGCCGGACACCAAAGGCTCCGCCGACCTCGACGATTATGACTTCGGTGAGGAAGATGATGCGGATGAGCTGGAAGAAACCGTCGATGAGGACGAGCCGGTATGACATGGTTCACAGACAGTCCATTTGAGCGCATGATGCGGGAGGTTCCGAAGGCGCAGCCACCGGAGCCTGTGCCGCAGAAAGCTGCCCCCAAAGGACATCCCTGTTATGGCTGCGGGCAGTACGGCGCGATCTGCGTCCGCCCCTGTTACCGCGACCGTGAAAAACACACCAACGACAAAAAAGGAGAATAGAATGTATCAACTGATTATTGCAGAAAAGCCATCCGTGGCGCAGTCCATCGCTGCCGTTCTCGGCGCAAAGCGCCGGGAAACCGGCTATCTGGAGGGCGGCGGCTACCTCGTATCGTGGTGCTTCGGGCATCTCGCGGAGTTAGCCAGCGCTGAAACCTATAACGAAGCCTACGCCAAGTGGCGCTATGATGATCTTCCCATCGTGCCGTTTTCGTGGCGCTGGAAAATCAGCCGCGATAAGTGGACGCAGTTTGAGATTTTGAAAACCCTCCTGCACCGTGAGGATGTAGACAGCGTCATCAATGCCTGCGACGCTGGGCGCGAGGGCGAGCTGATCTTCCGTACTGTCTACTGCATGGCTGGCTGCACAAAGCCGATGCAGCGGCTCTGGATTTCGTCAATGGAGGATGATGCGATCCGCAGCGGATTCCAGAACCTCCGTCCGGGCAGCGAGTATGACGGTCTGCATCAGTCGGCGCTCTGCCGCGCCAAGGCGGATTGGCTGGTGGGCATCAACGCCACACGGCTCTTTTCTGTGCTTTACCATCGCACGCTGAATGTCGGGCGTGTTCTCTCCCCAACGCTGGCGCTGCTGGTGCAGCGAGAGACGGAGATCGGCGCGTTCCGCGCAGAGCCTTTTTACACGGTGCAGCTTGATTGCGGCGGCGTATCTGCCGTGTCGGAAAAGTTTAAGGATAACGCTGCCGCAGCGCAGCTTGACGACGCCTGCACCGATCAGACAGCTGTGGTGAAATGCGTGGAGCAGAAAGAGCGGACCGAAAAACCGCCCGCGCTCTACGATCTGACTACGCTCCAGCGTGACGCGAACCGCATTCTTGGCTACACAGCGCAGCAAACGCTGGACTATTTACAGGCGCTCTATGAAAAGAAGCTCTGTACCTATCCTCGCACCGACGCGCGTTACCTCACCGATGATATGCAGAGCAGTATTGCGTCGTATGTCGCCGTCGCTGCCGCTCTTTGCGAGATGCTGCAGCCGGAAGCGATTCATGCAGAGCAGGCCTGCAACAGCAAAAAGGTCAGCGACCACCATGCGCTGATCCCAACCGCAAGCGCCACAAAAGCCGCGTTTCTGGATTTGCCGCTTGGAGAGCGCGAGGTTCTGCGGCTTGTGGCCAAGCAGCTTCTCTGCGCAGTCAGCGACGCACATCGGTATTCTGAAACGACGGTCACTTTATTGTGTAGCGGTCAGGAATTTACCGCCAAGGGAAAGACCGTTCTTCAGGCCGGATGGAAGCAGTATTCCGACGGTGAAACGGTAGAAACCCCGCTGCCGGAGCCTACCGAGGGCAGCGCACTTCCGGTGGACGCTGCATCCGTCAAAGAGGGTAAAACGACACCGCCCAAGCACTATACGGAAGATACGCTGCTGGTAGCGATGGAGAACGCGGGTGCAAAGGATGCGCCGGAGGACGCCGAGCGGCGCGGCCTTGGTACGCCTGCGACCCGCGCAGCCATTCTGGAAAAGCTGGTGTCTGCCGGATTTGCAGAGCGAAAGAAGCTCAAAAAGGCAGTCTATCTCATTCCGACGCAGATCGGCAATTCGCTGATTACCGTTCTGCCGGAACAGCTTCAATCGCCGTTGCTCACGGCGGAGTGGGAGCATAAGCTAAAGCAGGTGGAATGCGGCGAGCTGGATGCGGATGCGTTCCTCGGCGGCATTACCGCCATGCTCACAGAGCTGACGCGCAGCTACCGCGTCGTTCCCGGCGCGGAGGTGCTGTTCCCTTCCGGGCGAGAGGTCATTGGCAGATGCCCGCGCTGCGGCAGTGATGTCACGGAGAGCAAGAAAGGCTTTTTCTGCGAACGAAGCGACTGCAAATTCGGACTCTGGCGTGACAACAAGTTTTTGATTGCCAAGCAAATCACGCTGGACAAAAAGATGGTCGCGGCGCTGCTGGAGCGTGGGCGCGTCCATGTGGACGACATTTACTCCGAAAAGACCGGCAAACGTTTCAGCACGGATTTACTCTTAGAGGACGACGGCGTTCGCTCGTCGTATCGGTTTGACTTTGGGAAGGAGGGAACAAAATGAAATGGCTGTTTCTCGGCATTGGAAGCGTGATCGGCGCGGCCGCTGGCTTCACGGCGGCGTGCCTGCTGCACAAACGATGCGAGGATCTGTACTGTGACAGGTGTGATTTCACATGACACTTTCCAAATATGAGCGCGAAACCATCATCATTTACAATCAGGCAGAGCCGAACGCGATGGTCTACACGCATGACCCGAAGCTGATTGACAAACTGCGGCGGCTGCACGATGCAACGCCGGAGAAAGTGTATGCGGATTTCGATGAGCCAAACGGCGCAGCACGGTACATTGTGCCAAAAAGCTGCGTTGGCATCCGGCCGCCATACAGCGACGCTAGACGCAAGGCAGACAGCGAACGCGCCCGAAAAAATGGCTTGACCCCGCCCCAGCGGAGAATCAAATAACGAAGCAGCCTCCGCATGAACGAACCGTTTGTGCGGAGGCTGCTTTTTGTCTGAAAAGGAGAAGTTTATGGCAGAAAAAACACCAATCAAAGAACAAATCAAGAAGCTGACCGATCAGATCGAGGCTGGCATCAAGGCGCTGTTCCAGTCCGGCGATTTAGAAAAGTACCAGGCGTATTTGCGCACGATGAGCCACTTTCATCATTACTCGGTCAACAATCAGATGCTTATTTTCTCGCAATGCCCACACGCGACGCTCGTTGCCGGGTATCAGAAATGGCAAAATCAGTTCAGCCGTCATGTGCTGCGCGGTGAGAAAGGCATTTCGATCCTTGCGCCGACGCCATATAAAATCAAGGTCGAAAAAGAAAAGCTCGACCCCGATACGAAACTGCCACTGCTGGATGCAGACGGCAATACAATCACGGAAGAAAAAGAAGTCCAGATTCCGATGTTCCGTCCGGTCAAGGTTTTTGATGTAAGCCAGACGGACGGCAAACCGCTCCCGGAGCGCGTACAATCTCCCGTTGCGGAGCTGACCGGCAACGTGGAGCATTACGAGGCGTTTATGGAGGCACTGCGCCGCGTATCACCGGTGCCCATTGAAATGAAACCGCTAAGCAACGACCTCGACGGCTTTTTCTCTCCCTCCAAGCAGAGTATCACGCTACGCGATGGGATGAGTGAGGTGCAGACCGTGTGCGCAGCCGTCCATGAGATCGCGCACTCGAAGCTCCACGATTACGCCAAGCAACCGAACAGCCAGCCGAAAGACTCCAACACGGAAGAAATTGAAGCGGAGAGCATCGCCTACACCGTCTGTGCCTACTTTGGCATTGAAACAAGCGCAAACAGCTTTGGCTATGTGGCAACATGGTCAAAGGACAAAGACCTGAAAGCGTTCAAGGATAGTTTGGGTACCATCCGCAAAACGTCCAGTGAGCTTATTTCCGGCGTTGAGCAGCAATTCAAAGAGATTTGCAAGGAACGCGGAATTTCGCTGGAACCTGCGCAGCCCGCACAGAAGCAGCCAGAGCAGGACATAGGAAAACTCTACATGGTGGATAACGAGAAGTATATCCATGTGCAGCGCAGCGACACCGGCATTGATTACACCATTTATGATGCTGCCTCCGCAAAGGCGCTGGATGGCGGCGTGCTAGACGATACCGGACAGTTGCTATCCGCTGCGGCGCTTACGGTCTGCAAGCTCCATAATATCGGAGATGCCGCCCCGATCCGCCTCGCGCCGCTGGAGCTGCTGAACGGTTTGCAGGAGGCAAACGAGCTGCCGCTTGGTGCTGGTGAACAAATCACCAGCGTAGAGGTAAAACCTGCTGCCGATCCGCTGCCGGATTTCCCGCAGTTGGAGCAGGACTATCCCATGCCAGACCCCACCGTGGATTTTGCACAGATGTATCAATTCGGCTATACGGACGGAAACACCATGCTGCCGCTCTCCAAAGAGCGCGCCAGAGATCTGTTTTTGCAGGATGTTCCGATTTTTGTGCTGAACAGCGACAACACCGAGTATATGGTGCTGGACACCAGCGATCTGGATGCACACCCCGGTATTTTCGGCGTTGAACGCACAGAATGGGAAAGCGTTCGCGATACGCTGCAACCGATACGCGACATCGTTGCGCCGAAACAGCCGGATGCGGTATCCTATCTTCACGATGATACCGCAAAAACGCAGCCGGAAAACTATCTGAAAAACGCAGAGATGGCGATGGAGGATGATTATGGCATGATCGACGGTATCATCAACAACGGTCCGAAACAGACCATCGCAGAGCAGGAAGAACGGTCATCCATTCTAGCCAAGCTAAAAGCGCCAGTGGAGACAACAAACAGAACGGAAAAACACGCGCCCAAGCGGAGCGCAGAAAAGGAGCTATGATATGAATTTTACAAACGATGAAATGAACCTGATGTGCATTTACAATACCGGTTCGCGCGAGAGCCTGATGCGGGAGCTGCGCGAGATGCGCGGCTACATCGGTGCAGATCAGCCGGAGCTGCTGGCGATGACGGATTCCGCGCTGCAAAAGCTGGAGAAGATCAGCGATGTGGAATTTGCAGAGCTGGAGCTGTTCCCGGATTTCTAATTGTTTTCTGGTTGTGCAGAAAAATCGGTTGAAAAGGTCAATTTCAAAGGGTATAATAGAATATATCTTTATGTTCTTTTGAAGAATGCAGAAAGGGTTATTACTATGCCGCTGACAAAGATTGAGTTGAATAATATAACGGTCTTTCACGAGTTGTCCGTAGAATTTAATAATGGGATCAATGTTTTCCTTGGCGAGAACGGTGTGGGAAAGACACACATTATGAAACTTCTTTATGCGGCGTGTCAGGCTAAAAAATCAGAAGTGACGTTCCCATATAAGACGGTTATGGTATTTCGCCCGGACAATTCCAGCATTGGACGACTTGTAAATCGTGATGTCAATAGTGAAAACCGAGCTTCTGTGAAAGTCAGTTCGAATGATGCGAACATCGCAATGAAGTTCTCCCATAAGAGTCAGAAGTATGACGCAGAGGTCACTGGAAAAGCCGCATGGGAAAAACAGATGGTTGACCTAAGCAGTGTGTTCATTCCAGCAAAAGAAATTCTCTCTAACGCTTGGAATCTGTCTAATGCTGTGCGGCAAGGAAACATTATCTTTGATGACACTTATCTTGATATTATTGCCGCTGCCGAGGTTAACGTAGCCTCTGGTAACGACAGCAGCAGGAAAAAGAAATATTTGGATGAGCTGAAAAAGATCAGTAAGGGCACAGTAACCGTTCAACAAGAGCATTTTTATTTGAAGCCGGGGAATCAGGCTAGATTAGAGTTTAACTTAGTCGCAGAGGGTCTGCGCAAAATAGCGTTGCTTTGGCAGTTGATTAAAAATGGAACGCTTGAAAAGGGAGCAGTTTTGTTCTGGGATGAACCCGAAGCTAACATCAACCCTAAATTCATTCCGGAAATTGTAAAAATTCTTCTGATGCTCCAAGAGGATGGCGTTCAAGTGTTCATTTCAACACACGACTATTTTCTCGCAAAGTATTTCGACGTGCTGAAAGGCAATAAAGATGCTGTGCATTACTATTCATTTTACAAAACAACAGAGGAAACCGGCAAAGAACAGATTTGCGTGGAACAAGCGTCCAGTTTTAAGCTTTTAGAGCATAATACCATTATGGAGACATTCAGGAAATTGTACGAAGATGAGATTGGGGTAAGCTTCAAATGAGAGATATTGTTGAGTCGGGTGTGAACTTCGGCCCATACGCAGAAGATAACCTGTTTTATATTGAAAAATCTGATCTGTATAAGTCTTTAGGGGCTGGCATAAAAACCACAGAATTTGTTTTACGAGCAAATGAACTGGAACCAGCCATTTTGTTTGTTGAGGCAAAGACAAATGCACCGAACCCAGAGAACAGAGATGATTCCGCAGAGAAGCGAAAAAAGTTCGAGGAGTTTTATACCGAAGTTCCCCAAAAGTTCGTTGATTCATTTGAAATTTATACCGCAGCTCTGCTAAAGCGATATTCGGAGTGCTCTGAAATCGGACTGAATTTACAGGTGCCTGATTTAGCGAATAAAAAGATAACGTTTCTGTTGGTTATTACAAATCCAGCCGCTCAGATTGAGTGGCTGGCTTCGATTAAGGCAATTTTGGAATATCGGCTTCGTCGTTGGATGAAAATATGGAGCATTGACGTTTGTGTTTTCAATCAAGAATTGGCAAGGCAGTATAAGTTAATAAGTTAACGCACAAAGTACATATTTCAGCAAACGAGGCGGAATACTAGCATGAACGAACCGAAAAGACCGGCTTCTGACGCGGAGTGGTATTGCCGCAAAGACCCAGAGGCAGACCGGTTTTATGAAATTTTCTTCAAGATGTGCCGAAAGTATCATGTCAGCTGGTGCAGCGCCAGCGAGAAAGAACGGTTGTTCATTGAAGAAGTGTCCAGAGTCACCTACGAGCGCGACAGGGCCACTCGTTTGGGTTTGCCAGTAGACAGCGTGCGACCGGCGTTTGCATCGTAAGTAACTTCAAAAACCGAATAGCGAAAACGCATAGCCAGTCAGTTTTTACTGACTGGCTAATTTTTTACGAAAAGGAGGTTGGAATATGCCGAGCAAGCTACAATTCTATTCAGAATTTGCCGAGCGCACCGCGCGGCAGATCACCGGCAGCTATCGAAGCTGGACGGCCTTTCTCGCTACGGCGGCGCGGCTTTACAAGTATCCTTACAATGAGCAGCTTATGATCTATGCCCAGCGCCCGAACGCAACGGCGTGTGCAGAGTATGACTTCTGGAAAGACCGCATGGGGCGCTATGTGCAGCGCGGCAGCACCGGCATCGCACTCATTGACACCAGCGGCTATCAGCCACGACTACGATACGTTTTTGACGTGGCAGACACCGCACCGCGCGATGCCGCCCGCAGCTTTACGCTGTGGGAAATGCGTGCCGAACATGAAGCGAAAGTCTGCTCCATGCTAACGGAACAGTACGACGTTCCCGCAGACGAAGGAATTATCGCGCAGTTTGAGCGCGTCGCGGATAAACTCGCGCTGGAATACTGGTCGGAGCAGAAACGCGACATCTGCGACATCGTTGCAGATTCGTTTCTGAACGGGTATGATGAAGATAACATACGGATGGCGTTCAAAACAGCGGCATCCACCAGCATCACTTACGCGCTCATGGCACGCTGCGGCTTCTCCCCGGACGGCTATTTTGAACCGGAGGATTTTATGCCGGTCTTTGACTTCAACACCCCGGCAGCGGTCAGCATCCTCGGCACCGCCGTCAGCGAGATCAGCCAGCGCGTTTTAAGGCAAATCGAGATCACCGTAAAAAGACACGAGCGCGAACGCCGCGCAGAAAGGACGGAAGAACATGGAGAACAACCTGACTTACAAGACCAGCGGAGAATTTCAGATCCCCGACCTGAGCCTGCGCGAGAACCCGCAGAGCCAGCCGCTCGGCAAATACGGACGGATGCGCCAGACGTATCTCCGGGAGCATCGCCCGATTCTCTGGAATCAGATGATCCTGACGGAAACGCTGTTTCCGCACCTGCGGGAGATCGACGAAGCGGCGAACCGGAGGTTGGAGCAGATGATGCCGGAGCTGATGACGTCGGCAGGAGTGACGGAAGCGCTGAAAGCAGCCGACCCATTGAAGTGGGCAGGTCTGATGAACACCTGCAAGGCGCAAGCCGAGGAAGTGATCCTCGCGGAGCTGATTTACGCATAACCGAGCCAGTCCAAGGCGAGCAAATATCGTTTATGCCTGAAGCGGAGAACGTGCAAACGTCCTCCGCTTCTTCTGTTTTGGACTACAATTCCATCAAGGAAGCGCACCCAGACGATATAGTGCTGTATCAGGTGGGAGATTTCTTTGAAATCTATGGCGAGGATGCGCGACAGGCAGCGGAGCTGCTGGATATGAACCTCACAACCCGGAATATCCCGGATGTGGGGCGCGTGGAAATGTGCGGCCTTCCGTCGCACAATTTAGAGATGTATGTGGAGAAATTGCGTGACAAGTACGATGTGACGATTGCCGAAGCGCCAGACTTTAGGGGTGAGTACCACATTTACACGCTGCGCTCCGTTGACCATGAGGCAGCCATCGACGTACAGGAAACGGAGTTTGGCGCTGACGGTTCAAACGTGTTCCACGATCCTGCCGCCGATGTGACGCAGCCCACGGTGCAGGAACGTTTGGAGCATTACAGGCCGGTGGTGATGGCAGCGGTTTCGGAGGATACGGCCTATCGCAACGCCTGCGGTCACTCTGACCGGGAGAACGCCGGTATCGAGTGCAATGCCGCCGTGCGCCGTGCCATCCTCGGTTCAAAGGATATGGAGCTGATCCGGCTGTTTTCGGATATGCCGGAGTTCCGCAGCCGCCTGCACCGAGAGGTTTTTGAGGGAACCTATGAGCGGCTCCACGATCTGCTGCGACCACTCTCGCAGGACGATATAGACGATGCACTACGAGCATGGAACGGAAATATCGGGAGCAAACACGCCGTAGTGCGGTATATGCAGCAGCATGGACGTGAAAAAGAAACTTCTGCATGGCTTGCTCATGAGTATGGCGGCAAGGAGGGCAACAATCTCTTTATCGTCCGTGCCGGAAGTCCGGAAAACGCCGAATTGACATGGTCAAAGGTGCAGCGGCGTATCGCACAGCTTATCCGCGAGGATCAATTCTTCACAGAGCAGGAAAAGTCTGTGTTGGAGCAGGAGCCAAACTATGGCGATTATCCAGATGAAAAGGCGCAGGCACAGGTGAGCGCCCTCAAAGGAACCGGGAAGGAAGCGCCAGAGCAGCCAACACCAGAGCTGCCGCAGAGTATCCAAAACCTTGTGGGGCAGCGCGTGGAAATTGACGGTACGCTCTATACTATTGATTCCGCAGATGAAACTGTCGCGCATCTCAGCAACGTTCCATCCTCCAGCGAGAACAATCACGAGCCGGAACACAGAACCGAGCCGCTTTCCGCTGTCCTCACACGAATCACAGATCAGGGGCGCGAGCTTGCGCCGAATGTTTCGGCATACCAGGCGCTTTGTGCAGAACATCCCGAAAAGCTCGTCGGTGTCCGCGTCGGAGAACGGCTGCTTTTTTATGGTGCAGATGCAGAACGAGCCGCCAGCGCCTTGAATCGCCGCCTGCTGCAACGCGATATTCCCGGTATGGGCGAAACCGCTGTGACCGGCTATGATTTTGGACAATGGGCAAGCGCCGCAAAGCGGCTGCTGGAGCATGGACACAGCTTCGTGCTTGCGCAGCCGGATGAAACCGGCGGCTATGAAATTTTTAACGAGGCAGATGCCAAGGACTACATTCCCATTGGCATGGAGCTGGAGATCGACGGACGGAAGTTTGTCATTGACAGCGTGAATTTCGGCGCAGATGAAGTATCTCTGCGCGATGTGACTTTTCAAAACAGGCAGGGCTTTCCAATCTTCCGCGCTGAACACATTGCGTTTGTACGCTCGTTTGTAGAAGAGCAGCAGAAGCCGCTCTCCTACACGATTCAGCCGGTCGAAGTCTACGCGGCAGAAGAAAACCATCTTCCGTATGATGTGGTCATTCAGACGCTTCATGTTGAGCAGCCGGAACAGTCCATCTCAGCACCGGAGCCGGAACAAATGCCCCAAACGGACGCACAAACTGCGCCGCCGCCGGGGAACACCCCTCCCGCGCAGAACTTCCGTATCTCGGACGATTTGCTCGGCGTCGGCGGCGCAAAAGCGAAATTCCGCGCGAACATGGACGCGATCAATCTGTTAAAAGAGCTGGAATTTGACGGCAGACAGGCCACGCCCGAAGAACAGAACATTCTCTCCCAATACGTCGGCTGGGGCGGTCTGGCAGATGCCTTTGATGAAAGCAAGGATAACTGGAAAGACGAGTTTGCAGAGCTCTACGCTACACTTTCCCCGGAGGAATACGCCGCCGCGCGTGCATCCACGTTGAACGCGCACTACACCAGCCCCACCGTTATCAAGGCGATTTATGAAGCTGTCGGGAACATGGGATTCCAGACCGGCAACATTCTGGAGCCGTCTATGGGCGTCGGCAACTTTTTTGGCTTGCTGCCGGAGCAGATGCAGGGCAGCAAGCTCTACGGCGTGGAGCTGGACAGCATTACCGGCAGAATTGCCAAGCAGCTCTATCCGCGGGCAAATATCACCGTTGCCGGATTTGAAACGACGGACCGGCGAGATTTCTATGATCTTGCCATCGGCAATGTGCCGTTCGGACAATATCAGGTAAACGACCGCGCTTACAACAAGCTCGGTTTTTCAATCCATAATTACTTTTTCGCCAAGGCGCTCGATCAGGTGCGTCCGGGCGGTATTGTTGCCTTTGTGACCTCGCGCTACACGATGGACAGCAAGGATGACCGTGCCAGAAAATATATTGCGGAACGTGCCGAGCTGCTGGGTGCAATTCGCTTACCGAACAATGCGTTCAAAGCCAACGCCGGTACGGACGTGGTATCTGACATTCTGTTCCTGCAAAAACGGGAGCAGCCAAGCATCGCAGAGCCGGAGTGGACGCAACTCGGTGAAAATGCAGACGGTTTTTCCATCAACAACTACTTTATCCACCACCCGGAAATGATTCTTGGCAGACAGTCTGCGGAAAGTACGCAATACGGAAAGCAGGATTTTACCGTAGAACCCATTGAGGGCGCAGACCTTGCCGCGCAGCTCCATGAAGCGGTGCAGCACATCGGCGGCATCTATCAGGCAGCCGAGCTGCCAGACCTCGGGGAAGAAGATCAGATTCAAGATACCATCCCCGCAGACCCAGATGTAAAGAATTACAGCTACACGCTTGTGGACGGCGAGGTTTACTACCGCGAAAACAGTGTCATGGTAAAACCGGACCTGAACGCAACCGCCAAAGAACGCGTCAAGGGTATGATTGAGCTGCGGGATTGCGTGCAATCGCTCATTTCGCAGCAAATGGACGGTTTTATTTCGGATATGACCATCCAGCAGACGCAGCGGAAGCTCAACCGCCTTTATGATACGTTTACCGACAAATACGGGCTTATTAACGCTCGCGCCAACAGCCTTGCGTTCTCTGATGACAGCTCCTACTATCTGCTCTGTTCGCTGGAAATCTTGAATGAAAACGGTGACTTGGAGCGCAAGGCGGATATTTTCACCAAGCGCACGATCAAGCCGCATGAGGTCGTGACCTCCGTGGATACGGCATCGGAGGCGCTGGCGCTGTCCATCTCGGAAAAAGCCTGTGTGGATATGCACTATATGGCACAGCTCTCCGGCAAAAGTCAGGATGAACTGATCGACGAGCTGAACGGTGTCATTTTCCTCGACCCGACTCGCGGCAACTGGCAGACGGCGGACGAATACCTTTCCGGCAACGTCCGCCAAAAGCTGCGGCAGGCGGAAGCAGCCGCCGTAGACGCACCCGGCTACGCTCCCAACGTAGAGGCGCTGCAGCAGGCACAGCCGAAAGATCTGGATGCGTCAGAGATCGAAGTGCGCCTCGGCGCGACGTGGATCAGTCAGAATTATATCCAGAAGTTCATGGAGCAGACCTTCAAGCCTCCGTACAACAGGAGGAACCCAATTCAGGTCAGCTATTCGCCCAGCACCGCTGAATGGAACATCAGCGGCAAATCCACCCCGTCAAAACAGGATGTCAACGCATACATGACGTATGGCACGGAGCGCGCCAATGCCTATCGGATTCTGGAGGATACGCTGAATCTGCGCGATGTGCGCATCTATGACACGGTTTATGATGCAGACGGCACGGAGCGGCGTGTTCTCAATTCCAAGGAAACGACGCTTGCGCAGCAGAAGCAGCAGGCCATCAAGGACGCCTTTCAGGAATGGATCTGGCGCGACCCGAATCGGCGGCAAACGCTGGTGCAGCAATACAACGAACGCTTCAATTCGATCCGCCCGCGCGAGTATGACGGCAGCCACATCCGCTTTTCCGGCATGAGCCCGGAAATCACGCTGCGCGAACACCAGAAAAACGCGATTGCACACATTCTTTATGGCGGCAATACGCTGTTGGCGCATGAGGTCGGCGCGGGCAAGACCTTTGAAATGGTCGCCGCCGTCATGGAATCCAAGCGGCTAGGGCTTTGCCAGAAAGCCATGTTCGTCGTGCCGAACCACCTGACGGAACAGTGGGCGTCTGAATTTCTGCGGCTCTATCCCTCCGCGAACATCCTTGTCACGACCAAAAAGGATTTTGAAACCCGAAACCGCAAAAAATTCTGTGCCCGCATTGCCACTGGCGATTATGATGCCGTTATCATCGGACACAGCCAGTTCGAGAAAATCCCGATCTCTAAAGAGCGGCAGGAGCATTTGCTCCAAGAACAGATTTATGAGATCGAGGACGGTATCCGGGAGCTGCGGGCAGCAAACGCCGAGCGTTTTACGATCAAGAGCTTAGAGCGGACAAAGAGAGGCTTGGAGCTGCGGCTTCAGAAATTGCAGGCGGCAGACCGCAAGGATGATGTTGTCACGTTTGAGCAGCTTGGCATTGACCGGCTCTATGTGGACGAGGCGCACAGCTACAAGAACCTGTTCCTTTACACCAAAATGCGCAACGTCGCAGGTCTTTCCACCTCCGATGCACAGAAATCTTCGGATATGCTGTTAAAGTGCCGCTACATCGACGAGATCACAGACGGCAAGGGTGTTGTGTTTGCTACCGGCACACCGGTTTCCAACTCCATGACGGAGCTGTTTACCATGATGCGGTATTTGCAGCATGACCTCCTCCAGCAAAAAGGGTTGGCACACTTTGACTGCTGGGCATCGACCTTTGGCGAAACGACGACCGCCATTGAGCTTGCGCCGGAGGGCACGGGTTACCGGGCAAGAACGCGCTTTGCAAAGTTCTATAATCTCCCAGAGCTGATGTCCATGTTCAAAATTGCGGCGGACATTAAGACGGCAGATCAGCTCCATCTTCCAAGACCGGAGGCGGTCTACCACACGGAGGTATCCCAGCCGACAGCCATTCAGAAAGAAATGGTGCAGATGCTCTCAGAACGGGCGGCAAAGGTACACTCCGGCACGGTGGACCCCTCCAACGACAATATGCTGAAAATCACCTCGGACGGCCGCAAGCTCGGTCTGGACCAGCGTATCATCAATCCCGATCTGCCGGACGATCCGAGCAGCAACGTCAATCGGTGTGTGGATAATATTTTCCGCATCTGGCAGGACGGACAGGCAGACAAGCTCACGCAGCTTGTCTTTTGTGATTTATCCACGCCCAAGATTGCAGCCGCCAAGCGCGCAGAAAAACCGGCTGGCGGCGCGCTCGATAACCCGGAGCTTCACGCGCTGGAAACGCAGCTTGCCAGCGACGGCATAACGTCGGATGCGCCTTTTTCCGTCTATGACGATATTCGCAGCAAGCTGGTTGCGCTGGGGATTCCACGCGAACAGATTGCATACATCCATGAGGCAAACACCGAAGTCCGCAAAAAAGAGCTGTTTGCAAAGGTGCGCTCCGGGCAGGTGCGCGTCCTGATGGGCAGCACCTTTAAGATGGGTGCGGGTATGAACGTCCAAGACCGGCTCATCGCGCTGCATGACCTCGACTGCCCGTGGCGGCCGGGCGATCTGGAGCAGCGCGGCGGTCGTATTATCCGTCAGGGCAACCGCAACAAGGAAGTGCATATTTACCGCTATGTGACCGAGGGAACGTTCGACGCCTACCTCTGGCAGACGATTGAAAATAAGCAACGATTCATCTCGCAGATTATGACCTCCAAATCGCCGGTACGCTCCTGTGAGGACATTGACGAAACGGCGCTGTCCTACGCAGAGATCAAGGCGCTCTGCGCCGGTGACGAGCGCATCAAGGAAAAGATGGACTTGGATGTGGACGTTGCCCGCTTGAGGCTGATGCGCGCCAGCCATCAAAGTCAGCAATATAAGCTGGAGGACAATCTTCTGCGCTACTTCCCGGAGCAGATTGAAGCAGCGAAAAATGCCATCGCCGGTCTGGAAACAGATATGCAGACCGTGGCGGCACATCCGCACCCCACGGACGGATTTGCCGGAATGGAGGTCAAAGGCGATCTTCTGACAGACAAGGATAATGCCGGTGCTGCGCTGCTGGAAGCGTTCAAAGAGGTTAAGGATTCCGAGCCTGTGCCGGTCGGCAGCTATCGCGGATTCCAGACCGCACTCACAGCGGAGGGCTTTTATATGGATTGCATTTTGACACTCAAAGGGCAGATGTCGCACCGGGTCGAGCTTGGCAAGGACGCCAGAGGCAACCTCACCCGTATCGACAATGTGCTGAACGCGATCCCGGCGCGGCTGAACTCACAAAAAGTGTATCTGGAGAATTTGTATGCGCAGATGGAAGCCGCCAAAACGGAGCTTGGCAAGCCGTTCCCGCAGGAGGAAGAACTGCGCGTAAAATCCGCGCGTCTTGCCGAACTCAACGCAGAGCTGAACATTGACGATAAAATGCAGATGGAACGGCTTGCCGGAGATACCGAAGCTGTTGCCAAATCCACACGTCCATCCATCCTGCAAAAGCTCCGCGCCCCGCTGCCGGAGCAGACAAATTTGAAACCGAAACACAAAGAAATGGAGGTATCACGATGAACACCGAAACGATAAACACGCAACTGTACGAGAAAATGTTTGCTGAGCAGGAACGTTACCGTGACTGGCTGCTGCACCAGCCGCCGGAGGAAATTTTGAATCATGCCTATGAGTACGCCATTCGTGAAGATATTCTTATGGCACTGGAATCCAGAGATTTGAGCTTCATGCAGGCGCAAATGCTCATCTTTACAGCTACACCATTGGCAGATATTCTCAAGGAATTTGATAATCGGGAAACGGATCACATGGATGTTATACGCAACTGCTGTGAAACCCGTGCGGATGCAATGCTGAAGCTGGCACAGGAATGCCCCGCGTATTGTTGCGATGCCTCATATGCAAAATCTCATGGTGAAATTGAGCAATACAGAAATTCTTTTTGGGTAAACATGGAGTGTAAAAGCATGATTGAAAATGCCATTGTTGCTGCATATATGGATAACAGCCTAAAGGACGTGCAGGAGGCATCCAAAGCCGTCATTGATACGTTCGGCTTTCACCGCACTATGTTTGTGCTGGCAAATACGATCCGAATCAAAAGCTATGATGGCCGCATCAGCCCGGAAAATAAAGCATGGGCGCAGACAATTCCCGCTTGTGGAGAACAGCAGGACATTCTTGTTGACCGCTGCAATCCCGGACTGCTGGATCTGTTTACAAATCAGGTGCGCAAGGATTTCGCGGCAGAACAACAGCGCAGCCAGCAAAAAGTCTCCGTTCGGGAAAAGCTGCATGGCACACCTGCCCGCGCCGCCGAACGGTCTGCATCTGTAAAGAGAGATCGGGATGCCCGATGAAAAAGCGCCGCCGCACCATTCCGCTGATGTTCTATGTAACGCCGGAGGAACGTGACCAGATCGAGGCAAAGATGGCGCAGCTCGGCACGAACAACATGAGCGCCTATCTTCGCAAGATCGCCATTGACGGCTATGTAGTCCAGCTCGATCTGCCGGAGCTGCGGGAGATGGTGTCGCTGCTGCGCCGCTCCAGCAACAATCTCAACCAGCTTGCGCGGCGCGCCAACGAAACGGGGCGCATTTACCCGGAAGATCTGGCGGACATCCGGCAGAATCAAGCGCAGTTGTGGGAATCCGCAAAAGAGATTTTGCGTGTCCTATCTAAACTTGATTGAGCGTCCGCATCCTTGCGCTTTTCTCCGTGCGCAGATATGATGAACTCAGAACATACAAGGAGGTCCTCTTATGAGATTTCTTTCGAAGCTGCTCTTTGCTCCCGTTGTTGCGGTGCTGGCTGTATTTGTCTGGCTCTGCGGCGGCATCCTCTATTGCGCATCGTGGGTGTTTGGTCTTGCATCCGCGCTTGTCAGCATTCTTGGCGTTGCCGTGTTGGTGACGTATTCCGTAAAGAACGGAATTATTCTGCTGATAATTGCGTTCCTCGTCAGTCCGCTCGGTATCCCAATGCTTGCTACAAGGCTGCTTGCACTGCTGCAATCGCTGCGAGGATTCATTCAAAATCGTGTTTACCATTAAATCCGCAAATGAGCGCCGGACGTGTTCCGGCGCTCTTGCTTTTTTATCGAAAGGAGGAATCGCATGGCAACGACCCGCATCATGCCGCTGCACATCGGAAAGGGGCGGAGCGTCGGCACGGCGGTCAGCGACATTCTGGAATATGTCAAAGATACAGAAAAGACCGATCAGGGCAGGCTCGTTACCTGCTTTCAGTGTAACCCGGAAATCGCCGACGCGGAGTTTTGCTTTTCCAAGCGGCGCTATCAGACCAGCACCGGCAGAAAACAGGAAAACGACGTGATTGCGTATCATGTGCGGCAGTCGTTCAAGCCCGGCGAGATCACGCCGGAGGAAGCCAATCGCCTCGGCTGCGAATTTGCAGAGCGTTTTCTCAAGGGTAATCATGCCTATATCGTCTGCACGCACATCGACAAAAAGCACATTCACAATCACATCATCTGGAACTCCACCGCGCTCTCCTGCGACCGGAAATTTCGCAACTTTTGGGGCAGCACCAAGGCTGTCCGTCATCTTAGCGATCTGATCTGCGCGGAGAACGGTTTGTCCATTGTCGAGCATCCAAACCGGCACGGCAAAAGCTACAACAAGTGGCGCGGCGAACGTGCAGAGCCGACGCAACTGGAACAAGTACGCAGTGCAATCGACGCTGCGCTTTCCCAAAAGCCGGCCAACTGGGATGCGTTTGTTGCACTGCTTGCCGAAAACGGCTGCGAGGTCAAACGGCGCGGAAAGACGCTTTCCTTTCGAGGCGCAGGCTGGGAACGCTTCATCCGCGCCGACCGGCTTGGTGCGGACTATCTGGAAGCTGCGCTGTTGGATGCGATCCTCGGCAGACAGGAGCATACGCCGCAGAGAACGGCTATAATCGGTGCGCCCCGAACGCCGAGCCTGTTAATTGACATTGACGCTAAAATCCGTGCCGGTAAGGGCGTCGGCTACCAACGCTGGGCATCCAAGTTTAACGCGAAGCAGCTCGGTCAGACGATGACATATCTGAAAGAACACGATCTGATGAATTACGCCGATTTGAAGAAGAAAACACAGGCAGCGACGGAACAGTTCCATGCGCTGTCTGCGCAGATCAAATCGGCAGAGGCGCGCATGGCGGAGATCGCCGTTCTGCGGGGGCATATCGTCAACTTTGCAAAAACGAAAAAGACTTTCGAGGCGTACAAAGCAAGCGGTTATACAAAAAAGTTTCTGGCAGAGCATGAGGCGGAGATCCTGCTGCATCGCAGTGCAAAACGGGCGTTTCAAGAGCTGAACGTCAAAAAACTCCCCACCGTCAAGAGCTTGCAGGAGGAATACGCAAAGCTGCTATCCGAGAAAAAGGCGGCATATCCCGATTACCGAAAAGCCAAACAGGAGATGCAGGAGCTTTTGATCGTGCAGGCCAACGTCGCAAAAATTCTCGGAGCCGAACCGCGTGAGGCGGAACATGAAAAAGAGCAGAAACAGCGATAAGCTGTTCCCGCTCTATAAGCATCCAACGGATGCGCTGCCAGCTCCGAACGGAGCGGATTTCGGGGTTTGGGGGTACTGCCCTCAACAAGCATTTTTCGCAAGTGTCTTGACACTTGCATTGCTTGCCGGTTTGTTTTCCAAGCGTCCTCTTGTTCCAGACGTACTTTTTAATACGCGCTATTCTTGCATATTGCAGAGCCGATATGTAAAATATTTTTGCACATTTTTGATTGCTGCATTGTCTTACTAAGTGAGGGGGTGAGGAAATGGCGAACAGTGATGAACGCGCAGGACAGCCGGAGAGCATGGAACAGGTCATTGCGCTGTACTATGACCAGATTTATAAATTCTGCTATTGGAAAACGCATAGCGCCGTTGATGCGCAGGACATCACGCAGGATACGTTTATACGGTTCATGGATGCGGCGCAGACATATTCCGACATTGAAAGTCCAAAGGCGCTGCTCTATACGATTGCGCATCATCTCTGTCTGAACTGGCTGAAAAAAGTGCCGCCGGATTCTCTGGATGAATTGCGCTGGGATCAAGAGCCTGCCGCGGAGGACTTTGCGGATCATGCCGTCCAGAAAATCTACTTATCCACCGCCATTGCCGCGCTCCCCAATGAACAGCAGGAAGTTTTGCTTTTACGATACGGGCAGGACTTGAAAGTGGGTGAGATTGCAGAGATACTTGGACTTTCAAGGTTTCAAGTGATGTATCGTGTGCGCGGCGCGTTGCGTCAGCTCAAAAAGCTCTTAAAGGAGGAATCGCCATGAAGCGTGTGCTGAAAAACGAATTACGTCAGCTTATGCAGGCAGCGCCGCCGCTGCCGGATGCGGCAAAAAAGGCACAGCTTATGGAGCAGGCGCGAAGCAAACGTCTGTCATTGTCAACTGAAACCTCGATGCTGCAATTCATCAAGGGGCAGATTCGCTTTGTAAATAAAAGCCTGTTTGCTTGTCAGCTTTTATTGCTCTGCCTGTATGGACTGTTCACGACGATGATTTTGAAAGACAGCGACGGATTTCTGCTGCTTGTCGCGGCGGCTCCTCTGGTCGTGCTGCTTGGCAGTGGTGAGCTTTCACGGTCTTTCCGCTATCACATGACAGAGCTGGAATTGCCGTCGCGCTTTTCGCTGCCGCAGATTTTCATGGCAAGGTTTGTGATCGCGGCGGTGGTGGATACGCTGTCGCTCACCTGTATGCTGATTATGACCGCGATGAAAACGTATTTCACCTTTGGCGCATTGATCCTATATGGACTTGTGCCGAGCTTTCTGGCGGCATCCGGCTCGTTGTTCCTGCTCAACAGAAGCCGGAATGCGAATACACACTACTATGTGACTGCTTATTGTGTCGGCCTATCTGCGTTCGGTCTTGTTTCTGTAAGCGCCCTCCCGGACTGGTACGATAGCGCAGCTATTACGGTGTGGATGCTGATTCTTGCAATCAGCATCGGCGTTTTTGCGCTTGAATTATGGAAACTGTTCAAGGATTCCGCGAAACGCCTCGAATGTGTTCCCTTAAAATAACGATGGAGGTATCAAATTGGAACTGACTCTTGATCGTATTTCAAAACAGTTTCAGAACCATATCGCCGTAGACGGTTTCAGTTATACCCTGTCCAACGGTGTCTATGGTCTGCTCGGCGCAAATGGCGCTGGCAAAACAACGCTGATGCGCATGATCTGCACGGTGCTAAACCCGACCAGCGGAGAAATTTTATTTAACGGAACGAGTATCAGCGATATGGGCGCAAAATACTGTGACATTCTCGGCTACCTGCCGCAGAATTTCGGTTACTACCCGGATTTCTCCGCACACGAATTTCTTCTGTACATGGCATCGCTGAAAGGCGTACAGGGTCGCGCTGCCAAACATAGAGTGGAAGAATTGCTGCAAATGGTCGGTCTGTCGGACGTGTCCAGGCAGAAAATCCGTTCTTTCTCCGGCGGCATGAAGCAGCGCCTCGGCGTTGCGCAAGCTGTTCTCAATGATCCGAAAGTCCTTGTGTTGGACGAGCCGACCGCCGGACTTGACCCCAAAGAGCGGATTCGCTTCCGCAATCTGATCTCGGACCTGTCGCAGAATAAAATCGTCATTCTGTCCACGCATATTGTCAGCGATGTGGAGTACATTGCCGATCAAATCCTGATGATGAAAAAAGGCAAGCTGATCTTGGCTGGCAGTCCGGCTGAACTTACGGAACAGGCTGCTGGAATTGCGTGGTCGCTGATTGTACCTGAACGGGAGGTCGGACGGTATGAAGCGCAATGCTGCATCTGTAATCTGCGCCACTTGACAGATGGCGTGGAGCTGCGCATCGTGTCCAGAAACCAGCCCGCCCCCGCCGCTGTTCCGGTGCAGACCACGCTGGAAGATTTGTACCTGTTCCACTTTGCAGACGAATTAGGCAGCGATCTTTCCCGCCCCGCAGGAGGAAAAAAGAAATGAAAACGCTTATATATTACGAAAAGAGAAAAATTCTCAGACGAAAGTCAACCATCATTGCCTGCCTGCTCATGTTGCTCAGCATCATCGCGCTCAGCTTTGTGTTCGTTTCGGACCAAGACTATTACCGAGCCGATGGCACGGAAGTATCCGGTATGGAGGCAATTCATGTAAAGCAGGAAATGGATCACGCGCTCGCCGGACCGCTGACTGCGGAGCGGCTGAAAGACGCGCTGCAACAGTATCACACAGTCTATGGAAATTCTGATAATTTTGGCACTTCGGGCGCTTTGAAAGACGAAGTGTACTGCAAAGATATTCTGCCATACAACGGCATCTTGAATTTAATGCGGCGGATATACTCTCCGGCTGGGGCATATGACATGAACATTCTTTCAAGTATCACAAATGAAAGAGTCGAGAATTTCTATCAGGATCGCCATGCGCAGGTTCAGAGTATCATAGATATGGATTACACGACAGGCAACTACACGCAGGCGGAAAAGGATACGATCCTAAAGCTGGATGCAAAAGTATCTGACCCTATCACATACGATTATTCGGACGGATGGAAAACGCTGTTGACCCGTGACTTCCCAACGGTATTCCTGCTGATTGCGCTGGTCGTGTGCATCATCATCTCCCCGGTTTTCGCTTATGAATATCAGACAGGCGCAGACGCAGTCGTTCTTTCTTCCAAGTATGGCAGACGGGAAACCGTTTGGGCAAAGCTGATCGCCGGGTTCACGGTCACAAGCAGAATCTATTTCATCGCGGTTTTGGTGAGCCTGATTTCTGTGCTTGCGGTATTCGGCGTACAAGGATGGAACTGTGATTTTCAGATTCTTTCCACGACTGCGTATTATGGTCTGAAAATATGGCAGGTCGTATTTGTGGGTATCGTTATCAATTATGTTGTGGTGCTGTCTGTTATGGCGTTTACGTTGCTGCTGTCCGCTGCCTGCAAAACGCCGTTTGCGGCAGTCCTCATCAGCACACTCTGCACGATCGTACCTATGTTCCTGCCGACAAGCCGCGTCAGCGGAGTTTTCAACAAACTCCTTTGCCTGTTCCCGGCAAAGGCAATGGATACTCATGTGGTGTTTTCAACGTATGTTCTGTTCAGCTTTGGCAAACTGGTCGTTATCCTCCCGTGCATGATCCTGATTGCCGCGTGTGCGCTGATTATCGTCACACTTCCCGTGGCGCACAGAAAATTTTGTAGGCATCAGGTGGCATGAAGATGTTCAAGGCTGAATGGATTCTCTGTCCGTGCTGCGGCGCAAAAACGAAAACAAAAGTCATGGAAAACACGATCCTTGAAAACTTTCCGTTGTTTTGTCCGAGGTGCAAGCACGAAACGATCATTCAAGTAAAGCAATTTCATACAACAGTTATCAAAGAGCCAGACGCACAGACGCAGAGCCGATAACCCGTAGCCAACAGGCACACGGTTTATCGGCTCTTTCTTTTGAAAGACAGAGCGCGTTTGTTTGTGCAGACAGACGCGCTCTGTTTTGATTCAGCCATCCTGTTAGACCGGCACAGCTTTACTCTCCGTGCCATCCGCGTAAATGCCTTTCTCGCGGCTATAAAGCAATGCTTCAATCATGGCTTTAATTGCCATGCGATCTCGTTCATCGCAGGCTCGGATTAGGCGGATAAGTTGCATTTCCTCAGATTCACTATTCTTGTATTCGGGATATACCACGCAATCCGATGAAATCCCCAACGCTCTTATAATGCGGCAGAAAACCTCAATGCTCGGCGCGCGCTTTTCATTTTCGATTGCCGCCAAATGCCGTGTTCCGATTCCGGCACGTTCCGCAATCAGCTCTCGTGAAAAGCCTTTCTCCATTCGGATCTCTTTCAGAATCAACCCCATTTTGTCTGTTATTTTCACTTCATCTTTATCGAACACTCTCAGTTCACCTCCGCCATTATTCTACAAAGAGAGAACCTGACGAAAAATGTCGTATAAGTAGCGGAATTTTAGAACTGACAGTTCCGAATATCCCGGCGTTCCTGCCATATAAAAAAACGGCAGGAATGGTGGGATCAATGTCATGCCCAATTAAGTCCTCCTTTCTGCCGGAAAGGAGGACTTATGCGTTTCTTGTATCAAGAAATGCTCCGCTCATTGAGCGTAATGTCGTAGAAAAGCTACCCAGCATGTTAGAAGCCGCGGCCTTGTAAAACGACTTCTGACTGCGGGCAGCAGGCCATACACCGAACATGACGTATTAGTTCCGGATTTCATCTACTTTCCGAGCGAAAGTACACAACGCCTTTATGCGCAGTTGCGTGTTTTCGCTTGGAAACGTAAACCTACACCGCAGAATCGCTGCCGTTCTCCGCCGTACCCATTCAGATTCATCCGTTTCAAAAAATCTGAATGAGGTACACAAGATGAAAGAAATCAATTTGCGGGAGTATTACCCGTTTTATAACATGGACGTTTATTTGGAAGTGTCTGACGAGATCGCCGGTCAGCTCGACCGCTTCAAGCTGGATGAGGAAGCGCACCGCGTTCGTGTCCTGCGTGCAAAGGCATATTTCTCGCTGGATCGCGGCGATGGCATTGAAAAGGACGCCTTGCAGAAACCGCCGCAGCCGTTGGAGCTGATTTTGAAAGCAGAGCAGGTAGCACACCTCGACGCTGCTTTGCGAGCCTTGAGCGATTGCCAGCGCCGCCGGCTTCTGGCGTTCTATCTGGATGGCCAGAGCAAATCGCAGATTGCCAGAGAGGAGGGCGTCAGCGAGAATAGCGTCCGTGACAGTATTCAAGGCGGTTTGATGCGCTTGAAAAAATCCTTGAAAAATTTCTAAGTACACCCTCGAAATTGCCGCTTTTTTGTACTGGTATATGAGAAGCGGTTTGCGCCGCGTCCATGTACCTTGAAAACCGCATAGACATCGTGATAAGTGAAGTTTCCGATTGACCTTTTCGGTCTGTACCGCCATGACGGTGGGATGCCCGCAGCTTGCGGGCATCCCATTCGAGCGATCCGTACAGACCGGCTCTGCGCGTGGCAGCGTTTGAGCAGCTCATCCGGAAACCGAACCTCCTGCTACGGCCTCCCACTGACTTGAGGGGGATTCCTGCGGCGTGCGTGAGCCTTACAAGCCACGGCGCTGCGGGAATGGGTTGTTTGCCAAGAACAGCTTATGACGATCCCAGAGGCGCAGCGCGCCTCTCGCCGGGGGATGAGAGAAATACGGCGATTACATTCGACATACTTCAATCAGCCGCACCGATATTACCGGTGCGGCTGCTTTCAAAGTGGAGGAATCTAAAATGAATGACACTGTTTTGCAGATCATGCAGCCGACAAACCCGGTCGAGCCGCCGTATCAATACATGATGATCGACGGCTGCAAAGTAAAGGTAAACTATCTCCCAAAACCGCCCGCGCCATCCGCGTGCAAAGTGCTGGACAGAATCCATGAGATTCTGCTTGCCTCAAGGCTTAAAAAATAGCCGCCGCACATTTGCATCTTTGTTACCTCGATGCAATAATGATGATGTACTTGTACCTTGAAAATCGAAAATAAAGAAAACGGACCGGATACATCATCTTTCAGACGATCTAAGACAGAAACGAGGTATGTATAATGGAAAAGACAGTCTATGAATCCAACGTTCCGCGTGTTTACACGCTTTACAGAGTTTCTACCATCGGTCAGGTTGAAAAAGATGATATTCCGATGCAAAAACAGGTTTGCCGTGACTTCGCAAAAAAGCAAGGCTGGGTGGTTGTCAAGGAGTTTTCGGAAAAAGGCATTTCGGGCTACAAGGTATCCGCCAAAGACCGCGACGCCATTCAGGAAATTCAGCATGATGCTGCGCTTGGCAAATTCGATATTCTGCTCGTGTTCATGTTTGACCGGCTCGGACGACGGGATGATGAAACACCATTCATTGTAGAATGGTTCGTCAAGAACGGCGTGGAGGTCTGGAGTGCGATGGAGGGGCAGCAGCGGTTCGACAATCACGTTGACAAGCTGATGAACTACATCCGCTACTGGCAGGCCTCCGGCGAGAGTCTGAAAACCTCGATCCGCACGAAAACCCGCTTGGGGCAGCTCACAGAGGAGGGGCATTATACCGGTGGAACAGTTCCGTATGGCTATCGCGCGGTGGATAAAGGCCGCGTCAATAAACGCAACCGCACGGTACTGGACTTGGAAATCGACGAGGATGAGGCGGAGGTGATTCGTCTGATCTTTCACAAATATGTCGATGAGGGATACGGCGCACAGCGCCTTTCTCACTATCTGCATGAGCAGGGCATCAAAAGCCGCGACGGAAAAGGCTTTCCGAACACAACCGTCAACCGGATCATCAAGAACATTGCCTATACCGGTATCATCAAAAACGGCGAGTCACAGTCCGGCTATATTGACGAGCTACGCATCATCGACGTTTCCACCTTTTCCAAGGCACAGGAGATCATGCGCCAGCGGACGCTCCCGCATGGCAACGTGCCGCTGAACTGCAAGGGAAAATCCCTCTTGGTCGGAAATATTTTCTGCGCCCACTGCGGAAATCGGCTGACACTGACGACCAGCGGCAGGCGCGTGTACCGCGCGGATGGCACAGTGAAATACGAACCGCGGATGCGATACCAGTGCCATTACAACGTCCGACATCCCGGCGAATGCGACGGACAATCCGGCTATGGCGTCACAAAGCTCGACGGTATTGTAGAAAAAGTAATCCGCATGAAGTTTGCAGAGATCGCTGCCGCGCCGGAATCCGAGATTCTGAATCACCAGCATAAAAAAGAAATCGAGCTTGCAAGAATCAAGCTCGATCAGGCCAATGCGCATCTGGCAGAGAAGCAGAAAGACCTCTCCGATTATAAGGCGGAAACGCTGAAAGTCATTCGCGGTCAGAGCAGTCTCAGCGTGGAGCTTCTGAACGCACTGGTGAAAGAAACAGAAACGATGATTGCTCTGGCACAGACCCGCATAGACGCAGCACAGGCAGAATATGAGTCGCTGCTGGCTTCGGCGGAGAATCTGCGGCAGGAATACGACCGACTGCTCACATGGGCAGATCTGTTCGACACCTGCTCCTTTGAGGCAAAGAAAATGATCGTTGCGCAATTCCTCAAAGCCGTTCGCGTCAGCCGCGACTACAATATTGAGATTGACTTCAACGTGTCTTTTGAGGAATTTCAGAACTTTTCCGTCAAAAATGGGGAGCCAGTCATTTTGCAACCGCTGCGTTCGCATACCGCATAAAAAAGTTCGGGATAATCCGAATTTTATCGGATTATCCCGTATTTGGTGGACCTGAAGAGACTCGAACTCTCGACCTCTCGGATGCGAACCGAACGCTCTCCCAGCTGAGCTACAGGCCCTTATTGACTTTTTTGGTGGCATATATGCGAACCGTCCGCCGGACGCTTGCGCTACATCCCCAAATTTGGGGGCATAGAATTGAACCGTTCGCTCTCCCAGCTGAGCTACAGGCCCATTTATGAAGCTGTGCTGTTTCCCGTGCGGTGCTATGATCCGGAAAACATAGATATTATAGCGGCGTTTGGTACGTTTGTCAAGGCTTTCTTTCAAATCCCCGCGCAGATTGGATCTGCGCGGGGATCTCTGGTTTTACACGCCCAGCTTGTTGCGGCGGATGATCTCAGCCTCGTCGGGAGTGGTGGTGGAGGTGTAGCCCTCCAGCGGGATCAGGCGGGCGTTGACCGCGTCGATGATCCACTCGGCATACGGGAAGAAATACTTGTCGAACTCGTGCGGCGGGGTGATCCAGTTGCGCGCGCCGATGACGACGGGAGGCGCATCCAAATAATCGAAGCACATATTCGTCAGATTCTCCGCGATCTCGTTGAGGAACGTGCCTCTTGCGCAGGCGTCGGAGGCCAGGACGACACGGCCGGTCTTCTTGACGGACGCGATGAGGTCGGTATAATCCAGCGGGACAAGCGACGGCATATTGATGACGTCGGCCTCGATGCCGTATTTCTCGGAGAGCGTCTTGGCTGCGTCGACCGCGCGGTAGAGCGTTGCGCCGATGGTGAGGATGGTGAGATCCTTGCCATCGCGGACCTTATTGACCGCGCCGGGGGCCCACTCGTACTCTTCGGCGGGAACACCGCCCTCGTGGAACTCTTCGCCCTTGCCGTAGATACGCTGGGACTCAAAGATGACGCAGGGATCGGTGCCGTTCAGAGCCGCCTGCATGATGCCCTTGGCCTCATACGGGGTAGCCGGGAAGAAGACCTTCAGGCCGGGGATGTGGGAGACGATGGCGACCCAGTCCTGAGAATGCTGCGCGCCGTACTTTGCGCCGACGGACATACGCAGGATCATCGGCATCTTGAGAATACCGGCGGACATGGCCTGCCACTTGGACATCTGGTTGAAGACCTCGTCGCCTGCGCGGCCCAGGAAGTCGCAGTACATCAGCTCGACGACCGCGCGGCCGCCGCACATACAATAGCCGACGGCGGTGCCGACGATAGCAGCCTCGGAGATTGGGGAGTTGAACAGGCGGGAGTGCGGGATCACGTCCATCAGGCCGCGGTAGACGGCGTATGCGCCGCCCCAGTCGCGCACGTCTTCGCCATAGGCGACGAGCGTGGGATCCTCGTAATACTTGTTGATCAGCGGCTCAAAGATAGCGTCGCGGATGTTATAGACCTTCATGTCGGAGAACTTATTGCCGTCCTTATCGAACGCATAGTGCTCCTTCTTGGCGAGGTCTGCATAGCGCTTGCAGCTTTCCTTCGGGCCGGTAACGTTCAGCTTCTGATCGGGCGCGCCCATGGAGCGGACCGTCTTGTTGGAGAACATGAGGTTCGCCAGATAGTCCGGATTCTTGTCGAAGTCAACATACGGAGAAATCTCCTTGTCGTCGGCTGCACGGCAGATCATGGTCATGCGGTCGGCGGTGTCCTGCAGCAGCTTGGCAAAGAACTCGTCGGACTCGACGCCTGCTTCTACGAGAGCCTCGCGGAACTTGACGATCGGGTCATGGCTGCGCCAGTCCTCGATCTCCTCCTTGGTGCGGTACGCGTTCTGGTCGGAGGTGGAGTGGCCGACGAGACGATAGGTCACGACGTCGAGCAGGACGGGGCCTTCGTTATTCTTGATCAGCTCCATCTTGCGCTTGTACGCGTCGATGACAGCCAGCGGGTTCCAGCCGTCGACACGCTCGGCGTGCATCTGGCTCGGGGTGATGCCTGCGCCGAGACGGGCGGGCATATTGTAGGCCATGGTTTCGCCCATGGTCTGGCCGCCCATGCCGTAGAAGTTATCGAAGACGTTGAAGATGATGGGCAGACCGCCCTTGCGGCCTTCCTCCCAGAGGGTCTTGAACTGGTCCATGGCGGAGAAGTTCATGGCCTCATAGACCGGGCCGCAGCCGAGGGACGCATCGCCGATGTTGCAGACAACAACGCCCTTCTTGTCATTGTTCTTCTGGTACAGCGCAGCGCCTGCCGCGATGGGAGCGGAGCCGCCGACGATGGCGTTGTTGGGATAGATGCCGAACGGCAGGAAGAAGGCGTGCATGGAGCCGCCCATGCCGTGATGGAAGCCGTTCTCACGGGCAAAAATCTCGGCGACCGTGCCGTAGAGCAGGAAGCGGATGGCCAGCTCCTTGACGTCGCTGGTGTCGGCAAACTTCTTGACGGCTGCGAGGGTCTTGCCGCCGAGGAAGTTTTCCATGGTCTGCATCAGCTCTTCGTCGGAGAGCTTGTTGATGCAGCTGAGGCCCTTGGACAGGATCTCGGAATGGCTTCTGTGGGAGCCGAAGGTAATGTCGTCCTTGTTCAGCAGATACGCTTCGCCGACGCAGGAGGCTTCCTGGCCGTAGCTCAGATGGGCAGGGCCGGGATAGGTCGTCTCGACGCCGTTATAGTTGGCCTGCGTCTTGATGAGGGTGAGCATATGCTCGAACTCACGGCAGATGGCCATGTCGCGGTAGATGCGGATGAGGTCTTCCTTGGTGTAGTTGCCCTCGTCCAGCTCCTGCTTAATGGTCTTGTTGTACTGGCAGACAGGGATATCTTCAAAGTGGATATAGCCGGGTTCGCGGACTTTTACGGGATCGATATACAAAGATTTCGGCATAATTTCGTCCTTCCTTTCTCTTACTTGGCAAGCAGCGTCATGAAGTTCTCAAGGCTCTTGCACAGCTCGCTCATGTAGCGCGCGGCAGGTGCGCCGTCGATGACTCTGTGATCGAAGGTCAAAGACAGGCCCATGGCCGGGTACGTCTCAATGACGCCGTCCTTCGCGGACTTGATCTTCGTCTGGATATTGCAGACGCCGAGAATGCCGGTCTGGGGCGGATTGATCACGGGCGTGAACGCCTCGCAGCCGAACGAGCCGATGTTGGAGATGGTGAAGGTCGCGCCGGACATATAATCGGGGCTGAGCTTGCCTTCGCGGGCCTCGGCGGCAAGCCGCTTGGCTTCCATGGACAGCTCGAGCAGCGTCATCTGGTCGGCGTTAAAGATCGTGGGGACGATCAGACCGCGCGGGGTGTCGCAGGCGAAGCCGAGGTTGACGGTATTGAAGTGACGAACGACGTTCTCTTCGATGACGTTTGCATTCAGATCCGGGCAGGACTTGATGGTCTTTGCAACGGCAAACATGACCATGTCGTTGAGGCTGACCTTGCCCATGGGCGCGTCAAGCGGCTTGAGCATGGCGCGGTAGGCCTGGATCTGGGTCGCGTCGAAGGAATACTGCTGGGTGAGCTGCGCCATGGTGGACAGGCTCTTCGTCATGGACTTGGCCGTGGCCTTGCGCACGGGGCTCCACTTGACATCCTCAAAGTCGGCGGCAGCGGGCGCTGCTGCGGCAGGTGCTGCATACGCGGCGGCTGCGCCGGAGGCGATCAGCTTGTCGATATCGCGCTCGATGATGCGGCCGTTGGGGCCGGTGCCGGTGGCAAGGGCCGGGTTGACATTGTTCGCGACGGCCTTGGCCATAGCGCGCGGAGAAATGGCCTTCAGCTCGGCTGCGGCGGCAGGCGCTGCGGCAGCTGTGGGCGCGGCTTCTTCTGCGGCGGGAGCGGCTGCGGGAGCCGGAGCCTCTGCGCCGGGCTTCAGGAACTCATACGCGTCGCCGGGGTTGCCGACTGCGCAGACGTTGGCAAGGCACGGAACCTCGTCGCCGTCCTCAAAGAACTTTGCAAGCAGCGTGCCGGAAGCAGTGGATTCGCATTCGAACTCCGCCTTGTCGGTTTCGTAGGTGAACAGAACGTCGCCGGCGCTGACGGGATCACCGACATTCTTCTTCCACTCGCCGATGATGCAGGACTCGACCGTGATGCCCTCCTTCGGCATGATCACGGCCTGTGCGCAGGGGCCTGCGGGCGCTGCTGCGGCAGCGGGAGCGGCAGCCTTGGGGGCTTCTGCTGCGGGAGCTGCGGGTGCAGCGGAGGCTGCCGGTGCGTTTTTCAGCGCGGAGGTATCCTCGCCGGGGTTGCCGATGGCGCAGACATTGACCAGGCACGGAACCTCGTCGCCGTCTTCATAGAATTTCTCAAGCAGGGTACCGGAGGCGGTGGATTCGCATTCGAACTCCGCCTTGTCCGTCTCATAGGTGAAGAGGATATCGCCGACGTTTACATGGTCGCCGACATTCTTCTTCCACTCGCCAATGATGCAAGATTCGACTGTAATGCCTTCCTTGGGCATCAATACGCCTTCTGCCATAAGTGTTTCACTCCTATTTTAATCTCAATAAAAATTATTTGTTGGCCAGCAGATACTTCTCTGCTTCCGGGCTCCACAGGCCGTTGTGGCGCTTGGTGATCTCGTCAAGCTTTGCAAACAGCGGATCTGTCTCGCCCAGCTTGCCGAAGTCGGCGATGGCCGTCAGGGGCAGTTCGATCTGGGTGTAGATCAGCTTCTTGCCGCCGGGAATCTTCGGCAGGTTCAGAACGGTGTCGACGACGGCGTTCAGGCCGCCGATGTGGGTGATCATGGCAGCGGGGTTGATCTTGCCGGAGGTCATCATCTCGATGGCTTCCTTCATGTCGCTGGTGTTGCCGCCGGAGGTGCCGACCACATGGGTGTAGAGATAATGAACGTTGTACCAGTTGAATTCTGCCTTGAACTGGCTGTTGGTCGGGCCTGCGAAGAAGTTCAGGCAGCCGTCGAAGCCGAGGATATCGCCGGCCTGCTCGACAACGGGACGAACCGGTGCGAAGCAGATGACATCGTCATAGCCGGTGCCGCCGGACAGCTCACGCAGGTAGTTGGTGTCGCAGCCGGGCTTGGCGGTGTTGACATAGTGCAGCTCAACGCCCATTTCCTTTGCGTGCTCAACAGTATAGATGCTCTGGGCGCGTTCGAGTCTGGCGTCGTCAATGTCGGTGATGACGAGCAGGCTCGGGCGGCGGTCGCAGTGCAGCGCGTAGTCGATCGCGCCGAGGCCCATGGGGCCGACGGAGGCGAGCATGGCCATCTTGCCGCCCTCGACGATGCCCATCTGATGCTCATAGGAGCCGGGCTTGGTATGGTACATGGCATGGAACGTGCCGATGATGCAGCTCATGGGTTCTGCCAGAGAGCCGTAGAAATACGTGTCGGAGTTGTACGGCAGCAGGTTGTCGGTCAGCAGCGTCTCGATGGGGATGTTGGAATACTGGCTGTCGCCGCCGCAGTACTGGTAGGAGTAGCCGGGAGCCAGCTGGGAGCCCTTGTAGAAATGCGCGGGCTGGATGGCGAAGCCCTGGCCGGGCTTATACTTGTTCTTCCAGTTTTCACCGACCTCGGTGATCACGCCGCAGAATTCATGGCCGACGATTGTGGGATGCTCCGCAACGTCGTTCGGGACGCGCTTGTGATCCTCACCCTCGACTGCGGCCTTGTAGGTCGACATACAGATCGAGTCGGAAATGACCTTGACCTGAACGTCATCCGGGCCGACCTGCGGCAGCTCGATCTCCTCCAGGCGGAGGTCCATTTTGCCATGGATACGGACAGCTTTCGTTTTCATACGTTCCATTCCTTTCTTGCATTTACCTTACATAAATCATCCAACCAAAAATGGGATTGTGTTGGTTTGTATTGATTTCACCTTATTGTAGCGCAAGAATCCCAAAGTGTCAACGACAAATCCCGCATTCCGGTGCGGGATTGCGTTGTTTTTTGTGGGAGCACTTTGCATCCCCCTCCCCTGCCGGACACGGCGGGCAGAAAATGGCTCCCCTGAAAGGGGAGCCGGGGTGCTGGCGCGCCAGTGCTGATATTGTTACCCCTGCACCCTGCGCAGCGTGAGGGTATAGCTGTACTGCGTCCGTGTGGAATTGATTATGGTGTCGGTATAGACGTAATCGACCGCGACGCCGTCCACGACGGTATGATATTCGGAAAATACGCTGTCGCACAGCTCGGACGCAGCCGTCTGCAGGGGCTTATCGAGCAGGATGTGCCCCTTTTCTGCTCCGGCCAATGCAAACAGGGCGTACTGCATCACATCACCGGACGGGACGCTGATCCAGCCGTCCTCCTCGCCGCCCGCAGCGTGGTAGACAATGCCCGTCAGGACGCCGTTTTCTGTCTGGTATTCCAGCTGCGGCAGGCGGTCGTTGAACATGACGGTCGTTGTCCCACCGTTCGATTGAAAGCTCGATTCTTCCTTCCAACGGCCGTTTTCGTCCAGTTCGATGCCCGCATCTCCGAGCTGGCGCTGGATCCTGTTGTAATTCTCCGCAAACTGCGCAACAGTCAGCTCCCCGCGGTAAACCGGGCCGACCGGCAGCAGTACGCGCAGCACGCCGCCCGCGATCAGCAGCGCAGCAAGCACAGCTGCCGCCGCAAAGCGCCATCCGGCGTGATCGCGGATGGTCTGCTCGGAGCCGTCCTCCCACGGAAGCACCTTCCCCTGCTGCTCGTCGGTATAGCTGACATACAGGCGGTACAGGCGGAAAAACGGCAGATTCAGCCGGATCCCGTACCAGAACAGGTACGCGGTGCGCTCCCGCCCCTCCGCATAGGTCAGCTTTCTGCCGTCCGGGCTTGTCACGCGCAGGCCGAAGAGCCATTTGCCGGGCGTCGTGCCAAACCGGGACAGCAGCAGCGGCTCCAGCAGGAACATCGTGCCGAGCGTCAGAAGCTCCAGAAACAGCATGCCGCCCCGGCTGTTTTTCAGCATGTTGAAGCCAAGAGCCGGCAGGAGCAGCATCCACAGCGTCCGGTAGATCTGGCCGTCGAGCAGGCGCGCGAAGAAGCGCTGCCACGGAAAATGCTCCTTCGGAAGCGTATCACGTTCGAGCACGCGCTCGGTCTGCATTTCATCGAGATACGGCCTTGCGTCGAGCGTCCGGAACTGCGCATGCGCCTGCCGGAGCCGTCCGGCGATCTCCCCCGCCCGGTCAAGCGCTGCCTTTTCCTTCTGTATGGCCGCAATACGCGCGGAAAGCGCCGCATCCAGCTCTGTTTCGCCGCGCACGATCGCCTCGATCTCCTCGACCGAATAGGACGAGCCGCAATAGTCGCATTCGAGCTTCCCGGACGCGCCGACAAAGTGCAGCGGGCCGGTACACGCGGGACATTTGTAATTCGTGATCTGGTCTGCCATGCAGATACTTCGCCTCCTTTGATGGCTCTGCCCGCGCCAAAGGCGCGGGCAGAAAACTCAATTAAAGAACGATATCGCCCTCGTCAAACGGGTCGCCGCATTCGGGGCAGAACTTGGGCGGGTGGGTCGGATCCTCCGGCTCCCAACCGCACTTGTCGCACTTGTACTTGGGTGTTCCGGCGGGCTTGGGCTTGCCGCATTCCGGGCAGAATTTTCCGGTGGCGGTGGCGCCGCAGGCGCACTGCCAGCTGTCCCCGGCAGGCTTCGGCTCCGGCTTCTTGCTGCCGCAGTTGGGACAGAAGTTGCCGGTGATGCCGCCCTGACCGCAGGTGCAGGTCCAGCCCTGCGCCGCGGGAGCGGGAGCGGGCTGCGCCGCCTGCTGCTGGGCCTGTTGCTGCTGGCCCATCTGGAACAGGTTCTGGGCGTTCATGCCGCCCATCTGGCCGGCCATGCCCATGCCCATAAAG
>ERZ1026950.87-NODE-87-length-54591-cov-7.975686_pt1 | contig 54591 bp, 50 predicted proteins | sample MGYA00519302_ERZ1026950 | MGnify/ENA primary metagenome ERZ1026950 (study PRJEB26926, sample SAMN06164747) | human gut metagenome | biome: ENVO:00009003; feature: ENVO:2100002; material: ENVO:00002003 | host: Homo sapiens | place: USA | collected 2012 ... | reverse complement strand
CCGTTGAGGCGCGCTTCGCCTATCCCGTCTTCGTCAAGCCTGCCGGGACCGGCTCATCCGTCGGCGTCGCAAAGGCGAAGGACCGCGCCGCGCTGGAAACGGCAGTCGAAGCGGCGCTGAAATATGACCGCAAGGTTCTGGTCGAGGAATTCATCCGCGGGCAGGAGGTCGAGGTCGCCGTGCTCGGCAACGACAATCCGTTTGCCTCCGTCTGCGGCGAGATCGACTCCGGCGCGGAATTCTATGACTACGACGCAAAATATATCTCCGACTGCGCACACCTGTACATCCCGGCCCGCATTTCCGAGCAGACAGCCGAGCAGGTGCGCGAGCTTGCCGTCCGCGTCTACAGGGCCATGGGCTGCCGCGGCCTGTCCCGTGTCGACTTCTTTGTAAAGGCAGACGGTGAGGTCGTCTTCAACGAGATCAACACCATTCCGGGCTTCACGTCCATTTCCATGTACCCCAAGCTCTTCGAGGCCAGCGGCATCCCCTACGGTGAGCTCTTGGACGATCTGATCGCGCTTGCGCTGGAGGCGTGATGGTACAGGCCGCAAGAATTTCCATCACCGGCACGCAGTCTATGGAGGACGCCGGGCCGCAGACGCTCGAGCTGGTGACAGACGGCTCGTACTGCTATGAGCCGGGCTTTGCGCTTTTGTCCTATGTCGAGTCGGAAATGACCGGGCTTGAGGGCGTTGTGACCTCCTTTCAGATCGAAGACGGGAAGACCGTCACGCTGCGGCGCAGCGGAAAGGTCAACGCCGAGATGGTCTTCGACCGCAGGCAGGCGCATGAATCGCTGTACGACGTCGGCTTCGGCGCGATGATGATCAGCGTCGTAACAGAAGACATGACCGTTCTGCTCAACGAACACGGGGGCGTTCTCGATCTGGACTACCGCGTGGAGGTCGAGCACGCGCTTTGCAGCCGGAACCGTTACCATATTGAAATTCAGACGATATAACTATAAAAGGAGCATATGCAGATGAAACAGGCGCATATTTGTCTGGACGAAACGCTTGGCGTGCGTTATGCGATCCTGCCCGGCGACCCGGCCCGGCTTGACCGCGTGGCCGCACAGCTGGAATCCGTGCGGGAGCTTGCGTACAACCGCGAGTTCCGCAGTCTGACCGGCACCTATAAGGGCGTGCCCGTTCTGGCCGTCTCCACGGGCATCGGCGGCTCGTCCGCCGGGATCTGCGTGGAGGAGCTGCACAACATCGGCGTGGAGGCCGCCATCCGCATCGGCTCCTGCGGAGCCTTGCAAAAAGGCATTGCGCTGGGCGATCTGATCCTCGGCTGCGGCGCGATCCGCGACGACGGAGCTTCCAAAGCGTATGTCTATCCGGAATATCCGGCGGTCGCCGACTATCAGCTGCTGGGACTGTGCGTGGAGGCCGCGAAGGCGCTCGGCTGCCCGTATCATGTCGGCATCATCCACAGCCACGAGAGTTTTTATCACGAGGAAAACGACGCGGAGAGCGCCTACTGGTCGCGCAAGGGCGCGCTGGGCGCGGATATGGAATCCGCAGCGCTGTTTACCATCGGCCGTCTGCGCGGGATGAAGACAGCTTCCATTCTCAATAACGTCGTCGTATATGGCGAGGATACCGCGAACGCCATCGGCGGCTATGTAAACGGCGAAAGCCTGACCGCCATCGGCGAGCGCAATGAAATTCTGACCGCGCTTGAAGCCTTTTACCGGCTGGAACAGGAGCGGACGCGATGAAAAACATTCTGTTTGTCGACTGCTGCATCCGGCGCGAAGCGTCGAACACGAAAAAGCTGGCCGAGGCGTTTTTGGCCGCGCTGCCGTCCGACTGCGCTGTGACGCGGCTGGATCTGATGGCGGAGAATCTTTCTTATTTCAAGGACAGCTATTTTGACCAGCGCGAGGCGCTGCTGGCGGAAAACCGGCGCGATCATCCGCGCTTCCGCTACGCGCACCAGTTTGCGCAGGCCGACCGGATCGTGATCGCCGCGCCGTTCTGGGATCTGTCCTTCCCGGCGCTTTTGAAGGTCTATATTGAACAGGTGTCCGTCGACGGGATCACGTTCGGCTCCACGGAGGAAGGGCTCAAGGGGCTCTGCCGCGCGTCTCATATGATTTTTCTCACTACGCGCGGCGGCTTCTATACCGGAGACGCCATGGAGATGGGCAGCCGGTATCTTGACGCGCTGCACACGTTCTTCGGCATCGGAGCATATACCTGCATCGCCGCTGACGGCATGAACGTCGCGGGCTTTGACGCGGAGGCTTCGCTGCGCCGCGCCATGCAGGAGGCCGCGCAGCTGGCCGCGTCGCTATAATTTCTGTTGCAAACTGTGCCGCAGTTGGGTATAATACGACTATAAAATACACACAGGAGGTCATTTTTATGGCTGCAAAGATCGAAAAGACCACCATTATCGGCGATGTTCTGGATATCGCGCCCGAGACTGCTCCGCTGTTCATGGCCATCGGTATGCACTGCCTGGGCTGCCCGTCCTCGCGCGGCGAGACGGTCGAGGAGGCCTGCATGGTGCACGGCGTTGATGCCGACGCGTTTCTGGCGCAGGTCAACCGCTTTATCGAGGCTTCCGAGGAAGCCGAGAAGGCCAAGTAACAAACCGAAAGGAAAGGGCGGCCTGATGGCCGCCCTTTTGCGTGAAGCGATGAAGGTTCCGATCTCCAACCGGCTGCTGCTGTGCGCCGAATTTGTCCCGCGCGGTTCCTGCGCCGCCGATATCGGCACGGATCACGGGTATCTTTCCATATACCTGCTGCGCGAGGGTATCTGCCCGTTCGTCACGGCGGCAGACCTGCGCGAGCAGCCGCTGCAGAAGGCCCGCGAAAACGCCGCGCGCTTCGGCGTGTCCGAAAAAATGCGGTTTTTCCTGTCGGACGGCCTGCAGGGCATCCCGCCCGATGCGGCGGATACGATCATTATGGCCGGAATGGGCGGCGATCTGATGGTGCGCATTTTAGAGGCCGCGCCATGGGTCTGCGATGACCGCTATACGCTCATTTTGCAGCCGCAGAGCGCCGGGCAGGCGCTGCGGCAGTATCTGGCGGAGCACGGCTTTGCGATTGAACGCGAAGCGCTTGCAAGGGACGGCCACTTCTTCTATACCGTCCTGCGCGCAAAAAAGGGACATATGCCCCCGCTTTCGCCGGGACAGCAATACGCCTCGCCGCAGCTGCTGCGGGAGGGCGGGCCGCTTCTGGGGCCGTATCTGGCCCGGATCGAAACAGCCCTCGCGGGCACAGTCCTGGGCCTGCAAAGAGCCGACGAGCCGGAAAAGCTCCGCTATTACGAAACCGCGCTTGCGGAAATCAGAGAAATGAGGAAGCAGCATGACGACTGTTCGTGACATTTATAACGCCCTGTTCGCCTTTGCGCCCGCGTCCATGAAAATGGACTGGGACAACGTCGGTCTGCTCTGCGGGCGGTTCGACGCGCCGGTCGATACCGTCCTTGTTGCGCTCGACCCGATGCCGGATGTGATCGACGAGGCGAAGAAAACCGGCGCGCAGTGCATCGTGACGCACCACCCGCTGTTTTTTGACGCGCCCAGAGCCGTCAACGATGCAAGCTACGAGGGGCGGTGCATTCTGGAACTGGCCGAAGCGAAGATCGCCGCGATCAATCTGCACACGAATCTTGACGTCTGCCCCGGCGGGGTCAACGACGTACTGGCAGAAGCACTGGGGCTGACGGAGGTGTCGGTTCTGAACCCAACCGGAACAGATGCACGGGGCCGGCCTTACGGCCTCATCCGCACCGGCACGGTGCGGGAGCAGCGTCTTGCCGAATTTGCCGCGTTTGTAAAGTCGGCACTCTCCTGCCCCGGACTCCGGTTTGCGGACGCGGGGAAACCCGTGCGGCGCGTGGCTGTCGGCGGCGGGAGCTGCGGCGGCGCGATCGACGACGTGCTGGCCGCAGGCTGCGATACGCTCGTGACGGCAGATCTCAAATACAACCACTTTGAAGAGGCAAAATATCGCGGCCTCAATCTCATCGACGCGGGCCATTTTGAGACGGAGAACCCCGTCTGCGCCGTTCTGGAGCGCGTTGTGCGCGAGGCGCTGCCGGAGCTGACCGTTCTGCGGGCGAAGGCGCATAAAGATGAGACGCAATTTCTATGAAACAGTTGACCTCTGCCCGTTCTCTGTGATAAAATGACAAGAGATATTGTAACGAAGGGAAGAACACCTCATGTCCGGACATTCCAAGTGGCATAACATTCAGAAAACCAAGGGCGCGCAGGACGCAAAGCGCGCGGCTGCCTTTACGAAGATCTCCAAGGAAATGATCGTAGCCGTCAAGGAGGGCGGCGGCATCGCCGACCCCGCGTATAACTCCCGCCTCGCGACCGTCATCACCAAGGCCAAGGCCGCCAATATGCCGAACGACAACATCAAGCGCGTGCTGGAAAAAGCAGCGGCATCCGGCAGCGGCGACAACTACGAAACCATCACCTACGAGGGCCACGGCCCCTGCGGCGTTGCTGTCATCGTCGAGACGATGACCGACAACCGCAACCGCACCGCAGGCAGTGTCCGCCACCATTTTGACAAATACGGCGGCAGTCTCGGCACCACCGGCTGCGTCAGCTGGTCGTTCGACCGCAAGGGCGTTATCGTCATCGACAACGAGGACGAGGAGCTGGACGAGGACACCGTCATGATGGACGCGCTCGACGCAGGCGCGGCCGATTTCCAGCCCGAGGAAGGCTGCTTCACCGTCTACACTGACCCCGACGACATCAACACCGTCGCCAAGGCGCTCGAAGACAAGGGCTACAAGTTCGACTCCGCCCAGATCGAGATGGTTCCGCAGTCCTACCAGAAGCTCGACAAGCAGGAAGACCGCGACAACATGGAAAAAATGCTCGACCTGTTCGAAGAGGACGACGATGTCCAGAACGTCTGGCACAACTGGGATCAGGAATAAAATACAATTTCAGAATTGTACACAGAAGGCAGAGGGAATATCACCCTCTGCCTTCTTCTGATTTCTTAATTATTGTAGACCACATTGTCTACAATATACTGGAATTCCAAGTCCTCATACTTTTCGTTGTATAGTTTTAGGTCTGCTTCGATAAACTGGTTAATATCAACGCTCATGTCGTCAAACTCGGCATATTCTCCGGCGGGAATTATTGTGCCGGTGAAGTCGCAGCCAAGGGAAAGTATTTTATTCCCAAAAAGGTCATTAATAATGAAATAACCACTTATGCCGCGAATATCTGTGTCTGTTTGATTTTCTACTTTGATATCAAATGTTACGTAATTAGTGTAAATAAATGCACTGTAATTTGGCTCATGACTAACCTTGTTCAGTACCGTGACAGTAATATCCGCAGGTTTTACTGGAATATTGCTTGTCCTGACGTAACCACATATTTTGCAGGTTTCAGTTTTGATACCAGGCTCGGTATAGGTTGGCTCTGTAGTTGTTTCGCTTTCATAGGAATGGCCTGTTTTGCTTAGTGCTTTTGTCCCGTTCACAAAACCACATACCTTACAAGTGACTTCAATGATGCCTTCTTCTTGACACGTTGCTGTTTTAATGGTTACGTTTTCATATTGATGGTCCATCACTGCGATTGCTTCTTCGCGTGTTGCAGCGCATCTGGAACAAGTGAATGTTCGAACTCCTTCAGATGTGCACGTTGGTTCTGTTGTGATGACTCCATTGTCGTAAGTATGCCCTAATGCTTCGCCTCGTGTTTTTCCACAGATGTTGCATTTTTCAGGAGAAACACAACTAGCGGCTGTCCAACTGTGAACAGTAAGGAATAGCGTGGCCACGATAAGCAGTAGTCCGATAGGAATGATAATTAGAGTTTTCCTTTTCATTTAAGTAAATCCTTTCTTCTCTAGCAAGTTTTTGTGAAAATAGCGTAGCATACAATTCCAAAAATGTCAACAAATCTATACATTTAGAGATAATTAAATATCCAGTTGTGCAAATTATACTATCATCAAGAGGTGATGCTATGATTTGCGATACGATTAAAGAACTCAGAGAACGGGCGGGGCTGTCTCAATCCGCTTTGGCAAAAAAGGTTGGCGTGACCCGCTCAGCGGTGAACGCATGGGAAATGGGACTTTCTATACCGACAACGCAATATGTTGCAGAACTTGCACAGCTTTTTCATGTATCGGCAGATTATATGCTTGGCCTTGATAATACAGAATCAATTTATATTGGCAATCTGTCAGAAGATGAAAAGCACATCCTGTATTCTTTGCTTAACTATTTTCACGATAAATAATCAACCCGCAGGAGCAGATTTGACTCTTGCGGGGATTTTCTCTATCGCAGAAATATAAACCGTTTTATAACTGTATACAAAAAGCAAAGAGAAAATCTTCCCCGGCGCAGCAAAGAGTATTGCAAGGAATGCTCCCAACACGGGGGAATTCGAAAAGAGCCGTGCTATTCTTCAAATATAGCATATGGTTAGCCGAAACCAGATTGCTGAAGGATAGTTTTAATCTCTGCGCTCTATTACGCATATGCACAAATCATGCGGCAGCAGGGGTTTGACAGTCAAACGCGGCACTCCCGGGCCGGGAGTGCCGCGTTTGTGCGCGTATATGCTTATGCCCAGACGAACCAGCAGTAGAGATAGCCGCTCAGGACGGCGAGGAGCGTAAACGGGACGCCGATCTTGAGGAAGTCGGAGGCCTTGACCTCGTAGCCCTCCTTCTGCAAAATGCCGATGGCCGCGATGTTGGCCGAGGCGCCGATGGGCGTCAGGTTTCCGCCGAGCGTCGCGCCGACGAGCAGGCCGAAGTACAGAACGTGCGCGTCGCAGCCCATCATGGCCGCAATGCCCTGCACGACCGGGAGCATCGTCGCGACATACGGAATGTTGTCGATAAAGGCCGAGATGATGACCGATCCCCAGACGATGATGGAATACATGCCAAAGAGGCTATTGCCGCCGAGCTTCACAAACAGGGCGCTGATGTCCTCAATGACGCCCGTTTCGGTCAGCGTGCCGATGACGACGAACAGGCTCATGAGAAGCAGGAGCGTTTCAAAGTCGATCTCGCCCAGCGCGTACTTGATGGGGCCGAAGTGCTTTTTCTGGAGGATGGAGCGGACGAGTCCGATGAGGAACAGCGTCATGCAGATCAGACCGTTCGTGATGGCGGGACGGCCGGGGATGAAGGACGCCGCAATAAGCAGCACGACCGTGCCGACCAGCAGATATGTCGGGAACAGATCCTCCACGACGGTCGGCGCACCGACCGTGACCTTGCCCTTTTCCTTGCGGAAGATGAACATGATGACGGGGACGGTCACGAGCGCGCCCAGCTCAACGGCAAAGAAGATGGAGCATTTGCCGTCCATGAAGATGAAGTCCAAAAAGTCCATGTTGGCGTAGCCGCCCAGCATGATGGACGTCGTATCGCCGACGAGGGTAGCCGCACCCTGCAAATTGGACGAGACGGCGATGCAGATGAGCAGTGCAACCGGGGACATTTTGAGCTTCTTCGCGATCGACAGCGCGACCGGCGCGATCATCAGAACCGTCGCGACGTTGTCGACGAACGCCGACACAACGCCCGCGAACACGGACAGCGCGACCGCGACCCACATGACGTTGGGCGTCTTCTGCAGCAGAAGATCGGCCATGCGCTCCGGCATTTTCGACTCAATGAACAGCGCGACCGTGCCCATCGTACCGGCAAGCATCAAAAGAACGTTCCAGTCGATGGCCGTAAAGACGGAGGCCAGCGGCATCGCGCCGGAGACGACGAAGATGACGGCGGAGATGAGCGCGACATAGGGCCGCTTTTTCGGCAGCGCGATCATCAGAATGTAGGTGACGGCGAAGAGGATGATGGTGAACAGCTTCATGACGGGACTCCTAAACGTTTTCTTATTTCTTTCTTTTCTCAGTCGGCAAAGAACGTGATCCTGCCGCTGGTGATGACGGTGATGATATCGGCGACCAGACACACGACGGTCACGATGCGCGAGACAGTCGCAAGCGTCGCGGGCAGCTCGACAAAGGACAAGATCGACAGCACGTAGGCCGCCGCCATGATCCAGCCGATGACCTTGGCCGCAGTGGTTTTTCCGGCGGCGCGGTACAGACCGCCCACCAGACCGTCGACAAAAATCACAAGCACGAGCAGCAGCCATTTCGGCAGCTGGTCGATTCCATTGCGCAGCTTTTCCAGAGTTTCCATATCTGATTCTCCCTGTTTATGTATTTGGGCGGAGCCTCCGCTGCTTTTCAGACGAGCAGGCTCCGGAAAAGGTTCCCGTGTCCGGGAACTTTTTTATGCCATGCGCTGGCCGTTGATGACGAGCGCGAAATGCAGACCCAGCTTCTCCGCCGCGCGGCGGCACAGGAGCATACGGTCCATGAAAATTTCAAAATACTCGATCACTGCGCATACCTCCGTGTCGATGGCAAGCGTCAGGCAGATCTCCTGTTCCGTCAGCGTGACCTCGTGCTTTTTGACGGAGTAATTCACGCGGTCGTGAATGTCGAACGCCGCGCGGGCCTTTTCGCGCACGCGGTTCGCGCGCACGTCCATTTTATCCGCCAGAATGAGCGCCGCTGCCACGGGGTTGACCGGGAAGGCGGTTTTTTCATCGTGGTTGCCGATGGCGGTGATGATGGTGGCCGTCTCTTCAGGGCTTGCGCCCATCTTGTCGAGGATTCGGAAGGCCATGACCGCGCCGGACTGCGCATGATCGATGCGGTTGATGACGTTTCCGATGTCGTGCAGCCAGCCCGCGATGGCGGCCAGCTCGCACGTGCGGTCGTCGTAGCCCAGCGTCTTTAAAATGGCGCTGGCCTGCGCCGAGACAAGGCCCACATGGGCAAAGCTGTGCTCCGTAAAGCCCAGCGCGGACAGCGATTCGTCCGCCTTGCGGATATAGCTTGTGATCTCCTCGCTTTTCTTGACCTGTTCGAGCGTGATAGACATAGGCGCTCCTTTTCTTTACAGATTTGCCAGCGTCGTGCCGGTCAGCCAGTGCAGTAGCTCCTCGGGCGTGGCGGGCTTTCCAACGGTCAGAAATTCCGTCCGGCCGGGGATCATCTGCGTGTTGTCGTCGCTTTCGGCCCATGTGACCCGCTGCAGCACGCGTGTTTTGCAGGTTTTGAGATCGGTGATCTCCGGCGGCACCTGCCGGTGCTGGATAAGAATGCTGACATTGTAGTTATCCGACGTCCAGCGGCCGAAGTTCGTCGTCGGCTTGCGCCATTTCCAGCGGCAGCGCGCTCCGCCGTCCTCCATTCTGACCAGCTTCAGATAGCCGCCCTCCACGTCCTGCACGCAGCGCATGAGCCAGATGACGTGATAGCCCGCCTTCTGGAAAAACTCGCAGACGTCAAAAAAATGCGCTTTCATGAGAAGTCCGTCCTGCAGCATGACGACGAACTGGTTGATCTGGATATAGGCGATGCGCGTCTGCCCGTCCACCGTGACGGGGACGCTCCGGTTCTCCTCCGGCACCAGCGACTGCCAGCGCTCACGCCAATGCTGCTGATCGTCGGCCTTTTCCTGCCGCTTTTTCTTCAGAAAATCAAAAAGCATAGCCTGTCCCTCCGGCTGTGTGCGCACCGTTCGTCTGTGACTGCATAACAAATAAATTTTACCTGTCCGGGAAACCCTTGTCAAGAGAATCCTGCATTGACGAAGCTGCCGGAAACGATTAAAATAGAAAATCATTGAACAAAGCACCTTGGGAGGGCTTTTCATGGACGCCGATCTGCGCGTAAACGCGCTTTATCTTTCCTCACGCCTGCGATCACGGCTTGCGGACGCCGCCCGCTACCCTGTCACGACCATCATAGCCCCCACGGGCTACGGCAAGACGGCTGCCGCGCAGTATCTGCAGCGGCGCATTGCCGCCGAAGCGCCGGACGCGTATCTGTTCCGGCAGTTTCTCTCCGGCGGCGGACGGCAGGAATTCTGGGCCGGGCTCTGCCGGGCGCTGCACACCGCGCCGCAGCTGGCGGCGCAGCTGCGTGCGCTCGGCTATCCGGACAGCCCGCACACGCGGCAGCAGCTGCTGGAGCTGGTGCAGGATGCGCTGGCGGGCAAGCCGCCCGTCTGGTTCATTCTGGACGACGTGCACCTGCTTTCCGGCGGCTAGGCGGCGGAGCTCGTCTCGTTTCTGGCCGAGCGCCTGCCGCCGCAGGCGCATCTGATCCTTCTTTCGCGCAACCAGATCTTTTCGGAGGCGCAGAAGCTGCGCCTCGGCAGCCGCCTGTTGGAGCTGGGCGCGGCGGATCTGCGGCTGACGCAGGAGGAGCTGCTGCAATACGCCGGGCGCTGCGGCCTGCCGCTTCCCGAGCGGGAGGCGCAGGCGCTCCTGTCCGTCAGCGAGGGCTGGATCGCCATGATCTATCTCATGTTCCGCGCCTACGCGCAGACGGGCGTATGGCGCTTTGACGCGAAGGGCATGGATGCGCTCATGGAGCAGGTCATGTTTGAGCCGCTGGACGAGCGGAGGCGCTTCTTTCTGCTGGACATCTGCATGGCGGAGGCGTTCACCGCCGAACAGGCCGCCTTCGTCTGGCGGGAGCCGGACGCGGACGCGCTGCTGCACGATCTGACGCACAACAACGCGTTCATCATCGAAAGCAGCCCCGGCGTCTACCGCTGCCACCATATGCTGCGGCAGCTGCTGCGCCGGAAATTCGCCCTTCTGCCGCAAAGCGCGCAGGCGGACGCCTGCGGGCGGCTCGGCAGCTGGTACGAGCGCACGGGGGAATATCTGACGGCTGCGGAGCTGTTCCGGCAGGCGGGCGACTGGGACGGGCTGCTGCGTGCGGCAGCGGCGGACTGCGGCAAGTCTGTTGGCGGCGAGCACCGGCAGATGCTGCTCTCCTGGTGCCGGGACTGCCCGGAGGACGCGCTGCGGCGGCACCCGGACGCGGTCTGCGTGCTGATGCGCAAGCTCTTTTCCTTCCGCGAAATTCCGGAGCTGCTGCGTCTGCGGGCGCTGCTGCTGGACGCGCTGCAGCCAGGCGGCGCGTTCTGCGAACAGGAACGGGAAAATTATCTCGGCGAATGCGACCTTGTGATGAGCTTTCTGCGCTATAACGACATCGCCGCCATGAGCGTGCTGCACCGCTCGGCCTGCGAACGCATGACGCGCACGACACGCTGCATTGACCTCGGCGGCACGTGGACCTTCGGCTCCCCGTCCGTTCTCATGATGTTCCACCGCGCAGCCGGGCAGCTGGACGCGGAAAACGCGCAGATGCGCGACTGTATGCCGTTTTATTACAAGGTCACGGACGGCCACGGCAGCGGCGCGGAGCATTCCATGCAGTGCGAAACGGACCTGCTGCGCGGCGACTTTACCGAGGCGGAGATCGGCTGCCATCTGGCGCGGGACGCAGCGCTTGCACGCGGGCAGTACAGCATTCTGCTGACGGCGGAGTTCACGGCCCTCCGGCTGGCGCAGCTTCGCGGCGGTGCGACGGACGCGGCGCTGGAGCGGCTCCGGCAGACGTTGAAGGAGAACCGGCAGTTTCTGCTGCTGCGCACGCTCGATCTGTGCATTGCCTGGCTGGATGCGCAGCGCGGGAAGGCCGGCGCGGACGCGTGGTTCATGGCCCCGGAGGCCGACGCGTCGTTTTTGGATCCTGTGCTTCCCATGCTGCGGACGGTGCAGAATGAGGTGCTGCTGGCTGCCGGTGCGTACACAAAGCTGCTTGCGCGCAGGGAGGCCTGCACAGCGCTGAACGCGTCGGCGCATACGGCGCTGGCCCAGCTGTATCTGCACATTCAGCTCGCCTGCGCGGAAAACCGCCTTGGCCGCGCGGACGCGGCCCGGCGGGAGCTGGACGCGGCGCTGGCCCTCGCCGTGCCGGACGGACTCTATCTGCCGTTTGCCGAGCACGCAGAAGCCCTCGGCCCACTTCTGCCGGAGGCATTCGCCGGGAACGAGGCTGCGCAGGCCGTTCTGCGCCGCACGGCGAAGCCGGGCCCTGGCGGACTCAGCCCGCGTGAGCGGGAGATCGCCCGTCTTGCCGCCGCGCGGCGGACGAACGCGGAGATCGCCGCGCAGCTGCACCTGTCGGAGGCGACCGTCAAAAATCACCTCAAGCGCATCTTCGACAAGCTGGGGCTTGACGGCAGCGCACGCGGCAAGCGGAACCTGCTGGCGGACATACTTTCAGAAAAGATTAGCCCCTGAGGGGCCTATGCAAGCAAACCGCTCCACGGTAAACTGGTACCAGACCGTTTATCGTGGAGTTTTTTTCGCGTTTCGCAAATCAGATCAGGAGGACTATCATGAAAAAAATCAGGAAGCTGCTTCTTGTGACGCTGGCGGCTGCGCTGTGTGCGCTGCTGCTGACCGGCTGCGGCGAGAAGGAAGTGTCGGTATCCGTTACGCTGGTCAACCACAGCGGGCATGACATTTCCTCCATCAGCATCACCCCCTCGACCAGCACCGAATGGGACACAGAATTTGTAGACGGCACGTTCGCAGACGGCGAGAGCTTCAGCGCCGGTCTTGGCACGTATAAGGAATCCGAGGTTCCCGATACATATAACATCCTTGTCTACAACGACGAGAATTACATCCTGTACGACACCACCGTCGACGAGCTGGACTTTACGATCCGGGACGGCGACTATATCGTCTTCCTGCCGCCCGAGGGCGACGTGCCCATCGAGATCGCACACGACTATGACCCGGCGGACTATGAACTGGACTATGCGCCGACGGGCTACACCGAGGAGGAGCTGAGCGGCGGCGATCTGAGCGGCTACACCGGCTGCTGGAAGCTGGAAAACGAGCCGTTCTATTTCGTCATCAACGAGGAGTTTGAATGGATCGCCATCAATCTCTACGGCGAACAGGTCGGGCCCGGCTACGTGGTCGACGAGGGCGGGTGCATCACGCTTTACATGGACGACGACACGCAGCTTGTCACCCTGTACCAGACCGCCTACGGCGAGTTAAGCGACGCAGACGGCAGCACGCTCACGCCCATGGAGTATATCATGCTCCTGCCGACGCCGGAGGACGAGCTGAACCAGACAGCGGCCTTCCCCGGCGGCTTTCCGAACGTCACGGTCGATTACCCCATCCAGATGGAGGCGCACGAGCACCCGAACGTGTCCAATGCGCTGAGCTTCAACGCGGTCATGGAGGACGGCACGGATGATTATTATTCCAACATCACGCTTGCCTTCCAGCCCATCGAGGGCTTTGCTCCCTACATGGAAAAAGGCGCGGCGACCGCGAAGACCTATATGATGAAGATGCTTGAGGACTTCATGAAGAGCATGTACGGCAGCTATCTTATCAAGTCCTTCGGCTCGGATTTCAAGGACAACGGCGACTATTACAGCCTGACCGGCTATATGTGGCTCGACGGCTCCGTCTTCTCCGACGACCCCTCGCAGCCCGTGCGCGGCTGCATGGAGGTGCGCTATTATGGGCCGACGGGCTATGCCCTCGTCGCGACGACCATCGCGCTTGAGGGCCGCATCCGCAATTATTTCGATATCTGCAACAGGATGCTCGAAACCCTGTCCTACACCGCCGGCTGGAGCACCGCGCCCAAGGCCCGGCCCGCCTATTCCGGCGACACCGGCGATTACGGCACGCCGTATTACTGGTACGACGAGGACGGCGACATCTGGTACTGGAACGGCTATGAGAACGAGTTCATCGGCTACGGCAGCGACGGCTACATCGACGAGGATACCGGCGAATACATGGAGTCGAACGACGCGGGCTGGGACTATGACGACGAATATTACGACGATTACGATCCGTGGTCCGATCCCGGCGACGGCTGGGGCGACTACTCGGACGACGAAGACGGCTGGGGCGATTACTTCTGAACCACACCCGGAGAAAGGAGGGCTTTGCGTATGCGTGCAGATCTGGCGCTGATTTTGTTCGTTCTGACGCTTGCGGGCGGCATTGCGCTGCTCGTGCTGCGGAAAAAGCGCGGCGGCGCGCCGCTGCTCATCGGCGGGATCGTCCTGCTCGTCTGCGCGGCAGCGCTGGGGCTGTATCTGGCGGCAGCGGTGCTGCTGGTGCTGGCCGTGCGCTGAAAAACGAAAAAATATCATAGGATTTCACAGATATTTAAAAACTGCCCCCTAAGATTTTTAATACCATCCTGATATTCTATACTTGCAAGAAGCAAACGTCTTTTTCATTTTTCTCCTTTCTCCATATTTTAAAAGAAACGCGCAGACAGGCCGGTCACTTGTCTGCGCGTATTCTTTTACGGCGCGATTCTTTCGGGAAACTGTTCACAGTTTCTTTACCGGTTCGTGAAATCCTGTTCAAATTCTTCCTCTATACTAAAAGCGCAAAAGGAGAACAAACCGGCCGGCTCTCTTTTGTATGGTTTGACCATCCGGCGATGCGCCGTCTGATGCCGTGGAAAGCTCTGCGGATAAGCCGACAGACCCGCGCGTGACAATCGCCGTTCCACCCCTCCAAATTCTTCATTGTTTTCTCCCCTGTAACACTTACGCGCAGCCCAAAGGCGGGCTGCGCGTAAGCCAATTTCAGGGGAAATCGCAGGCGGAGAAGGCGGAACTGCACCGGACTGCGGCTGTATTTCTATATGGATCAGATCGTTTACTGAACGATGAAGTTGACAGATTCGTCGCCCTGCTTGTCTTCGCCGTAGACATAGTCCTTGCCGGGCATGACGGCGTTCAGGACGATGCCGACGATGGAGCCGACGGCCAGACCCGAGAGGCTGATCGCGCCGAAATGGAGAGAGCCTGCCGAGGAGTAGCTGATGCCGATGGACAGAACCAGGATGAGGGCCGCGACCAGAACGTTGCGGGACTTGGTGAAATCGACCTTGTTCTCGACGACGTTGCGCACGCCGACCGCGGAGATCATACCGTAGAGCACAAGGCTGACGCCGCCGATGGTGCCGCCGGGCATGGAGGAGATGATGGCCGCGAACTTCGGGCTGAAGGAGAAGAGCATGGCCAGAACTGCCGCGATGCGGATGACGCGCGGGTCATAGATGCGGCTGAGGGCCAGAACGCCGGTGTTTTCGCCGTAGGTCGTGTTGGCGGGCGCGCCGAAGAGGGCTGCCAGCGTGGTCGCAAGACCGTCGCCCATCAGGGTGCGGTGCAGGCCGGGATTTTCAATGTAGTTGCGGTTGCAGGTGGAGGAGATCGCGGACACGTCGCCGATGTGCTCGACCATGGTGGCAAGGGACAGCGGGACGATGGTGATGACGGCGGTCAGGAGCTTGTGTGCGTCGACATTGCCGGAGGCGAACAGGCCGAAGACGGTCTGCTCCATCTTGATGGGCAGCGCGAACCACTTGGCGGCGGAGACGTTGGCGACGAGGTTTGCGCGCACATCCGCGTCGAAGATGACGGCCAGCAGATACGAGCCGATGACGCCGAGGAGGATCGGGATGATCTTGATCATGCCCTTGCCCCAGATGTTGGCGGCGACGATGATGAGGATGGCGGCGATGGCGATCCACCAGCTGCCGGTGCAGTTATTGATGGCGGAGGAGGAGAGGTTCAGGCCGATGGCGATGATGATGGGGCCGGTGACGATGGGCGGGAAGAAGCGCATGACCTTCTTCGCGCCGAAGACCTTGAACAGACCGGCCAGAATGACATACACAAGACCTGCGCAGGCCACGCCGAAGCAGGCATAGGGCAGCATCTCAAGGTTGGGGATGTTCTGCTGCTCGCCGAGCATCGGCGCGATGGTCGCGTAGCCGCCGAGGAAGGCGAAGGACGAGCCGAGGAAGGCCGGGACCTTGCCTCCGGTGATGAGGTGGAACAGCAGCGTGCCGAGGCCCGCGAACAGGAGCGTGTTCGAAACGTCGAGGCCCGTCAGGATGGGGACGAGGATGGTCGCGCCGAACATGGCGAACATATGCTGGAAGCCGAGCAGCAGCATTCTGCCTCTGCCGAGCTGTCTGGCATCATAGATGCCGGTTTCCGGAATTTTGTTTTTTCCCATGGTGTTCTCCTTTCTTTTCGGCGTTTTTGCGGGCGGTCCGGGCTGTATGCGTGCATAAAAAAAGAATTGTGAAAACTGGAAACACCAGCTTCACAATTCCTTCTGCAAAAACAAATACGACGCCGGAACAACAGGTTCCCCAGCAAAAACAAAAACGGAAGCACATCGACAGACGGGCGTTTTGAAGATCGTCATGGCGCGCACTTCCTTTCGTAAACTCACTGGGGGACATTATAGCGGCGCGGCCGCAAAAATACAACTGTGAGTTTTGTGCGATTTTGGACGCCGCAAAACATGAAAATTGACAGATCCGTCAAATTCACTCCAGCTCGTCGAGGGTGAGCCGGAAGCTGTCCAGGAAATGCGCCATGAAGTAATCAAGGCACGGCAGCTGCATGTCGACGAGCGCCTGCCGCGTCTGCTTCTCCGCCGCCGCAAATTCTGAGTTGCCGGCCTTCAGCTCCTCGACGCATTTGATATACGCCGAAAGCTTGTCCGCCGCCTTGACGATGCGGGCGATGTCCGAGTCGGATTCAAACAGCAGCGGGCGGTAGCTCTCCTGCACCTCCGGCGGCAGGAGGGCAAGGAGCTTTTCACAGCTGACGGCCTCGATCTGCTTGTAGGCCTTTTTGATCTCCGGGTTATAATACTTGATCGGCGTGGGCAGGTCGCCTGTCAGGATCTCCGACGCGTCGTGGAACAGCGCTGCAGACGCGCAGCGGTCGGGGTCGGCCGGCTGGCCGAGGATGTCGCGCTGGATCACAGCCAGTCCGTGTGCCAGCACGGCAACCATATGGCTGTGCTCCTGAATGTTTTCCTCAAACGTATTGCGCATGAGGCCCCAGCGGCCAATGTAGCGCATACGGGAAATAAGCGCAAAAAAGCGGTGCTGCATATCGGTTCCTCCTCAGGAGATCAGAGATTTGGTTTTCCATTTGCCGCGGAACACGTGCGCATAGCAGACAAGGAGCGTCACGGTCCACGCCATGGCCTGGCTCCACCAGACGGCGGTATAGCCGAACAGAGCCGTGTTGTGCAGCGCATAGGCAAAGATCACGCGCAGCCCCAGCGCCAGCAGCGCGAAGAACGTGGCGTGGAAGCCCTCGCCCACGCCCTGGCACATCCCGTTGGCGGGAAAATAGACCGCGAAAATGGGCATCGCGACGGCGGAGCTGAACAGATGCAGGCGGCAGATGGCCGCAGCGGCCTCGTCCAGCTGGAACGCGCGGATGATGCGCGAAATGCCGAAGATCTGGCACAGGCAGAGCACAAGCGTCATGGAAAGCGACACCAGCACGCCCTGTCCAAGGCCCCTGGAGACGCGGTCGGGGCGCTGCGCGCCCATATTCTGGCCCGCGAAGGTCGCCATGGTGTTCTGCACGCCGAGAATCGGGATCATCAGAATGTTCTCCATCCGGGTGGCGACGGTATAGGACGCGATCATGCTCTCGCCGTAGAGATTGACCAGCCGCTGCAAAAACAGAAAGCCGCAGGAGACGATGGACTGCTGAATGGCCATCGGCGCGCCGACCTGCAGAATGCGGCCCGCCGTTTTCACGTCCAGCCGCAGCTCGCGGAGCGAGAAGCGCAGAAGGGCGTATTTCCGGTGCATATACGCAAAGCCGATGACGCAGGAGGCGATCTGCGAAATAACGGTGGCGACGGCCGCGCCTGCCACGCCCAGCCCAAGCCCCGCGACAAACGCAAGGTCGAGCACGACGTTCAAAATCGACGAGACGAGCAGAAAATACAGCGTCGCCTTGCTGTCGCCCAGCGCCCGCAGAAGGGCCGCCGCGATGTTGTACCCGAACTGGAACACCAGTCCCGCCGCGTAGATGCGGAAATACAGAAGCGTCATCGGCAGCAGCGCCTCCGGCGTGCCCAGCACTCGTTCCAGCAGGAATCTCGCGCTCACAACGCCGGCAAGCGACATGAATAGCCCCATTGCCAGCATCAGCACAATGGCCGTCGCGGCATACTGCCGCAGCTCCCGCTCGCGCGAAGCGCCGAAATACTGCGAGATCAGCACGCCTGCGCCGATGGAAAAGCCGATGGCAAGCGCCGTGAACAGAACTGTCAGCGACGCGCAGGCCCCGACGGCGGAAAGCGCCTGCTGGCCGTTGAAATTGCCGACAATGATGGTGTCGGCGGTATTATAGAGCTGCTGCAAAAGGTTTCCCGCCATGATCGGCAGCGCAAACTGTATAATAAGCTTCCAGGGCGTTCCCCGGGTCAGATCCTTCGTCATGTCGCGTTCTCTCCAAACCGATGCTTTGGTTATTGTAGCACAAAAAGAATTGCTTGTAAATTGCGGCTTTCCGCTTGATAATCCTTTTACCCTATAGTATAGTGGGTTAAAAGAAAGCGAGGAACCAAACATGATGATTTCCACCAGGGGCCGCTATGCACTGCGCGTGATGATCGATCTGGCCGAGCATATAGACGAGGGCTATATCCCGCTTCAGACGATCGCGAAGCGGCAGGGCATTTCCGAAAAATATCTGGAGAGCATTCTGGCCGTGCTGAGCAAGGCGGGGCTGCTCGACGCCGTGCGCGGCAAGGGCGGCGGCTACCGCCTGTCCAAACCGGCGAAGGAGTATACCGCGTTTGAGGTATTGTCCCTGACCGAGGGGACGCTGGCCCCGGTCACGTGTCTGGAGAGCGGGCAGCAGTGCGAAAACGCGGTCAACTGCCGGACGCTCCCGCTGTGGCAGGGGCTTGATCAGGTCATCGCCGCGTATCTGTGCAGCTACACGCTTGCAGATCTGACGCGGGAAGAGAAGCCGCAGCCGAAGCGCAGGCGAACAAAGACATAACGTGAATTTCAGACAGGAAGCTTGAACATATGAATGAAGTTTATTTCCCCGCGCTGTTTCCGGGCTTCCCGCTGCCGGAGGAGCTGGCGGAGGCGCTCGGACGCCTTGCCATCGTCCACGCGGAGCTTGACCGGGAAACGCGCACCATCCGTCTGGACGCGCAGGCGGAGCAGTATCTGGCAGAAAAGCAGCTGCAGGCGCTCTGCCGGGACATTGAAAAGGAATATGGCCTGCGGGAACTGAAGCTTTCGGTGCGCTATCCCGCCTCGGAGCTTCCGAATATGGATTTCCGCGATCTGGCGCAGGTGTTTATCCGCGCCTTTTCGCCGTCTGCCGCCATTCTGGCAGGAGCAGGCTACGAGGTCACGGACGAGGCCGTCGTCATCCGGCTCAAGGCCAACGGCAAGGACAGCATTTTGCAGAACGCAAAAAAGGCCGAGCAGTTCCTGCGCGACCGCTTCGGCGTTTCCAAAAAGATCGAGGTCGAGGCGCACAGCAATTTAGAGGGCCGTGCGCTGTTTGAAGAGACGGCGCGTATCCGCGCCGAGGCGCTTAAAAACGCGCCTGCCATCACGGCCAGCGTGCCGCAGGGCGGCGCAAAAGCCTCCGGCGGAGCTGCCTCCACACCGGCAGAGCCGGCGGGCGCGCTGTTCTACGGCAGGCCGTTTTCGGGCAGGCCCGTGCGGATGGAGGAGCTGAACCTCGATATGTTCCGCGTGATCGTCGAGGGCAAGGTCTTCGCCGTGCAGCACCGGGAACTGAAAAAGCGCGGGGCGTGGGTCATCTGCTTCGATATGACGGACTATACCAGTTCCGTCCGCGTGAACCAGTTCATGGAGGCCGCAAAGGCCAAGCCCATCATTGACAACGTCCAGCCAGGTATGTGGCTGCGCGTACAGGGCAAGATGAGCTTTGACCGCTATGACAACGAAATGGTGCTTCAGCCGAACGCCATGGAAAAGATCGAGGCCCCGAAGCGCCGCGATACGTATCCCGAAAAGCGCGTCGAGCTGCACCTGCATACGACCATGTCCTCCATGGACGCGCTGACCGATACCGGCGCTGCCGTCAAGCGGGCAGCCAGCTGGGGCCACCGCGCCATCGCCATCACCGACCACGGCGGCGCGCAGTCGTTCCCGGACGCGATGAAGGCCGCGTCCAAGGCCAAGGTCGCGGGGACGGACCAGAACATCAAAATCCTCTACGGCTGCGAGGGCTACTACGTCAACGACGTCGACGACCGCATCGCCGTCCACGGCGAGGAGGATTTCTCCTTTGACGGGGAATACGTCGCGTTCGATCTGGAAACGACCGGTCTGTCCTCGCTCCACGATACGATCATTGAGATCGGCGCAGCCATTATGAAGGGCAATGAAGTTCTCAGCACGTTCCAGACCTTCGTCGCCCCGCACCGGCCCCTACAGCCGAAGATCGTCGATCTGACGGGCATCAACGACCAGATGCTTGCCGGGCAGCCGGATATTTCCGAGGCAATGCCGAAATTCCTGGAATACGTCGGCAGCCGCCCCCTGTGCGCGCACAACGCGGATTTTGACATCGGCTTCGTGACGGCGGCGTGCGAAAAGCTCGGCCTGCCGTTCCACCCGACGTATGTCGACACGCTCATTCTGGCGCAGAACCTGATGCCGGAGCTTGGCAAGTACAAGCTCAACATTGTCGCCGATGCACTGAGCCTGCCGGATTTCAACCACCACCGCGCTTCCGACGACGCGATCACCTGCGGGTATCTGCTCATGCGCTTTTTCAAGATGATGCAGGAGCAGGGATTGGACTCGCTGCAAAAGATCAACCCGCGCATGGAGCAGCTGCGCTCCGGCAGCAAGATCCTTGACCGCCGTGCGCGGCACATCATCGTTTTTGCGAAAAACTCCATCGGCCTGCGCAATCTGTACCGGCTGATCTCCTACGGCAATCTCAAGTATTTCAAGCGCGTGCCCATCATGCCGAAGTCCGAGCTGCTGCAATGGCGCGAGGGACTTATCATCGGCTCGGCCTGCGAGGCGGGCGAGCTGTTCCAGGCGATTCTGAACCACAAGAGCTGGGCAGAACTCAAGCGTATCGCTAGCTTCTATGACTTCCTGGAGATCCAGCCCATCTGCAACAACCGCTTCATGCTCGACAAGGGCCTTGCCGAGGACGAGGAGGAGCTGCGCGGCTTCAACCGCACCATCGTCAAGCTCGGCGAGGAGCTGGGAAAGCCCGTCGTCGCGACCGGCGACGTGCACTTTCTCGACCCGGAGGATGAGATTTTCCGCCACATCCTGCTTGCCACCAAGCAGATGCCCGACGCCGACCGGCCGCTGCCTTTATACCTGCGCACGACGGATGAGATGATGGAGGAATTTTCCTATCTTGGGCCTGAAAAGGCGCATGAGGTCGTCATCGAGAATCCGAACCGCATCGTTGACTGGTGCGAGACGCTGCGGCCCGTGCCGCACAATCTGTTCGCGCCGAAGATCGAAAATTCCGTCGAGGACCTGAAAGCCCTCGTCTACGGCAAGCTCCACCGGCTCTACGGCGAAACCCCGCCGGAGCTTGTGCAGAAGCGCGTCGACACGGAAATGCACGACATTATTTCCTGCCACTACGACGTCATTTATATGTCGGCACAGAAGCTGGTGCAGAACTCGCTGGAGCACGGCTATCTTGTCGGCTCGCGAGGCTCGGTCGGCTCGTCCATTGTGGCGTTCATGTCCGGCATTACGGAGGTCAATTCCTATCCACCGCACTACCGCTGTCCGCAGTGCAAGTTCACGACGTTTGAGGTTCCGGCCGACTGCGCCTGCGGCGCGGATCTGCCGGACGCGGTGTGCCCGAAGTGCGGCGCGAAGCTCGACAAGGACGGGTTCAATATCCCGTTTGAGACGTTTCTCGGCTTCGGCGGCGACAAGGTCCCGGATATCGACCTCAACTTCTCCGGCGAATATCAGGCCAAGGCGCACGCCTACTGTGTGCAGATGTTCGGCAAGACGCACGTCTTCCGCGCGGGCACCATCGGCACCGTCGCGGAAAAAACGGCCTACGGCTACGCGAAAAAATACCTGTCGGAGCGAAACAAGACCGTCCCCAAGGCGGAGGAGAACCGGCTGGCGCTCGGCTGCGTCAACGTCAAGCGCACGACCGGCCAGCACCCCGGCGGCCTCGTCGTCATTCCGCAGGAGAACGAGATCTGGGACTTCTGCCCCGTGCAGCACCCGGCGGACGACAAAGACTCCGAATGGATCACGACGCATTTTGAATATCACTCCATGGAGGAAAACCTCCTGAAGCTCGATATGCTGGGCCACGATGACCCGACCATGATCCGTATGCTGGAGGACATGACCGGCGTCGACGCGCAGAAGATCCCGCTCGACGATCAGGATACCATGTCCATTTTCACGTCCAGCAAGGTGCTGGGCTATGAAAACGACCCCATTCTGGGGCCGGTCGGCTCCGTCGCCATCCCGGAATTCGGCACGGGCTTCACGCGCGGAATGCTGCAGGAGACGCAGCCGACAAAATTCGACACGCTCATCCGCCTGTCCGGCTTCTCCCACGGCACGGACGTGTGGCTGGGCAACGCGCGCGATCTGATCCTGTCCAAGACCGCCTCCGTCAACGACGCCATCGGCTGCCGCGACGATATCATGCTGTACCTCATCAAATGCGGGATGCCCGAAAAGCGGTCGTTCAAGATCATGGAGGCCGTCCGAAAGGGCCGCGGTCTGCCCGACGGCGCGGAGGAGGAAATGAAGGCCGCAGGCGTCCCGGAATGGTACATCGGCTCCTGCAAGAAGATCAAGTATCTTTTCCCGAAGGCCCACGCGACGGCGTATGTCATGATGGCCTTCCGCATCGCGTGGTTCAAAGTGCACGAGCCGCTTGCGTTCTACGCGGCCTATTTCTACCGCCGCAGCCAGAAGGGCGGCTTCGACGAGGGCATGATGTGCCACGGCATCGAGCTTGTCAAGAAAAAGCTGCAGGAGATCAAGGAGGACGAGGATTCCAGCGCCAAGGACGACGATCTGTTCACCACGCTTGAGGTCTGCTATGAATTCTATCTGCGCGGCTTTACCTTCGCGCCGATCGATATCTATCACTCCCACGCGACGAAGTTCCAGATCGAGGCCGGGCAGCTGCGCCCGCCGTTCGTGGCCGTGGCCGGTCTTGGCGAAACGGCGGCCTGGGACCTTATGAACGCCCGCGAGGGCCGGGAGTTCTTGTCCGTCGAGGAATTCGCAGACGCCTGCCCGAAGGTGTCCAAGACACTCATCGACCAGCTCCAATCCGCCGGCGCCTTCGGCGACCTCCCCCTCACCAGCCAGCTGACGCTGTTCTGACCCCGCCCGGCAAATCGCACCGGTTTTACAGAACGCTTCAGCAAATCCGCGGCTTCCCAGCGGGCCGGCAGAGTCGCCGGCCCCTACAGAACTCCGGCGAATCCGTACCGCCCTGCAAATTTCGACTGCAAAGCTGATTTACCGCACCCATTCAAACGTAGCTATTTGCAAATCTAGTTGTACCGTAACAGGCGGCGCGTACCATAGCGCCCGTAGGGGGAGTCCATGTGTTCGTAACGGCAATAAAACAGGTGCTTCCCTGAATCGCACCCGCAGCACGCACCAAACCGTACCCCAGTGTCCCTTTTCTCCCCTATCTTTTCCGGCAAGACGGAAAAGCAGGGGCCGCCGGAGGCTCGCCGAACCGCTTCGCTGGGTTCGCCGGGAATCTCCGGTGCTGACAAAACAAGCCCCTTGTCATGCAGTTCCATGCGCATGACAAGGGGCGGCTTTCGTGCAGGCTGTTTATGAGAAAAGATTCACGCTCAGAGCCGCTGCAGACCGGCTTCGATCTCGCCGATCATGTAAAGCGACCCGTAGCAGAGGACGACGCCGTCCTTTCCCGCGTGCTCCACGGCCAGACGGACGCCGTCTGCGACTGCGTCGCAGGCCGTGACGGGTTTGCCGAACTGGGACAGGTACTGCGCCAGATCGTGCGCGTTCAGCGCGCGGGGATTGCCCGGCGTGACGGTGATGAATTCCTTCGCGTAGGGCTCGACGTTCCGGTACATACAGTTATAATCCTTATCGGCCAGAACGCCGGTCAGGATGGTCAGCGGCCGGTCCGCCAGATAGTCCTGAATGTTCTTGACGAGCGCCTGAATGCACTGCGGGTTGTGTCCGCCGTCGATGATAAACAGCGGGTCCTTGCGCCGTACGTCGAACCGGCCCGGCCAGCGGACGTCCGCAAGCCCTTCGCGAATCTGTTCGTCCGTGATGTGCCAGCCGCGCTGCTGCATGACGGTCGCCGCGGTGAGGGCGACGGCAGCGTTGTGCAGCTGATGATTGCCCAGCAGCGGCAGCTTCAGCGCGTGGAAGCGCTCCCAGTCGAAGACCTGACCGGTCAGATCGTGGGAAATGAGCCGGATGTCGGCAAAGTCCGCCTTGTGGAGCTTTGCACCGACCGCTTTGCACCGCGCCTCGATCACAGCCTCGACCGACGGCGCTTCGCGGTAAATGACCGCGTCGCAGCCGGGCTTGATGATGCCGGACTTCGTCGCGGCGATCTTCTCCAGCGTGTCGCCCAGCACCTCCGTGTGGTCAAGGCCGATGTTGCAGATGATTGCAACCTCCGGCGGCAGAATCACGTTTGTGGCGTCAAATTCGCCGCCCATGCCGACCTCGCAGACGACAAGATCGCAGTTATGGCGGGCAAAGTATTCAAAGCCCAGCGCCGTGACCATTTCAAACTCGGTCGGCTGCTCGAAGATCGAATCAGCCAGCGGCTTGATATACTCCGTGATCTCGCAGATCTCTTCGTCCGGGATCTGTACGCCGTCAATTTGGATGCGCTCATTGAACCGGATGAGATAGGGGCTGGTGTACAGGCCCGTTTTGTATCCGGCCTTTGTGAACATACTGGCCAGCATTGCGCAGGTCGAGCCCTTGCCGTTCGTGCCGGTCACATGGATAAACTTCAATCTGCGCTCGGGATGGCCCATCTTGTCCAGCAGCGCGCTGATGCGTTCGAGGCCGGGGACACTGCCCTTCCAGCAGACGGAATGGATATAATGCAGCGCTTCGTCAAGCGTCATGTCAATTACCTTCTTTTGATTTCGATTCGTATTTCACCGGCGGCCAAAGCTTGGCGGCGGTAAACACCTTGGATTTATAAAGCAGCCATACCACCAGAACGTCAATGACGAACGTGACGCCGAGCTGTACCGAGCGGGTTGCCAGTTTTGTCAGGAAAAATGCCGTTTTTGCGTCGCCGCCGTAGACAAAGGCAAGCGCGAAACTCTGCCAGAGGATCGAGCCCAGCGCAATGGCGGGCAGGAACGACAGGGCAATGGTGGGGATAGACGTCTTTTTCACCAGCAGCGGCTGGAACAGGCCTGCGCAGAGTCCGTAGAGAATGGGCGGAACGCAGAACATCGGGTTATAGCCGTAGCCGGAGAACAGACAGCCGACAAAATCGGCCACAAAGCCGACCAGCGCACCGGGCAGCGGCCCAAAGAGCATACCGGCCAGGAAAATAGGCACGGCCTCAATGGAGAAACGGGTCGTCTCGTTGGGCATCGGAATGATGAACCGGGCCAGAACGACGGAAACGGCAGCCAGCAGCGCGCAGGATACAAGCGTGCGCACGTTCTGCAGCCCATGACGCGGCGCAGTCTGCGCGGCAGACATATTTTTCGTAAAATTAGACATAAAAAAGCCTCCTATTTTGTCAATGGGAGGAGGTTTGGTGATATGGACTTTCAAACAAGAAAGAAACTGCTGTACAATTTCAGTTTGCTATAGCGGATGCGAAATGACACCGCGGAGAGACTCCTTCGCCCGGCGGCAACCTCCCATCCAACCGGTACTTGACGCGTCATTTCTACTCATGCAACGTTCGGGTACGCTTGCTCTGTGTGTTAAATTGACAGGCTCACATCTTCCTGTCCTTCCTGTTCCCCTTCGTGCCTATTGTATTGTGTACGGAGGAAAAAATCAAGCGGAAATCAATATTTTTTTATTGATTCCCGCGATTTTTTCGTGTCTGTCCAGAAACGTGGAAAACGCGGCTTCGAATCTGTTGTCCATCATACAGCTGTCCCTCCAAATTTCGAGACTTTATTTGACATCCTAACATAAAAGTTTCCGGATGTCTATGATAATAGACATGATTTTTCGCTTTTTCTCCTACACTAGGGTGTATCTGAAAACTCATGATGTGACCGGCAGCGAGGGATTTTTGCGTTGCGCAAGACATTTTTTCGCAGGAATACTGACGTATTTCAAGGAAAAATGACGCGGCGCACCGCAAAAAGGCCCGCTGTCCGGGTGCGTTGGGAGTTTTCAGATACACCCTAAGCATATCACACATCGCCATTTCTGTACAGATTGCAAAAAAGAATCTGCGACATTCCGTAGAAAATGAACATGGACAAGCGGCGGGCGCGGTGCTATAATTCCATCTAATATCAGATACAAGCAAAACTGAACGCAGAAAGGAAGATGTTCCATGGCTTTTCCCATTGAGAGCTACGCAGCAAAGATCCAGCGGAAGCTGTTAAAGAAGCAGCGTGTGATCGAGGCCGCCTCCGGCCGGCAGAAGGCCGATCTGGTGCTGAAAAACGCGACGTATGTCAACGTATTCTCCAATGAGCTGCTGACGTGCGATATCGCCGTGGCGAACGGCCTGATCGTGGGTCTTGGCAGCTACGAGGGCGAGGTCGAATACGATATGACCGGCAAGATCGTCTGCCCCGGCTTCGTCGACGCGCACATCCATCTGGAATCCAGTCTCGTCACGCCGAAGGAATTCGTCCGCGCGACGCTGCCGCACGGCACGACCACCGTCATCACCGACCCCCATGAGATCACCAACGTCATGGGCACCGACGGCATTGACTATATGTTCCAGGCGACCGAGGGGCTGCCCATCGACGTGCGGTTCATGCTGCCGTCCTGCGTCCCGGCCACGCCGATGGACGAATCCGGCGCGAATCTGGACTACCGCGCCATCGACTCGTTCTACGACTACCCCAGAGTACAGGGTCTGGCCGAGATGATGAACTCCTACGGCGTGATCCACAATGACGCCGAGGTCGTCTCGAAGATCGTCGCCTCGCAGGCGCACCACAAGAAGATCGACGGCCACGCGCCGGGCCTGCAGGGCAAGGATCTCGACACCTACGTCGCCGCAGGCGTCTATTCCGACCACGAATGCGCCACGATGGAGGACGCGCTGGCAAAGCTGCAGCGCGGCCAGTTCATCATGATCCGCGAGGGCACCGCCGCGCGCAATCTGGAAGCGCTCGCTCCCCTGCTCACGCCGCAGTACGCTGAGCGCTGTATGTTCTGCACCGACGACAAGCATCCGAGCGATCTGCTGGAAAAGGGTCACATTGATTATATCGCCCGTGAGGCCATCAACAAATACGGTGTCGACCCCATCATTGCCGTCAAGGCCGCCTGCCACCACGCCTCGCGCTATTTCCTGCTCAATAACCGCGGCGCGATCGCGCCCGGCTATCTGGCCGACTTCGCCGTGATCGACAATTTCAAGGACTTCAACGTCGAAATGGTCTTCAAGAAGGGCGTTCTGTACTGGAACAACGGCGAGCTGCGCGACTTTGAAGCGCCGAAGATCGAGGAATATCTCGACAAGCGCGCCCACGACACCTTCCACGTCTCGACGCTCACGCCCGACGATTTCCGCGACACGCGCCAGAGAGGCGTTCTGGGCATGGTCCCGGGCGAGATCATCACGACCGACAACGGCTATGCCGATCATGTCGATCTGGAAAAGGACATTCTGAAGATCGCCGTCGTCGAGCGCCACAAGGGCACGCATCACATCGGCCTCGGCTACATTCAGGGCTACGGCCTGAAATCCGGCGCGGTCGCGACCAGCATTTCGCATGACTCGCACAACATCATCGTCGTCGGCACGAACTCCGCCGATATGGCGTTCGCCGCGAATTACATCGTCGAGCACCACGGCGGCATCGTCGTGGTCGAAAACGGAACGGTAAAGGGTTCGGTCGTGCTGGAGATCGCGGGCATCATGTCCGACCGTCCGCTGACCGAGGTCAACGACCAGCTTGAGGCGGCCAAGGACGCGGCCTTCACGCTCGGCGTCAGCCGGGGCATCGACCCGTTCATGACGCTCAGCTTTATGGCCCTGCCCGTCATCCCCAAGCTCCGCATCACCACCAGAGGCGTCGTCGACGTCGACACCCAGCAGTACGTATAAAACACACAGAAATACGTCAACCGGCCCGCAGGCGTGTCCTGCGGGCCGGTTCTGATTTTTATGACCGCCTCCGGCGGTATTCTGTCGGCAGCTCGCCGTATGTCTCCTTGAACGCGGCCGTGAACCGGCTCTGGCTCTCGTAGCCGACGGCCTGCGCGATGGCGGCGATGTCATTCTGCGTTTTTAACAGCAGGGACGCGGCCTGCTCCATGCGGTGCTTTTTCATGTGCGCGGCGATCGTCTCGCCGTAGACCTGCTTGAAGCAGCGCTTGAGCGTCGTCGTGTTCATCAGATACTTCCGCGACAGCTCCTCAATGGTGACGCGCTCGGCGAGATTGGCCGTCAGCTCGTCGTGGACATGGCGGATGATCTGCTCCTGCGAGTCCTGATAGTCGACGGCCTTTTCCGGGCAGGCGATCTGCATGACCTGCTCGACGATCTCGTGCAGGAGCTTGATCTGCATGGTGTCGCCCGCCTTGTAATAGACCTCCTTGCCGCACCGGCGGCTTTCGATCAGCCCGCTCTGCGCAAGTGAACGCAGATGGTGCGAGACGGCGGGGCTGGACATATCGAGCAGCGCCGCGATGTTGATGACGCACTCCTCCCGGTGGCTGAGCAGCCAGAAAATGCGCACGCGGGTCGGGTCGCTCAGCTGTTTGAAGATATCGCACACCGCGCCGAAGTGCTCCACGTTTTTCAGCTCCCGGTACAGATCCTCCGTGTGTCCGTGCGCGCCGTGGTCGTGCGGAAGAGAGAATTCCGGCATTTGTCCCATCTCCTTTGTCCGTTTTGGACATTCCGTTCGCCCGTTTGGAAGCAAGCGCCCCGGAGGGCTTGATTTCCAGCGTTTTTCTCAGTATACTGCGGATGTAATGATTAAGCAAGCGTTTAATTCAAAATTTCAAACGGAGGTCCTGACCATGAAAAAGACATACCAGATCGAAGTCGACTGTGCAAACTGCGCAAACCTGATGGAGGAAGCCGCGAAGAAGACCGAGGGCGTTGCGAACGCGACCGTCAACTTCATGACGCAGAAGATGATCGTGGAATTCGCCGAGGGCGCAGACGAGAAGAAGACCATGAAAGCCGTGCGCAAGGCCTGCAAAAAGGTCGAGCCTGACTGCGAGATCGAGCTTTAAGCTGCAATTGCTGCTCCGGCAGCGCGGAACGGAGTGTTTGCTATGACAAAGAAACAGAAAAAAATGCTCGTGCGCATCCTCATCACCGCCGTGATGCTCATTGCGCTGAAATTTATCCCCATCACCGGCATCCCGCAGCTGCTTGCCTATGTGGCCGCGTATCTGGTCATCGGCTATGACATTCTGCGCAAGGCCGGAAAGGGCATTCTCAACGGACGCGCGTTTGACGAAAACTTCCTCATGACGCTGGCCACGCTCGGCGCGTTCTTCCTCGCCATCTGGACGAAGAGCGGCGACTATGTCGAGGGCATCGCCGTTATGCTGTTCTACCAGATCGGCGAGCTGTTCCAGAGCTGCGCCGTCGGCAGGAGCCGGAAGAATATCTCCGCACTGATGGATATCCGCCCGGATTATGCGAATATTGAGGCGGATGGTCAGCTGACGCAGGTCGACCCGGACGTGGTCGCGGTCGGCAGCATCATCGTCGTCCAGCCGGGCGAAAAGGTGCCGCTCGACGGCGTGGTCGTCGAGGGCACATCCAGTCTCAACACCAGCGCGCTGACCGGCGAAAGCCTGCCGCGCGACGTCAAGGCAGGCGACGAGATCATCAGCGGCTGCATCGATCTGTCCGGCGTGCTGAAGATCCGCACGACAAAGGCATTCGGCGAGTCCACCGTTTCGAAGATCCTCGATCTCGTCGAGAACGCAAGCTCCCGCAAGTCGCGCTCCGAAACGTTTATTTCCCGCTTTGCCAGGGTCTATACGCCTGCCGTGTGCATTGCGGCGCTGGCGCTGGCTGTGCTGGTCCCGCTGGGCCGGATGCTTGCGGGGGCTGACGCGAACTGGACCGACTGGGTTTACCGCGCGCTGTCCTTCCTCGTCGTTAGCTGCCCGTGCGCGCTGGTCATCAGCATTCCCCTGAGCTTCTTCGCGGGCATCGGCGGTGCAAGCCGGGAGGGCGTGCTGATCAAGGGTTCAAACTATCTGGAGGCCCTGTCCGCAGCGAAGGTCGTCGTGTTCGACAAGACCGGGACGCTGACGCGCGGCGTGTTTGAGGTCACGGCTGTCCACCACAGCCCGCTGGCGGAGGAGCAGCTGCTGGAATACGCGGCGCTGGCCGAATGCGCCTCCTCGCACCCCATCAGCAAGAGTCTGCAGAAGTCCTATGGCAAGGAAATTGACCGCAGCCGCGTGACGGACATCGAAGAGCTCAGCGGCCACGGCATCACCGCCACGGTCGACGGGCACGCGGTCGCCGCAGGCAACAGCAAGCTGATGAAAAAGCTGGGCGTTCAGTACTGCGACTGCCACAGCACCGGCACGATCATCCACATGGCCGTTGACGGCCAGTACGCGGGACATATCGTCATTTCCGACGTTGTCAAGCCGCACTCGAAGGAAGCCATCGAGCAGCTCAAGCGCGCGGGCGTCCAGAAGACCGTCATGCTGACGGGCGATGCAAAGCGCGTGGCCGACAGCGTAGCTGCCGAGCTTGGCGTCGACGAGGTGCGCAGTGAGCTTCTGCCGGGCGACAAGGTCGCGGAGGTCGAGAAGCTTCTGGCCGCGAAGGGCAAAAACGATATGCTGGCTTTCGTCGGCGACGGCATCAACGACGCCCCGGTCCTCACGCGGGCGGACATCGGCATTGCAATGGGCGCGATGGGTTCCGATGCAGCCATTGAGGCCGCCGACATCGTCCTCATGGACGACGATCCGCTGCAGATCGCCAAGGCCATCAAAATTTCCCGCAAGTGCATCGGCATCGTCCGGCAGAACATTGTGTTCTCTCTGGTCGTGAAGTTCGGCTGCCTCGCGCTCGTCGCCTTCGGCGTCGCGAATATGTGGGCCGCCATCTTCGCCGACGTCGGCGTGATGGTCCTCGCCGTCCTGAACGCGATCCGGGCGCTGAAATACAAGGACTGACGGATAAAAATGCAAAAAGAACGGGGCTCCGCAGGCAGCGGAGTCCCGTTCTTTCCATATTGCGCAGCGCCGGTCAGCCCTCCGCCACGGACGGGCAGGTGCGGACGTATTCGTAGAACTGCGCGTTTGCCGCTTCCATGTACGGCGTGACCCAGAGCGTGCCGACGCCGAGGCACAAAGAGCCGACGATGATCCAGCCGAGAAAGCTCAGGTCGAGCACGAATTTTTCCCACTTGTGGCCGTTCATCAGCTGACGGCTTGCGGTGATGCAGGCGTTCCAGCCGTAATCTGGGTGGTCGAGCTTGATATAGTACGCCATGGAATAGGAATAGGCCTTGACGATGCCGGGGATGACGAACAGCAGCGACCACAGGAACGTGAACAGCGACGTCATAAGACCGATGAGGAACGTTCCGCCGAAATCATCCTGAAAGCCGCGGAACATATCGCCCAGCTGCACGGGCTGATGGTCACGCGCCTGCTTGAGGAAGATATACGCCATGCCGTATTCCAGCGGGCCGACCACGAGCAGCGCGCCGATACCGGGGATGATCCCGGCGGCAGCCGACTCCAGCAGGCCGATCAGCAGGCACACGGCCAGACCCATCATCCAGAGATTCTGAAAAATACCGCCGCCGAGCTGCGCTCTTGCGCGGGCCTTTAATTCTGCACGATCCATAAATTACACAGTCCTTTCTGAATCCTCTTATTTCTTTCTTTTTCCCGGACACTCCCATTATACTGTATGCAGCCCGGCAATGCAAGATTCACAATTCCGGCACACCCGCGAGGCACAGCGGCAGCACCGCCGCCGTGATCAGCCCCTCGACCAGACCGATCGCCAGATGGATCGGCTGCATGAGCACCGCGAACGCGCCGAGCGGCAGCGCCGTGATGCCGGAGAGCGTCGTTTCCAGCACGACGGAGAATGCGCCGAGCTGCAGCGTTGCGACGCAGCCGAGCACCGACGCAAGCGTCAGGCGCAGCCGGGCCTTGCCCACGGAAAGATTTCCGCGCATCAGGGGCCGGTAGATAAGGAAATATCCCACGAAGCAGCCGTAGAACGCCATATTCCAGACATTCGCGCCCAGCGCAAGCAGCCCTCCGTCAGCAAAGAACAGCGCCTGAATGGCAAGAATGACGATCATGGACAAAAAGCCTGCCCACGGCCCCAGCATGGCGGACAGCAGCATACCGCCGCACAGATGCCCGGACGAGCCTGTGCCGGGGATGGTATAGTTGATCATCTGCCCGGCAAAGACGAGCGCGGACATGACCGCCATTGTCGGAAGCTTCTTTTTTGCCGTCTCCGGTGCGGCAAGCTCCTCCCTGCGCAGCTGCACGAGCGAAACGCCCGCCGCAGCAGCAGAGGCTGCGTACATCGTAACGGCGACAGCAGGAGATAAAAATGCGTCTGCCATATGCATGGTCTGTTCCTCCGAACTTTTTTGCTTATTATAAGAAGTCTGACCGCCGCGCACAAGCTCCCCTGGGAGATATTTCGGATAAAAAAGTCCTTGTGCATCATGACAAATTGCGGCAAAGGAATTTGTGGAAGTCTACCGAAAAATTTAAAATCGCAAGATTGTCGGATAAAAAAAGCAAGTCCAACATTGAACAAACAGCCTGTTCCGCTATGATGGAGCTATCCGGAGGCGGCTTTCGGTAAAAGCCGCCCGCCCCTCAAGCACATATTTGTATGAAACCAGACAATTGATACAGGAGGATGCAGACATGGCAACATTCAGATTTACCGCAGGCCCGTGGAACGTCCACGAGGGCAACGAAACCTTTGGCCCCGGCCACCGCAAGAGCATTCCGCTGGAAGAGAAAATGAAGAAGTACGCCGAGATCGGTCTGGCCGGCATGCAGTTCCATGACGACGACGCCGTTCCCGACATGAACAACATGACCGAGAAGCAGATCGTCGACTACGCGAAGGACGTCAAGGCGATGCTCGACAAATACGGCCTGTTCGCAGAGTTTGTCGCGCCGCGTCTGTGGTTCGACAAGCGCACGAACGACGGCGGCTTCACCGCCTCCCGCAAGGAAGACCGTGAATTTGCCCAGTGGCGCGCCCGCCGCTCCTGCGACATCGCAAAGGCGCTCGGCACCAAGAAGATCCAGCTGTGGCTGGCCCGCGAGGGCACGCTCTGCGCCGAGGGCAAGAACCCCGTTGAAATGACCCTCCAGCTGCGCGACGCGTTCAATGACATCCTGACCTACCGCGACGACGCGCTCATCCTTGTCGAGCCGAAGCCCAATGAGCCCATCGACCGCTCCATCTGCGGCACCGCCGGTCACGCGCTGGCCGTCGGCGCATACACCGTCGATCCGAGCCGCGTCGGCCTGTGCATCGAATCCGCGCACTCCATCCTCGCCGGTCTTGATCCCGCGAACGACATGGGCTTCGCGCTGGCGCTCAACAAGCTGTGGGGCGTGCATCTGAACGACCAGAACGGCTGCCGCTACGACCAGGACAAGGCGTTCGGCGTCGACAACCTGCGCAACGCGTTCAACCAGGTCAAGGTGCTGTACGAGAACAACTTCGGCGACCGCGGCAACTTTGAATGCGTCGGCCTCGACGTCAAGGCCATGCGCACCCAGCCCGATGAGGACTGCTACCGCCATCTGATCAACTCCAAGAAGATCTTCGAGAAGCTGCTGGCCAAGGTCAAGAGATTCGACTACGAATTCCAGGCTGCCTGCGTCAAGGAGCAGAACTTCGAAAAGCTCGAAATGTACGTCATGGACCTGCTGATGGGCGACTGAAAAAAACCGGGCCGCCGCGCACGGGAAACGTCCCCAAAAGGTCAGGTAAAATTTCGAACAACAAAAAATCAAGCCGCCAAAAGGGCTTGCCGTCTGTGAATCGCAGGCGGCAGGCCCTTCAGTCGTTCCCGCAGCCAGCTTCCCGAACTCCGGTGTATTCTCCCTTGACATAGTTAACCCCATTTCTTAGGGTGTATCTGAAAACTCCCAATGTGACCGGCAGCGAGAAATTTTTGCGCTGAGCAAGACATTTTTTCGCAGGAATACTGACGTATTTCAAGGAAAAATGGTGCAGCGCAGCGTGAAAAGATCCGCTGTCCGGGTGCGTTGGGAGTTTTCAGATACACCCTAGTATCAGGTTTTTCCCATACCTGGCTAACAAATGGGGGTTTTCACCGCGCCGGGCGGTTTTTCATGTGCGGTAATTCAGAATGTCGTTCGCGACCGGGGTGTAGAACAGGCGGTGGATCTGGGCGGGGGCCCTGGTCTGGCCGAGAATCCACATGAGCTTTCCCGTGATGGCCTCGGTCGTCATGTCGAACGCCTCAAGCACCTGCGGACATTCGCGGATCTTGTGCCCGACCTGATAAACGCCGACGTTGCTGCCCTCGTTCTGCACCTGCGTGGTCAGAACGACGGTCTTGCCGCCCTGAATGCCCTCCTCCAGCACGGACAGGAAGTCATTCCCGTCATACGACGGGATGCCGCCCACGCCGAAGCTTTCCAGGATCAGCGCATCGTTGTGCCGGAGCATCCAGCCCGCAAGCTCCGCCCGCGCGCCGGGAATGAGCTTCAGGAGCGCAACGCGCTCGTCGAGCGTGTCATAGAAGACCGGCTCGGGCAGGCAGGCGTTTTCGATATACTGCAGAATGCAGCCGTCCTGCAAGACGGCCAGATACGGATAATTGATGCTGGAAAAGGCCTCGTAGCTCTTTGTGCGCGTTTTGCAGGCGCGGGTGCCCTGAATGACCTTGCCGTTGAAGACGATCATGACGCCGTGCAGGGTGTCACTGCACGCGCACAGAAACGCGTCGGTCAGATTGACCTTGGAATCAGTCGAGTCAAAGCTGATGGGCTTCTGCGCGCCAGTCAGGATGATGGGCTTGCGCGCTCCCTGAATGAGATAGCTGAGCGCTGCGGCGGTATAGGCCATGGTGTCCGTGCCGTGGCTGATGACGAAGCCGTCGTAGCGGTCATACCGCTCACGGATGGCCTTCGCGATCAGCAGCCAGTGCGACGGGGCAAGATTCGTGCTGTCCAGCGACAGAAGCTGTAAGCATTCCGCCCGGCAAAGCGCCGATACCGCCGGGACGAAGGACAAAAGCTGCTCGCTCGTCAGCTCCGGCATAAGGCCCTCCGCCGTCTTCCCGGACGCGATCGTTCCCCCGGTGCCGATCATCAGGATTCGTTTCATGGGCGTATCCTCCCGCGTTTTTTCATTATTCTTCCGTCTGCACCGTATACGGCAGGAACCAGTCGAGGTAGCGTGTCGGCTCTGTTACGGCGCCTCGCGTGGTATAGAGCGCGTAGCTTTTGAACAGGATGGGCGTAATATACCCGCGCTCGCATACACGCTTATAGAGATTATAGGTGTTGCCGCTGTTGACAAGCGCCATGCTGCACAGGTTCATCATCGTGCTGTCGGACAGGTCGCCATAGTTGAGCGTGCCGGTCGCACCGAAAAACGGCGAGAGGTCAAAGTTTGGAGACAAACGCACCTCGCCGTAGTACAGGTCAAAATTCCCCTGCAAAAGCGCCTGTTTGTACTCGGAATATTCCATGGACTTGACCGTGATGTTGAAGCCCAGAGAATTGAGCATTTTCGCGGCCTCGTTTGCCGCCTGTACGCGGATGTAGCTCGACGAGCAGACGAGCATCGTGCCCTCGACCGGGACGGAATAGCCCTTGGAGGGGACGTAGAGGTCGAGGATGCCGTCGCCGGTCGCGTCCTCGACGGAGGCGCTGGCCAGCTGGTCGTAGTACGAGCCGGTGTCATAGGCGAAGCTGTTGGCCAGCTTCACGTCGTAATACCGGGAATTGGGTGAGCACGGCAGCGTCGACGCGACGGCAAAGCCGCCCAGCGTCTGCTCGACCAGCTGCTCGCGGTCGATGGCGAAGGTGATCGCGCCGCGCAGGCCGTAGTTGGAGAAGACGGGCGAGTTCATGTTGTAGCCGATGTACTGCATGATGGTCGTCTCCTCATTCCACAGCTCGTAGTCGTTGTGGAAGCCTGCGAATGCGGAGGAGTTCGGGTCCGTCAGGACCATGTTGACCTTCTGATACTCAAAATTATCACGCACGTCGGCGGCAGTGGACGAGACGGTCAGCGCGATCTCGTCAAAATCGACCAGCGGCGCGGTATCGCGCCACCAGTTTTCACAGCGCGTGAGCTTCGTCCCGGCAAATTCATACGGGCCTGTGCCCGGCGGGCTGACCTCGTCCTTCGTGCCGGACTTGATGATGGGGATATCCAGCAGCAGCGGCAGGCACTCATATGCCTCGCTCGTCGAGAGCACGAGCGTCAGCTCGTCCTGCGCCTCGGCGGAAGTGATGAAGCGCAGGCGCGAACCGTAATATTCCGAGCCTGCGGCGGATTCGATGGAATATGCCGCGTCCGCCGCGGTAAGGGCGCTGCCGTCGTGGAAGGTCACGCCGGAGCGGAGCTTCACCGTGGTCGTGCGTCCGTCGTCAGTGACAAAATAGCTCTCGGCGAGAATCGGTTCTGCCTCGTAGCTGCTTGTCACGGCGAACAGCGGCTCGTAGAGGAAGGAAAAGATGATGCGGTTGTTGAGACTCTGGCAGTTATAGGGCTGCAGGCCGTAATCCGGCTGGTAGGCCAGGCCGAAGGACTCAAGCGCCGTATACGTCTCGGTGACGACCTGCTTGACCTCCTGCTTATCCTCCGAGCCGTTGACCGAGCCGGTCTGCTGGGCGGCGACGGCCTCGTCGCCGACGGGGAAAAGATTCTGCATCCATTCGCTCGTCGCGATCGTCGTGCAGCCGCAAAGAAGGGCCAGACACAGCGCAAGCGCTGTGAGCATCAAAAGCTTTCGTTTCATGCCGGTGCGCCTCCTTTCAGCCGGATGATGGCGGCCTGCGACCCGCGGTTCCCGCCGGTCACGCGATGCGACCAGAAGCGCTCCGGCTGGCATTTGGTGCAGTCCGGGCAGATGTCGATCACCTGCACGCCCGCTCTTTCCAGCCAGATGCGGTTCAGGCGCTTCAGATCGACGTGCGCCTTTTCGCCGTGCAGTTCAATTGCCGCTTCCGCGTCCGGGCCGAGCGATCGCCGCATGGCCTCCGGCACCTCCGGCCCGACCTCAAAGCAGCAGCGGCCGATGCACGGGCCGATGGCCGCGCGAATGTGCTCCGGCGCGCAGCCGAATTCCGCCTGCATCCGAAGGACGGCCTTGTACGCGATGCCCTGCGCCGTTCCGCGCCACCCGGCGTGGACGGCGGCGATGGCCTGCCGCACGGGGTCAAACAGCAGCAGCGTCGTGCAGTCCGCGCCGAAGCAGACGAGCGCCGCGCCGGGTTCGTCGGTCAGAAGCCCGTCGCAGACGGCGGTCTGCTCCCGCTCCAGCCCTGTGCCGCAGTCCTGCTTGCCGACGCGCAGCAGAAGATCGGTATGCTCCTGCCGGGTAAAGATCGTCTCCTCCGGCGAAAAGCCAACGGCGGTGCCGAGAATGCGGTAATTCTCCCGCACGTTTTCCGGCCTGTCTCCCCGGTGCGTGCCGAGATTGAGGGAGGACAGCGCCCCCTCGCTCACGCCGCCGAAGCGCGTGGAGAAGCAGTGCACGCTTCCGGAAAGCGCGTCGGCGGTCAGATATTCAAGTGTTCCGTGGTGAATGGTGTGAAACATGGGCTTAATTCGCGTTCTGGCCGCGTTCGGCGGCGAGATCCTTGTCGCGGCAGCATTTTTTGTATTTTTTTCCGCTGCCGCACGGGCACGGGTCGTTCGGGCCGACCTTGATCTTCTTGACGACGGGCTGACGCTTGACGGTCTTGTCGCCGCCGGCACCTTCGCCGGTGACCTTTGCCACGCGCTGGCGCTTGATCTCCTCGTTCGTCTTGATCCGGACGAGGAAGACGCGGCGGACGATCTCTTCTTTAATTGCGTCGTTCATGGCCTCGAACATATCAAAGCCCTCGCGCTTATACTCGATGACGGGGTCTGTCTGCGCGTAGGCGCGCAGGCGGATGCCCTGCCGCAGATCGTCCATGGCGTCGATGTGATCCATCCAGAATTCATCGACCACACGCAGCGTCACGACGCGCTCAATTTCACGCATGACGGGAGACGTGAACTGCTCCTCCCGCTTGGCATAGGCGCGCTGCATGAGAGACAAAATCTTCTCTTCCGTCTGCTCCCGCGTGAGCGCGGCCAACTCCTCGTCGGAGAGAAGCCATGTGCCTGTGGGGAAGAAGATGGGCTCGAAATGCGTCATCATCTCGAAGAAATGCTGCTTGTCGGCCAGCTTCGGCTGCTCGCCGAAGGCGCTGGCAACGTAGGTATCCACATAGAACCGCATCATGGACTGGATGTTCTTCTGCAGATCCTCGCCGTCGAGCACCTGGCGGCGCTGCTCGTAAATGATCTTACGCTGGACATTCATCACGTCGTCGTATTCCAGCACGTTCTTTCTGGACTGGAAGTTGCGGCCCTCGACGGTCTTCTGCGCGTTTTCGATCGCGCCGGAGAGAATTTTGGCGTCGATAGGCGTATCCTCGTCGATGCCGAGCGTCTCCATCATGTTCATAATGCGCTCGGAGCCGAACAGACGCATGATATCGTCCTGCATGGACAGATAAAACCGCGTCTCGCCGGGGTCGCCCTGACGGCCGGAACGGCCGCGCAGCTGGTTGTCGATGCGGCGCGACTCGTGCCGCTCGGTGCCGATGATGAAAAGGCCTCCTGCCTGCCGGACAAGCTCTGCCTGCTTGTCCGTCTCGACCTTGAAGCGCTTATAGGCCTCGGTATAGGCCGCGCGTGCGGCCAGAATTTCGGGATCCTCCGTCTCGGCGAAGGAATTGGACTCGGCGATCAGCTCGTCGGACAGGCCCTGCTTGCGCAGCTCGTTCTTTGCCATGTATTCGGCGTTGCCGCCCAGCATGATGTCGGTGCCGCGGCCGGCCATGTTCGTCGCAATGGTCACGGCGCCCAGATGTCCCGCCTGCGCGACGATCTCGGCCTCCTTTTCATGGTGCTTGGCGTTCAGGACGTTGTGCGGGATGCCCTCGCGCTTGAGCATCTGCGAAAGAAGCTCGGATTTTTCAATGGAGATCGTGCCGACCAGCACCGGCTGGCCCTTGGCGTGGCATTCCTTGATCTGCGCGATGACGGCACGGTATTTGCCTGCCTCGGTCTTATAAACAACATCGGGGTCGTCGATACGGATGACCGGTTTGTTCGTCGGGATCTCGACGACGTCGAGATTGTAGATGCCGGAGAATTCCTCCTCCTCGGTCAGCGCCGTGCCGGTCATGCCGGAGAGCTTGTCGTACAGACGGAAGAAGTTCTGGAATGTGATGGTGGCGAGCGTCTTGTTTTCGCTTGCAACCTTGACGCCCTCCTTGGCCTCGATGGCCTGATGCAGGCCCTCGTTATAGCGGCGGCCGTACATGAGGCGGCCCGTGAATTCATCGACGATGATGACCTCGCCGTCCTTGACAACGTAGTCGATGTCGCGCTTCATGAGGCCCCTTGCCTTCATGGCCTGATTGATGTGGTGCGAGAGCGTGGCGTTTTCTGGGTCGGCCAGATTTTCCACGTTGAAGAACTGCTCGGCCTTTTCAATGCCCTTCTGCGTGAGCGACACGGAGCGGTCCTTTTCATCGACAATGTAATCGCAGTCATACTGATCCTGCAGTTCCTTGTTGTCCGTCGTGGAGAAGACCTGCTTTTTCAGGCGGGAGACGAAATAATCCGCCATTTCATACAGCTTGGACGATTCCTCGCCTTTGCCGGAAATGATGAGCGGTGTGCGCGCTTCATCAATGAGGATGGAGTCGACCTCGTCGACGATGGCGAACGCGTGGCCGCGCTGCACCATCTCCTGTTTGTAAATCGCCATATTGTCGCGCAGGTAATCGAAGCCCAGCTCGTTATTCGTGCCGTAGGTGATATCGGCGGCATAGGCCGCGCGGCGCTGCTCCGCGGTCAGATCGTGGACGATGAGGCCGACGGACAGCCCCAGAAAACGGTAGACCTTGCCCATCCACTCCGAGTCGCGCTTGGCAAGATAATCGTTGACCGTGACGATGTGCACGCCCCTTCCGGCCAGCGCATTCAAGTATGCAGGCAGGATCGCGACGAGCGTCTTGCCCTCGCCGGTCTTCATTTCGGCGATGCGGCCCTGATGCAGCACGATGCCGCCCACGACCTGCACCCGGTACGGGCGCATGCCGAGCACGCGGTCAGCTGCCTCGCGGCAGACGGCGAACGCCTCCGGCAGCAGCGCGTCGAGCGTCTCACCGGATGCGTAGCGATCCTTGAATTCCTGCGTCTTTGCGCGAAGCTCCTGATCGGTCAGCTTTTTATACGGCTCCTCGAGCGCCATGACGGCCTCGACCTGCGGCTCGAGCTTTTTGACCTCTCGCTCAGAGCGGGTGCCGAATAGTTTTGTAAACAGTCCCATGGTAAAAACCCTTTCTGCGCCGCGCGGTACGCGCTGCGGTACGTATTCTAAAGTGAGATTATACCACATATATGGCGGCAAAAAAAGAAGAAATTGTGAATTTCGGCGGCTTGATTTACCCGGAGGGGGCTGGTAAAATGAGTTTGATTTTTATGGTATCGAGGTAATCTGCTATGGCTATCCGTCTTGTGGCCGTCGATGTCGACGGCACGCTCGTCACTGCCGACCAGCGCGTTCTGCCGCGGGTGCAGGCCGCGGCGCAGCGTGCGCTGGAGCACGGCATCCAGCTCGTTCTGTGTACCGGACGCGCGCCGGGAGAGTGCTGGTACATTTTAGACGCGCTTCCGCAGATCCGCTACGCCGTCACGCAGACCGGCGCGATCGCACAGGATCTGAAGACCGGCGAAACGCTCTATCACTGCCCGCTGTCTCCGGACGATGCGCGGCTGATCTATTCCCACGTGCGCCGGTACGACGGGCTTGTCAATTTCTTCTCCGGCGGCATTGTGTATAACTCCAAAGAGCAGATGGCGCGCTTTGAGCGCTATTATCCCGCCGACTTCCGGTGGCTGTTTGAGCAGTCGCATGAATTTGTCGACGATCTGGACGCCATGGTCGCCGGTTGGGGTAAACCCGTAGAAAAGCTCTATGTGCCGTTTTCCAGTCAGGAAGAGTGTGAAAGGGCCATGGCCGATCTGACAAAGCTGCCGTATTTCGTGACAGGCGCGGGCTACGTTGATCTGGAGGTCATGAACCCGAACACCAGCAAGGGCATTGCGCTTGCTGCGCTGTGCAAAAAACTCGGCGTTCCGCCCAAGCAGGTCATGGCCATCGGCGACAGCGGCAACGACGCGGCCATGCTCGACTTCGCGGGCGTCGGCGTCGCAATGGGAAACGGGGAAGAAGCGCTCAAGCAGAAAGCAGATCTGATCGCGCCGACGAACGAAGAAGGCGGCGTGGCCGACATGCTGGAGCTTGCAATCAAAGGAGAGATATAAAATGGGCGTACAGGATCTGACAGTACAAATGGTCGTCATCGTCGTCATCGGCGTATTCTTTGCGTCGTTCATGGACGCCATTGCGGGCGGCGGCGGCATTATTTCCGTGCCGACCTATCTGCTGGCGGGACTTCCGATGCACTTTGCGCTGGGCACAAACAAATTTTCCTCCTCCATCGGCACCGCGTTTTCCACGGGCCGGTATATCAAAAACGGCTATGTCGACTGGAAGCTCGGCATTCCGTCCATCGTGCTGGCGCTCATCGGCTCGTTTTTCGGAACAAAATTACAGCTGATGATCTCCGAGGTGTACTTACAATATCTGCTGCTGATCGTGCTGCCGGTCGTGGCCTTCGTCGTGCTGCGCCAGCGGCAGCTGCCGGAGGAGCGCGGCGATATCGAGCCCAAAAAGCAGATGGCCATCGTCTATCTGGCCGCGCTCGTCGTCGGCGCGTACGACGGGTTCTACGGGCCCGGCACGGGCACGTTCCTGCTGCTCATTTTCTGCAATCTCGGCAAGCTCGACGTGCGCACGGCGGGCGGCAATGTCAAGCTCGTGAATCTGTCTTCCAACATTGCCTCGCTCCTGACCAGCCTGTTAAGCGGCAAGGTCTTCCTCGTCCTCGGCCTGATCGGCACGGTGTCGAGCATCCTCGGCCATTTCATCGGCGCGGGACTCGCCATCAAAAACGGCTCGAAGATCGTAAAGCCCGCTATCATCCTTGTCCTCATCCTCCTGGCCGCAAAGGTCGTCCAGGGGTTGATTGCGGGATGATATATCATAAAACTGCACTGCCGCTGCAGGGGCCGACGACTCTGTCGGCCCCTTAAATGTTGCAGATTTGCTGAAAATATCAGAGAATTCGCAGCGGGCGGACAGAGTCGTCCGCCCCTAGGGTGTATCTGAAAACTCCCAACGCACCCGGACAGCGGATCTTTTCACGCTGCGCTGCACCATTTTTCCTTGAAATACGTCAGTATTCCTGCGAAAAAATGTCTTGCTCAGCGCAAAAATTTCTCGCTGCCGGTCACATTGGGAGTTTTCAGATACACCCTACGTACAATTCGGAAAATTGCAAAAACCTATGCCTTTGACTGCTTGTTTTGCTCCATTGCAAATCCCCACGGAATCTGCTATAATAAATTGTTAAGTTATGCAGTTCGGAGGAAACGTACATGGAACGCAAACCCGTTGTGATCGCGCAGGAGGCGCTGGAGAAGGAAGCCGCTGTCTGCGAGCAGATCAAAGCCCTTTGGGCCTCGCGCGGCAGGACGCCGCGGGCCTTTGTCGATACATACGGCTGCCAACAGAACGAGGCGGATTCCGAGCGCATCCGCGGGATGCTGCGCGCAAGCGGCTATGAGATCGTGGACACCGAAGAGGGCGCGGACTGCATCGTTATCAACACCTGCGCCATCCGCGAACACGCGGAAACCCGCGTCTACGGCAACGTCGGCGCGCTGGTACACACCAAGGCCCGGCACCCGGAGCAGAAAATTTTTCTCTGCGGCTGCATGATGGGCCAGCCGCAGGTCGTCGAGCGCATCAAAAACAGCTACCGCCATGTTGACGGCGTGTTCAATCCGCACGAATTATGGCGCTTCCCGGAACTGCTGCAAAGCGTGCTGCGCACGAACAAGCGCATTTTTGCCGTGGACGATTCCGCGGGCAATATCGCCGAGGGCATCCCCGTCGTGCGCTCGTCCGATCTCAAGGCGTGGGTGTCGATCATGTACGGCTGCAACAATTTCTGCTCGTACTGCATCGTGCCGTATGTGCGCGGGCGGGAGCGGTCAAGACGGCCCGAGGAGATTCTCGAAGAAGTCAAGGGCCTCATCGCGGCGGGCTATAAGGACATTACGCTTTTAGGCCAGAACGTCAACTCCTACGGCAAGGATCTGGGGCTGGGCGTTGATTTTGCCGACCTCATGGCCGAGATCGCGCAGCTGCCGGGAGACTTCTGGCTGCGCTTCATGACGAGCCACCCGAAGGACGCAAGCAAAAAACTCTTTGATACCATTGCGAAATACCCCAAGATCGCCAAGCAGTTCCACCTGCCCTTCCAGTCCGGCAACGACCGGGTGCTGAAGGCCATGAACCGGCACTATAACCGCGAGGAATATCTGAAGCTGGCGCACTATGGCCGCCAGATCATGCCCGAGCTGGTTCTGACCAGCGACGTGATCGTCGGCTTCCCCGGCGAGACGGAGGAGGAATTCGAGGACACGATCAGCCTGATTGAAGACGTGCGCTATGACGCGCTGTTTACCTTTATCTTCTCCCCGCGCGCGGGAACGCCTGCCGCGAAAATGGACGACCCGACGCCCAAGGAGGAGAAAAACCGCCGCTTTGACCGGCTCTGCGCCGTGCAGAACCGCATTTCGCTGGAAATTCATCAGGGCTACGTCGGCAAGACCGTCCGCGTGCTCTGCGACGGCCGCGACAAGGACCTGCTCACCGCCCGCACCGAGGGCGGAAGACTCGTCCGCTTCGCGGGAGACGACAGCCTGATCGGCCAGTTTTTGGACGTGACGATCACAGGCTGCACAACATGGAGCCTTGTGGGCGAACTCCGATAACACAGCACCCTGGTGCGGGCTTTGTAGGGGCCGATGCCCACATCGGCCCGGCAGAATGCACCGTTTTTACGGTATTCTTCGGCGAATTTGCAACTTCCCAACGGGCCGATGTGGGCATCGGCCCCTACAAACGAATGCGTAAGTGCATATGGATTTGCCGAAAGCATAATTTCAGACGTTAAAAGAGAAAACCCGGAGGTTTTGATTATGGCCGAACTCACCCCCATGATGCAGCAGTATTATGCGGTCAAGGAGCGCAATCCCGACTGCCTGCTGTTTTTCCGGCTGGGCGATTTTTATGAGATGTTCGAGGAGGACGCGCGCATTGCTTCGCGCGAGCTCGATCTGACGCTCACCTCGCGCGACCATGCCAAGGACAAGAGCGCAGAGGACAAAATTCCCATGTGCGGCGTGCCGTATCATTCCTCGGAGAGCTATATCGCGCGGCTGGTCGCCAAGGGCTACAAGGTCGCCATCTGTGAGCAGATGGAGGACCCGGCGCTGGCAAAAGGGCTTGTAAAGCGCGACATTATCCGCATCGTGACGCCCGGCTCTGTGACGGAAAGCTCGATGCTGGTGGAATCCAAAAATAATTATTATGCCTGCGTCTACGGCGCAGCCGGTACATACGGCCTGTGCTTCTGCGATGTGTCGACCGGCGCGTTCAGCGCGACGCAGGTTTCCGGAGCCGACGCCATGCAGGACGTGCAGAACGAGCTTGGCAGCTTTCTGCCGTCCGAGGCCCTTCTGGGCGGCACGGCGGCGGAGGACGGCGCGCTGGCGGATTTTCTGCGCGACCGCTTCCACACCTGCGTGAACATCGGCACGGACGCGCAGTTTGACCCTGCACTGTGCGAGGCTGCCGTGACGGCGCAGTTCGGGCAGTCGCCGGAGGCGCTCGGTCTTGCGAATATGCCGTGCGTCATTGCAGCGGCGGGCGCGCTTCTGACCACGCTGCGCGATCTGCAGAAAAACGAGCTGCCGCACATCCGGGCGCTGGAATTATATATTGCAGGCAAGTTCATGCAGCTTGACCTTGCCGCGCGGCGGAATCTCGAACTGACGGAGACGATGCGCGCAAAGGAAAAGCGCGGGAGCCTTCTGTGGGTGCTCGACAAGACGAAGACCGCCATGGGCGGCCGTCTGCTGCGGGCGTGGATGGAGCGGCCGCTTCTCAGCCCCGCGCAGATCACGCGCCGTCTAACCGCCGTGGAGGAGCTGGTCAAAAAGACCATCGACCGGGAAGAGCTGATCCTGTCCCTGCGCGAAATTACGGATTTTGAGCGCGCCATGACCCGCATTATGACGGGCACGGCATCCTGCCGCGACCTTGCCGCGCTTTCACAGGGCGCGGCGAGTCTTCCCGCCGTCAAGGAGCGGCTGTCCGGGATGCGTTCGCCGTATCTGCAGATGCTTTTTGAGCAGCTTGACACGCTGGCAGATCTCAAGGAGAGGATCGACGCAACCATCGTGGACGATCCTCCGTTTCTGCTGCGCGAAGGCGGCCTGATCCGCGACGGCGCGAACAAAGAGCTCGACGAGCTGCGCGCCGTCCAGTCCGGCGGCAAGGGGATGCTCACGCAGATCGAGGCCCGCGAAAAGGAAAAGACCGGCATCCGGAATCTGCGCGTGGGCTATAACCGTGTATTCGGCTATTATATCGAGGTCGCAAAGGGTCAGCTGAATCTGGTCCCGGACAGCTATATCCGCAAGCAGACGCTCTCGACCGGTGAGCGGTACATCACGGAAGAACTCAAGGAGCTGGAAAGCACGATCTTAACGGCGAAGGACCGCATTGTGGCGCTGGAATATGACCTGTTTGTGGCGCTGCGGCAGTTTGTCGCGGGAGAATCCGCCCGCGTCAAGCAGACGGCGCAGGCCGTCGCGCAGCTGGATGTGCTGTGCAGCTTTGCCGCCGTCGCCGTCCACAATCATTACTGCAAGCCGGAGGTCGACCTCGGCAATACCGTATCGATCACGGCGGGCCGCCATCCGGTCGTCGAGCAGATGCTCAAAAACGCGCTGTTCGTGCCGAACGACACGCTGCTTGGCTCGGAGGACTGCCGCACGGCCATCATCACCGGCCCGAACATGGCCGGTAAATCGACCTATATGCGGCAGGTGGCGCTCATCGTCCTCATGGCGCAGATGGGCTCGTTCGTCCCGGCGCAGTCGGCGCACATCGGCATTGTTGACCGGCTGTTTACGCGCATCGGCGCATCGGACGATCTGGCCTCCGGCCAGTCGACATTCATGGTCGAGATGACCGAGGTTGCCGACATCCTCAAAAACGCGACGCCGCGTTCGCTTCTCATCCTCGACGAGATCGGCAGAGGCACGTCGACGTTCGACGGCATGGCGATCGCAAGAGCCGTGCTCGAATACGCGGCCGACCGCAAGCGGCTGGGCGCGAAAACGCTCTTCGCCACGCACTATCACGAGCTGACGGACATTGAGCAGGCGCTGCCGGGCGTCAAAAACTTCAACATCGCCGTCAAGAAGCGGCAGGGGGACATGATCTTCCTGCGCAAGATCGTCCCCGGTGCGGCGGACGACAGCTACGGCATCGAGGTCGCCAAGCTCGCGGGCATTCCCGACCGGGTCATCACGCGCGCGCGGGAAATTCTCAAGGATCTCGAATCCGGCGCGCCGGAGCGTGCAAAGCCCGCCGCTGCGCCCGTGTCCGATCAGGTTTCCATGCTCGATATGCAGTCGGACGAGCTGCGCCGCGCACTTGAAGCCATCACCGTCGAAACGCTCACGCCCATCGAGGCGCTGAACCAGCTGTACCAGCTGAAGCAGCTGCTGTAAAGGGGCTGCCTGTAGGGGCCGATGCCTGCATCGGCCCGGCAGAATGCAGCGTTTTTACGGGACTCTTCAGCGAATTCGCAGCTTCCCAATGGGCCGACAGAGTCGTCGGCCCCTACAGATTCTCTCGGAAAGGGGCTTCTCCATTATGGCCCGCAAAGCGTCCCACGCGATTTCTTACCGGCTGACGAAATTTGAAACGATCGCCGGGTGGCTCTATCTGCCGTTTTATCTACTGATTCTGAATCTGCTTCTGCAGCTGGCAAACGAGAAATTCTCGCTTGGCATGACGGCACTGACGATGAATCTCGTCTATTTTGCCGTGAATCTGCTGGCCGTGCTGCTGATTTTCCATGGATTTTTGCGGCAGTCGTTTTTCGGCGGCTCGTTCTGGAACTTTGTGCAGGCGCTGGTTCTGGGCTTCGCGATGTATTACGCGGGCACATGGGTGCTGCAATTCGCGCTTTCCCGGCTGGCTCCCGGCTTTACGATCTACAATAACGAAACGGTCGGTTCGCTCATTTCCGATAACCAGTATGTCATGCTGGCCGTGACGGTTTTCCTTGCGCCAATCATTGAGGAGACGCTTGTGCGCGGGCTTGTCTTCGGCTCCATTCAGCCGACGTCGCGCGTCATGGCGTATCTCGTGTCCGTTATTCTGTTCACGCTCATGCACAATTGGCAGTATTTCATGCTCTATCCTGCCGGAAAGGTGCTTCTGAGCTGCATTCCGTATCTGCCCGCCTCCGTCGCGCTGGCCTGGACGTATGAAAAGGCCGGGACGATCTGGGCGTCCATCTCGCTGCACGCCATTGTCAACGCGCTGTCGTTCGGGCTTTTGCAGCTGAACTTCTGATTGGGAGGGGCTTTATGCCGAAGATCATTCAGCTTGACCGCCATGTCGCCGATCTCATCGCCGCAGGCGAGGTCGTCGAGCGCCCGGCGTCCGCCGTCAAGGAGCTGGTCGAAAATTCCATTGACGCAGGCGCAAAAAATATTACAATAGAATTACAAAACGGCGGCATGACTTTCCTGCGCATCACCGACGACGGCTGCGGCATGGAGCCGGTCGACGCCCGCACGGCGTTTCTGCGCCACGCGACGAGCAAGATCCGCAAAAAAGAGGATCTTGCCTGCATCGGCACGCTTGGTTTCCGGGGCGAGGCGCTGGCGGCCATTTCGTCCGTGTCGAAGATCGACCTGCTCACGCGGGCGCAGGGCGCGGAAAACGGCGTCCGGCTGCATCTGGAGGCGGGGCAGGTCCTGTCCGAGGAGCCTGCCGGATGCCCGTGCGGCACGACAATTTTGGTGCGGGAGCTGTTTTACAACACGCCCGCGCGGATGAAGTTCATGAAATCCGACGCGGCGGAGTCCTCCGCTGTTTTCTCCGTCGTGCAGCAGCAGGCGCTCGCGCACCCGGAGATCTCCTTCCGCTTTCTGAAGGACGGCCAGGAGCAGCTGCACACTGACGGGCAGGGTGACCGCATGGCCGCGATCTACGCCATCTACGGCCGGGAGCTGGCCAACAATATGCTGCCGGTCGACGGCAGCTGGGAAAAGCTCCGCGTGCGCGGCTTCGTCACGAAGCCGACCGCCACGCGCGGCAACCGCGCCTGGCAGAGCTTTTTTGTCAACAACCGCTATATCAAATCCCGTCTGCTCTCCGCCGCTGTAGAAGAAGCGTACCGCAACCAGATCATGGTGGGCCGCTTCCCGGCCTGCGTGCTGGAGATCGATATGCCCGTGCAGGCCGTGGATGTGAACGTCCACCCGGCCAAGACGGAGGTCAAGTTCTTATCCGAGCGCGAGGTCTTCGACGCGGTGCACTATGCCGTTTTGTCCACGCTCTCCAGAGCGGCGGGCCGCCCGGAATGGAAAACGCCGGAGAAAAAGCAGGAGGCCGCTCCGCAGCCGCAATCACAGCCAAAGGCTGTCCAGCCGCCGAAGCCCGGCTTCTATCAGACCATGCAGTCATCCGAATACCGCCGTCAGGCTGCGCAGCAGCCTGTGCAGAAGCCGGCCCAGCCCGTGCTGGCCTCGCCGGTGCAGCTGCCGCGCTCCGAGCCTGTGCCTGCGCAGCAGAGCTTTCCGCTTCCGAAGCCGGAAGCAAAGCCGGAGGTCAGACCGGAGCCGAAGCCCGAACCGAAGATTGAGGTCAGGCCCGAGCCGAAGCCGGAACCCGTCAAAGAGCCGGAAGCACAGCAGGCGCTTTCTGTCCCGGAAGAGCCCTTCCGCATCATCGGCGAGGCGCTGCACACCTATATCATTGTCGAGCAGGGCGAGGCCGTTCTGTTCCTCGACAAGCACGCCGCGCACGAGCGTATCCGCTTTGAGGCGCTCAAAAAGGAGGACCACCCCATCATGGCCCAGCTGCTGCTGGCCCCTGTTTCCGCAGAACTTTCACGGGAAGAGGCCGCTGCCGTGCTGGAAAACAGGGCGCTTCTGGAGCGCTGCGGGTTCGAGACAGAGGACTTCGGCGGCGGAGACGTGCTCATCCGGCAGATCCCGTCCGACGTGGACGTGGAGGACGCAAAGGCGCTTTTGCAGGAGCTGGCGGGCGATCTGCTGGCCGGAAAAACGCTCGACCCGGACAGCCTGCGCGACAATCTGCTGCACACCATCGCCTGCAAATCGGCCATCAAGGCCGGATGGCAGACGTCTGATGAGGAGCTGCGGCGGCTCGTGCAGGAGGTTCTGTCCCGCGACGATATCAAATACTGCCCGCATGGCCGCCCCGTCTGCGTGACGCTCACGAAGCGGCAGCTGGAAAAGCAGTTCAAGAGGGTCTGAGCATGGACAGGATCATCTGCGTCGTCGGCCCGACGGCCTCCGGCAAGACGAAGCTCGCCGTGCAGCTTGCGAAGCAGTACGGCGGCGAGGTCGTCTCCTGCGATTCCATGCAGATCTACAAACACATGGACATCGGCACGGCCAAGCCCACAAAAGAGGAGATGGAGGGCGTGCACCACCATCTGCTGGACATGGTCGAACCGGGTGAGGATTTTTCCGCCGGAAAATACGTGCAGCTGGCAGACAGCTGTGTGCAGGACATTTTATCGCGCGGCAAAACCGCCGTCATCGCGGGCGGCACGGGGCTGTATGTCGACAGCCTCATCGCGGGCCGTTCATTTGCGCCCGTCCCGCAGACCGGCAGGCGCGAAGCGCTTGAAACGCAGCTGCGCGAAAACGGCGGAGAGGCCATGCTGGCGCGTCTGCGCAGCATTGACCCGGAGGCCGCTGCGCGGCTCCATCCGGCGGACGAAAAGCGCATTGTCCGCGCGCTGGAGGTCTATGAGGAAACCGGCAAGACTATCACGCAGCACAATCTGGAAACGCAGGCCATCCCCCCGCGCTACCGGCCCGTGTGGCTGGGGCTTGATTACAGCGACCGCGCCGTTTTGTACCGGCGCATCGATCTGCGGGTCGACAAAATGCTGGAAGACGGACTGCTGGACGAAATTCGCGCGCTGCTCGCCCTCGGCGTCAGCCCGAAGGCGACCGCCATGCAGGCCATCGGCTATAAAGAATTTTTTGGATACTTAAACGGCACGTGCACGCTGGACGAAGCCGCTGCGCTCTGCAAGCAGCGCTCGCGCAACTACGCCAAGCGGCAGCTGACCTGGTTCCGGCGCAATCCGGACATTCACTGGCTCCGGCTGACGGGCACGGAAGATTTTTCGGAGGTTCTTTCCGCCGCTCGACAGAATATTCCTTTTTCCGCGTTTTGAATATGGTACGATATGGGTATCAGATCATTAGAGAGGCTCTGATGCAATGGACAAGGGCATTGGAGCAGAGCCTCCCATATAAAGAAAAGGAGCCGATACCCATGCAAAAAACAACAGAGAATTATCAGGACGTTTTTCTGAACCAGGCCCGCAAGGACCGCACGATGCTGACCGTTTTTCTGATGAACGGCTTTCAGATGCGCGGCATTATCACGGGCTTTGACCAGTTCGTGATCATGCTGCAGTCCGACGGGCGGCAGCAGATGATCTATAAGCACGCGGTGTCTACCATGACGCCCGCCATGCCCGTCCACCTGACGCAGGGCTGAGCACCGTTCTTGCTCCTGCGGGAAGGAGCGCTATGAAGCAAGGCAAATCCTATTTTACAGTCATCCTCTGGATCCTGCTGGCCGCGATCACCGCGTATTTCGGCTATCACGTGATCAGCAGTCTCTATGCACCCCTTATGACGGCCACCGTCACACCATACGAAGCCGGGGCGGGCTACTACGCCTCCGGCTTTGTCGTGCGTGAGGAGGAGCTTTTATATTCGCAGTACGGCACGACCGTTCTGAGCTGTGCCGAAGGCGCGCACGTGGCCGCGAACGACACCGTCGCCACCGGCTACCGCTCCGAGGACGCACGGCTCCGGCAGACGCGCATGGACGAGCTGTCCGGCCAGATCGAGCAGCTTCAGTACGCGTGGAGCGCCGTCTCCAGCGTCTACGATCAGGCTGCGCTCGACGCGGACATCGCGGATGCGCTTGCGCAGCTGAGCCGGTACCTGGCGCTGCGCGACATGAATTCCGTCTCCGATCTTTCGCCGGAGCTCAAGGGCCTCATCCTGCGGCGCACGGGAAGCGGCGCCGACAGCGGCGCGCTGCAATCGCGCATCAGCGCCCTGCAGGCGGAGCTGGATACGCTTGAGGCGCAGTCCGCGGGCGATACCAGCGCCATTTCCGCGGGCAGGGCCGGAACATTTTCCGCCGCCGTCGACGGCTATGAGGCCGTGCTGACGCCGGAACGGCTGATGGACATGACCGTTGCGGAATTTGAGGCCGTCCAGCCGGACGAGGCGGACGCCCACGCCATCGGCAGGCTCATCACGTCCACGACCTGGTATTACGCCTGCGTCGTGCCCGCAAGCGAGCTTTCCGATGTGGAGGAGGGCGACCGCGCCACGCTGACCTTCGCCCGCGATTATTACCAGCCGGTCACCATGCGCGTGGAGCGTCTGGGCGAAAACGAGGCAGGCTCCCGGCTGCTGGTCCTGTCGTCTGACCGGGCATTGCAGAACGTAACGCTCCTGCGGCAGCAGTCGGCGGAGATTGTCTTCACGTCCTACGCCGGGCTGCGCGTCCCGAAGTCCGCCGTCCGTGTCGAAAACGGTCAGACGGGCGTGTATATCCTCGAAGGGACGCTCGCCAAGTGGAAGCCCATCACCATTCTCCACGATACCGGCGAAAGCTATGTCGTCACGCTCGACACCAGCTCGACCAACAACCTCTGGCCGGGCGACGAGCTGATTATCAACGCGAAAAATCTATACGATGGAAAGGTCGTCAACTGATATGTCTACAATTGCTGAAAATATCGCGAATATCCGCGCCCAGATGGCTGAGGCCGCAAAAAAAGCCGGACGCGACCCGTCCGAAATTCTGCTGTGCGCCGCGACGAAGATGAACGACGCCGAGCGCGTGAAGGAAGCCGTCGCCGCAGGCGTCGACTGCTGCGGCGAGAACCGCGTGCAGGAGATCCAGGCCAAGCGCCCGCTGGGCGCATACACGGGAAAGCCCCTGCACTTCATCGGCCATCTGCAGACCAACAAGGTCAAGTATCTCGTCGGCGTGGTCGATCTCATTGAGTCCGTCGACCGGCTGGAGCTGCTGGAGTGCATCGAAAAGCAGGCGGAAAAGCTGGGCGTCGTGCAGAACATTCTCTTTGAGGTCAACATCGGCAATGAGGAGAGCAAATCCGGCTTTACCCCGGCCGAGGCCGCCGCGCTTGCCGCCCGAATGGCCGATTTTCCGCACACGGCGCTCAAGGGTCTGATGGCAATTCCCCCTGTGAGCGAATTTCCGGGCGAAAATTGCAGATATTTTGCCGAAATGCGCAATCTTTTTGTTGACATAAGGGCAAAAAAATACGATAATGTGTCCATGGAATGCCTGTCGATGGGCATGAGCGACGATTTTGCCGACGCCATCGCCGAAGGCTCGACCATGGTGCGCATCGGCACCGCAATTTTTGGCAAACGGAACTATAACATCTGACCGACACGCCGACACGGCACAATTACATAGAATAGCAAATCTGGAGGATACATTACAATGGGATTTATGGATGACCTGAAGAAGCTCACGAAGCCGTATACAGAAGACGACGACGATTTTGATGAATTCGACGACGACGCCCGCCCCAGCCGGCCTTCCCGTTCGTCCTCGGCGCCGAAGCCCTCGTATCGCAGCAGCTTCGATCTGGACAGCGATGAGTTTTCCTCGACCGGCAGCAGCGCTTCCACCGGTCGCCGGACGCTCGGAGGCAATAACGCCGCCGGTACGCAGAGCGGCAAGGTCGTGAACATTCACGCCACGGCCCAGCTGCAGGTCGTGCTCGTCAAGCCCGACCGCTTTGACAGCGTGACCGAGATCGCGGAGCATCTGCGCAGCAAGCACGCGGTCGTCCTCAATCTGGAATCCACGAACAAGGACGTCGCCCGCCGTCTGGTCGATTTCCTGTCCGGCTGCGCCTATGCGCTCGACGGCAAGATCAAAAAGATCGCCATCAGCACCTACATCATCACGCCGTACAACGTCGACTTTGTCGGCGACAATCTGATGGACGAATTGGAAAACAACGGCGTCTATCTCTAATCGTACAAGGGGGCAGCGTCCATGTTCACACCGCAGGAAATTCAGGAGCAAACCTTCTCCAAGGCCGTCTTCGGCGGCTATGATATGCAGCAGGTCGACGATTTTCTCGAACCGCTGACCGACGACTACATCACGCTCTATAAGGAAAATTCCGTGCTCAAGGCCAAGATGAAGATCCTGGTCGAAAAGCTGGAGGAATACCGCGCGCAGGAGACGAAGCAGTCCACTGCCGCAGCCGATGCAGAGGCCAAAAGCGCCCAGCTGCTCAAGGAAACGCAGGCGCGGTGCGCCGCCATGCTGCAGAACGCGGAGGTCAACGCGCAGGCCAATGCGCAGGTCAACGCCGCGAACGTGCAGCTTGCGCAGCTCAATCAGCAGCTGCACGCCGAGCAGGAGCGGCTGGATTACGCCAAGCAGACCGCGCTGAATTTCATCTCCGTGGTCGAGCGCGACATTCAGGGCCATCTGGAGCTGCTTGAAACGCTCAAGGCTCGCGATCTGACGCGCGAAGCCGCGCCTGAGCAGCCGCAGCCTGCGCATGAAAAGCCCTACGACTGGCAGGCAGAGCAGCCCGCAGCGCCCGCTCCCGCTCCCGCTCCCAGTGAGGACGCAGGGAAAATCGCGACGGAGATCTCCGACAACCTTGAAAAGCTGATCGGCAGCGACAGCGGAGCCGAAACGAAGACCGCCTCCGCGCCCGCACTGTCCAAGCAAAGCGCACGCCCCATGCACCCCGAAAGCGCGACGATCAAATTTGAAGATCTCAAATTTGGCCGCAATTACGACCCGACATCATCGAAGTAAGCCGTGCAAAACTCCCCCACCCGCGGTGGGGGAGTTTTCTATCCTTCGCTGTGCAGTGCCGCCAGCAGCGCGTTCAGGCGCAGCTCTTCGTCCGTGCGGCGGAGATAGACACGCCCGCTCAGCCTTTCCTCGAACAGCGCCTCCGGCGCTGCTTCTCCTGCGGCCAGCATCCGCTTTTTTGCGGGCGGGAGCGTCTTGAGGAACGCTTCCAGCCGTGCGGCGGCGGCGTGATCCTCCGCCTGATAGCTGTCTCTTATACACATCTCCGAGCCCACGAGCCTAGGCATGATCTCGT
>ERZ1026950.79-NODE-79-length-58508-cov-14.540776_pt1 | contig 58508 bp, 55 predicted proteins | sample MGYA00519302_ERZ1026950 | MGnify/ENA primary metagenome ERZ1026950 (study PRJEB26926, sample SAMN06164747) | human gut metagenome | biome: ENVO:00009003; feature: ENVO:2100002; material: ENVO:00002003 | host: Homo sapiens | place: USA | collected 2012 ... | reverse complement strand
GATCATGCCTAGTCTCGTGGGCTCGGAGATGTGTATAAGAGACAGGACATATATAGTATGAAATTTGAGGAAAGAAGTTGCTTGGAAATAGTATATAAGATGATTTTAAAAGGACATCAAGGAATGTCCTTTTATTTATGTAAACATTAATTAGATTTATAAAAAACTATAGTATTTTAGTGTTAATGTGATATACTTTTGTTAGTTTAAACTAACATGAAAGGGAGAGATACATACATGGAAGCACAGCAGAATTTACAGTGTACATTAGAAAAGGAAGGATTTCTTGGAACCTTTTTTCCGGGAACAAAGTATGCAGATAAAGCAGTTATATTTGTCGGTGGAAGTGCAGAGAAACGGGATTTTGTAGAAGCACGCGCGAAGCTTCTCGCAGAGGAAGGATTTAGTGTGTTATCGGTTGGATTCTATCTGTGGCCGCCGCTTTCAAAGGATACGGTATTTATTCCGGTTGATTATGCAGAGCGGGCGGTTCATTGGTTAAAGAATAACTGTCCGGTCGAGATTACCGGCATCGGAATGACAGGCTTATCTCTTGGGGCGGCATATACGTTATTGTGTGCGTCTATGCTCCCGGATATTTCCTGTGTGGTATCGGTATCCGGATTTGATTTTGTAGTTGAGGGCTGCAAACATATGGTAGTCAGACAGCATAAATCATATTTCAGTTATCATGGGAAAGATATACCATATGAGCAAGCAGAGGCATTGTCTCATTTAGGTTCGACCTTACGGGCATGGAAAAAGAATCCGAATTACGGATCGAAAGCGATGAACCGTTTTTACTATAATGAATGTTTTAAAGACCGTACGGATGCCAGCCGTATCAAGGTGGAAAATATACAGGGCGATGTGTTGTTGCTTGCACCGGAATATGATGATACATGGCCGTCGGATGAAGCATTTCCAAGAATCATGAGAAAGTTAGAAGAGGTTCATTTCCCTTACAGATACGAATGTGTGATTTATCCGGAAGCAGGTCATTGTCTGACGATGCCGGAGAAAGCGTTGTCGGGAATTGGTGGAGAAGAGAAGATGAACCGGATGTTGGCACACTTTATGACAATGGAAGCCAAATATCCGGAGGGTTGCCGGAAGGCAAGAGCGAAAAGCTGGAATAAGATGGTATCATTTTTTAAAGAAAGTTTCAGTGTGGAATGATTTGCATTGACGATTGCATCGGGGAGGGATTAAAATCAGAATAGAATAGATGCTATAAATAAAGCATTTGAGCAGGCAGAGGGACGGAACTTGAAGTGAAAGCCGACACAACGGTTCATACAGCCTGCAGCAACCGTATCGTTTGCAGATAAGGGTTGTAAATATCTGGACAGAAAGGAAAAATACGATGTTTCACAAAGATTATGAAAGAAAGATCAATCAGTTAGTAAATGAACTGACATTAGAAGAAAAAATAAAGATGATCCATGGTGCGGGTCTGTTCCGCACCGGGGCAGTAGAAAGACTTGGAATCCCCCCAATCGTGATGTCGGATGGTCCGACCGGGGTGCGGTTCGAATTTTTTAATGATAATTGGGGCAGAGCTGGACATAATGATGATGGCGTTACATACTGTCCGAGCAACAGTGCGATTGCAGCAACATGGAACCGGGAGCTGGCAGAAAAATCAGGAACGGTACTTGGTGAAGAAGCCAGAGGACGTGGCAAGGATATCATACTTGCGCCGGGTGTTAATGTTATGCGGACGCCGCTTTGCGGGAGAAATTTTGAGTATTTCAGTGAAGATCCATTTCTGATATCGGAGATGGCAGTTCCGGTGATCAAGGGGATCGAGAGTTCTGACGTGGGTGCCTGTGTAAAACATTTTGCTGTTAATAATCAGGAAACAGAACGGAACTGGGTAAATGTCGAGATCGATGAACGGACGCTCCGTGAGATCTATCTGCCTGCGTTTGAAGCTGCAGTAAAGAAAGCAAATGTAAGATCTATTATGGGTGCTTATAATCTGTTCCGTGGAGTCCATTGTTGTGAAAATAATGAACTGCTCGGTGAGATACTGCGGAAAGAATGGAATTATGACGGTCTGATTGTTTCTGATTGGGGCGGCATCCACGATACAAAGGCTGCCGCAGAAAGCCCGATCGATGTAGAGATGTCGATCTATGCAAATTTCGATGAATACTGCATGGCAGATCCATTGTTAAATGCGGTAAGGAATGGCGAGATCGAAGAGGAAAGAGTTGATGAAAAGGTAAAGAGTATTCTTCGATTCATGCTCCGTGTCAAGATGATCGATATTGTAGAAGCCCAAAGTGGGTACAATGAACAGACGGCTACATATGCTGGCTGCACGGAACAGAAGCCGGCCGTCTATGCGGTTCGTGACTGGAGCCGGAAGAAAGGAAGTTATGATACTTCAGCACATCAGGATGCAGTGTTAGAGACAGCCAGAGAATCAATTGTACTGTTAAAGAATGAAGAACAGAGACTGCCGCTTGCACCTGAGAAGACACATCGGCTTCTGGTGATCGGACATAATGCAGCAAAGCTTCATTCAAATGGTGGCGGAAGTGCGGAGATTGCGGCACTTTATGAGATCAATCCACTGCTTGGCATTAAGATGGAGCTTGGCGGTAACTGCGAAGTGACCTATGCAGAAGGTTATTATGTACCGGATAAGAACAGACAGCAGGTACTGAACTGGCAGGAGGTAAGTCTGGATGAACTGGCATCGGAGCAGGGTGCTTATGAAGGAAATGATCCGGAAGGACAGAAGATCCAGAAGGCACTTCGTGAAGAAGCAGTTGCACTTGCTTCAGAATATGATGATGTGATCTTTGTTGGCGGTTTAAATCATGATACAGATGAAGAAGGATACGACAGACCGGATCTGAAGCTTCCATATCATCAGGATGAACTGATCACGGAGCTCTTAAAAGTGAATCCGAATATGGTCATTGTCATGATGGCAGGTAATCCGGTTGATATGAGCGCATGGATTGATGATGCAAAGTCGATTGTATGGATGAGTTATGCAGGAATGGAAGGTGGCAGAGCACTCGGTGAAATCTTGTTTGGTGAAGTAAATCCATCCGGTAAACTTGTGATGACCATGCCGAAATCTCTTGATCAAGTACCGGCGATGGTTTTTGGAGATTTTCCAGGAAGAACCTTAACGGAAGAAGAACATGAAAGAATGAATGCAAAACTGACGGAGACATACAGAGAAGGCGTATTTGTCGGATATCGGTATTATGACAAATATCAGATCCCGGTACAGTTCCCATTTGGCCATGGATTATCTTATACGACATTTTCCTATGGAGATATGCAGGTAAAAGAGCCGGATGGTCAGACATTTAAGGTACAGATCCCGGTAACAAATACCGGAAAGCTTGCCGGAAAAGAGACGGTAGAGCTGTATGTCGGAGAAGCGGAGGTAAGTCCGGAGAATCCTGTGAAGGAGCTGAAGGGCTTCTGCAAGTTATCACTTGCACCGGGAGAAACAAAGTATGCGGAATTTGAATTGACAGCAGATGCATTTCGTCATTTTGATGAGAAGACGGATGCGTGGAAGGTCATAGCAGGAAGTTATACGATCTATATCGGAAGTTCTGTTTCTGATATTCGGTCGGTAACAACCATAACAGTAAAATAATTAATAGATAAAATGCCGGTATGAACGGTCTGTCTGCCGGTACTATGAAACATCCATAGTACCGGCAGGCAGTTTGTTCATACCGGCTTTTATATACATATTGTTTTATTGATATTCGTTGAGCCATTCTATTATGCCGTTTGCGATCGCGGCGGCGTAATCGTCCATGTTATCATCGTAGAGCTCTACGTCTTTTTCGTTGCTGATAAAGCCCATCTCGATGATCAGACTTGTCATATTTGTCTGTTTGATAACGATGTAATCGTTGTCACTGTCAAACTGTGTTCCGGTACGGACACCACGGTTATCGGAGATTCCGACCTTTTCCAGATTGGACAGGATGGTTTCTGCGATTGCGTGATTCTTTTCGGAACCGGAGCTGTAGATCCATGCTTCTACACCACAGGCCTCAGGATTTGCTGCGTAGTTCCTGTGGAGTGCCAGATAGAGATCTGCGTCGCAGTCATTTGCAATCGCAGCACGTTCTTCGGAAGAAACGGTAGAATCATCATCACGCGTCATGACAACTTTTACTCCGTTTTTCTTTAATAGTTTTGCAACCTTTAAGGAAAGCTTCAGATTCCCGTCTTTTTCATGAATATTATTAATTCCGGTTGCACCGATATCGGAACCGCCATGTCCCGGATCCAGACAGACTGTGTATTTTCCGTCCGGTTTTATGATCGAGACAGCATCCTTGCTGCTTTTTGACCGACTGACCGCCAACAGGATGGACAGAACGATAACGGCGATGAGCAGGACGATGTTGACACCGATCAGGAATTTTATGACAGACCGCATCTGTGTAACGGTCAGTTTCTTTTTTGTTTTTCCAGCCATAATGTATAAAACTGCCGGAGCAGCCCTTTCTGTTTCTAGTTTATTCTCAACTAAGATACTCTAAAATGACCGGATTTTCAATATGCTGGAAAAGATTTAATATTTGTGTATATGGGCAATATACGAAGAAAGATGGAATGACAGGTGACATAATACAGCAATTTATATAGAAAAAACCAAAAGAAACCGATAAATTTCTAAAGATTTCAATATTGTCAAATGAAAATATGAGTGTTACCCTAATATAGGGTGGCAGGGAGAAGATAAGAAAAGGAATAAAAGATGATCGTAGATTTTCATACTCACACATATCCGGATAAAATAGCTTCAAAGACACTTGAACTGTTAGTAAGTAGATCAAAGACAAAGCCGGCATCAGATGGTACACTTGCAGGCTTGCAGCATTCAATGGCGCAAAGCGGCGTTGATATCTCTGTTGTCCTTCCTGTTGTAACCGCACCACATCAGGTGGAGCGGATCAATACCGTAGCAAAGGCAGTAACAGCCCAGTTTACGGGCAGTGGGGTCTGGTCATTTGGTGGAATCCATCCCGGAAATGATAACTATAAAGAGATTTTAAATGGTATCAAGTCTGCCGGATTAAAGGGAATTAAGCTGCATCCGGATTATCAGAATGCCATGTTCAATGATATCCGTTATAAACGGATTATCAGTTATGCAACAGAGCTTGGTCTGGTCGTTGTGGTTCATGCCGGAGTAGATATCGGACTTCCATCTGTAACACATTGTACACCGGACATGGTGTGCGAAGTATTAGATGAGGTTCAGCCGGAGCGGCTCGTTCTTGCACATATGGGTGGCTGGAATCTCTGGGACGAGGTACTTGCGAAGCTGTGCGGAAGAAATGTATATATGGATACAGCATTTTCCTATGGAGAGATTGCATGGCTTTCGGGTGCTGAACATCGTTGGAAGCTGGCATCGGAGGAGATGTTCCTGAAACTGATCAGAGCACATGGAGCAGATCGGATCGTATTTGGAACAGACAGTCCGTGGACAGATCAGAAGCGGGCCATAAAGGACATACAGGCACTTCCGTTATCAGATGAAGACAAGAAAAAGATCCTTGGAGAAAATGCATTGCAGCTTTTGGGACTGCCGGATGCAGAATAGAAAATATAAAATGAAATATACAATATATTTGAAAGCATTAGAGGATTCATACATAAAAGTAAAATAAATTTCCGATAAATTAGTAAAAATAGACATTGCGCAAAAATTAAAAATGTGTTACAATTTTGTTACAATAAGAAAAGGAGAGAAGATAGCTCCTAAGACATCCGAAATTTAAGTCGTTGTTTTTTTCACAAAAAAATATTCATAAATACAAGGGACTGCCTGTAAGATGGCGGTCCCTTTCCCTTTCTTGTGCAATCAGGTTCCTCTCGTCTAACGACTCGATGATTAGCGGTCGTCAAATTGAAAACAATTTTGTGCAATCAGGTTCCTCTCGTCTAACGACTCGATGATTAGCGGTCGTCAAATGCAGCCATGCAAGCATGCCGCACTTGACTCGTCGCCATAACAAAAAAAGAACCAGATCACATCTGGTTCTTAAGAGCTGGGCTACAAGGATTCGAACCTTGAAAATGCTGGAGTCAGAGTCCAGTGCCTTACCATTTGGCGATAGCCCATTGCTGTCAACAGATGATATTATATTATAACAGTTTGAAAAAAGCAAGCACTTTTTTAAAAAAATTACAAAAAGTTATTTATACGCAATGAACACGAAAAATTTGAGAATAAAAATCAATGGAAATAGAAAATCCAGGTAGAAATAATAGCCCGGCTGTTGTATAATGGGAGCACTTGTGGAGATGACATTATAATAGGAAATGGAGAATACATATGTACAGTTTTGATGCGATCGTAAGATACAGCGAAACGCATGGAAGACAGGAAGCAAATGCGGCAACGATAGCAAATTACTTTCAGGATTGTGCGATCTTCGATTCAGAACAGGCAGGAATTGGAATTGAATATCTGAAGGACCATAACCGGGCATGGTTTCTGATCTCATGGCAGATCGATGTGGAGCGGTATCCGGTATTACAGGAGAAGATCAGGGTTGGAACCTGGGCATATGATTTTAAAGGTTCCATGGGATATCGTAATATAGTTATTCGGGATGAGAATGGAGCGAATATTGTACAGGCAGCTTCCCAGTGGAGTTATATTGATACTGATACGCTTCGTCCTGTAAGAATTGAGCCTGAAGTAGGAGCAGCATATCCTCTTGCAGAAAAGCTTCCGATGGAATATGCTCCGAGAAAGATCCGGCTGATCGAAGGCATGGAAGAGACAGACAGAAGGGTTGTTCTGCCTTATCAGATTGATTCGAATAACCACATGAATAATGAAGCATATATTGCGCTGGCGTTGGAATATATCGATTCGGATGACATGATCTGTCAGATCAGAAGCGAGTATAAGCGGCAGTTTGTAAAAGATGAATGTATCGTAATAAAGAAAGCAGAAAGAGATGATCTGATACAGTTTGTATTTGCAGATGAAGAAGATCAGACCAGATGTATAGTAGAATTTAAAACAAAGAGAACGGGGAGACAGACAGCATGATCAAGATTGGCGAATGGAACCATTTAGAGGTTGTAAAAGAGAAAGATTTCGGCATTTACCTTGCCGAGAAAAAATACGACGACGAGGAAGTTCTGCTTCCGAAGAAACAGGTACCTGCGGGAACAAGAATGGGAGATCAATTAGATGTATTTATCTATCGTGATTCCGCAGATCGTCTGATCGCAACAACAAATCATCCGATCATAACGATGGGAGAACTTGCAGTATTAAAATGTGTCAATGTGACAGGCATCGGTGCATTTATGGACTGGGGACTGGAAAAAGATATCCTGCTTCCGTTTAAAGAGCAGACAAGCAAGGTAAGGGAAGGTCAGTCGTATCTGGTCCGGATGTATGAGGATCGTTCCAAGCGTTTGTGCGTCAGCATGAAGGTATATGCCTATCTGGAGACACAGTCCCCATATAAGACAGGGGATTCCGTAAGTGGAACGGTATTTGAATTTAATCAGAATCTGGGAGCATTTGTTGCGGTTGATAATCGTTATTCAGCCCTGATCCCGATGAAGGAGATCCATTCCCGGATCAATGTGGGTGAGACGGTAGAAGCCCGTGTGGCAAATGTCAGAGAAGACGGCAAACTCAATCTGAGTTTACAGAAGCCGATCCGTGAACAGATCAACAATGACAGCGAGATGGTATACAATATCATCGAAAGCTATGGAGGAACCTTACCATTTAATGACAAGGCAGATAAAGAAGTGATCGAGAAAGAGTTCGGACTCAGCAAGAATGCATTTAAGCGTGCGGTCGGACATCTGTTAAAAGAGGGTAAGATCCGGATCACAGAGAAGAACATTATCATCAAATAATGTATTCATAAATGAGAAGGAATGTTCAGGAGAAACAAAAAGACAGCTGTGCATGTTATATGGCTGAAAAGTACCAGGAAATGAAAGGATGAATATGAGTAATTTCAAGGTTGAATTAAAAAAAGTAGTAGATGACAGCTATGAGATTGAAATCGGATATGAGCTGGAACAGAAGCTGATTGATGATCTGAAGGCCGGTCTGGTTGGAAAAATATCCAAATTTGTAGTAGTTACAGACAGCAATGTAAAAGAGCTGTATGCGGACAAGATTTATAAGATGCTTGAAGAAGCAGGATACAAGGCAGATCTTATAAGTTTTCCGGCAGGAGAACTGAGCAAGACCAGAGCGACAAAGGAGTATGTAGAAGATACCATGCTTGCAAAGGGATATCGGAGAGATTGCTGCATTATCGCCGTTGGCGGTGGCGTGGTGACAGACCTTGCAGGATTTGTAGCCGGAACCTACGGCAGAGGAATTCCATTTATCAATTATGCAACGACGTTACTTGCGGCCGCGGATGCATCCGTGGGAGGAAAGACAGCGGTCGATACACCGCTTGCAACCAATCTGATCGGACTGTTTAATCAGCCGCAGAAGGTATATCTGGATATCGCAACATGGAAGACACTTCCACAGCGACAGTTATCTTCAGGTCTTGCAGAGACGATCAAGCATGCCTGCCTTGCAGACAGGGAATTCTTCGATTATCTGTCAGAGCATATCAAAGATGTGCTTGCAGTAAAGGACGAGGTATGCAGACATATCGCGGAGAAGAACTGCGAGATCAAATATCAGGTCGTTATGAAGGACGAGCGGGAAAGCGGTTTGCGTGAGGTTTTGAACCTTGGACATACGGTTGGAAGAGCCATCGAGACAGTCAGTGATTATAAGCTGTTGCATGGAGAGGCCGTTGCGATCGGTCTGGTTGCAGAGGTGAAGATGGCAGAACATTTTGGCTACTGTACAGCAGAGGATGAAGCAGCTATGGTTGCCATGTTGAAGCAGGCAGATCTTCCAACGGAGATTCCGGATTATATAGACCGTGACGCTCTGGTTAAGAAGCTGTATACCGATAAGAAGGTCAGAGACGGACATTTGCGTTTCGTTTTACAGCATGGAATCGGCGCAATCGAGGTATTTGATGGTGACCAGTACGCAAAAGCCATACCGGAGAGTCTGGCAAGAGAGATTATTATGGAGATGTAGGCATTAAATTTCAGGAGGATATAAAAATGGATAAGAAGATAATCAGCACAGAGAAAGCACCACAGGCAATCGGACCATATTCACAGGCAATCGTTGCTAACGGATTTTTATTTACGTCAGGAATGGTTCCGATCGATCCTGCAACGAATCAGTTAGTAGAAGGAGATATCACAGTTCAGGCAAAACAGGCAATCTCAAATCTGAAGAATCTGATCGAGGCATCCGGTTCATCCTGTGACAAGGTTGTAAAGACTACAGTATTTATTAAGGATATGAACCAGTTCTCAATTATCAACGATATTTACAAAGAATATTTCAACAAAGATTTCCCTGCACGTTCTTGTGTAGAAGTTGCAAGACTTCCAAAAGACGTACTGATTGAGATCGAAGCAGTAGCAGTTGTATAAATAAAGATTATAAAATGATGGTGTGGCAGATGTATGAATGATATCTGCCACATTATTATAAGAGGGTATATGGAGACAAGAAAGAAAATTTTTGGAGCTGAATGTTTGTTTACAGCATTGATCGCAGTTTACGAGGTCGTAACGGTGTTGGCGTTATTTACAGATCTGTTTTCCGGCATCACGATAAAACAAAACATATTATTCAGTCAGAGTCTGATATTTGTACCAACAGTGTTATATCTGTTCATCATGAGAAAGCATGTAAAGGATATCATCTGGTTTCGGAGATTTCATCCGTTGACACTCCTGCTGATTCCACCACTGGTTCTGTTTATGGAGCCACTTATTACATTGTTAAATGCAATTTCAATGTTATTTGTGCGAAATGAGATCAGTAATGCAGCTTCAGCATTGGTTGATCATAATACACTTGGAACTTCGCTTTTTTTCATGGCATTTTTGCCGTGTGTGATAGAAGAACTGGCGTATCGTGGTGTCATGTTCGGAAGCTTTCATGAAGCCGGCAGATTAAAGGCCATATTGATGTCAGGTTTTTTATTTGGACTGATGCATATGAATTTTAATCAGATGGCATATGCGGTTGTGATCGGTCTGATCTTTGGATTTGTTGTAGAAGCAACCGGAAGCATTATTCCAACAATGATCATGCATTTTCTGATCAATGGTTTTTCTGTTGTTATAAAGCATATTGCAAATATCATTCCGGCGTTAAAAGATCAGGCAGAAAATACAGAAGTAACACAGACGATGCTGCTCAGCACCATCCGGGCATATATACCTATGGCACTGGTTGGCACTGTAATATCAGCAGGAATTATTTATCTGCTTGCAGTCATAAATGGCAGAAAGGAGAGCTTCGCCGCTGTATTCACCGAACCTTTTAATCGGTACGATGAAAATGGCAAAAAGCTTCGACTGCTTACCCCGCTTATGATCGTGGTCATCCTCTACTGCCTGATCCGCTGCGTTGTCGAAGAATTTTTATTTTAACTATGGCAAAATGCCCGCCAAATGAATCTGATCTGGTACCTACCCTATTATAAATGACTTGCTGCGGTTTCTATTCATTGCACATGTCTGTGCGGAGCACTTAGTGAAGACGAGCGATATCGCGAAGTCTGAGGTTAGTGCGTGCCATGTAAGTACACTTAGCGAAAACGAGTGATAACGAAGTTTGAGGTTAGTGTAGCTTACTTGATTCGCTCATGCTCTTGTGCTAACTCGTCCTTCGGACTCAAACAAGCACTCGCATTCGCTGACAATGTACATCTCATAACGAAAACTCCACAAATGTCTTTTCAGGCAGATATTAAAACGCAGAGAATCCTTAAGAATCAACAAAAATAAAACTGCGGAATGACGATAGCTGATATTTCTTTTTAGAACGCCTACCAAAATAATTCTATCAGATACCAGATAGCATTTATTTGGTGGGCGTTTTGTCGTTATATGTAAATGAGTGAAAAAATGTTCGCAAATGTTTACGAGTTTAAAAAGTGAGCGGACTGTGTATAGCAGGAATGATTACAGCAGAAAAAATCCCCCCGCAGAAACAATAAAAAGCTAAGATGATGAACAGAAAAATACACCATTCGATATACAGGGATTTATCCAGTTTCGGGTGTTGGTGTTTCCACTATGAAAAACGTTCGCGAGAGTTTCGTTATGAGATGCATATTGTCAGTAAATACGAGCGCCTGTTTGAGCCGAAGGCGAGTTGGCACAGGAGTATTTACGAATCAGACATATGCATCGAATAGGAAGCGAGCGAGTTTATCATAGTGGAGATATCAATAGCAGAAATTGGATAATCCCGTAAAGGTAAATGGTGTATTTTTCGTTCGGCTAGTCCTCGTTGCAGATCAGACCGTAGAAGGAGATCAGGTACAGTCCGGCGATACCAACGAGTGTGTAGATGATTCTGGAAAAGGCGGAGCCGGTTCCGAATAAAGCATCTACAAGATTAAAATTAAAGATTCCGATGATACCCCAAACGATCGCCCCAACGATCACAAGAGTAAGACAAATAACATTAAATACTTTCATGGCATTCCTCTCTGATTTCTAATTATTTGGACATTAGTTTTTGGCAAGGCGTCGCAAAATTAATGGTTCCATATCTCTAGTTTGTGCGAACATGAAAAAAATATACTGCCATTATAAGGGAAAATGTACACACAGAATGAAGGTATAAAATGAAAAAATATAACATAATGAATCTGGTGACAAAAATTTATTTGAAGCAAATATAAAAATCAGTTGACAGGGTGCAAACATAATGTTATATTAAAAACAACATATGAACAGATATTCAGATGTTCAATAAAAACAACGAGAGGAGGGACAGAATGAATACGGACAGCAGGGAAGCATGTGAATGCAAAGAGAACGACATAGCTGAGATTACCGCTGAGATTAATGAGATGATGCCGGACGAAGAGAATCTGTATGATCTGGCCGAGTTGTTTAAGGTATTTGGCGATTCTACAAGGATTCAGATCTTATACACACTCCTGGATCACGAAAAAAGTGTTGGTGACATCGCAGAAGAGCTTGGAATGAATGCATCTGCCATTTCTCATCAATTAAGAGTGTTAAAACAGGCGAAGCTGATCAAGAACCGCAGAGCCGGAAAGAATATGTTTTATGAGCTTGCCGATGACCATGTAGCAGTGATCATGCGAATGGGACTTGAGCATATATTTGAATAATAAGAAAGGTTAAAGGTGGATATTATGAAGAAGAGATATAATTTAAGTGATGTAGATTGCGCAAATTGTGCAGCAAAGATGGAGGAGCAGATCAGCAAGTTACCGGGTGTTAACAGCGCATCTATCAGCTTTATGGCACAGAAACTTACATTAGACGCAGATGAAGACAAATTAGACGAGATCTTAAAGCAGGCAGAAAAGATCATCAAGAGCATTGATGAGGAAGCTACGATCGAATATTAGAAATAATGCAGATCTGAACATTAAGATGTTACAGATTTACATAAGCTGAAAGAGAAGATAAAATAAGAAAATTATCGCAGATAGCAGAAAAAAGGTGATGGATTATGAGTAAGAAGCAGAAAAAGATGTTAATTCGAATCATCGTTGCACTGGTGGTATTTATCGTATGCGAGATTGCAGAGAAGCTCATCCATTTGAATGGAGTGTGGGATACAGTTGTAAAGGCTGCGATGTTCGCAGTACCATATCTGATGGCAGGATATGATGTCCTTTTAAAGGCAATCAAAAATATCAGCAAGGGTCATGTATTTGACGAAAACTTCCTGATGGCAGTTGCAACTGTAGGCGCATACGGAACCGGAGAATTTGGCGAGGCGGCAGCCGTTATGCTGTTCTATCAGGTCGGAGAATGGTTCCAGAAATATGCAGTCAACAGATCAAGAGCCAGTATCACAGATTTGATGAACATTATGCCGGAATATGCAAATATTGAAAAAGACGGACAGATCGTTCAGGTAGAACCGGAGACAGTTGCGATCGGTGATATCATCATCGTACAGCCGGGTGAAAAAGTTCCTCTCGACGGTACTGTCATCGAAGGTGAAACATTTGTAGATACAGCAGCGCTTACCGGTGAATCCGTACCTAGAAAGCTGTCTGTTGGTGACGAAGTGTTAAGTGGCGTGATTAACCAGAACGGTGTGATTCGTGTCAAGGTATCAAAGGAATTTGACGATTCGACCGTATCGAAGATTTTGGAACTGGTGGAAAATGCAAGTACGAGAAAAGCACAGTACGAGCAGTTCATTACCAGATTTGCAAAATACTATACACCGATCGTATGTTTCCTTGCACTTGCAGTAGCGATCATTCCGCCGATCTTTGTAGGTGAATTTGGTAAATGGTTCCACCGGGCACTGATCTTTCTGGTAGTATCCTGTCCATGTGCATTGGTCATCTCCATTCCACTTAGTTTCTTCAGTGGAATCGGCGGAGCATCCAAGGCAGGTATCCTTGTAAAAGGAAGTAACTATCTGGAACTTCTGGGTAAAGCAAAGATTGCCGTATTTGATAAGACCGGAACTCTGACAAAGGGTGTATTCAAGGTTGTAGAGACATGCGCAAATGGAATCAGTGAAGATGATCTTCTGGAGCTTGCAGCATATGGCGAGTATTACTCCAACCATCCGATCGCAGCATCGATCAAGGCTGCATATAAGGGAACGGTACAGATCGACCACCTCGATGGATATGAGGAAATCTCCGGAATGGGTATCAAGGTCTTAAAAGATGGAAAAGAAGTGTTAGTCGGAAATAAAAAGCTTTTGGATTCCAGGAAGATATCCATGGCAGGAGCAAAACAGCCATCCAAGGTTGGAACAGTCCTTTTCGTAGCGGAAAATGGTGCATATAAGGGATGTATCACGATCGCTGATGAGATCAAGGATGGCGTTAAGGATGCGATCGCATCAATCAAGAAATGTGGAATTGATAATGTTGTTATGCTGACCGGTGATAAGAAAGAGGTTGCTGACAGTGTAGCAAAAGAGCTTGGCATTGATACTGTATGTGCAGAGCTGATGCCGGGTGATAAGGTAGATAAAGTAGAACAGCTTCTCCGCGAGAAGGATGAAGACAGTACATTGATCTTCACCGGTGACGGAATCAATGATGCGCCTGTTTTAATGCGTGCCGATGTCGGTATCGCAATGGGAGCTATGGGTCAGGATGCTGCGATCGAAGCAGCAGACATCGTATTGATCGATGATGATCCGGGCAAGATTGCCGTAGCATATGCAATTGCCAGAAAGACGGTTCGTATCGTGCAGCAGAACATTGTGTTTGCACTTGCTGTCAAGATCATTGTTATGGTACTCGGTGCCCTTGGTTTTGCAAATATGTGGGCAGCGGTATTCGCCGATGTCGGTGTTGCTTTCCTCGCGATCATCAACGCAACCCGCGCACTGAAGCCATGATGTATAAATAAAAATACCATATAAGCATGAGACATCTATATCTTTATTACGCAGAACACTTTCGTTCTATTCTCACGCAGCGGTTCTAACCTCACTGCCTATGGCAGTTCACTAAGAACCGGCGTTCGAATAGGTCTGCTACATAAAATATAGATGTCTCATTTCTTTTATATGGTATTTTTAATTTGTTGCTTATGACGAGAGCGTTTCAAACTATAGATCTATGAATAAATCAAGATGATTCGAAAGCGAATACTTTATAACTGGTGTGTTTTCATATTGAGAATTTGAATAAAAAGAGAAGACCGTCTTACTATTATGAAGCAAGCCTGTTTCAACGCCGGTTCTTAGTGAGTCGCCAAAGGCGAGGAGCTTAGTACCGTTGCGTTGAAATAGAGTGCAAACGACTTGCGTAATAATAGGTAAGACGATCTTCTTTTTTTCATAGATTTATGAAAACACACCAGTTGTAAAGTGTTCGCATAAACTACTGCTCTTCGTGAGCGAGTGCCGCAGCAACAAAGCCTTTGAAAAGCGGATGCGCTTTATTTGGTCTGGACTTGAATTCCGGATGCGCCTGAGTTCCGATGAACCAAGGATGATCCGGAATCTCGATCATCTCAACGATATGACCGTCAGGAGAGAGACCAACCAGTTCCATACCATTATCTGTTAAAGCCTTACGGTAGTCATTGTTGACTTCATATCTATGTCTGTGACGCTCATGGATGTATTCTGTGCCATAGAGCTCATAGGATTTGGAATCTTTGCTGAGTACACATGGGTAAGAACCAAGTCTTAATGTTCCACCGAGATCTGTTACATCATGCTGATTCGGCATGATATGAATAACTTGATGGAAAGAGTTTGGATTGAATTCTGAGCTGTGTGCATCTGCATAACCAAGGACATGTCTTGCAAATTCAACGATCGTGAGCTGCATACCGAGACACAGACCAAGGTAAGGAACCTTTTTCTCTCTTGCATACTGGATTGCGGTGATCATGCCTTCGATACCTCTGTCACCAAAACCGCCCGGAACAAGGATTCCATCGACGTCACCCAGTGTTTCTTCCACATTTTCAGGAGTTACAAGTTCGGAATCTACCCATTTGATCTCGACCTCGGCATCGTTTGCAACACCGGCATGCTTTAAGGATTCAACAACGGAAATGTATGCATCATGCAGTGAGACATATTTGCCGACGAGAGCAACACGAACCTTTTTTTCCGGATTCTTCCAGGCAGTGATCATATCATTCCATTCCTTCCATGCATGTGGTTCCGGAGCAGGACAATCCATGTGTAAGCATTTGCATACAACATCAGCGAGATGCTCTTTCTCCATAGCGAGAGGAACTTCATATAATACATCAACATCCAGATTCTGGATGACATTCTGGCTAGGTACATTACAGAATAATGCAATCTTATCCTTTAAGCCCTGATCCAGTGGATAATCAGAACGGCAGACCAGAATATCCGGCTGGATACCCATTCCCTGCAGGTTCTTAACACTCGCCTGCGTTGGCTTTGTCTTTAATTCACCGGAAGCTTTCAGATAAGGAATCAGAGTAACGTGGATCATTATACAATTCTCATGTCCGACATCATGTGTGAACTGACGGATCGCCTCTAAGAAAGGCTGGCTCTCGATATCGCCGACTGTACCGCCAATTTCGATGATCGCAACCTCGGTATCCTTTGCATCCGGATTCCGATAGAAGCGCTCTTTGATTTCATTTGTTATATGTGGAACTACCTGTACGGTGTGTCCGCCGAAGTCGCCGTGGCGTTCTTTCTGTAAGATACTCCAGTAGATCTTACCGGTCGTAACATTCGAATTCTTATTCAGACTTTCATCGATAAAACGCTCATAATGACCAAGATCCAGATCAGTCTCCGCACCATCATCGGTTACGAATACTTCACCATGCTGGATCGGGTTCATAGTACCCGGATCCATGTTGATGTATGGATCGAATTTCTGGCTGGTAACCTTGTAGCCTCTCATTTTGAGCAGACGACCAAGGGAGGCAGCAGTGATACCTTTACCAAGACCGGATACGACACCGCCTGTGACAAACACGTACTTAATAGGCATAATAATTTCCTCCTGATATATTCTAAAAACGCATAGACATACGCTCTCATTAAAAAAACACTCATTATTATACGAGAGCATTTTTCAAAAGTCAATCAGCCGTATCGAAAAACAGGATGTATCCGGCATAAAAATATGGTATGATAGTATATAAGAAGTCAAACCTAATAAAATTATGGAAAATTATTCGCAGACTTTAGAAAATAAAGTGAAAATTATACATTTGACAGGAAAATGAAGTGAGAAGACGGGAGATCTCGATGGGAGCAATTCAGTTTATCCATATCAGTGATGTGAATATCGGACGAAAAGCAGACAAGTTACTGTTCGGACAGACCTGTGAAAAGGACGGGATAACGACCTTGAAACAGGTTGTTTCTGATGCAGGAAAATTACAGGCTGATTTTGTATTTATCACAGGGGATCTCTTTGACCATCCGGCAACAGAAGAAGATCTTGCGTGGATTGATGAGATATTTCTGCCGCTTGATAAAACGGCGGTCATTTATTGTCAGGGAGATCATGATTACATGAAATCAGATAGTGCACTTACGGGCTATTCTTTCCGGTCAAATATTTATGTGGCAGGCTGCAGCGAGTATCGGAATCCGGTTCCGGCAGGCTCTGCAATATATGGAGTAAAGCATGAAAATGCAACTGCCATGATCGATGTTATCCGGTTTCCGAAAAAAAATGCGGTACTTTATTGTGCCGGCTATTATAGTGCCGGAGCGCAGATGGCAGTTTTAGATGAACTGACACCGGCGGATGATGAGATGACAAATATTCTGCTGGCTCATGCCGGAAATCATGGTGCGATACCGATCGATTATCCGACGATCCGGAAAGCAGGATTTGATTATATCGGATTAGGACATGAAGCTTCCTATAAAAATATGTACAATGGCAGGATTTGTTATCCGGGTGTATTGGAACCGGACAATAACAGGGAGACCGGACCGCATGGCTATGTGCAGGGAAAGTTATCAGATGGCGTGGTATCGGTACGGCTTGTGCCTGCATCACAAAAGGAATATAAGACGATCCGCTATCCGGTCAGTAATTATATGTCAGATGAAGAACTGGCAGATGAATTGCATCGTATTATTGCAAGAGAGGGAGAAGAAAATATTTATTCGATCTATCTGGTACGACCGGAAAAATGTGAGAAGACCTTTCATTTGCAGGAGGCACTGGCCACTTACCGGATTGCCGCGCTGATCGGAGAAGTGTATCAGCGTGAGGATTATGATGAATACAGAAAAGCAAACCGGGGAAATGCATTTGGACGATTGCTTGATAAACTGGATGCTGACTCTCCGATCCGGGAGGATGGGGCGAAGCTGGCAGTTGACCTCGTTATAGAACGATCAAAGATATACACCAGAAGCAGCCGGAAAATGAATGACCGGCTTTATGAGGAAACGATCCGGGTAGTGCTTGAGAATCTGAAACAGGATATGGATAAACTCCGTACCTCAAAGGATATTCAGGAATATGAACAGGCAAAGGAACGGCTGGCAGAAAGTCCGGATGTACTGGAACGCTTAAATGAAGCATGGGCAATGGAACGGAAGAACAAACTGGAGCTTCTGACTGCCCGGAACAATCAGGCGCAGATCGTACCAAGACACAGAAGCAAATGGATACGAACCGGTATCCGTGCCGCCATTGTTCCATTTGTCATATTCTGTATCATGGCATTGTTCCTGATGCCACGGGCGTACATTCAAATGTCAGAGCGTATGAATGGTACAGATGTGGTTCGTTTTCTGGTTACATCAATACTTGCGATCGTGCTCTGCTTTGTGATCGGTTACGTATTTGCGCGACTGATCGATCAGAATAAGGCAGACGGAATACGAAAAGAACGTGCAGATGCAGAACGGCTTGAACGCGAGCTGGCTGCAAAAGGCGAGCAGCTTCACGAAGTCAGAACCGGATATCAGTTACAGGACACGAAGCGGCGAGAAATCCAGTCGGATGTGAATGCCAGAGAAGATCTTGTAGCGCAGACAATCTACAAGCTTCAGGTGATGGAAGAAGCGATGCGGATGTTAGAATAAAAAGAAAAAGGGCACTTGAAAAACAGGTGCCCTAGGATACTAACATATTTGCCAGCAGGATACTTACGATGATCCCTGCACCGAGAGACAACAGGGCGCAGGGGATGATATATCGGGATTTGCGGACTTTGGCAGCCATCAGATATACAGACATCGTATAGAATAAAGATTCCGTACAGCTAAGGATAATGGCAGCGGTGAGTCCTTCTCTGGAATCAGGTCCATAGTCGTTAAAGATATTTAGCATCAGACTGGTGGCAGACCCGGAGGAGAACAGCTTCGTTATAATGACGGGGATCACACAATCCGGGGTATGTATGAGAGAAGCAATCGGCTTCAGAGCGGTTGTGATCAGGCCAAGGGCGCCGGAATCATTCAGGATTCGCACAGCCACAAATAGGCCGATCAATGTTGGAACTAATTCGACTACGATCTTCATTCCATCAAATGCCCCATCAATAAAATCTTCATAGACATTCGTCTTTTTAATACAGCCATATAACACAACAGCAGATATGACCATCGGGATAATACTGTTTGAGATTGTTGTCAGCATATTTATTTTCCCCTCTTATTTATAATTACAGCCAGTAGGACGGCGACGGCGGTGGAGCAGATCGTTGCGATGATGCCGGGCAGGATAATGGCGGTAGGATGTTCAGAACCATAGGTTGCACGATAGGCAATGATATTTACCGGGATCAGTTGCAGCGAAGAAATATTCAGGATCAGGAAGACGCACATTTCTCGACTGGCAGATTTGCTTCCCTTGTTGTCCTTAGCCAGTTCCTGCATCGCCTTTAGTGCCGGCGGTGTTGCAGCCCACCCAAGCCCTACAATATTTGCAATGATGTTCGTACACATATATTCATATGCCGGATGCTCCGGGGAAAGCCTCGGAAATAAGAATCTCATGACAGGGGACATTTTCGATGACCATTTCTTCATCAGACCGGTGCGCTCTGCGATCTTCATAATTCCACACCACATCGTAACGATTCCAAGCATGGTAATACAGAGTGAAACGGCGTCACTCCCGGCATCAATGATACCTGCATTCACATCTTCCATATGCCCAGTCAGAAGTGCGGTGATAATACCGACTAAGATCATGGCAGCCCAGATCAGATTAATCATAGAAGCCCCTTTGATTTTGCTTTTACATAATGAATATATGCAGAGAGCAAAATATAATATGTCACATTTTTACATTTTCCCCATAAAGTATAGAGAGATGAATAATATGCAAATTCAGGAGGTATATTCATTTGGAACAGTATAGAAACTGCAACAGAAATGGCGGCAGATATCCTGCTCAGCCAAATCTCATGATGCAATATGCAAATAACCGCAATGCCTCTTCCTGCAATGGAAACTGTCAGGGCACAGGCGGCTGTCCTTCCAGACAGGATCATTGCGAAACAACAAGAAAGGATGTAGAGACCTGTGGCAGATTCAGTCCGCATCCGATTGGTATGGCGTATGTGCCAAGTCAGGAATTTGGGGAACTCTATGATGCGAAAAAGGGGCTGTGCGAAGGAACCATGTTCCCGGATCTGAATCTGATCTTTTGTGGTGTAAGGGGGAAATAGGCAATGAATAATATGAACAAACAGCAGCTCTTTGCCTTTATAACAGAAGTGTCCTTCGCGTTGGATGACATTTCCCTGTATCTGGACACTCACCCGGAATGTCCGAAGGCACTGGCAGCATACAGCAATTATAAAGCAATGCGGCAGCAGGCAGTCCGCGAATACACGACCGCCTATGGTCCATTGAACCGATATCAGGTAAATGACGACAATTATTTTGCCTGGGTTGACAAACCTTGGCCATGGGAAAGGGAGTGTGGTTGTTAAATGTGGATCTATGAAAAAAGATTACAGTTTCCGGTAAATATCAAAGAGACAAATGCGCAGCTTGCGCAGGCGATAATCTCACAATACGGCGGACCGGATGGTGAAATGGGTGCATCTATGCGATACCTGTCCCAGCGTTATGCAATGCCGGACAATAAGGTGAAAGCGATTCTTACCGATATTGGTACAGAGGAGTTGGGACATCTGGAGATCGTTGCCACGATCATTTACCAGCTTACCTGCCGGTTATCGATCGAGGAGATTAAGGCATCGGGATTTGACAAATATTACATCGACCACACCTTAGGAATCTGGCCGCAGGCAGCAGGCGGCATTCCATTTAACGCCTGCGAATTCCAGAGCAAGGGTGATCCGATCACGGATCTTTTCGAAGATATGGCAGCAGAGCAGAAAGCCCGCTCGACTTATGACAATATCCTGCGTCTCTGCAAGGACTATCCGGATGTATATGAGCCAATCAAATTCCTTCGCGAACGTGAGGTCGCACATTTCCAGCGCTTCGGTGAAAGCCTTGGCATTGTCCGTGACAAGATGGATACAAAGAACTTCTATGCATTTAACTCAGCATTTGACACAAGTGCTCCATGTGTGGAGAAATGCGGAAAGTAGAAGATGGCAACTGCCGGTTATTTATTATTATATAGTAGCGACAGAAAAAAATATCAGGCAGCAATCCTGAATCGGGGATATCAAGCTGCCTGATTTTTTCACAATGTATATTATTGAGAATAATTCTTGAAAAGAATTATAAATTTATTCGATTTGTGGTATAATGAATATAAAATTATTTGTTCGCAAGGATGAAAAAACAAATCGTATTTCGTAAAAGGGAGGTACAAGCATATGGACAAAAAAGCAATCTATAATTTATCCTATGGTGTATTCATGTTATCCACCAGATCAGGGGAGAAGGTAAATGGCTGTATCACAAATACATGTATGCAGGTGGCAGGCAATCCGGTTCGGGTTGCGATATCTGTATTAAACACGAATTATACATGCGACCTGTTGAAAGAGAGCGGGATATTCGCTTTGAGTATTCTGGATCAGACCTGCTCATTTGCAACGATAAAACATTTCGGGTTCCAGTCCGGCAGAGATGTGGACAAATTCGCAGATCTGCAAATGCCAAAGGACTGCAATGACATTCCGTATATGGGATGGAATGCCTGTGCCGTGATCAGCGGAAAAGTAGTAGAACAGCACGACCTTGGCACACATACGTTATTTATCGCAGAAGTCGTAGATGCCAAGCTGATCAATGAAAATGCACCGTTGACTTATGCGGATTATCAGACAAAGGTAAAACCAAAAGCAGAACCGAAAGCCCAGGACAAGAAGATCGTAGGCTGGCGCTGCCGTATCTGTAATTATGTATATGAAGGAAGCGAGCTGCCGGCAGATTTCACCTGCCCGATATGTGGACATGGGGTAGAGGATTTTGAGCTATGAGGCGTAAGCTATTAAAAAGCTTATAAACAGGAGGACAATGCTATGGAACGAGTAGCAAAATTTTTAAAGGACGCAGAAACTTATTATTTAGCAACTGTAGAGGGTGACCAGCCAAGAGTCAGACCATTTGGAACTGCCCATATTTTTGAAGGCAAGTTATACATACAGACAGGCAAAGTAAAAGATGTATCAAAGCAGATTCATGCAAATCCGAAGGTTGAGATCTGTGCCTTTAAGAATGGAGAATGGCTTCGTGTAGCAGGAGAACTGGTGGAAGATGACCGCAGAGAAGCAAGACAGTCTATGCTGGATGCATACCCTTCATTACAGAAGATGTATTCCGCAGATGATGGTAATACGGAGGTATTTTATTTTAAGAATGCCACAGCAACATTCTCATCATTTACACATGAACCGGAAGTTGTAAGGTTCTAAATGTATTACATGGTTTGAAAAACGCCCTCGCTTGTATAAGCGGGGGCGTTTGCATTTGAATTATTGGTATTTGAAAGTGTATTTTCTAAAATTTGACAAAATATGCGCATATTATTGCACATTATGACAAATAAAGGTATAATATTTCCATAATAAAAGGGGGCGGGTCTGAGATAGAGGCTTTTTAGTTTTCTATTTTCTCTAATAAGAAATCCCTATAATTATGAAGTGAAATTGATATGATGGACGATTTTTTGTACATGGTATAGATTAGTATATTCATATTAATGATTGATTGTAATAAAAAATACATTGTGGAATATAAGGTGCATTCCAATATGGGACTATTACTAAATATCTTAATAACAGATTAATATTTACATTCCACAATGTATTTAAAATTATATATGGAATGATAAAAAAATACAACACAAGGATTTTGTTGTCATGTTAAACTTAATACCTATTAAACTGTTTATAAGTTATTGTTGTTGACATTGCATGAGAAGTGTGGTATTTTGATAATACAAAGTCAAATAAATTATGAAGGAGGTGAAAAAATGTATCAGATTAAACTTCGTTTTAAATTGGAATATCCTTTTCTTCCCAAAGAGATGGATCGTTTGTTTACAAGTTTTTTAAAGACCGCGACGAAGAATATTTCCGAGGAATTGTATCAGCGTTTATATGATAAGAGCAGATCAATCATGAAGACGTTTACATATTCGTATTATCTTCCTGGTGCGAAGTTTACAGACGATAAGATATTTCTTGATAAGGACGAATTCATGGTATTTTTTACGGATGCTGATGATAAGGAATTTTTATATTTGTTTAATGCTTTTCAGACTATGAAATTTCGGCATTATTCGATGAACAAGAATTCCATGCAATTAATATCTGTGTATATTCAGAATATAAATGATATCACAGATGATGAAATCATCATAAAAATGCAGAGCCCATTACTGGCAAGATACCATGATAATGATACCAATTCAGACAGTTATTATACGTTTGATAAGGATGAGTTTTCAGACGTTGTGAAAGAGAATGTTAAGATCTTTACTGAAAGAATGAATATTCCGGTTGATACAGATGATTTTTCTATTCAAGTGATCAAAGGGAAAAAGGTTGTAATTCCAGTGTTTGGAAGAAATACGGATGCTTCGCTGGGTATTTTTAAATTAAAAGGATCTGTTGCTTTGTTAAATGTTCTGCAGAGAGCAGGGCTTGGAGTACGCAGGTCGACGGGAAATGGAAAGTTTGAAGTATTAGGTTAGAAGAAAGGAGGGGTATAAGTTTGGGTAAAATCTATATACCAATGGGTGATTTCCTGAAAAATGCGGGAATCGTAGGTATGCATTATATACTGGATGAAATTGCTGAAGCATCTGAGAATATGGATTATGGTTATACGGAAGATAATCAGCAATTATGGATTGATACAGATTTCTGCCAGAAGACAAATTGGACGGATTTATACTTCCGTGGGATAACAACATATTACAGGCAAAACAGTGTATATCAAACAATATTGGACAAGATTAAAAGTTTGTTAACTGCACTGAGTTTGCCAGAGTGGGATGGCAAAAAGTGGAAAGATGATATCAAATTCATTAATGATAAACTTTTGTCTAACAGTTACAAATCGGGCATTGCCAGTATAAAGGATGAGGTTGATACCACTGAAGCATACGAGCTACTTAAGGCGGTAAAATTGAAAGAATCTATGGAGCCGGAACTATTGCGGGAGCGGTTGGTTCATTTGCATGAATTCCTTATTCAGCCTGTTTGTGCAGAAACCTTGATCATGAAAAGTGCCATATACAATTATATCAATCGTTTCTGGGATGGAAAATGTTTTCTATTACGAGCAAATGCGGCAAAAAATATGCGAGAGGTTTTTGAAAATGATTTTTCAGATCCGTTTCGGACTTATATAGAAACTGATCAAAAGAAGGCAAAGGAGATTTGCATTGATTGTAGTGCAAAGATCGATTCGAAGACGAAAGTATCACTTGCATTTATGAAGGATCAGGCAGATGATCTGGCAAGAAAACAATCAGCTTTCTGGAATTGTAAGGTAGATGCTTTCTTATGTCCGGTGTGTGCATTTGTATATGCATTATCTCCTCTTGGCTTTTATCTGATGGGGAATCGATTTTTGTTTATTAATACGGATCAGAATATTCAGGAATTATTAGAAGCAAATCGTAAGGATGGCGTTATGCAGGATGCGGAAAGAGAAGATGAAGAACGATATACTTCATGGATTTCCAGAACATTGAATCTGTTATTGAAGATGAAGACGGAAGAACTTGGTAATATTCAGGTCATAACCAGAGGCAGAGATGAAAGCGAACGTTATACATTTGATATCATCAATAAAAATATTCTTGCAATATTGAATGATGAGAAAGTAAGGGCTGGACTTGATGTATTAAGTAAATACCCATATATAAAAAAGGGGACCGAATACATAAATATACATGAAACAGTCATATTGAATATTCTTCGGTATAGAAATCAATATCCTTTATTAAATATCTTGTTAAGGCAGTCTATGGATGCAAAGACATATTTGGTAGATGCTTATTGGGTATATGACATTCAGATTCGTGTAAGTTTATTGAAGAAAGATAATGTAGATAAGAATAAGATAGGAGGTGCAATAGTGAATCGATACAAAGTTAGAGAGTGTGGATATGAATTAAGAAATAAACTGTTAGCAGCGAAAGGCACAAGTGATGATTCAAGAATCAGAGGTACGGTATATCGATTACTGAATGCAGTTGCAGTTGGAGATGTTTCTCATTTTATGGAAATTATAATGCGCATCTATTGTTCTGTAAATCTGACAGTTCCGGATGCATTCATAGAGTGTTTGGATAATCGGGAGAAGTTTAGAGAGTATGGATATGCATTCCTTATGGGATTAGAAGGCAGTCATTATGAAAAAAAGGAGGAAAAGGTTAATGATTAGGAATGGTTTAACACTTACAATGGTATTTCTTGCAGAAAGTGCAAATTATGGAGAGGGCGTAGGTAATATTACTACACTCAAAAAATTATCACGAGGAACATATGAGCAATATTCTTATATATCAAGACAGGCATTGAGATACAATATTATTCAGCAGTTAGGATGGGATGCAACACCTGTTGATGGAAAGAGTGGAGTCGTTCAGTTTGCACCGACTGCTAATATAAAAGATTACCCGGAAATTGACTTTTTTGGTTATATGAAGACTAGTGCAAAAGGAGAGGATAAAAAAGGCGGAGCTGATACCAGAAGTGCAGTTGTTCGACTGAGTAATGCGGTGTCATTAGAGCCTTATCAGAGCGATCTGGAATTTTTAACCAATATTGGATTGGCAAGACGCCAGAATCTTGATAATGCGATCGCACAGAGTGAGATACAGAAGTCATTCTACTCATATACGATCACTATAGATCTTGATCGTATTGGTGTGGATGGAGATCTTGAGATATCTGCAGAAGAAAAAGCAGATCGAGTAAAGAAATTCCTTGATACGATCCAGTATTTATATCGTGATATAAAGGGAAGAAGAGAGAACCTTAGTCCTGTATTTGCAATCGGTGGTCGATATTTAAGAAAAAATCCGTTCTTTGAAAATAGAGTATCTTTGGAAAATGGTGCGATAAACACGAAGATGCTTGGAGAGATTATTGAAAGTGATGAGGATATAAAGAACAATACCAGTGTTGGAGTTGTGACAGGTATTTTCCAGAATGATGCAGAATTAAAAGATACATTGAACACAAAGACAGTTGCAGATGTATTTAAACAGTTGAAAAAGGAAGTTGATGAATATTATGGAGCGAGCAATTAGAATTGATTGTTTTCAAAACCTTGCGAACTACAGAAAACCAAGTAGTTTCATTATAAAAGAATCTTATCCGTTGCCTCCATATTCAACTGTTATTGGTATGATTCACGCAATCAGTGGATTTGACAGTTATCACAAGATGCAGGTAAGTATCCAGGGAGAAAACGCAGGTTCTGTATCAGAATTATACACAAGATATTCATTCAAATTCGATACAAAGTATGAAGAGGGAAGACATCAGCTCTGTATCAAAGGTGAAGACAAAGATTATGGTGTGTTTAAGGGGATTGCGCATGTAGAACTGATCTGTGATAATCGGATGGTTTTACATATTATACCTGAAGAGGAAGATTTTGATAAGATTTATCAGTCACTGAAGTGTCCGATTATTTATCCATCATTAGGTCGATATGAAGATTTGCTGGATATTCAAAATGTAGAAATTGTTGAATTGCAGAAAGTTGAATCAGCAACAATTCAAAATAATATTTACATTCCATTTCAATCAGAGTTGGATATTGGACGACGTACAAGCACGACTTACATGTTAACAAAGGAATACGAGATAACACCGCAGGGATATCGCAGATGGAAACCGGATGGTGGAAAGATAAAAGCGCATTATATGCCGAAGGATACTTCAGTAGTGAATGCATATATCGATACCTATGGGGATGTTGTTGCGTTCGCATAACAAGATAAGAGAGGGATTGACAATACGATATGGAATATTATGCAAAGTCAAATGACACCAAGAAGGAGGTTAAAAATGTAAATGACATCAGAAACATATTGATTTATCTTTTGGACAACCAGATGGATAAATTGAATGAAAACGAGTCGAAGATGATCATTTCTTACTTGGATTCTTTGAAACAGCAAACTGTTCAGGAGCAAAAAACTTTAAGAGAACATGAGAAGGATATTGTTAACTGTGCAGGAAAATTCTTTGAGATTTTTGATATGTATTTTACAGAAAAGGAAAAGAATCTGGTTTTAGAGGCATGCCGAGTGCATGACCTTGGAAAAGCTAATTATATTTTCCAAACAATTGTCAATCCCGGACTTGCAAGGATGGCAGAAAGTCAGATACCACATGGTTTCCTTAGTGCACTTAGTTTATCAGAGAAACAGATTAAGCAGGAAATACCTGGATGTACAGACGATGACTTTTCTATGTTGTTGACAGCAGTCTATTATCATCATGATCGGAAGGATAGTTTTTCTGATAGAAATTTTTATGACTATTACGATAAATGGTATAAAAAATATTTGCAGGAATATTTGGGAAAGGAAGATGTGAAATTTTCTGCCGCAAATCGTAATCAACTGTTGTATTCGAATAATCCTACAATGAAATTGAGAAGTGTAGATGAGCAAACATGGTGTGAATATATGTTGATAAAGGGCTTGTTGAATAAGTTTGACTGGACGGTAAGTGCAGGATATGAAGAAGCAGAATTACACAGTGACATTGCTGAGAAAAAATTATGCAGCACGATTCGCGATTACTTTTCAAATTCATTGCGTGAGTTGCAGGTTTTTATGCAGGAACATAGTGATGATAATGTTGTAGTTATAGCACCTACTGGATCGGGAAAAACAGAGGCAGCTTTATTATGGGCAAATGGTGAGAAAGGTTTTTATACATTACCGTTAAAAGTTTCTTCTAATGCCATATATAGCAGAATAAAGGACAGGTATATGTATAAGGATGTAGCATTGCTTCATTCTGATAGCTTAAGCAGTTATTTTGATGGAACAGATGGGCAATTTACAGATGGGAATACCAGATATGAGCAGGCAAAATTGTTCTCGTATCCACTTACTGTCTGCACGGTAGATCAATTATTTAAATTTGTTTATAAAGCCCCGGGAACTGAGATTTTTGCAGCAACACTGAAATATTCAAAATTAATTATAGACGAGATTCAGTCATATTCTCCTAAGATAGTAGCAGCATTAATTTATGGCTTGTCAGAACTAAAACGAATGGAAGGAAAATTTGCAATCATAACGGCAACATTTCCACCGGTTTTAGAATTTTTTATGCGAAAATATGGGTTGATCAAGGATCGAGATTATATTTTTAGAGATTTTTCCACCACGATGGGAACAGACAGGCATAGGATCGCATTATTTCATGAAGAATTTGATTTTGACAGAATTGCGGAAGATGGATATAAGAAAAAAGTTCTTGTTATATGCAACACAGTATCAAAGGCACAGAAAGTATATGAAGAATTATCCAAAAGAACAGACGAGGTATTTCTGCTTCATTCCAGATATATTCGGAAACATCGAGATCAGTTGGAAAAGATGATAATGGATTTTTCCGATAATGATGAGATGACAGGTATATGGGTAACAACCCAGATTGTAGAAGCAAGTCTTGATATTGATTTTGATGTTCTTTATACGGAGATGTGTACGGCTGACAGTTTATTGCAAAGAATGGGACGGTGTAATAGAGCAGGAAAAAAGGATATAACCGATGCAAATGTATTAATTTATGTTAATTATTCAGGATGTATGAAGAATGGAAAAGGAATATATGACAGTGATATATATGATAGATCTGTACAATTATTAGTGGCATATAATGGAGAGCTTTTTGCTGAAAAAGATAAAGTTCAGTATATGAATGAAGTTTATGATGTAGACGCATTAAAAAATACGGCATACTTCCAAATGATAAAAAGAAATCTGGCTAAATTTAAATCGTTGCAGCCGTTAGATTATACATCTAAGAAAGATATCGATGAGGATTTTCGTGGAATAAAAAGTATTACAGTAATTCCAGATAGAATATATCAGGAAAATCAGGATCTGATAGAGGCAATAACGGGTGTTTTAGATACACCATATGTTGAGAGTAATATACGAAGAATATTGAAAGCAAAACTGGCAGATATAACTCTTAATCTGAACTTGTATTCGGATCGAAGAAAATTAGATGGAGTAGATTTGAATTGTATAAATGACAGGTTAGATATTCACAGGACATGTTTATTATATGATTTTGATGAAATGACAGGACGGGGCATGGGCTTATCGTTAACGAAGTATGATGATGAGTGGAATTTTATATAAGGAGAAATTGTGGAAAATCGAGTTACTGGTGTAATGATTTATTATTACTTTGTGTGTAAAAGAAAATTATGGTATTTCATGAATGAAATAAATATGGAATCCGATAATGAAAATGTTATGTTGGGTAAATTACTTGATGAGAACAGTTACCGGCGTGATGATAAACACATTAATATCGATAATGTAATAAATATTGATTTTATAAAAGAGCATCAGGAATTACATGAGATAAAAAAGAGCAAGGCAATAGAAGAAGCAGGAATCTGGCAGGTTAAATATTATCTATATTATTTGAAACAACGTGGAGTTAAGGGCTTAACGGCAAAGATTGATTATCCTATGATCAAAAAAAATATTGTTGTAGAACTGTCAGAGGATGATGAAGTACAGTTGCAGAAGATAATTGCAGATATAGAAAAGTTAAAAATGCAGGAACAACCACCAGCATTTGAAAAACAAAAAATATGTGGAAAGTGCGCATATCATGATTTGTGTTTTATCTAACATGGAGGGATAATGGGACAAAGTTTTTATATTTACAATAGTGGAGATTTAAAAAGAAAAGATAATACACTCCAATTTATATCTTCAGGTGGAGAAAAAAGAGATATTCCGATTGAACGAATTGATGATATTTATGTCATGTCAGAAATGTCATTTAATACAACATTTTTGAGTTACATTTCTCAATATGGAATCCCGATACATTTCTTCAATTATTATAATTTTTATACAGGTAGCTTTTATCCAAAAGAAAAGCTGCTGGCAGGTCAATTATTGGTAAAACAGGTTGAACATTATACAGATTATGGAAAGAGATTGACCATTGCAAAAAAATTTATAGAAGCGGCTGCCGATAATATTTACCGAAATCTTCGGTATTATAACGGACGAGGCAAGGATGTATCTTCCTATATGTCAGAAATTGATTCGTTGAGAAAAGAATTACCAAAAACATCAACGATTCAAGAGCTAATGGGAATAGAGGGAAATATAAGAAGGCATTATTATGCTACATGGAATGTTATCATTGATCAGGAAATAGAGTTTGATAAAAGAGTTATGCATCCGCCTGATAACATGATTAATTCGTTGATTTCTTTTGTTAATTCGTTGATTTATTCAAAGGTTCTTAGTGAGGTATATCATACACAATTGAATCCTACGATAAGTTATCTCCATGAACCTGGTGTTAGAAGATTTTCTCTATGTCTGGATGTGGCAGAAATTTTCAAACCGTTGATAGGAGATCGACTTCTTTTTTCATTATTAAACCGTAATCAGATAACCGAAAAAAGTTTTACGAAGGAGCTGAATTATTTGCATTTGAATAGGGATGCATCCAGATTGATTGCACAGGAGTTAGAGAAAAAATTACAGCAGACAATTATGCATAAAGATTTAGGTCGCCCCGTTACATATCAGTATCTGATGCGTTTAGAGTTATACAAGCTGATCAAGCATCTGATTGGGGAAAAAGAATATGAAGGATTCAGAATATGGTGGTGAAATATGTATGTAGTATTGGTATATGACATAAATAAAGAAAACAATGGACAAAAACGATGGAATCATATTTTTAAGATTTGTAAAAGGTATTTGTCCCATATACAAAATTCTGTTTTTGAGGGAGATATCACAAAAGTACAACTTGTGAAGCTGAAACAGGAGCTGGATGAATATATTGATCATGAATTGGATTCCGTTATTATATTTAAAAGCAGGCAGGAAAAATGGTTGAATAAAGAATTTTGGGGTAAGGAAGATGACAAAGCCAGTTTCTTTATTTGAAATTGTCGACCATAAATATTGCAAAAACTGCCGTCAGTCGACAATGTGATGAAATATAGAAAAATGGAATATACAATTAAAAAATAGAAAGTGTATTCCCAGTATTGAAGCAAGGTCGACAGAAAGAGGATATGAAAGCATTGTAAAATATTGCTTTTTTATAGTGTTGGTTTTAATAGATACATGGTGGAATGTGAATTCAAACAAGCTTGGCGCTGGTGTTGAAGCTGTAGAGTTTTAATAGATACATGGTGGAATGTGAATAATCCAGACGGAAATGTTATTGTAGACAATTGCGGGTTTTAATAGATACATGGTGGAATGTGAATGTAAAAACATTCACCAGTACAGAATATCCGTTTCCGTTTTAATAGATACATGGTGGAATGTGAATTTTATCTGCTCAACTATGTCTTTTTGTTCTACAAGTGTTTTAATAGATACATGGTGGAATGTGAATAGAGTTCAGATCTGGACCAGTACGATGAAAAAAAAGGTTTTAATAGATACATGGTGGAATGTGAATACTACCTGATTGATCTGATTCTTTATAGCATCCTGTGTTTTAATAGATACATGGTGGAATGTGAATTATACCTTTTCCATGTAGCCGCTAAGAACAGCCCTAGTTTTAATAGATACATGGTGGAATGTGAATTACAGAAACTCAATGAAGCAAAAAGAAAAGGTGAACCGTTTTAATAGATACATGGTGGAATGTGAATAACGAACAAAATGAAAAATGCGGATACTGCTCAGGGTTTTAATAGATACATGGTGGAATGTGAATGCCTTTTATAGTGTTCATAACGATATAAAGAATCATGTTTTAATAGATACATGGTGGAATGTGAATAATGGAAAAACGATATTTTCCGATTTTTTATAAGCGGTTTTAATAGATACATGGTGGAATGTGAATCCTTAAAGTTTCACGGTGAAACTTTTACACTGTATCGTTTTAATAGATACATGGTGGAATGTGAATAGTAACTCTTCATTAAAAGTGTTCGCACGTACATTAGTTTTAATAGATACATGGTGGAATGTGAATAAATTTTTGCTCCTTGTTAGGGTTGAGAATTTTAGTTTTAATAGATACATGGCGGAATGTGAATGAAAGTGCTCATTGAACGCACTGGGTTATCAAAAAGCGTTTTAATAGATACATGGTGGAATGTGAATTCTTTGTTGATACAGTAGACTGGGGATGGTTCGTTGAGTTTTAATAGATACATGGTGGAATGTGAATGCCCCAATCCTTGTATTGATATATTAGTGTTAATAAGTTTTAATAGATACATGGTGGAATGTGAATGCTGAAAAGCGGTGGAGTTGAAGCAAAACCGAAAAGTTTTAATAGATACATGGTGGAATGTGAATATGTAAACTGGTCAGAGGTTTACAAGAATGCTAATCGTTTTAATAGATACATGGTGGAATGTGAATATCAATTTTAGCGGAAAAATGGCGCAAATGACAACTGGTTTTAATAGATACATGGTGGAATGTGAATGAAGTGATTCAGCGGTTGGAGGTCAAACTGATTGATGTTTTAATAGATACATGGTGGAATGTGAATAAAGCATGGTTGGGTCAACAGTTTATAGATGATGCCGGTTTTAATAGATACATGGTGGAATGTGAATATGATAACCCAAATATCGCAAGATATGAAGGGCAGTGTTTTAATAGATACATGGTGGAATGTGAATAGAAACTGTTATGAAAAATGCGGCAAAAGCATATAATGTTTTAATAGATACATGGTGGAATGTGAATAGTATAGTTAATATACTAACTACAGCGGCTTTTACAGTTTTAATAGATACATGGTGGAATGTGAATGTGATTACAATATTTGGAATAGCTTCTAATCCTTTGTTTTAATAGATACATGGTGGAATGTGAATTTTTACTGTAGTATTTATACTTTTTTTCTGGATATCGTTTTAATAGATACATGGTGGAATGTGAATAGGGTTTCAAGATATTCTGATCCTGTTTTATAGTCGTTTTAATAGATACATGGTGGAATGTGAATTGATGAGATTATATTTGATTTTGAAAATCAAATTGAGTTTTAATAGATACATGGTGGAATGTGAATGAGTTGATGCCCTGATTGGCTAGTATCTGCTCATCGTTTTAATAGATACATGGTGGAATGTGAATGAACCATCCTCTTCTTTATTCTGATTCGATATAGCGTTTTAATAGATACATGGTGGAATGTGAATGCGGGAAATAAATTCACTTTCGTTGTGCAACATTTAGGTTTTAATAGATACATGGTGGAATGTGAATTAGTTAAATGTTTATATCCTTTTCCCACTTAATCACCGTTTTAATAGATACATGGTGGAATGTGAATATGGAATGGACTTCAGTTACAACTGCGGTGACTAGTTTTAATAGATACATGGTGGAATGTGAATTTCATCATTGTTTATCATTGGTGTATGCGCATCGCGGTTTTAATAGATACATGGTGGAATGTGAATTCAGTATGTAAAAATGACAGTTGACAGTGCGCTTTAGTTTTAATAGATACATGGTGGAATGTGAATTGAAGTCTTTTTATTTATAGTTGATCTTGTTCTATGTTTTAATAGATACATGGTGGAATGTGAATGAATTTACTGTGTTAGTTGTGTCTCCCTCACCAGAGTTTTAATAGATACATGGTGGAATGTGAATGACACACCAACGAACTACTAAAAAGGAGCAGCACCGGTTTTAATAGATACATGGTGGAATGTGAATCTGATTCTGCCTTTTCTGTGTCTGTGTCAATATCTGTTTTAATAGATACATGGTGGAATGTGAATATTATCACCTAACAAAATATGTAAATATTCATCACAGTTTTAATAGATACATGGTGGAATGTGAATTAGTATGGACAACGGTTATACTCTTTATGTTTGAGTTTTAATAGATACATGGTGGAATGTGAATTATTGAACCAAAAAATCGTTTAAATATGTAAAATCAGTTTTAATAGATACATGGTGGAATGTGAATTATACACTTAGAAATCCAAAGGCATCCGATATTGCGTTTTAATAGATACATGGTGGAATGTGAATTTTAAAGTCTGAATTTTCCATCGAATTATAAGTAAGTTTTAATAGATACATGGTGGAATGTGAATATCATATGATATTGATAAAGGGCGGAGCATCTCCAGTTTTAATAGATACATGGTGGAATGTGAATATATAAGGATGGAGGTAGCGAAACAAGGGTATGGGTTTTAATAGATACATGGTGGAATGTGAATATTACAGAAATAGGAATAGTTGTTGAATCATATGAGTTTTAATAGATACATGGTGGAATGTGAATTTTTTCCGGCAAATAGTGTAAGTTGTTATACAAATAGTTTTAATAGATACATGGTGGAATGTGAATATAGCAAGTGTGGCTATTGATGTAATGGTCAGAAGTGTTTTAATAGATACATGGTGGAATGTGAATACTTTTGAATTTCTTGCTTTTACATCCTGTATTTGCGTTTTAATAGATACATGGTGGAATGTGAATTCAGGAAATGTTATAAATGTATTTGACAAAAGAATCGTTTTAATAGATACATGGTGGAATGTGAATTTCTTCATTCATCAGGTATATTTCTTCTGGCAAAGGTTTTAATAGATACATGGTGGAATGTGAATTATATTCAGCAATCAAAAATTCTTAACCCGAACAGGTTTTAATAGATACATGGTGGAATGTGAATGGGATTTATCGGGGAAAAAGGCTGCATATATAGCGGTTTTAATAGATACATGGTGGAATGTGAATTAAATTGATTGCTAAACGTATCAAATCCGGTGAATCCGTTTTAATAGATACATGGTGGAATGTGAATATACGAAAGCAAATCTTATGAAGATGATTGCCGGCACGTTTTAATAGATACATGGTGGAATGTGAATACGAGCTGCCTTTTTATGATTATAAGATCAGCTCCAGTTTTAATAGATACATGGTGGAATGTGAATAAGGGTTCAGATCTGGACCAGTATGGTGATAATGAGTTTTAATAGATACATGGTGGAATGTGAATGTGAGTTCGTTAAAAAAACCGCTCGGAAACGGTAGTGTTTTAATAGATACATGGTGGAATGTGAATTCCGACATAACCGGATAGCACAACCTGTTCGTCCGGTTTTAATAGATACATGGTGGAATGTGAATAAGCTTTCCGAAAAGGACAAAAGCTATTTATTAGGGTTTTAATAGATACATGGTGGAATGTGAATGTTGTATTAATTGGTACTGTAGTGTTTCCAGTGTGTTTTAATAGATACATGGTGGAATGTGAATTTTACTATCTATGTAAGAAATTCCACAAGTTTTACGTTTTAATAGATACATGGTGGAATGTGAATAATGATCCTTTGTCGAAGGTTTCGCTTGATATATCGTTTTAATAGATACATGGTGGAATGTGAATGCTTTTCATCTGCTATATTGATTCGTCTGCCGTTGTCGTTTTAATAGATACATGGTGGAATGTGAATATAGCAGTTATGAGCGTGGCAGTAACGAGAATAATAGTTTTAATAGATACATGGTGGAATGTGAATGATGAAACCGGTGTTTTCATAACAGCACTTGGCGCTAGTTTTAATAGATACATGGTGGAATGTGAATAAAGTTCGGGCAAAAGTTTTTGAAGAGGGCAAAGCAGTTTTAATAGATACATGGTGGAATGTGAATTAAACTCTGACCGGTGCCGCCTGTACATTTCATACAGTTTTAATAGATACATGGTGGAATGTGAATGAAGAAAAGCTGTCAGATACTATCCTGGTCTATAGGTTTTAATAGATACATGGTGGAATGTGAATTTTGGAGCATGACGACGGATAAGGCGGTTATTGTTGTTTTAATAGATACATAGTGGAATGTGAATACTGCATTTTGTATAACTATTGCAGGTCTTATGCCAGTTTTAATAGATACGTAGTGGAATGTGAATTTATAGAGGGCGAAATAGACCGGAGCCGGGATCTTTGTTTTAATAGATACGTAGTGGAATGTGAATTGGCGCAAGGATTGGTCGGCTGTATCGGATATGCCGGGTTTTAATAGACACATGGTGGAATGTGGATTATGGACATTTTACATAGTATTGAGCTTGAGTTACGTTTTAATAGATACATAGTGGAATGATAACAAAGAAAATATAATTAAAATAAAAGGGGGAAAATAAAATGAAACAAGGAGAACAGGAAGCGAAGGAGATTTTACAATTAAAAGGCTATATATTTGACAATCAATATTATGATGATAATTCAAGTAAGAGTATGCCTGATCTAAAATTTCAAGGAGGGAATTATTTAGAAGTAACACATACGCAACATAATAATAAAATAGCAAAATCTCCAACACAATTTGATAGATTATCTATTAGAGAGAAAACGGAGAAATTACAGGAAATAAGTGAAGCGCAAATGCGTTTTATTGCATTGGATTATGAAAGAAATATCGATGGTTCATTTACAGAAGAAGGAAAATGTCAATTCGATAAAGATAAACGACTTCTTGCGAAAAGTTTTAATTACAAAGATGGGCAACCCTCAGAATTTAAATCGGATATACCAGTGATAGAAGCTGATATAGATAATATTATTGCGGGAATAAAGAAAAAGGAAAAATTACATCCTAAAGGGGATACGGACTTGTTTATATTTGTTTTAGATGATGAATTTGATTGTATGGAACATCTGTTAAAAACAAAAGAAAGAAACGGTGTTACGGATTATTTTCTTAGGGTTATAGAGAAATCACCATTTGAAAAGGTGTTTATATGTGAATGGGATTTTGAGAAGCAGTGCTATATAAAGGAGAATCCCAGACTGATTTGCTATACAACCATAAAAGAACAAGAAGTAAGCTATATAGATATATGCAGTTATAAATTATATGAGAATTTAATAAGACCATATAGATACAAATACAGATGTAACACTGAGATCAAAAAGTAGTAGCACATGTACATACTCCCCCCACCACAGCCTTACTTACCACATCCCCTATATGCGATTCGGTTCCTGTGGCGGGGGAGAACTTTGTTCTGGTTCTTTTTATTACATGCTAGAATGTCTTCTGCAGAAATTCTGCATGCGATTTATAGTAGCGATAGTATTCGGTACCCTTTTCCTGACCATACTTGGTTACGAAGAGGTTGTGAATTTCCCGAAGGTTTGCTTTATGCGGGTATAGTTTTTTATAGAAATCATCAATGAGAGCAATACCGGCATTAGAGTAAACAATCGATAAGAATTTACGGTATTTTGTTTTCTTTTGCCAGTTGACCTTTGGTATCTCGTAGGATGAACTCTTTACTATACCATAGATATAACTTCCTTTTTCCTGACCGTAGATTGATATAAGTATGTTGTGGATGGCGGATAGATTACTTTTCCCGACACAGGAAAGTAATGTATCGACCTGTTCCTTATCATACAGCGGCGTAGATACAGCTTCTGGAATAGCAGCTTGTTTATCAATCTTAACAGGAACAGCAATTTTGACAGGGTTCGCAGCGGGAGTGGCTTCTACGATCACGTCCGGCTTTGGATTTTCTGCCTTTATTACTGAATCATCAATACTTTCCGGTACTGCAGTAAAAGCTGGAATTGCAGGAAGCATTGGCTTTTGTATAGATAGTTCATTTGCCAGTGTGTGGAAAATGGAGGGAGCCTTGCGGCATACATGGTATCCGCGTTCCGTCCAGAAATGTACCACGCTGTCAAAACCTTTATCTTTTGAAACAATGATGAGGTTGTCGTCCGGATTTTTAACGGTATACGAACCAAGGTAGGTTACAAGTTGAAAATCTAAGGCATTATCAGTTCCGTTTTCACAGAGGATGAACTCAGGTTCAAAAGGGGACTGTTTCAATGCGACAACATTTGCATAGGACATGTTAGGAGACTTGTCGGTGTAGAATACAAGGATACAGTCATCGTCATTCAGATAATCAAATAGTTGTATCCAGGAATCACCGACGTTCTCACTATCTACAAAAAATATGTTTCTCATGATCACCTCGTTTAACCAGAACAAAATAAGTATAGCATATAATGTTATCGAACTGAACAAGAAAATGTCGACATAAATGTCGGCAAAAAACAACACCTCCACCCCATAGTAGTTTCATATGCAATACATTTCAGAAATTCTGTCTTGTATCATATAACCACCATGGAGCAGAGGTACTTTATATTATGCGGTTATTTAATGGATCGCTTCTGAATTCATAACAGTCTTAGCTGTACCGGCATAAGGGTAAGCCCAGAGAAAACTGCTTATTTTACTATAAGTAACATCCATATTCAGTTCATAGGACTGTACATTTTTGAGATTCTTAATCTTTACATCTTGTGTAGCACGAACCTTGAGCCGGAGTGTTTCATTTGCCTTAAGAGTCAGGCTCTGGTTGCTTTTGTATTTCTTCCATGGGCCATCACCTTTGCGATAGGAAATGATATCAACACCTGTTTCAATGGTCGAACCATCGTCCAGTTCAATCGTCAGTACAGCATTGTCATATAATTTTAATGTGTCATTATAGGCTTTGCTGGTAATCTTATATACTGTTTCGTTATCAGCACATTTTACACTGTTGTCAAATTTGAACGTATATTTACCGCTTCGGTTTGTTGCAGATATCTGTTCGTAGTCTGTAAATGCACTGTAATATTTCTTTTTGCCGACTTTAAGATAAGTTCTGACCTTATAGCGGTATGTCTTGCCTGCTGTTACTGTCTTGTCTTTGTAGTTCAGACTGTCTACACTTTTCTTGACTGTGGCAATCTTCTTGTAGCCTACGATACCCATTTCTTTCCGGTAGATTTCATATCCGGTTGGAAGTATGCCGCCTGAACTGTATAATTTCAGCGTGATCGACTTTGGGCTTCTTGGGGCTTCTGCAAACTGGTACTCGTCAAATGAACACACAGGGCCTGTATAGGCAGAAGCTGGGATACCGGTTTCGATAACTTTCTTTTTGTTTTTATAACCACGTATCATATAAGTATAACGTTTTTCCGGTTTCGCTTTTTTGTCGGTATAGCCTTTCTTCTTACCCGAAATGGTTGCGATCAGTTTGTATTTGCCTGCGTTCCAATCCTCATCCGCAACCGCCCGGTAGATCTTATATTGCGTAACTCCTTTTTGTACTCCCCATGACAATTTCACCGAGGTGATCGAGGTAGCGGTAGCTGTTACGTCAAGATAGTCACTGGCTTTTACGACTGGCATGCTTGTAAACATGAGCTCTCCGATCATAATAAACATGAGTATGAGACTGATAATCTTTTTGTTCATAACCTTCAACTCCTTTCTTCGTCCGATATATACAGTTTATATTTGATTTATTTTTATATTCTGCTTGTGTCTTTGTTAACATACCTTATAAATGACACACTTCGTTTTCTATTCGATGCATATGTCTTTTTCGTAAATACTCCTGTGCCAACTCACCTTCGGCTGAGCGGAGCACTTAGTGAAGACGAGCGTTAGCACGAAGCCTGAGGTTAGTGTAGCTTACTCTAATTTGCCAGCGTGCATCTCATAACGAAAGCCTCGTGTATGTCATATTACAAGGTATATTGCCATAGACACAAACGGAATATAAAAAATAAACGTTAATTCTATACCTGTATATCCGGCTCCATAACCCTAAATTCCAACATATCATCAGATTGATATGCTTATATAAATTATACCATATACATATGCACATCCGGTACTGAAAAAGTATCGTCAAAATGACGAAAAAATCAAGAAAATAGGCGGTTTGCGGCTATATCTGGCAGATTATGCATTCTATAGAAAACGGAGCGAGTCATATGTGCTATGTCGGGGTCGATACAAACACCATAAGCAAGGTTACGCTATCACATCACCCCTCCATCAGCCGGATAAGATCTTTTGCGGCATTTGACAGATAATGCCCGTTCATATAGCCGATGCCAAGTGTATAGCTGGCGCTTGGATAGTTAAGCTGGATCACATTGAGGTTGTCGGCCAGCTTCCGGTCAGACAGAAAATTGCCGGGATAAATCGTGCATCCATAGTGGTTGATACACAGATTATATAAGGTTTCCAGATTGTTGGATTCCACACCAACCTTGACAGCCATTTTTTCAGACTGGAAGATGCTGTTCATGGCACTCCGAATCGTATTGCCGGTTTTATTGAGAAGAAAATTGCAAGGTTCCAGAACCTGGATCCTTCCGGTGCTGATCAGGATGCTCTTGACGTGACTGAAGTCCGGTCCGAAACAATTTTTTAGATATTCATCCGTAACCAGCAGGTACAGATGATCTTCCCCCTAAGGTATAGTATGCAATATTATCGGCAAACGGAAGCTGTTCTAACATCAGGTCGATATCATCTTTTACCAACATGTTCTGCAGCTCGATCGAATTATCTTCGATAACCTGGATGTTGATATCCGGGTAGTCGGTCTGGAACTTCGTTAAGATCGTTGGAAGCAGAAGTGCACCCCAGTTAAACCGCAGAAAATCCTCTGCGATATCCGATCCGTTATGGGTAAGGAGGATATTCTGGTATCTGATGTTGGAGCCCATAAGATGTGGATATCCAGACATTATAACTGCTATGAGCCAAATACCTGTCTGATCTCAAATGGTTTTGCAACGATGGGTATAGCGGTTCCCGGTTCAATCGCAGCGAAGATGTTATATCCGGAAAGAAAGGTACTTGCTGTTACAGGTGATGGTGGTTTCATGATGAATTGTCAGGAGATTGAAACAGCTGTTCGGATGAATGTTCCGATCGTCGTTCTGGTCATGCGGGATGACAGCTATGGTTTGATCAAATGGAAACAGGATGACCGGTTTGGCGATCACTGTTTTGTAGATTTTACAAATCCGGATTTTGTAAAAATGGCAGAGAGCATGCATGCAGTCGGACTTCGTGTAGATAAAACAGAAGATTTGAAGGATGTTCTGGAACAGGCATTTGCATCTGGTAAAGTCTGTATCATTGACTGCCCGGTTGACTATGCAGAGAATACAAAACTGACGGGACACTTAAAACAGATGATCGCAGAATTGGAATGATAAATGTATGAAATGCGCGAAGCACATCATGCAGCTATTTAGAAATAAAAATTCTCATAGTATCCTCTTACCATCTATGATAAAATAGAACCAGTATAAAAGGTACGGAGTACAGTATAAAACAAGAGGGTGCACAGACTGGATGCACAGCAGATTGATACAGGGGTGATGCTATGAGAAGATATAGGAAACTGAAAATATTTGTGGCAGGGCTTGCCATGATCGTAGCGGCGGCAACGGGCGGCGGAACCGTATTTGCAGCGGGAACAACAATGGCAGAGATAACAACAGATAAAACGCACGATACTCTGTCAGAAACGGAAGAACAGACAGAGGAAGAAGCGGATACATCTACACAGGTTGAAAATCGACAGGAAGAAACAGATAAAGATGAGATTTTGGCTGCGGAGCCGGAAGAGGATTCGTATGGCTGGGAAGAAATCCTGGGTGACGTAAATGCGGTCACGATGGGAAATGGAATATCCGCCTATAATCTTCGGGAAGACAGGACAGCAACGGACCGGTATTATGATCAGTTGGATGATGTGTCAAAAGAAATCTATAATATCTTATATGATGCTTATAAAGATGGCTCTACAACGAGTACGATCACGTTGAATTATTCCAGCGTGTGGAAGGATCAGAAGATTACGATCACATCGGATAATAAGATGGTCATGCCGGATACCTTTCATCCACAGGTGCTGAGCTGGGAACGTGACATGCTGACTCCTGCATTTCTTGCTCTGATCTATGACCATCCGGAGCTTAGCTGGCTGTCGGGTGCAACCTATTACATGTCATACAAAATAAATGGAATTTCATATAATCCGTCGGAACTGGATGAGGATAACAGTATGGTAAAAGATATAACAGTTCCATATATTACGACCTATATCAAAGAACCGTCGGTGGATGCTACAAAGGCGGAGATGGATACGATCGTGTCGGAAGCAACGGAATCGATCAATAAGAAGCTTGCGGGAAGTACATCCAGATATCAGACCATAAAAGAGATTCATGATTATATCTGTAACAGTACATCCTATGCAAAATCTAATACGACAAGCAGTGAATATCAATCGGCTTACAGTGCATTTCGTGACACGAATGGTGATGGAACGGTGGAGACGGTCTGTGCAGGATATTCCAGAGGCTTTAAGCTGTTGTGCGATGCATATGGAATACCATGTGTGCTTGTGACCGGAGTGACAGATACCGGTGGAGCCCATATGTGGGATCTGGTTCAGATGGAGGACGGTATCTGGTATGGAGTAGATGCGACCTGGGATGACCAGACCAGTCGGACCTATTATGATTTCTTTTTGGTTGGATATGCAACGAAGCCGGATCATTTTGCAAAGACCGATTTCGGAAGCTGTCATATAGCAGAAGGCGCCTGGGATGCAAATGGCGCATATGAATTCGTCTATCCGGAACTGAGTACAGACCTGTATCATGAAGATCAGGATGGAGATGGAATCTGTGATCTGTGTAATGCAATGTTAGATGGTATGAGCGCATTACTTGCCGGATATTCGCTCCGGCTGGAGGAGGAGACGGGGATCTGCTTTTATCTGCGGTTTACAAATACAGTTTTAAATGACAGCGGCGCATATATGGAATTTACGATGCCGGATGGAAGCACAACGCAACAGAAGGTGACGGATGCAGAGAAGCAGACAGTAAATGGAAAACAGTATTATGTATTTACCTGTTATGTGGCAGCAAAGGAGATGGCGGATGATATCCGGGCACAGGTATTTCTGTCCGATGGAACTGCATGTGGAACAATATATCGGTATTCGGTTCAGGATTATGCGGGATATATGTTAGACCGGAGCAGTACCTATACAGCAGAACTTCCGGTCGTGAAGGCAATGCTGAATTACGGAACTGCCGCACAGGAATTGTTTGGTTATCATACCGGTGATCTGGCAAATGCAATTCTGCCGGAGACGGAACGCCAGATAGGAAGTATGGATCTGACTGCACTTGCATCCTATCAGTCCGTGCAGGCAGGAAATATGCCGGATGGAATTTCCTATTATGGAAGCTCCTTGGTGTTGCGTTCAGGAACACTGATCCGTCATTATTTTACAAAAGCAGATGATGTGGAGCTGAGTGATATAACATTTACCTTAAATGGAAATGCAGTAACTCCGGTATCCGTCGGATCCAATATGTTTTATATAGAAATTCCTGCCGTGCATATTCAGAACATTACACAGATGAATACATTGGCATCAGGAGAGAGTGGAGCGATAACATATGGTGTTTTAAGTTATGCGTATACGGTGTTGTCGGCTCAGACATATGGAAGCACACTGGAACAGGTTATGAAAGCTATGGTTATATATCAGCAGGCAGCACAGACCTATCTTGCCAGATGACACAGGCTTGTTCAGAATATAAACGAGGACAAAGAGCCGAAAAAATAAAAAGAGTCAAAAAACAAAAATAAAGACGAATTAAAACAGGAGACAGTATACAAGCATGAGTTGTACACGGTCTCCTGTGTTTCTATCCGATAAAATCCGGATCATTATTTATTTTTTACGAGCCTGTACCATATATTCTTTGAAAGAGGCACGCAGGCTTCGCTCGATATTCGGAATAATATGTCCGTTTTCATTATTTTGCCATACCGCCTGCAGGAAGAATGAATTTCCGGTCAGGAAACGATTCCTTGTAAAGGCATCCGTCTGTTCCTGATCCTGAAAACGACATAATTCGATATCATCATGATATAGAATCTCGGCCGCGGTGTGGAACTGTCCGTCCGTACAGTACCATTTGTAGATACCGTGAAAAGTTGTACGGCAATACCATCCAAGGAAGGTAAAGCCTTTATAACGGAATGGATTCTTTGCCAGTTTTACAACTGCGTTGCCGTCATATTTCTCATTTGGACGAAATTCAATCGATTTTTCTCGGATCGATTTGTTCAATCCAAAAGTAAATAACCGACAGACAAGATTTTTATTCTTAGCAGAGGAAGCATAGATCAGGTTAAATGGTTCCTTCTTAAAATGCGTATCTGCCAGATTGTATTTCTTTTCAACAGAATGGATCGCATTCAGTATGAAATCACCGGAGGCTTTTCGTTTTTCCTCCAGAAGCTGACCAACTTTGCTATAATCGATCGGTTTTGCTGATTTTGTACTGTCATAGGTTTTTGTAAAACGGCGATCCTCTAAATCAAAGGTTTTTAAGATTGTATCAACCTTATCGCCATGTCTTGCACCAACATAAAACTGCTTTTCAAATAAGATCGAGAATGCACAGGCATGGAATGAATTTGTAAAGATGTATTCTGCCTGTTCTATATATCCAAGCCATTCATCCGGACCAACATTATAGATGACTTTGTAATCGCCTTCTTTTGGCAGATGGACATTGCTTTCATAGGAGGACAGAATGATAAGTTCCAGACCTTTTTCCTTTGCAAATGCCAGAGCCTTCTGGATGGAGTCAATCGCACGCTCCATTACAGCGTAGAGCAGGACATATTTGCGTTCCTGATTTCTGGGCGGGATCGCAATATCGTGCCAGAATTTTTTATCCTTTAAGAATACAGGATCCAGTACAACCGGAACATCTTTCCCCGTCAGTTCATGAATGTGTTCGGCAAAGCTTGACTCTCTCGCAGCAATTGCCTCGAATGGCGTTGTATATTCGATAAATTCTTTTTCCTGTTCTTTTGTCCAGCCGTTAAAGACACCACGACTGACAGCATATCCGATCTTCGGAGCGTTTTTCATAGGCTCGGCAGCCAGAAAAAATCCACGGTCAAAGCCTTTATCCGGATTGTACTGCCAGATAACATCCGTAGCACAGATGTAGCAGTCAAAATCCAGTTTCTGATCATCCAGATCGTCATGGTGATAGGTTTCTTTGGTGCGGATATAATGAGCATTGATAAAGTTCTCAAATTTCTGATACCGCTTTGGCCATATCGTGTACAACTTGGCAAATTTATTGATCGTAAGTATTTTCAGGTTATGCTTATGTGTCCAGACCTTTTGTTCATCTTTTGTAAGGCCTTCCGGCATTATTTCTGTCAGAGCTTTGTTGTAGCCATGTTGCAGATAAAAATGCAGAGGATAGACCGGATCGTATTCTTTGTTATTGTAGATAGGCATATAGTCAATGACTGTACTTTCGATGCCATGATCTGATAAAAATTGCTGGAAAGCATATGTGTGTAAAGGACACGCAAAATTAAGTGCTTTCGTATGTGTATTTATTGAAATAATCCCTATCTTCAAAACGATAGTTCCTCCCTGAACTTTACAAGTAATTTATAAACCTTAACAGGCCACATATAGTTTTATTTTATCTTATAATTATATATAAATCAAGCGTAAAAGACAGAATCAGACATTTGTCGTGGGAAATCGATCAGTTAATTCCTTTCATTGTAAGCTGGATCCGTTTCTTGGCAAGATCCACGCTCATAACCTTAACCGTTACGATGTCACCGACGCTGACGACATCCAATGGATGCTTGATGAATTTATCGGACATCTGGGAGATATGCACCAGACCATCCTGATGAACACCGATATCGACAAATGCACCAAAATCGATTACGTTGCGGACGGTTCCCTTTAAGATCATGCCTTCCTTCAGATCCTTCATTTCAAGGATATCACCACGCAGGATCGGCTGTGGCATTTCGCTTCTAGGATCTCTGGCTGGTTTTTCCAGTTCTTTTACAAGGTCGGTGACGGTTACTGTTCCGACACCCAGTTCTTTTGCGAGTGCTTTGATATCACCGGCTGCTTTTGTAATGCCCTTTAACTGACCGGATGCAAGATCATCCATGGAATAACCGAGATGCTGGATCAGTGTTTCAGTAACCTCATAGCTTTCCGGGTGGACAGAGGTTGCGTCCAGTGGATTTGTACCACCAGTGATCCTCATAAATCCGGCACACTGTTCAAATGCTTTCGGGCCAAGTTTAGCAACCTTTAACAGTTCTTTTCTGTTCTTAAAACGGCCGTTTGCTTCTCTGTATTCTACGATATTTTTTGCCAGGGTTTTGTTGATACCGGAAATATGTTCCATCAGAGGAGCGGAAGCGGTATTTAGATCGACACCGACCTGGTTTACGGAATCTTCTACAACAGCGTCTAATGCTTCTGTCAGCTTCTTTTGATTCATATCGTGCTGATACTGACCGACACCGATCGCTTTTGGATCGATCTTGACCAGCTCAGCAAGCGGATCCTGAAGTCTTCTTGCGATTGAAGCAGCACTACGCTGGCCTACATCAAAGTTCGGGAATTCTTCTGTTGCAAGTTTACTTGCAGAGTAGACGGATGCGCCGGCTTCGTTTACGATCACATATTGAATCTTTGTATCCAGCTCATGGATAAGATCTGCAATGATCGCTTCGGATTCACGGGAAGCAGTACCGTTTCCAACTGAGATAAGGGAAATATGATATTTCTTGATCAGATCTTTTAAGATCTTCTTGGATTCTTCCACTTTGTTCTGAGGGGCAGTTGGGTAAATAACCTTAGTGGCGAGCACCTTTCCGGTTGCATCAACGACTGCCAGCTTACATCCGGTACGGAAAGCAGGATCCCAGCCGAGAACCACATGACCATTGATCGGTGGCTGCATTAAAAGCTGCTTTAAGTTGCTGCCAAATACCTTGATCGCGCCATCTTCAGCAGCTTCTGTCAGACTGCTTCGAATATCGCGCTCAATAGAAGGTGCGATCAGACGTTCATAACTGTCAGTTATAGTGTTCCTTAAAATGTCATTTGTATTTGGATTGTCGCGTACGATCACCTGACGGATCAGATAACCGGTGATCTCATCAACTGGTGCTTCAATCTTAACAGAGAGAAATTTTTCCTTTTCTCCACGGTTGATCGCAAGTGTACGGTATCCGGCCATTTTGCGTACAGGTGTGCTGAAATCATAATACATTTCATATACGGATTCTGCTTCCGGATCCTTGGCAGTTGTCATTAAAATACCCTTGTCCATTGTAAGGCTTCGGATTTCTGTACGATATTCAGCGTTATCTGAAATAGATTCTGCAATAATGTCCATAGCTCCGGCGATGGCTTCTTCTGCAGAGTGGACTTCTTTCTCCTCGGATACATAAGCCAGTGCTTCCTCCGGAATCGGCTTATTTGTCATCTGAAGGGAGATGATGTTGGCAAGTCCGGTAAGACCTTTGCTCTGTGCGATTGTCGCACGCGTTTTTCTCTTTGGTTTATAAGGACGATACAGATCTTCCACTGCAACGAGTGTTTCAGCAGCCAGAATTGACTTCTTTAGTTCATCGGTCAGCATGCCCTGTTCTTCGATCGAAGCGAGGACCTTTTCCTTCCGGTCTTCCAGTCCTCTGAGATAAGTGAGCCGTTCATCCAGAGTACGAAGCTGTTCATCGTTTAAAGAACCGGTAGCTTCCTTTCTGTATCTTGCAATAAAAGGGATCGTGCATCCCTCATCTATCAATTTAACGGCAGCAGCTACCTGCTCCTGCCGGCACATAAGTTCCTGACTGATTTTCAAAATAATATCCATAATCGTGAAACCTCTTTCTTAATTTGTATCATTCACCGTAACAGGCAATGCCATGTATATAATGTGTGTTCTGATGCGGATCTGGTGATACGAGAACAACCGAATATAGTGCAATGACATATATATTGTGCGTTCAAGTCCGCTTGTTGCAACCCGCACGGACAGGTTGGAACATTATATAGTTGAATATTACGGGAAAGCAGAATCTAGTATATGCGAAATTCCGGCAGGATTCAAGCTTGGAGACAGACAAATTATGGAAAAGTACAAGACAGAAAAACGAAGCAGATGAAAAAATGAAGTATCTATAAAATGACAGATTTGCTGGAAAGATATGGGCGGCTGTGTTATACTGAAATAGATACAAGGTGCGGGTGGACATGTCCGGTTATGTCATATTAAATACCAGTTAAGGTACAGAATGGAGCAGAACATGCAGGGTTTTACAAATACAGCAGACAGGAATGAAACAATTTCTTATATAGAAGAATGTGGCTGTCAGACAGAAGCAGCAGAAGCAGATTGCGTGAAGACTGCAATGGCATTTGCCAGGCAATGTCATCAGGGGCAGACACGTCTTGGAAGAGATGGCAAAGTGCCGTATTATGATGAACATATTCTTGGCGTTTACCATATATTAAAGGACGAATGCCATGTAGAGGATGAAACTGTACTTGTAGTTGCGTTATTGCATGATACGGTAGAAGATACGGACTGTACATTTGAAGATATTGAAAAGATCTTTGGTACGGATATCAGGGATCATGTATATTTATTAAGTAAACTTGAAGGAGAGACCTTCTCTGACTATTCAAAACGTCTATTTGACCACGCCCCGGCACAGGTGGTCATGATCAAACTTGCAGACAGACTGCATAATCTAAGAACTATCCTTTTTGTATCCAATCGCAAATGGATCCAGAGAAAAGTAAATCAGACTTATACCGATATCCTTGACCGGTTAGAACAGGTAAAAGACAATCTGGGAGAGAACTATGCTTCCGAGATATCTATGTTAAAAGATAAAATTATCGACCAACTTGCTGTTGTTCAGGCAGAACTGGACAAGAAGCGGGAGACAATTCAATAATACCGATTTCTCTGTCCGTCGGACTTTCGAAATCGTACAGCTATTCGCCCTTCTTGCGCATATCTGTTTATCTGCCAAATAAATAAGCAGCGTTGTCTTTATACAGACACGTTGCTTATTTGCTTGGCAGATTTATTGTCATATGTTTTCAATCTGCCAGTCGATCGGTTCAACACCGTGCTCAGTCAGGAAGTTGTTCGTTTTGCTGAAAGGCTTGCTTCCCCAGAAACCACGATAGACAGATAACGGACTTGGATGCGGAGCTTTTAAGATCAGATGATTCGGATTGTTTAACATCGAAGCTTTTTTTTGTGCATACGATCCCCATAAGATGAATACGATCGGACGATCCTGGCGGTTTAAGATCTCCATACAGGCGTCTGTAAATTGTTCCCAGCCATGTCCCTGATGGGAGTTTGCCTGATGCGCCCGGACGGTCAGAACAGCATTTAACATCAGGACACCCTGCTCTGCCCATTTGACAAGATAACCATTATTGGGTATATAGCAGCCAAGGTCATCGTGAAGCTCCTGATAGATATTAGCAAGAGAAGGCGGGATGTCGACATCCGGCTTTACGCTGAAGCTCAGACCATGCGCCTGCCCTACGTTGTGGTAAGGATCCTGACCGATGATAACACATTTGACCTTTGATAATGGTGTCAGATGGAACGCATTGAATATATCATCGGCAGGAGGAAAGATCTCTCTTGTGGCATATTCATGTCCGACAAAATTAAACAGTTCTTTATAATATTCTTTTTTATATTCGGGCTTCAGTTCCGGAGCCCAGTCATTTGAAATAGCTGGCATAATTCAGACTCCTTATCTATAGTGTATAGGATACGTTTTTCATTTCGAGACGACATTCTGCATTCTGAAAATAAAAAGAGTATCATATGTGTTCATTTTTAAAAATAGTGTAACATAAAGAATATTTAATGTAAATTTTAAGGTGTAATTTTACTCTGAAACATTGTCAGGTGAGAGACTTTGTGGTATCATCTTTTCAAATGAAATTTTTGCAGAAGGGGTGCTGAAAATGGAGAAAGCATATAAGACAATGAAAACTTCAGGCGCAATAAATATTGCATTAGGCGTAGTGGTTCTGGTGCTTGGACTTGCATCCGGTATATTGATGATCGCATCAGGCGGTTGTCTCTTGAAGAACAAACGTCATATTGTATGGTAGGAATGACAATCCTATGCACGCGGATACAGGAAGAACAGTTGCCGCGTGCATATTTTTTGCAGATCTTTTCATGACGGAGTTTTTCTGTAAAAATGGGGTTGACAGACAGCGAGACACTGTGTTAAAGTCGATACAGATAATACGATGAAGAGGAATAGTAGAATCTATGAAGCATTCAGAGAGTTGCCGGTTGGTGTGAGACAACAGTGGAACAGATTTGAACTCGCCTCAGAGTAGCCCGCTGAAAGGAAGTAGGATGGGATGGAACCTGACCATTATAGCAGGAGGATATAAGAGATTCTATCTGTATCTGTAACGAGAGCATACAACATGTATGAAATAGAGTGGTACCGCGTATAACTTACGTCTCTATAGGTGATGAGATGTAGGTTTTTTTATTGCCATATTTTATGTAATATATGAATCGGAGAACAAAAGCCGTTACAGGAGCTTATACAGAAAACAGAAACAGGAGGTTAAACATGAAGAATTTTGAGCATTACAAAAGAGGCTACTATATGCCGCCGGAAAAGTCTACAAAATGGGTAGAAAAGGAATACGTTGATAAGGCACCGATCTGGTGTAGTGTAGATTTAAGAGATGGAAATCAGGCACTGATCGTTCCGATGAATCTGGATGAGAAACTGGAGTTCTTCAAGGAACTTATACGAATCGGTTTCAAAGAGATCGAGATCGGTTTCCCTGCAGCATCAGAAACAGAATATGAGTTCTGCCGTACCCTGATCGAGAAGGATATGATACCGGATGATGTAACCATTCAGGTACTGACACAGGCAAGACCACATATTATTAAGAAGACATTTGAAGCAATTGACGGCGCAAAGAATGCAATCGTTCACCTGTATAATTCAACATCTTATGCACAGAGAACACAGGTATTTAAGAAATCCCAAGAAGAGATTTTACAGCTTGCTGTCGATGGAGCAAAACTGTTGAATCAGATGGCAGAAGAACATGGAGTGAACTATCCATTTGAATATTCACCGGAGAGCTTTACCGGAACAGAGATCGATTATGCACTGGAAGTATGTAATGCAGTTATTAAAGAATGGAAGCCTACCCCGGATCGTAAGGTTATCATCAACCTTCCTGCAACCGTAGAGATGTCACTGCCACATGTATATGCAAGTCAGATCGAGTACATGAGCGAACATCTGATTGACAGAGAAAATGTTATCCTGTCCTTACATCCGCACAATGACCGTGGCTGTGGCGTAGCAGATGCGGAGCTTGGTATTCTTGCAGGTGCAGACAGAATCGAGGGAACTTTATTTGGAAATGGTGAAAGAACCGGTAATGTAGATATCATCACACTTGCGATGAACATGTTCACACATGGAGTAGATCCTGAACTGGATCTGTCCGACATTCCAAAGCTGACAGAATTATATGAGCGCGTGACAAATATGCATGTATACGAGCGTTCTCCATATACAGGTAAATTAGTCTTTGCGGCATTCTCAGGATCTCATCAGGATGCGATCGCAAAGGGTATGAAGTACAGAGAAGATCAGGGAGACGGCATGTGGACAGTACCATACCTGCCTCTGAATCCGGAAGACATCGGAAGAAAGTACGACGGAGATGTTATCCGTATCAACAGTCAGTCAGGAAAGGGTGGAATCGGTTATATTCTTCAGTCCAAGTATGGCTTTGATCTTCCGGCCAAATTCCGTGAAGACCTTGGATACACAGTTAAAGATGTATCCGATAAGGCACATAAAGAATTATCCGCTGCAGAAGTACTGGATATTTTCCAGCGTACATATGTCAATATTGAAGGCCCGGTTCAGATGTTAGAATGCCATTTTGTGCAGGGCGATGGAATCTCAACGGAGATCACGATCATGAAATATGGTGAGAAGAAAGTATATCATGGTAAAGGAAATGGACGTCTGGATGCTGTCAGCAATGCAATTAAAAAGCATTTTGACATTGACTTCAAGATCATCTGCTATGAGGAGCATGCATTACAGGTTGGCTCTAACTCACAGGCAGTCGCTTATGTAGGTCTGGAAGGAAAAGATGGAATAGTTACCTGGGGTGCAGGCATTAAGGATGATATTATTGATGCATCTGTATATGCCTTAATCTCAGCAATCAACAGAACAGGCGTGTTATAATAAATAAAAAGCCATTCAGCCGGTATAATAATAGTATCGGTTGGATGGCTTTTTAATTTTTTTGAAAAAAGACTATGAAGTCTGGCTCAGCTTTTTATAGCAGTAGCCGATGATATCTTTTCGGGTTACGATACCGATGAACTTGTTGTGGTCGTCGACTACCGGAACAAAGTTCTGTGCCATTGCACGGGCAATCAGATCTTCCATGTTTGAGTTGATTGATACGGAGGCATATTCGAATTTTTTCGGAATGTCGGACAGATGGATATCTTCAGATTCGGACAGATGGTTCAATCCGGCTTTCTTGCAGAACCAGAGAATATCACCCTCGGTGATTGTTCCGACATATTCGCCGTTACCCGACAGAATCGGGATTGCTGAATATCGATGAATCTCCATCTTTTCAAGAATCTGTCTTAAAGTATATGTATTTTCTATAAATGCAACCTCGCTCTTGGGAGTCAGAAAAAATAAAATATTCATAGGTCAGGTTGAATCCTCCTTTATGTAAAATATATCCTGTTTAAAAGTCATATCTGCCGGTATTGTTTTTGCTGTACCGGTTGTTGTTTTTTCTATTATAGAGGAAGTGGACACGGTTTGCAATTTACATTCTCTTAATTTTGTTTGAAAAAAGTGTGACAGATTACAGAAAAACCAGAGAAAAAACTTCTGGTTGTTTAATAAGGGGTTATTTGTTAAAATAAATATAGTGCAGGCTTGTGCGTGTACATTTACAGACAGGAGGAAAGCTATGGCTGCGGATAACGTATATGATGAAGATCAGGAATACCTGATTGAAGCACGTGATACAATCTCCGAATTAGAAGATTTAAAAGATAAGCTGGAGGAGATCAAACTGCTCCAGAAGAAGAATAAACGGGCAATCGTCCGGGAAGAACGGGCGACCGGCGATGAGATCAGTGCCACGCTAAAGAAAAGAAAAGAACAGATCGCTGCAAGCTATGACAGACAGATCGATGTAAATAATTCCAAGATCCGTCAGGTGCAGACGAAGAAGGATAAAAAGAAAAGCCAGAGAATGGAAGATAGGATCAATAAGGAGACGGCAGATATCCGGGAGGAGAATCGTCAGCTGAATGCGACTATCAAGACCTTATTCAAAAAGAACCATGTTCCCCCCTTTTGTAATACGAAGATGTATTATTGTCTGTTTTCTCCAAAAGGCATGAGCGAATTTCTGGAGCTGTTTGTAATTCTATTGGTTGCATGTGGAGGAATTCCTGCAGCAGTGATTGCGGTTTTGATGAATACAAAGTTTAAGACAGGAAGTCATACTGCAATGTACGTGCTGATTGCAGCACTGATCATAATTGCTGAGTTTATTATTTATTTTATTGTATTTAATCTGACAAAGGTGAAACATAGGGATTTGATCCGGGAGGGAAGAAGAACCCGCGATAAAATCATAGCCAATGAGAAGGCTGTAAAAGCAATCAAGAATTCAATTGCAAAGGATAAGGATGAGAGTATTTACAGACTGGGTAAATATGATAAAAAGATTCAGGAATTAGAGGATGCAGGTGGAGTGATCAGTGATGAAAAACTGGATGCGCTTCGTACATTCGAGAAAGAAACCAAGCAGTTGATTACGGATGAGATTACCGGACGCAGAAAAGAGAAAATGGACCGGTTGAAATCCGAACGTGATACACTGGAAAATGATTTTGGTGATACGCAGAAGAAGATATCTGAATACGAGCTTATGATCACGAACAAATATGAAACATATCTCGGAAAGGATTTTTGTACAGAAGAAAAATTATCTGATCTGATCTCAATCATGGAAGAAGGATCAGCAAGTACAGTATCTGAGGCTATCAAAGTTTATAAGGGAGATGACAGATGATGATCGGCATAGATCAAAGCCTTTCCGATGTATTCTGCCATTTGTTTAACTGTATATAATCTGGTATTCTGGAGAAGATTTGCTCCGGTGTGACCAGACAGATTCACAATTCCGGTAATGGACATATCGCCTATTGCCGGAAGTTTTTTATTTACGCCTTTTCCGGGAAAAAGGTGGGAGTTGGTGAGCGTGACCAGTCCCATGTCCTTTGACATGCCAAGAGAGGCATCGACAGCAATCACAAAAGGATTGTCAAAGTCCGCATAAATGTGTTCGATGGTATCCTTGATATTTAAAGCATGGACAGGGTATTGCAGCGTGCCTGCAACCTGATAGGTTGTGTTGTGAGCCAGGATATAATCACCGACCAGAGGACCAAGGGCATCTCCGGTTGCGCGGTCTGTGCCGATGCAGATAACGATGATATCCTTGGAAGCACCATCCATTTCATATATCATTTCTATGATCTTATCCCCAAGTGCTTTACAGGTATGGCTGCGGCTGGGATCAAAATATTCAGTTTTTCGTTTCGTTTGTTTTTTGCTGATATTCATAAACACCTTCCAGAAAATGTATCTTACTATAAAGTATTACCAGGATTGATAAAGTTTACACAAAGCTGAAAAATAAAATGTCGAAATAATAAAAAAGAAAAAATATGGATTGCAGGATCTGTTGACAAAATTTGATAAGTACAGGCTATCTGGAATGCTATTATCAGAATTAATCTCAAAATAGAGAACTTTCGATAGAACGAAAGTAAATAAAAGAATGGGGAGTGTTATCATGATAGAGATTGTATATGACAAGGCGACAGCAGAAAAAAATGCAAAAAATGATGGTCACTACAGAATGCCAAAGAATATCAGACAGATAGGAAATGCCCCGGATAAAAAGAAGATATACATAGAAGATTATGTAATGACATTTCTTCGCAAGATTGCAGAGCCGGGAAATACAACCTCCCGCGGTGCGATCCTGCTTGGAGAATATTTTAAAGACGGGGATACAGAGACCTTGTTCATCAGTGGAGCGGTAGAAGCACAGAATCTGGAGTTTGATGTAGAACAGATTAAATTTGATGATCATATCTGGAGCAAGCTCTATGCGGATATCAATAAATATTTTGAAAATCTGTCAGTTGTGGGATGGTTTTTATCCAGGATGGGATTTTCAACAGAAATCAATGACAAGATTACCAGACTTCATCTGGAAAATTTTCGGGGAAGAGATAAGGTACTGTTTGTTATGGATTCTCTGGAATGTGATGATGCCTTTTATGTATGTGAGAAGAACCGGCTGATGCGGCAACGTGGATACTATATTTATTATGTCAGAAATGAAGCAATGCAGAGCTACATTATCAGCCGTAAGAATATGTCCTGTGAGGACAAGCAGAACGCAGCAGTACGGAAGGATGCGGAGCTTGTAAAGAATTTCCGCGCCATGCGCGGTGACACACCTGAAAAACCAAAGAAGAACCGCACCTATGTCCGGTATGCAGTAGCCTCTTTTGCAGCTTTATTTGTGCTATCCATGGGAGTTGCTGTATCCGGAAACTATGATAAAATGAAGAACATCGAATCTACGATCCGCAAAATGGAACTGGAAAATGGAGATTCCGGGGTACAAGTATTTTCAAACAGCAACACAGAACAGACAATATATACAAAAGATATAGACAGTACGGCTGCCGGAACATCGGCTGTTACGGAAACGCAGACAGAGTCTGCCGGCACAGATAAGGCAGGAGTAACAGGATCAAATGGGGCACAGAACAAAACGCAGGTAGATCAACCGGATACAGAGAGTCTGATAACAACGGAACAGACAACTTCACAGGACAATACTCAGGAAAATACCCAGGAGACAATGGCAGAGGGAATTCTGCAGTATTATACGATTAAAGAAGGAGATACATTGATGAGTATTTCGATCAAGATGTACAAGTCTCCGGAATATGTGGATGCCCTGATGAATGCAAATGGAATTAAAGAAGGAGATACAATCTATCCGGGGGAAAAAATAGCTATTCCATCTGTAAACTAAAAATGATATACTGTCCACATGTGAAAAGAAAAACTCTTATTTAAAATTGCAGATAATATAGAGGTATAGTATGACAAAAGAAACAACTGAAGAACTGAATAAAAAAAGAAAACCTGCTTTTGGGAAACGTCGTTTTGAACAACAGGACAGGACACAGGATACAGACAGCAACATAATAGAAGTAACACCAGGAATGTCAGGAAGATTAAAGTTGCTGATCCTTTTACTTGTGATATTAATTGCAGCGGTAACGATCGTATCCGTGCGCAGATACATCAGCACAAGAGAATATAGAGCGTATGACGTGGTGACATCTACCGAGACATCCGGAGATAATATAGCCAATTATGTATTGTTCAGTGATAATGTCCTGAAGGTAACAAAAGATGGAGTATCCTATATTGATCAGAGTGGTAATACTGTCTGGGACTGCAGCTATTCCATGAAGATGCCGCAGGTAGTTGTAAATGGAGGCTATGCTGCAGTTGCAGATTTGAATGGCAGAGATGTGTATGTATTTAATAAATCCGGTAAGGTCAGTAACCAGACACTGAACTATGATATTACCAATATCGACGTGGCAGCACAGGGCGTTTATGTAGTGATCCTGTCGGGAGAAAAAGAAAATTATATCAATGCTTACGATAAAGACAGCAAGAGTATATATGAGATGAAGACATCGATCGAGAACAGTGGGTATCCGCTGGATATTGCAATATCAGATGACGGAGCCAAGTTATTTACCAGTTATGTGAAGGTAGACGGGACTTCTGTGCCGGATTATCTTGCAGCCTATAATTTCGGATCTGTGGGACAGAACGAGAATGCGGATCGTCTGATGGGTGGCTTTACCTTTGATGACACCATATTTCCATACATAGATTTTGTAGACAATGACACAGTTGTCTGTTTTGGTGATAACAAGATCGTTGTATACGCCATGTCTGAAAAACCAAGTGAAAAAGCGGAGATCGATCTGGAGAACCGTGAGATGCTTGGTGTATTTGCAAATACAAAATATCTGGGTTATATCACGGCAGATAACGAAGATAGTGACAACAGATACCATATCTATATCTATGATATGAGTGGTAAGCTGACAGCAGAAACGGATTATAACAATTCATTTTCCAATATATATGCAACAGATGATGAACTTATCATTTCGGGGGAATTCGACTGCAGTATTTATTATCTGAATGGAGCAAGAAAGTTTGCAACGACCTTTAATAAGAATCTGATCAATATTGTGCCATCCAAAAATAAGCTGGAGTATATTGCGATATTTGAAAATGAAACCCAGGTGATCAAATTAAAGTTAAAGAACGAAAAGGAGAAAAAATGAATCTGTTAGTTCTCGGAATTCTGGCGTTTATTTTGCTACTGGTATTTCGTGGATATAGAAAAGGCTTTTTTAAAAGTGCTGCCAGCGCGATAGGAATTGTGCTGGCAGTTCTTCTTACTGCTATATTATATCCTGGCGTGAATAAACTGTTGTGTCAGTATACCGTTCTGGATGATGTCATAGAACAGAAAATCATAGAAAAATTTGAACTGCCGGAAGAAACAAAGACGGCAACAAGAAATGAAGAGATTGATACGATAGAAAATCTGGACCTTCCGGATAATGTGAAAGGCTGGCTGATTGCAAACTGCAACGGAGAAACGTTCCTGGAGAGTGGGGTGGATAATGTATGCAGTTATATTGCAAAGTCTTTAACAGCGATGGTAATGCGGGGAATTTCCTATGTGCTTACACTCCTGGTGTTGTTGCTTCTTCTTCATATATTGATTATGGTGCTTGATGTTGCAAACTATATACCAATCGTAAAAAGCATTAACAAAGCCGGAGGTGCAGTATTTGGTGCCGGACAGGGAATCCTGATTGTCTGGATCTTTATGGGGATTGTGACGCTGTTGTCAACATTTAGCTGGGCATATCAGGTCATACAGATGATCGATGAAAGTCCGCTTTTGGCATGGCTTTACAAAAAAGATATTTTTTTGAAAATAATAGTTGACATCTTGGAAAAGATTTAGTATAGTATCACTTGCTGGTCGCGAGAACAGCTTGAGCAACAAAAAAAGATTGAAAATAATCGAAAAAAGTTGTTGACAAACATTAACGATATGTGTTAGTATATCGGAGTTGCTGTTCGAGACAGCAACAAGCAACGACAAATGATTTCATGATGATTCTCATCTGGAAAGCATGCAGAACATCGAAAAAGAAATTAAAAAAGTTGTTGACAAAGAACGCTGAATGTGATAACATATAGAAGTTGTCGCTGATGAGTTTGACAACAAAGAACCTTGAAAAATTAACAACATGACAACCCTGAAATTCCAAATAA